>Ga0182012_10000072_pt1 | contig 104946 bp, 83 predicted proteins | sample 612S2SmetaG_FD_120486 | JGI IMG/M metagenome (GOLD analysis project Ga0182012, IMG submission 120486) | Permafrost microbial communities from Stordalen Mire, Sweden - 612S2S metaG | ecosystem: Environmental > Terrestrial > Soil > Wetlands > Permafrost | place: Sweden: Stordalen | collected... | reverse complement strand
CTTCATGTTCGATGGCGGCAGCGAGGGTAATCCCTTCCTCGATCCGTATCGCGCCTCGCAGTTTCTGCTGTCGTACGAGAACTATTTTGCGCCGGGCGCCATCGCGCAACTTGCGACGTTCTACAAGCAGGTCGACAATTTCGTCGAGATAGAACACATACAGACCTTCTTGAACGACGACTTCGGGGGCCATACCGCGGCCGTATCCGAGCCTATGAACGCAGGCAACGGCCGGATCTACGGTGTCGAGCTCGGCGGGCAGTACTCATTCGCGAATCTGTCCGACTGGCTGCGTGGCTTCGGGGTCGCGACGAACTACACGTATTCCCAGTCGCAGTCCCAACAGCCCACGAGCTTCGGTGCTCGCGGACCCATCCCGGGCGTGTCGCGCGACGCGCTCACGGGCACCCTATACTACGAGAATCACGGCTTCTCGATTCGCGGATCTTATTCCTATCGCGACAAGGCGATCAACGACTCGCAGGTGGGGTCCACCTTTACGTTCGGCACCAAGACCTATCAGGTATACCAGGCTCCGTACGGGCAGCTCGATGCGCAGGCGAGCTACGACTTCAACCGGCACGTCGGCATAATCTTTTCCGTGCAGAACCTCACGGACCAGGCACAGCACACCTATCTGGAGTGGACGAACCAGCCATTCACCTACGACGACTCGGGTCGCCGCTTCTTCCTGGGCATCAAAGGCAAGCTCTAAGCCGCGCGCCGCCGCCCACCCTCGATGCGTCATCCAATCCAACGCATTGCCATCGTGGGCGGCGGCACGGCCGGCTGGATGGCCGCCAGCATCCTGGCGCGCGCCCTGCCCGGCACCGGCACGGCGATCGCGGTGATCGAGTCGCCGGACATCGGCACGGTGGGCGTGGGCGAGGCCACCATCCCGCCGATCATCGATCTGCTGCGTTTCCTCAACATCAACGAGGGGGATTTCGTTCGCCATACGCAGGCGACGTACAAGCTCGGCATCAAGTTCACCGACTGGCGGCGGATCGGGGAGTCGTACTGGCATCCGTTCGGCACCTTCGGCAGCATGATCAACCTGAGGCCGTTCCATCACGCCTGGCACAAGGCGCGCGCCGACGGTCTCGCGCCGCGGTTCAACGATTTCAGCCTGTGTGCCGCGCTCGGCGACGCGCACCGATTTCGTTTCCCCGACCCTGCCGCCCAAGGACCCGCCGCGGGCCTGCGCTATGCGCTGCATTTCGACGCCTCGCTGGTGGCCGCATACCTTCGCGCCTATTCGGAGCGGCTCGGTGTCGTTCGGCTCGAGCGCACCGTCGCGGATGCGACGCTGCGCGCGGATGGATTCATCGACGAGCTCGTGTTCTCGGATGGCTCGCGGCATCCCGCGGATCTGTTCATCGACTGCAGCGGCTTTCGCGGCCTGCTGATCGAACAGGTGCTGAAGACCGGCTATCTCGAGTGGCGCGACGTACTGCCCTGCGACCGCGCGGTGGCGATGCAGACCGCCACCGCCGGGCCGCGTCCGCCGTACACCGAGGCGAGCGCCCGCCAGGCGGGCTGGCGCTGGCGGATCCCCCTGCAGCATCGCGTGGGCAATGGTTACGTCTACTGCAGCGAACATCTTGGAGACGACGCGGCGCTCGAGGACTTGATGGTCGCGACGGGCGGCAATCCCCTCGCGGAACCGCGCCGTCTGCACTTCGTGGCCGGGCGGCGCAAGCTGTTCTGGAACCGCAATTGCGTCGCCCTGGGCCTTGCCTCGGGGTTTCTCGAGCCGCTGGAATCGACCAGCATCCATCTGGTAATGAGCGGCGTCTACAAGCTTCTCGAGCATTTTCCAGATCTAGGATTCACCCAGCCGAACATCGATTCCTATAACGGCGAATTGATCCAGGAGATGGAGCGCATACGGGACTTCATCGTCCTGCACTACTGCCTGACGGAGCGCACCGACACCCCGTTCTGGCGATACTGCCGCTCGATGACCCTCCCGGACAGCCTCTCCGGCCGGATCGAGCTCTACCGCCGCACCGGCAGAATCCGGATCAAACCGGGCGAACTGTTCACCGATCTGAGCTGGTTCTACATTTTCGAGGGACTGGGCGTGAGTCCCGAGACCTACGACCCGCTGCTGGATGTCGTGACCCTGCCTCAATTGCGGGACATACTGTCTTCAATGGCTACCGCAACCGACGCAGCGGCGCGCGCCGCCCCCTCGCACGACAGTTACTTTGCCACCGGATCCGCCGTTCGATGATGGCATCCAGGCCGCTGCTGGGCGGCGTCGAACTCGGTGGTACGAAGTGCGTGTGCCTGCTGGGCACGGGTCCGGACGACATCAGATTTCAGACCTCGATACCGACCGGCGATGACCCCGCAGCAACCCTTGGACGGATCGAGCGCGTGCTGCGCGACGGCGTCGCGGCGCACGGCCCGATTCGCGCGCTCGGCATCGCCTCGTTCGGCCCGGTCGACCTGACCCGCAGTTCGCCGACGTACGGGTTCATCACCTCCACGCCGAAGCCCGGATGGCGCAATACCCCCGTCGCCGATCGGCTTGCCCGCGCGTTCGATGTGCCGGTCGGCTTCGATACCGATGTCAACGGCGCGGCGCTCGCCGAGGGTCGCTGGGGAGCGGCGCGCGACCTCGAGGATTTTGCCTACATCACCGTGGGCACCGGCGTCGGCGTCGGAGTGCTCGCCGGGGGGCGTCTGGTGCACGGCTTCGGCCACCCGGAACTCGGTCACATCCGCATCGCCCGCAAGCCGGGTGATGCCTGGCGCGGAGCCTGTCCTTTCCACGGTGATTGCGTCGAGGGTCTCGCCTCGGGCGGGGCGATCGCCGCGCGCGCCGGCATGCCGGCGGATGAGGTGCCGGCGGACCACCCCGCGTGGGAATCGGCGGCCCACGCGCTGTCCCAATTGCTGCATACCCTAGTTCTCGCCACGGCCCCCCGGCGCATCCTCATCGGCGGCGGAGTCGTGGAGGCACGCCCCGCGCTTCTCGCGCCGGTGCGCGGGGAGCTGCTCACCAGCTTGAACGGCTATTGGGATCTGCAGTCGCTGGTGGGCAATATCGAGCGCTACGTGCTGCCTCCGGGACTTGGGCCGCTCGCCGGGCCGCTGGGCGCGCTGGCCCTCGCCGCGGATGCGATTTGAGGAGTCGATGCGAAAAGCCAAGCCATCCGACGAATCGGCCTCGATCGCGCGAGCGGAGTCGTATCTCTCGGGCACGAACCTCACGCGCGCGGGCGATCACAACCAGCGTGTGACGCTGCATGCCGTGCGCATCAACGGACCCGTCACCCGCAACGAGCTCGCGCTGCACACCGGGCTCACGCCGGCGGCGATCGCGAACATCACCAATCGGCTGCTGAACGATCAGCTGATACTGAATGCCGGCCGCCTGCGCGGGGCGCGCGGCCAGCCCGCCTCGAAATTCGTGATCAATCCCGACAGCCGATTTTCGATCGGACTGAATGTCGATCGCGACCACATCACCTTGGTGGTGCTCGACTTCGTCGGCAAGGTGCGTGGACGTGCCTCGCGCGAAATTCATTTCGCGAAACCGGACGCGGTCAGAACGTTCTTCCGGCGCTCGGTGGGACAATTGCTCGCAAAAACCGGCATCAAGCGCGAGCGCCTGGTCGGCGTCGGGGTCGCCTTCCCGGACGACATCGCCCGCGCACATTTGCCGGACCAACCCGCGGACTATGCGGCCTGGGCATCGGTCCGCATCGAGGACTTGATCCGCGACATTCTCGCGATTCCCGTGTTCATCGAGAACGATGCGGCAGCGGCGGCGATCGGCGAGATGCAATTCGGATCAGGTCACCGCTATCGAAGCTTCTTCTACCTGCTCGTGACGGCGGCGCTCGGCGGCGGCCTCGTCGCCGACGGCGGCTACATTCGGGGAGCCGGCGGGCGGAGCGGAGAAATCGGCTGGCTGCATGGCCGCAACGCAGCCGGCGAGATCCATCAGTTGCAGAACATCGTCTCGCTGTCGTGCCTGTACAGCCGCCTGGCGGAGAAGGGGTTCAGAGTCGCGACGCCGCGCGGCCTCATCCGGCTCGAGCCCGCTGCGCGTTCCATCGTGGATCGCTGGATCAGCGAGTCGACCGAGGCCTTGGTCGAGTCCTTCCTGGCCATCAATTGCCTGATCAATCCGCAGGCCATCCTGATCGGCGGCCGGTTGCCCGCGGAGCTCGTGGATCGACTGGCGAACTCGCTCAACGACCGGTTGAGCGTCTATGCCTCGCAGGTTCCGGCGATCGCCCCGGTATCGCGCGCCCTGACCTCGGACGACGCTCCCGCCGTCGGCGCCGCCATCCTTCCCTTCAGTTACCGGCTGCTGCCGACGCGCTTCGCGCTCCTGAAGGCGCCCTGAGTGAACGTTCGCATGTCGACCGGCGACCAGACGCACTGGAGAGCGGAGCTGCCGCAACTGCGCGCCGGACTGATCCGCTGGCTCACTCAATGCGCCTATCCCTGCTGGGCGCGCTACGGAATCGATCCCCGGGACGGAGGCTTTTTCGAGGCCCTCTCGCAACAGGGGCGAGGTCTTGCCGCGCCGCGCCGCGCGCGGATCCATCCGCGGCAAATCCATGCGTTCGCGCAAGCGCGCCGCTTCGGCTGGCGCGGCGATGCCTCCGAGATCGTCCGGCGCGGAGTCGACTACTTCACTGCCCGCTATCGCCGCAGCGATGGATTGTTCCGCACGCTCGTGGACGCGGCCGGTAGGCCGCTCGATGAGCGGGCGCTGCTCTACGACCAGGCATTCGCGCTGCTGGCTTACGCCGGCGCGGCGGTGACCCTGACGGCTCCCGCGATATTCGAGCGCCGCGCCGTGGAACTGCGCGGACTGATCGAGAGCCGCCTGGGCGCAAAGGGCAGCGGCTTCTACTCCGACGACTCGGCCGCCGGGCACCGCGAATCGAACCCTCACATGCACCTGTTGGAGGCATGTCTGGTGTGGGCGCAGATCGGCAGAGACCGCGGTTGGGTTTCGTGGGCGAAGGATCTGATCGAGCTGTCGCTGTCGCGATTCATTGACCGGGACACGGGCGTCTTGCGCGAATTTTTTTCCGCATCGTGGAGCGCAGCTCCCGGAACGCAGGGACGGATCATCGAGCCGGGGCACCAGTTCGAATGGGCCTTCCTGTTGCTCAAGAGCCCGTGGGCGCACGCGCCGGCTGTGCAAGCAGCCGCGCTTCGGCTGATTGCCGCGGGCGAACGCGGCGTGCGCAACGGAGTCGCCGTCAATTCGCTGTTCGATGATTTCACGGTCCGCGATCCCAATGCACGTTTGTGGCCGCAGACAGAGCGGCTCAAGGCCGCCCTGCTGGCCGCCCGGGCGACGGGCGAGGAACGCTATGGATCGATGGCATCCGCCGCCGCCTCGAGCTTGCGGCCCTACCTCGCAACGCCGGTTCCCGGGCTGTGGTTCGACCTTAAGCTGCCTGACGGCCGGATCGCCGATGCGCCGGCGCCGGCGAGCACCCTGTACCACCTGGTCGAGGCCATTGGCGCGCTCGACGAAAACTCGGCGGCCCTCATCGGCGGATGCGCAAACTCCTAACTCGAGGCGGCGCGCACCGGCGCGCGGCCGGTCGAACTTCGTACGATCAATTCGTGCTTCAGCAGATGGCGGGGAATCCGTTCGGGCCAGCCATTGCGTCGAGGCTCGAGGCGGATGATGAGATCCGCCGCGAGGCGCGCCATCTCGGAGACGGGTTGGCGCACGGTCGTGAGCTCCGGCCACAACATGGTCGCTATCGGCGCATCGTCGAAGCCGGCCACCGATAACCGGCTCGGCAGATCGAGACCGAATTTGCGGGCCATCGAGATCACTGCGGCCGCCATATCGTCGTTGCTCGCGAAAATCGCCGTCGGAGGAGCCGCGGCGCTCAACATCCGCTCGGCGCACACCAGGCCGTCGGAGAACAGGAAATTTCCGGTCTGCACCAGGTCGAAGTCGACCGCGATCTGGCGAGCCCGCATCTCGTCGATGAATCCGAGGTAACGCTGTTCGGTCGCGCCATGCTCGGGACGCCCGAGTATGAAGCCGATGCGCCGATGGCCGAGCTCCAATAAATGCGCGGTAACCTGTCGGGCCGCGGCGTAATCGTCGATGCCGATCGACGGCGTGGCGCTCAAATTGAATTTGGGCGCGATTCGCACGATGGGAATCGCCGCCTCGTGCAGTTTGCCGAGAACGATCGGATGATCGCTGAGCGGCGGCAACAAGATCACCCCTTCCAGGCGCAGCTGGCCGAGCAGCGTATCGATCTGCTTCTCGATGTTGGGGCTTTGCACATCCCACGGCTCCACCATCAAGTGCAGACTCGACTCGCGGCAGCGCTCCACGGCGCCGGATTGAAATTCGCTCAAGTAGTCGCCCGGCCGGTCGCAGAACAACCCAACGAGAAAGGAGCGGTTGCTGGCGAGGCCCCGGGCATTGAGGTTTGGCCGGTAATTGAGCTGGTCGATTGCCTCGAGAATGCGGGCGCGCGTATCGGATCGTACTCGCGGCTCGTTGTTGATCACCCGCGAGACGGTCTTCGGCGATACGCGGGCGAGATCTGCCACCTCCTGAATGGTCACCGAGGGGGGGATGAGAGCCATGCAGCATTCCTACAGAAATTCGACAGCCCCAATGGTAGCCGCCCGGAGCCTGCCGTGGGCGATTGCAGCCTGATCGCGGCGATCGTCAGATCGAATCCCCCCGCGGTCGTGAGAGCGAAGGGAGCCTCGACGGTCTCCAGGTCCGCGTGCCCGGCCGCCAGGCAGGCGAGCGGCAGTTCGAGCCTTCGCCACTGATGCAGCGGCGCCGACCGGAAGGCGGCCGTCAGGTCGATGCCGGCTTCGCCCGGGCCGCCGCACGAGCGCTCGGCGCAGCGCATGCCGAACGTCACGCGTTGCGTGGGAGCCCTATCGATTCGATACCTGAGCGCGATGACGCCGCCGCGGCTGGCAAGAGAACTCAAATCCACCCCACGGCCGCTGATCAGCAGCGTCCCTTGCCGCCCACCCGCCCAGTGCGCCTCGATGGCTGCGCGTCCCCGCACCACGACGAGGGCATCGTGCGGACTGCGTTGCCGCTCGGTGGTGACGTGAACCTCCGCACCCTCGTCCGCTACGAACATGGACCAGGGCGCGATCACGCGACCCGTGTGGACCAAGCTGCCATCGGGCGTTCGCCACGCAGCTGGGATGCCCGCCTCTTCCGACAGACGCGCAACGCCGCCCGGTGTCCGATAATCGAGGCCCGAGCCTCTCGCGAACAGGGCGCCCGACACATTTCCGTCGGCGCCGAAAGTCACCGGCATCGCCGTTGCCGGCCAGGAGAAGCTCAGACGGCCGGTGAAATCGAACGGGACGGTACCGTCGGCGGCCCGCAGCAGCACGTCGGCTATCCCCTCGCCCTCGCTGCCGGGGAGCCACGCGGCGACGAATGCATCTGAGGCGTTCAGCTCGGCGTTGACCCACAACGGGCGGCCCGACAGGAACACGGCAACCGTCGGAATGCCCTGACTCTTCAGCCGGCGGAGCAGCTGCAGCTCGTGCCGGTCGCCGGGCGAGAACTCGAGCGTCTCGCGGTCCCCCTCGAACTCCGCATAGGGACCTTCGCCGAACACGACGATCGCAGCGTCGGGTTTGTTGGCGAAGCGGCCGTCGCGGCTCAAGGTGGCGCTGCCGCCGGCGGCCCGCATCGAGCGCGCGATGCCAGCGTAGATGGACGTCGCGCCGGGAAAATCCGCGTTGCGGTTGTGGTCGCCCTGCCAGTCGATGGTCCAGCCGCCGCTTTGCAGGCCGATGTCGTCCGCCGCGTCGCCCGCGACGAGCACGGTCGACCGTGGATCGAGCGGCAGGATCGCATGCTCGTTCTTGAGCAGGACCAGGGATTTGCGCACGGCCTCCCGCGCAAGGGCCCGATGCGCCGCGCTTCCCAGTTGGCGCTGCAACTCGCCCTCGCTCGGAACATCCCGTTGCGCGCCGCCCAACAATCCCGCCGCCGCCTTGACGCGCAGAATGCGTCGCACCGCATCGTCGATGCGCGCCGCCGGAATCTCGCCCGATCTGACTTCCCGCAGCGTATTTCCATACAGCTCCTTCCAGCTGTCCGGCGCCATCAACATGTCCACGCCGGCGAGAATGGCGGCGGCACAGTCGGTTTTGGTGCATCCCGGCACCTGTTCGTGCGCGTTCCAGTCGCCCACGATGAAGCCATCGAAGCCCAGCCTGCCCTTCAAGATGTCGGTCAGCAGATAACGGTTGTCGTGCAGCTTCGTGCCATTCCAGCTGTTGTACGACGCCATGACGATCATCGCACCCGCCTCGATCGCCGGCAGATAGGCTGCCGCGTGCACATCGCGCAGCTGCGCCTCCGAAACCGCCGCATTACCCTGGTCGCGGCCATCCACGGTGCCGCCGTCGCCGACGAAATGCTTGACCGTCGACAGGGTGTGGCCCGGCGACATGAAATCCGGCGTGCCGAGACGTCCCTGCAAACCCGCCACCATCTGCGGCGCGTATTGCGCCACCAGCGCCGGCGATTCGGAATAACTCTCGTAAGAGCGGCCCCAGCGCACGTCGCGTACCACCGCGACCGTCGGAGCGAAGGTCCAGTCGATGCCGGCGGCCGAGACCTCTGCCGCCGTCGCCTGACCGACCCGGTAGATGAGGTCCGGATCGTGCGCGGCGCCGAGACCGATGTTGTGAGGAAAGATCGTGGCGCCGATCAGCTTGGCGTTGCCGTGCACGGCGTCGATGCCGAAGAGGACGGGAATTGGACCGTGTCCAGTCACCGCTGCGGCCAATGCCGCGCGGTGATACGTCTCGGTCAGTTGCAGCCAGGCGCGCGGCGCACAGCGGACATCGTTGCCGGGGGCTGCGTTGCCTCCCGCCAGCACGGACCCCAAGGCATAGGAGCGCAATTCATCGGGCGTGATCGAGGCGATGTCGGCCTGGATCATTTGCGCCACCTTCTCCTCGAGCGTCATGCGCTCGAGGAGACGGTCCACGACTGGGTTGGTACCGGCCAGCACCGCGCTGTGCACACCTTGCGGCCAAAGATTCGGATGTAGACTGTCGGCCGCCGATGACGCCGCGTACGAGGCGCCGAGGGCGAACGCGGCAAGGCTGGCCGCGAGGATTGCCCGGCTACACGGGTTGGTCGTCATGTGTTTTTATAAGTGCCTGTTCTAAAAGCAATTTTTGCCGAGCGTTCATTTGAACCGACCACGCCCGCCGCACCTGGGGAACGAGGGGACATACGATTAGAAGTAAAAATGTCAGCGCTGTCAATCGAGCCGCGATGAATAACGCTGCACGACCCCGGGGCCGTCATGCCGGTGGCTGAGGGAGCCTCGAGCCTGTTGGCGTCCGTCGATTGGGTCGTCATCGGGGCTTACATCGGAGGCCTGATCGTTCTGGGGCTCGCCATGTCGCGTCGCCACGCGGGCCCGGCGGATTACTTTCTCGCCTCTCGCGCAACCCTGTGGCCGGCCATCGGACTCGCGATGCTGGCCTCGAACATGTCCTCCACGGCTCTGGTCGGTCTCGCAGGCGGCGCCTACGCCATCGGCATCTCGGTTTACGACTACGAATGGACGGCAACGGTCATTCTCGTGTTTTTCTGCCTCTTTTTGCTGCCGCTCGTGATCCGCAGCCAAACCTTTACGATGCCGGAATTCCTGGAGCGCCGCTATGATCGACGCGTGCGCGTGCAGTTCGCGCTCATGTCGCTTTTTCTGATCATCTTCGTGGACGCCGCCGGCGTCCTGTATTCCGGCGCGCTCGTCTGCCGCCTGCTGTTCCCCGTCTGGCCATTGTGGCTCATCGTTGCCGCGCTCGCGGGGGCGGCGGGAATCTACACGACGCTCGGCGGCCTTCGAGCGGTAATCTACACCGAGGCGGTCCAGGCGATCGTACTTCTGGCCGGCGCACTGATGATATCGATCAGCGCTTTCAGCCGGGCCGGCGGCTGGCGTGCGGTGATGACCGGCGTGAATCCGTCGGCGATCTCACTGATTCGTCCGATCGGCGATCCCGGTGTGCCGTGGCCCGGATTACTGTTCGGTATTCCGCTCCTCGGGTTCTATTACTGGTGCACCAACCAATCCATCGTGCAGCGCGTCCTGTCCGCCAAGAACATCGACCACGCGCGCTGGGGCGCCCTGTTCGCGGGACTGCTGAAGCTTCCTGTGTTGTTCTTGATCGTGTTACCCGGGACCTGCGCCCTGCTGCTGTTCCCGCAGCTGCCGAGGGCCGACGCGGTCTACCCGATGCTGATCCTGCGTTTGCTTCCGGCCGGTCTCATTGGACTGGTGGTCGCGGGCTTCATTGCCTCGACGATGGTATCGATCGCCTCCATGCTCAATTCAGCCTCCACGCTCATCACCATGGACGTGGTGAGACCGTTGCGTCCGGCGCTGAGCGAGCGGCGGATCGTGAGGGTCGGTCAAGCAAGCACGGTGGCACTGCTCGCGGCGGCAGTTGCCTGGGCTCCGCAACTGCAATGGTTTCCCTCCTTGTGGCAATACCTTCAGGCGGTGCTCGCCTATGTCGTGCCTCCCGTGGTCGCGCTGTTCCTGTGCGGAATGTTCTGGCGTGCGCCCACCGCCGATGCGGCGAGCGCCACGATGCTGATCGGCTCGCTGTGCGGGCTGCTGCTGTTCTTGAGCAATGTCGTTTTCCGGTGGACGCACCTCCATTTCCTGTACGCGGCCCCGCTCCTCACCGCGCTCGACGTCGGGATTCTCGCGGCGGTGAGCTCGGCGAGGCCGCACGATGGCTCGCGGGAATCGACCATGTGGCAGGCAAGCTTCGGCCGCACCGGGAATCCCCGCGCGCTGCCGTTCTGGCAGGACCATCGGTTTCTCGCCGCCGCACTGCTCGCGCTCACGGCCGCGATCGTGATCACCTTCCGCTGACGGCCGGCCGGCGCGCGCACCAGCCGAACAGTACGATGCCGGCATAGCAGACGGCGGGGACGATCAGCGCCCACTTCAAGCTCCACAAGTCGGCAGCTTTTCCCGTGACGATCGGCACGACCGCGCCGCCGACGATCGCCATGCAGATGATGCCGGAGCCTTCCGCGGCGCGCTTGCCGAGTCCCTCGCTCGCGAGCGTGAAAATGGTGGGAAACATGATGGAGTTGAAAAGACCGATCGCCAGGAGCGAGTAGGCCGACAGCTGCCCCGTGGTCCGGGAGGAGATTGCGATCAGCCCGATGACGAGGGTCGCGGCACCGGCGAGCACGTTGCCCGGCGGGACCCTGCGCAACACGTAGGCACCGATGAACCGGCCGAGCATGGCGCCCCCCCAGTACAACGGAACATGCTTGCCCGCCTCTTCGGCGCTGATTCCGAGCACACTGCCCTGCATCAGGTAGTTCACGATCACCGAGCCGATGGCCACTTCGCCGCCGACATATAGAAAAATGCACAGCGCGCCGAAGCCGAATCGGGGCCGGGTCAAGAGATCGAAGGAGCGCAGCACCGACACCCGCTCGACCGGCCGTTCCACCAGCGCCGTGCGGCGCGCCCAGACGCAAAGCGCCAGCACCGCGATTGCGGCCGCGAGTCCGAGATAGGTGTGCACCACCACCCGGCTCTCGGTGGAACGAAAGATCTCGAGCGCATTGCCTGAGAGCGTCGCGGGATCGACGGTCGCGAGAGAGCCGAGAATGAGGGCGGAGCCCACGTACGGAAACAGCGTGGTGCCGAGAGAGTTGAACGCCTGGGCGAAGGTCAGCCGGCTGCTGGCGGTCGCGGCAGGCCCCAGCATGGAGATCAGCGGGTTTGCAACGACCTGGACGGTGGTGATGCCCGCGGCCAGCACGAACAAAGCGATCAGGAACAGCGCGAAGCTTCCGCGGCTCGAGGCTGGCTCGAACAACAGGCACCCCGCCATCATGGTAATCAGCCCGACCACGGCGGAGCGCATGTAGCCGATGCGCCGCACCAGCGCAGCCGCGGGCAGAGACACGATGAAATAGGCCGCGAAAAACGCCGACTGCACCAGCATCACGTCGCGATAGGAGAGCGTGAACAGCATCTTCAGCTTCGGGATCAGCACATCGTTCAAGCTGGTGATGCCGCCGAACGCGAAGAACAACGCGAACACGAACGCCTTCAGATCGCTGGAGAACGCCACCGGTGCTCCCGATGCCCGCTGGTCCTCCGAAGAGGTGCCCTCAAGAACGGTGACAGCGCTGTCAATTTGCATCTACAATACTCCCTTATGGTGTTACATGCTGTGCTTTGGGGCGTCGGTGCGGCACTTTCCCCTGCCGCACCGATGGAATATACCTGAGACCGGCCGGCGATGGCGACCTCCATGACAGCCGGCGCACGCGGCCCCAACCTTCCCGGCCGGAACGATCCGTGCCCCTGCGGCAGCGGCGACAAATATAAACACTGTTGTGGGCGCCTCATTGCACAGGGGCCTGCAGCAGCCACATCGAGCGATGCCGCCACACACGTAAATCTCGGCAATGCGCAGGCGCGAACAGGTCGGCTGGAGCAAGCCGCGGCGAGCTACCGGCGTGCTATCGCCCTCGACCCCGGTCTTGCCGAAGCCCACCACAATCTCGGCACGCTGCTCCTGGAAACCGGGCATCCCGAGCAGGCGCTCGAGAGCAGCCGGCGCGCGGCCGCGGTAAAGCCCGGTTACGCCGAGGCCCACGAGAACGCGGGCGCCGCCCTTCTGGAACTCGGTCGACTCGAGGAGGCCATCGTAAGCTACCAACGCGCCCTCGAGCTCCGTCCCGCCTCGGTCGACGCCTCTCACAACCTTGCCAATGCGCTCGTCGGTGTCGGACGATCCGACGAGGCGTTCGTCGCGTACCGACGGGCGATCGCGCTCGCTCCGGGCTGCGCGGCGCTCCACAACAATTTGGGCAGTCTGCTGCGCAGTTGCGGGCGGCTCGACGAAGCGGTCGCCTGCTTCCGCCGCGCGCTCGAGCTCGAGCCCGGCTTCGCCCAAGCGCAGGGCAACCTGGGCCTGGCGCAGAGACTCCAGGGCCGTCCGCAGGACGCCCAGGCGAGCTGTCTCCGGGCGCTCGAACTCGAACCTCGCTTGGGGCTCGCGCTCACCACCCTCGCCGAATCGTATGCCGATTCGGGTGACTTCGCGGGCGCAGAGCGCTGGCTGCGGCAAGCCATCGCCGCCGATCCGGATTCGCCGGAAGCGTGGGCCGGCTTGACGCGGGTGCGCAAAATGACCGCGCAGGATTCGGACTGGCTGGGCGCGGCACGACGGCTCCTCGTGCAGCCACTGCCTCCCCGCAAGGAAGCGTGCCTGCACTACGCGATCGGCAAGTATTTCGATGACATCGGTGAGTTCGGGCAGGCATTCGACAGCTTCCGCCGCGCCAACGAGCTCACCCAACGCTCCCGTCCGGCGCACGATCCGCAGACGATGACGCAAGCGGTGAATCGAATCATCGAAACCGAAGACCGGGCCTGGTTGGCGCGGAGCCGACGCCTGCCGGCAGGCTCGCCGGCAGGCTCGCCGATAGGCTCCGAGCGAGCCGTGTTCATCGTCGGCATGTTGCGGTCCGGTACTACCCTCGCCGAACAGATTCTCGCCTCCCACCCGGAAATCTTCGGTGCCGGTGAGCTGCCCTTCTGGAGCCGCGCCGCAGAAGCCATTCGATCCGCGCCGGATCAGACCACGCGCGAACGTCGGCTCGAACACGAGGCCGCCGAGTATTTACGCACGCTGACCTCACAGGCCGGCGGCGCGCGCCGGGTGGTGGACAAGATGCCCGCCAATTTCCTGTCCTTGGGATTGATTCACGCCGCGTTGCCTGCCGCGCGGGTGATTCACCTGCGGCGGCACCCGCTCGATACCTGCCTCTCCATTTATTTTCAGCACCTCGAGACGGCCCTGTCGTACACCAACGACCTCGGCGATCTCGCGCGATATTACGGCGACTACGCGCGGCTCATGGATCATTGGCACTCCTTATTTCCGCCGGGCATCATCTTGGACGTGCCGTACGAGGCGCTGGTGCAGGACCCCGAGGGCTGGAGCCGGAAAATGATCGAGCACATCGGTCTGCCGTGGGATGCGCACTGCCTCGAGTTTCACTCGAACCCGCGCACCGTGATCACCGCGAGCAAGTGGCAGGTCCGGCAGCCGGTCACGACCTCCGCCGTCGGGCGCTGGAGAAACTACCGCGCGCAGGTGGGGCCGCTGCTCGGGTTGCTGCCGGCCGATCCGGTGTAACTTCGTCTCAGGGAAAAACCGGACCTGCGGTCATCGTCGGATCAAGAACTTGAGCGCGCTTTGTGCCCGCGGTCCATACGGCGGTCGCAAACCCACCAGGCCGGCCACATCGAGCCAGGTTTGGTGGAATACCGCCCGCGCATGACTGAAGCGCAGGAAGCCGGTTTCGCCATGATAAGCGCCCATGCCGCTCTCTCCCACCCCGCCGAACGGCAATTCGTCCGCCACGAAATGAACGGCGATGTCGTTGATGGTCACACCGCCGGACACCGTGTGTGCGAGCACCCAGTCCATCTCGCGCCGATCCTTGCCGAAGTAGTAGAGCGCCAGAGGTTTTGGGCGCGCGTTGATATCCAACACCGCCTCCTCGATCCGGTCGTAGGGTCGCACGACGAGGAGCGGCCCGAAGATTTCCTCGCGCATGACGCGCATGTCGTCGGTGACCTCCAGCAACAGTGCCGGACGTACCGCCCGTCCCGCATCGCAGGATTCACCTGCCTCTCCCAAGGGCATCACGATCGCACCCTTGCTCGCGGCGTCTGCGAGCATCTCGTGCATGCGCCTGGCATGGCGCTCGCTGATCATGGAGGTGTAATCGGGATTCCCCGGAATGCCGGGATAGGCCCGGGCCACCCAGGAACGCGCCAGGTCGGCGAAGGACGCACACAGCTCGCGCGGCACGCAGATGTAGTCGGGGGCAATGCACATCTGACCGGCATTATTGAGTTTGCCGATCAAGATGCGATCCACGGCGCGCCGCAGATCGGCCGATCGCCCCACCAGCACCGGGCACTTGCCGCCGAGCTCGAGAGTCACGGGGACGAGATGGGAGGCCGCAGCCGCCATCACCCGCCGGCCGACCGGCGTGGAGCCCGTGAATACCAGATGATCGAAGGGCAGCTGCGAGAACCGCTCGGCGACCTCCGCTCCGCCGGTCACCACCGCCACCTCCGAGGAATCGAAATACTCGGTTATCAGCCGCCTCATGAGCTCGCTCACGGTGGGTGTGAGCTCGGAGGGCTTGATCAGACACCGGTTGCCCGCCGCCAAGATCGAAGCCAGAGGGCCGAACGTCAGGGTGACTGGAAAATTCCACGGACTGATGACCCCGATCACACCCAGCGGTTGATGGAGGATTTCCGCTCTGACACCCGGAGCCCCCGCGGGCAAGCCGATGCGCTTGCGCCCCGGGCGCATCCAGCGCTTGACGCTGCGCCGCGCATGTTTCAAGGACGACAATGCCGGCAAGATATCCGCGAAACGGGTCAGCGTCTGCGGCCTTTGTCCGAAATCCTCCGAGTGGGCCTCGCAGATCGCCTGCTGATGCGTCACCAGCAGATCGATCGCCCGCGCCAAGCGGTCACGCCGGGTTCGCAGCTCGACGAACCCTTCGGCGTTGAAGGACGCCCTTTGTGCGTCGAGCAGCTGTTCGGCATGATCGGATTCGTTCACGGGACACACTCAGAATGCGGCGGGATATTCGCCGCCGTCCATGAGGATGTTCTGGCCGGTGATGAATCCGGCATGCACGCTGCAAAGGAACGCGCAGGTCTTCCCCAGCTCGGATGCCCGTCCGAAGCGACCCGCCGGTATCCCGCGGCGCCACTCGTCCTCGACGGTCGATTCCGGGACGCCTCGCCGATTGGCCGCGGCGGCGAGGCCGGAGCTGAGTCGCGCGGTATCGAAGCTGCCCGGCAGCAGGTGATTGATGGTAACGTTCCGATGAACGACATCCCGGGCCACGCCGGCAAGGAATGCAGTCAATCCGGCGCGCGCGCCGCTCGACAGGTCGAGTCCGGAGATCGGCATCTTCACGCTCAGCGAGGTGATGTTGACGATCCTCCCGAACCCGCGTGCGGCCATTCCATCGATCACGCGTTGAATGAGTTCGATCGGCGTCACCATGTTCATCGTGACACCGTGGAGCAGATCCTGGCGGCCGAGCTCGCGGAAATTCCGAAACGGCGGACCTCCGTTGTTGTTCACCAGGATGTCCGGCTCCGGACAGGCCTCTAGAAGCGCGGACTGGCCCTGCCGGGTGGAAACATCGGCGGGTACCGCGGTGACATCGACCTTCGCGAGCCCGCGAATCTCGCGCGCAGTCGCCTCCAACAGCTCGCGGTTGCGCCCATTGATCACCACGGAGACGTCGGCTTCGGCGAGCGCCAGCGCGCAGGCCTTACCCAACCCTTGACTGGACGCGCAGACGATTGCCTTGCGGCCGCTTAACCCCAAATCCATGATTCACCCTTGAGCTCGTTACGCGCGCACCGCTGCATCCAATAAATCGGTCCGGCACAGTAGTATAGGCGTACTCCATGGCGCACGGACGCCCTCACCCACGGCTTCGAGGAGCCGCCATCTCGACCATCGACCGCATGCTGGAATCGGCCACCCAACGGCATCGCGACGGCGATTTCCCGGAGGCGCGGCGCCTGTATGCACAGATTCTGGCAGCGAATCCAAACCAGGAGGTGGCGCTGTTCCGCAGCGGTCTATTGGACCTGCAAGAGGGGCGGCTGGAGGCGGCACTGCGTTCGATTCACCAGGCGACGCTTGCCGCCCCGAATGAGGGGCGCTACGCATTCGGCTTGGGGCAGGTGCTGGACGCCTTGCAACGCTGGGACCAGGCGGCGGACGCGTACCGGCGTGCGCTGGCTCTGGATCCTGCCTCGCACGACGCCCACCTGGCGCTGGGCGTGGCTCTGCAGCGCGGCGGCCGCTCGAACCAGGCGGTGGCCGCCTACCGCACGGCTTTGGAACTGAACGCCGGGGATCCGGTGACTCTCGGCTATTTGGGCGCTGCGTTGCGCGAGACGGGCGACGTCGACGCAGCGATCATCGTTCTCGAGCGTGCGGCCGCGCTCGACCCGCGGAGTGCGTCGCATGCCGTCAACCTGGGTGTGGCGCTCAATCAACGCCGCGATTTTCCGGCAGCGTACTCCGTGCTGCGCGCCCTGCTCGATCGCGAGCCCGGCAATCCCGACGCCGCCTTCAATCTCGGCAACGCCTTGCGCGGACTCGGACGCAGCCGCGAGGCGGTAATCTGCTTCCGACTCGCCGCCGACTTGCGTGCTGGATTCGCCGACGCATTGAACAATCTGGGTAATGCCCACAAGGAGCTCGGCGAGTTTGCCCTGGCAATGGCCGCATTCGAGGAGGCGCTTCGTGCCCGGCCGGATCACATCGCCGCCCTGAACAACGCAGGCTGCCTGCTGCGCACCCTTGGGCGCATCGACGAGGCGGAAGACATGCTGCGCCGCGGACTGGCGATCGATCCTCGCCACCCCGCTCTGTACGACAATCTCGGCAACGTCCTCAAGGATGCCGGCGAGCTCGACGAGGCGATCGCGTGCTTCCGGCGCTCGCTCGAGCTCGATCCCTCCAATCCGACGACGCACGGCAATCTTGCCTACGCGCTCTGCTTTCAGTCCTCGACACCCGAACCGGTGCGCGCCGAATACGAGCGCTGGAGCGAGCGCTTCGCGGCGCCGGTGCACCGCCTCGAGAAGGACGAGCGGCGGGACCTGTCCACCGGCCGGCGTTTGAACATCGGCTACGTGTCCGCCGATTTTCGCGATCACTGCCAAACTCTCTTCACCTTGCCGCTGCTCTCGCGCCATGACCACAGCCGATTCCGGATATTTTGCTACTCGGGCGTCGAACGCCCCGACGCGTACACCGGGCGCATCTCGGCACACGCGGACGTATGGCGCGAGGTGCGCGCACTCGACGACGAGGCGCTCAGCCGCTTGATCCGCGACGACCGCATCGACGTTCTGGTCGACTTGACCATGCTCATGTCCAATGGGCGGCCGCTGGTCTTTGCCCGCAAACCCGCGCCCGTGCAGATCGCCTGGCTCGCCTATCCCGGCACCACCGGCATGGACGCGATCGACTATCGCTTGAGCGATCAGCGCTTGGACCCTGATGGATTCGAGCGCTACTACACCGAGCGCACGCTGTATTTGCCCGATTCCTTTTGGTGCTACGACCCGCTCACCGAGGCCTTACCCGTGGGTGAGCTACCGGCACTCGAGCGCGGTCATCTCACGCTGGGCTGTCTGAACAACCCGTGCAAGCTGACCGACTGGACGCTGTCTTTGTGGAGCAGGGTGATGCGCGCATTGCCCACGGCGCGGCTCCTGCTCATGATTCCGCAGGGCCGGCATCGCGGCCATTTGATCGAGCGGCTCGCGGCTCGCGGCATCGAACCGCCCCGGTTGGATTTCGTCGCCTTTCGTCCGCGAGCCGACTATCTGCGCACCTACCAGCTCATCGATTTCTGCCTGGACACCCTCCCCTACAACGGGCATACGACCAGCCTCGACGCCCTCTGGATGGGCGTCCCCACCGTGACGCGTGTCGGAGCGACCTGCGTCGGTCGCGGGGGACTGAGCCAGCTCCATCAACTCGGGCTCGCGGAACTCGCGGCGCACACGGACGAAGCGTTCGCGAACATCGCCGTCGCGCTCGGGCGCGACCTGCCGAGACTCGCCGCATTGAGAAGCTCGCTGCGCACACGTTTGGAAAGCTCCGCGCTCATGGACGGCGCGCGCTTCGCTAGAAATATCGAGGCCGCGTACCGCACGGCTTGGAATCGCTACGCGCTTTCCTCGGCTCGCGGCGTCTCTGAATAGAGACACCGCGCACCTTTTCGAACTCTCCTCACCGTGATTGTCAACGCGCCGAATGCTCGAGCGTTCGGAACACATCCGCGACGCGCCCGAGAGAGGCGCCTCCGGCCGGGACAAATTATGGTCAATTCCAGGAGTTTTCGATATGGATAAGTCAATCCGACTATTGTGTGTCAGTTTAGCCGCATCGATCCTCGCCGCGTGCGGCGGCGGATCCGGCGCTTCGATGACTGCACCGCAGGGATCCGCCACGCAAAACGCAAACGTGGCGGTTTTGGTGAGCGACGCCTCCTCCGAGGACTGGGCGACGATCGGCGTCAAGATCAGGTCGATCGCGCTGGTGCCCCAGGACGGCGGCGCGAACGTCACTGTTTACACAGCTCCCTCTCCCGCTCCGGTCACGAATCTCGTGATGCTCGATCAGCTGGATGAAATCCTCGGCAACGCCAGCATCCCCGCGGGCACTTACACGGGCGCGGTACTCACCGTAAGCGGCAACGCCGCCGACATCCTGCTCACGACGTCTTCAGACCCCGAGGCGGGCTTCGCGGCGGCGCCGAGCACCACGATTCCGTCGAGCCAGATCCAGGTGCAGCACACCCAGGGTTCTGCCGGCAATTTGACCGTACCGGTCAAGGTGAGCTTCGACACGCCGCTGACCGTGAGCACGACGCAAAGCAATGCGCTCGATCTCGAGTTCGATCTGGCGCATCCCGCGTTCCTCATCGGGCACGTTCCCGCCGGCGCGGGCTCCACGGTGTGGGCGGTCAACTTCGACGGCCCTGTGCGCCGGCGGGCGCGCCAGGATCTGGCGCGCCTCGTGCTCCGGCACACCTACGGCGACGTGAGCGCCATCTCCCCGGACCAGAGTTCGATCACCATCACCAGGGAGTTCCCCACCGAGCCTGCGGTCAATCCGGAGACGGCGGTGGCCGGCACCCAGTCGCTGCAGATTGCGGCGGATTCGACCAACGGAACCATCTTCTACGATCTCGATGCCAAGACCCGTACCGTCATCGATAATTTTTCGTCGGAGAGCTCCCTGGTCGGCAAGTACGTCCGGATCGCGGCCCGTTATCAGGAGGATGGGACTCTGGTCGCGGTGCGAATCTGGGCGAGCAGCCAGTTCAACAGCGTGTGGGTGAGTCCGGAAGGCCACGTCATGCATGTCGACACGACCAGCGATGTGGTCACGATTCTGAACGAATCGGGCGTGGGCATCCCGCTCACCGTCAACGCCGACACCCAATTCTTCGTGCGCGAGCCGCAAAATCCGGCGGTGGACTCATCGCCGATTGCGACGGGCACGGCGTTCCTCTCGAACTTCAATCTGGTGCGCGGCTTCAAGGTCCACGCGAGCGTGGTCGACCCGTTGGCGACGCCGCTCGTCGCCCAGAGCATCGAGATCGAGACCGCGGCGTACAGCGGTGCCATCTCGGCGCCGAATTCGGCCAATTTCACCTACACCCATGATTATCTCAGCGCGGGCGACGATTACGTGCGCCAGATCGATTACCTCTCGATCGACACGGCCAATGGAAGCGATGACAGCGGCAATCCCATCGCGGGGTACAAGTGGTGGAACTTCGCCTATCCGACGCTGCTCACCAGCGGACCGGATGCCGTGGGTGAATTCGTCGCCGCTACCGACGCCAGCGTGAACTTCGGCGGCATCGTAGGGGCGGTCCCGTCGTACGGCGTGAGCTATGCGCTCTGGAACGATTCGGCCAATCCAAACGGGTGGGCGGCTGCGGCGAGCGTCCTGCTGCCATCGAAGCTCCCGCTCGGAACGGTTGCGACGGGACTCGTCGGCAATGCCTTCACCATGAACGTCGCGGGCGGCTCGATGCCGGGGACGATCGAGGTCAGCACCACGTCCGGCGCCGCGACCTTGGTCTACCAGGTGGATCGAACGAATGGCGTGGTGACCGTGAATCCCGTCGACATCACCACGAGCGCCGGACTCAGCGCGCTTACCAACGGTCTCTCGGCCGGCGCGCCGGTGGGGGTCTATGGACTTCCGCAGTCCAATGCGTCGATCAAGGCTTACGTCCTCGCCTACTTCACCGGCGAGATGCCGATCGGATAGGGGCTCGACCCGGACGGGCCGCGGATTCCGGCACAGGGATCGCGCGGCCCATTTTTTTGCACGACGCTCCCTTACAGTTCACTGATGTCGCCCATGAGTTCGGCACCGGGAATCTCCGCGATCAGGCCCAGCTTCACCGCATACCCCCCGACGATCACCCTCGGGCGGGTCGGGGCGGGTAACTGCGCGATGCGCTGGGCGATCGCCGCCACGTCCGCGCTTTGCTCGGCGAGTGCGATCGAGATGAGGAGTGATTTGGGTCGAGTCCGGATCATCATCTGCGCCAACTCCTCGAGGGTGGGGGGCATATCGATCACCCGCGCGGGCACGCCGCGATTTCGCAGCCATAACGTCAGAATCCGTATTCCCAGCATGTGGTTATTGGCGGGCGCATTCATCAAGAGCACCTCCGGCTGCGGGGCTTGCGCCGCAGGAGGTATCTCCTCCTTGACCGTGGCCGCGATCCATTCGAACAGCTTTTCGCAATACGCGGTGAATCGATGCTCCTCGGCCACGCAGAGGACGCCTAGCCGCCAGTCCTCGCCGATCTGATACAACGCCGGCGCGAGGACGCCGATCAGCACGTCCACCGCCCTGATGTTGGCTTTGGCTGCATTCTCGATGAGGCGCTTGGCCGCTTCCAGATCGCCGCGCGAACCGGCGTCGCGCAGCTGCTGCTGCATGTCGCGCAACGACTCCGCAAGCTGGAAATCCGATTCCGTGAATTTATCCGCCTCCGGCGCGCACGCTGCGCATATGCCGTGCGTGACGCTCAGATTGTGGTAATCCGGCGTCTCGCCGACGAATCGCTGACAATAGGAGCACCACTTCAGCATGGCATTTCCGGCCTCTGATCCAATGTGTTCACGAGCGAGAGACTGCGCAGCAGGCTGACGATGGCGGGCTTCGGCAGGTCCCCCGCATGCAGGGCCCGGAAGAATGGCAGGCTTTCCAACCGCGCGTGAGCGTTGGCGGTTTCTGCTTTCGGATGTTCGCGCAAAACCGGCATACACTCTCCGACCAAGCCAGCTGCGCCTTGGCCGGGGTCACGTCGTCCGAAATTCGGCGCTGGAAATCCTCGAGCGCCAGGCACCGATCCATTTGACCACGTCTGCCGCAGGCATGGGTCGTGCGATGAAATACCCCTGACCGAAATCGCATCCCAGCCGGGACAGGAAATCCCAGTCCTCGCGATTCTCGATCCCCTCGCCGACCACCTTCATATGAAGCTGATGAGCCATCTGCAGATTGGCACTGCAGATGGCCTGTCGCGTTCCATCAGTGCATGCACCGTGCACGAATCCGCGGTCTATCTTGAGTTCGTCGAACGGCAGGTCGCGCAGCTGGGCCAACGAGGAGTGGCCGGTGCCGAAATCGTCGATGGACAGCTGGAAGCGTTTGAGCGACAGCCGGCTGAGCACATCGAGCACGGTGCTTGCTTGCCGCATCACCTGCCCTTCCGTGACTTCCAGCGTCACTATTTGAGGCTCGACGCCGACCGTGGCAGCGAGGGCGACGGCAAGGTCCGGAAAATCGAGCGCGATCAGATCATCCATGGTGACGTTGATCGCGATGGTGAGCGAATACCCCGCATCCGACCAGGATTTTGCCTGCTTCATGGCCTCGACGAGTACTACGCCGGTCACTTCGGTGAGAAGTCCGTGGTCCGCTGCCAGGCCGAGAAACTCATCGGGAAATACCAGGCCAGCCACCGGATGCTGCCAACGTACCAGACTCTCCATGCCCACGACCTCGCCGGTCGTCAGCTCCACTTTTGGCTGATAGTGATTGACCAATTGTCCATGCGCAAGAGCGGTACGCAGCTCCTCCACACCGTATGTATGATCGCGGTGACGCTTCCCGCGGCTGTTGCCGATGTTCGGTTGCAGTCGGCCGATCAATGCGGCCAATTCGTCCGGCTTGACGGGTTTTTGCAGGTGGCCGAGCGCAATCAGATGATGCGCCTGGATCAATTTCTCGACGCTTTCGAGAATGCGCCGGTTTTCGCCGCTGACCAAAATCACGCTTCCAGCGTACCGGCAACGCACCAGTCGGCGAATGAATTCAACCCCGTCCATCCCGGGCATGTTGATGTCCAGGAGGATCAAGTCGACCGGCCCGTCCGGACCGGCGACCTGCTGCAGAGCCTGTTCGCCGCAGTCGCAGGCCACGACGTGCCCATACCCGAGCTGGGCCAAGAGGTGGGTCAGGAGCTTGAGCATGAACGGATCATCGTCCAGCAGGACGATGCGCACGCTTTTTGGATCCAATGTGTTCATGGGCGGCTCATGCTCACCGATCGGCGGCCGCGTCGGCCACGCGCCGGGTCAGATAGTCGTCTACCACGGCTATCTCTCGCTCGAAGGCGGGCAATAAGTCGGTCAACATCGCCAGATTCCCCGCGGTGCCTGCCACCTCCATCGCGGAACAGAATGCACCCAGCTTCGCGGCGCCGACGGAACGGGCGGACGACTTGAGGTTGTGGGCAATTGCCGCGACGGCCTGCGGCCGCTGCTCCTCGCACGCTTCGCAGAGTGCTGCAGCCGAGCGGGCGGCGCTCGCGGCGAATGCCTGCAAGAAGTCGTTGACGATCTGCGGGTCTGCTCCGACCAGCGCCTTTAGAACGCTCACATCCACCGGCGCCGGCGGCGTAACCTGCATGGTGCGGGTCGAATTCCCGGCCGGGTCCGGAAGCCATTTCTCGAGGGCGGCCGCGAGCGCCCGGAGCGGTGCAGGCTTGCTCAGGTAGTCATCCATGCCGACGGCGAGACAGCGGCTGGATTCCCCTGCCAGGGCGTTCGCGGTCAACGCAATGATGGGCATCCGGGTGCGGCCGCCCTCACCGAGGCGGATCTGCAGCGCGAGGTCGTAGCCGTCCATTTCCGGCATGTGGAGATCCGTCAACAGCAGTGCATAGTTGCCGCTCTGCCAGCGCTTCAGCGCTTCGCGGCCGGTGGTCGCCACATCGGCGGCATAACCGAGCATGTCCAGTTGCTGGCGGATGACGTTTTGATTGATCTCGTTGTCCTCGGCGACCAGAATCAACCGGCGCTGCCGCAGGGCCTCTTCACGAGATGGAGCAGGAACTGTGGCCAAGCTGCGGTCACCAGAAGGCGTCTGCGGCTCGGCGCTCGCGCGCCCGGCAGCGACCGCGACGGCTTTGACCAAAGCGCGTCGATTGAGCGAGTTGCCGTCGATCATGAGCATGCCATCGGCTTCGGCGCGCGGACTGCGCCGCCGCCCGCGCCCGATGACCACCAGTACCACACGAAGGTCCAGATCGGCTCGGATCTTGAGGGCCGGGTGCGGCTCCGCGAAACCCTGGGGCTCCTCGCCGCCCTCGACGATCCACACGGCCAACCCGGGGGCGCCTGCGCGCGCCCATTCGCGCGCGGCCGCGAGATCCGGTACCCGCGCAACCACGGCCTCATCCGCCTCGAGATAGGCCGCCAGATCCTCGGCCATGCCCGAGTGCTCTCCGACAATGAGGCATCTCAGTCCCCGGATCTCGGACAGGCCCTGCCCTGAATCGGCCGGCTCGGGAGCCACTTCGAACGGCACACGCACCGTGAACGTCGATCCCATCCCCATCTTGGTGTCGACTACGATCTCCCCACCCATGAGACTCGCCAGTTGCTTGCAGATGACCAGCCCCAGTCCGGTACCGCCATACTTGCGGGTCGTCGAGGCATCTGCCTGGGTGAATAGGGTGAACATCCGGGAGAGAGTCGCGCCATCCATGCCGATGCCGTTGTCGGCAACTCGAAACTCGATCACTGCGATGTCCGATCGGCGACTGGCCAACACGGCACGTACCGCTACCCGTCCGGGGTGTTCGAGACCGCTGGAGAATTTGATCGCGTTGTTGATGAGATTGATGAGTATCTGCCGAAGGCGTGAGGCGTCCCCGAGCACCGCCGGTATTTTAGGATCCGCAAATACCGTGAGTGTACCCCCTTTGCGCTCTGCCAGATGATTGACCAGGTTGCAGCTCTTTTCCACCACCTCGGCGACCGACATCGGCAGCCTCTCCATCTCCAGCCGGCCCGCCTCGATCTTCGAAAAATCCAGTATGTCGTCGATGATGGTGAGCAGCGAGTTGGCCGACTCGCGGATCAGATCGACCAGTTCCATCTGCGGGCCGACGAGACTGCTTTGCTGCAGCACGTCAAGGGTGCCGATGATGCCGTTCATGGGCGTGCGGATCTCGTGGCTCATGCTGGCAAGAAAAATCCCCTTGGCACGATTGGCGCTTTGTAGCGCATCGTTCTTCTCTCTCAGTTCATTTTCGGTGTGCTTGCGTTCCGTGATGTCTCGGATCGCGCTCAACACCAGGGGGCCGTCCGCCGTATTGAGGAGGCTCAGGCTGATTTCGACGGGAAACTCACTGCCATCCTTGCGCCTGCCGTAAAGCTCGCGTGCCACCCCCATGGGCCGTACGCAGGCGTCCGAAAAAAAGCGAGTGATATGGCCCGCATGCTTGCTCCGATATCGCCCCGGCATGAGAATTTCGATGTCTTGACCCAGCAATTCGGCGCGCGAATAGCCGAACAGCTTCTCGGTTTGCGAATTGACGATCTGCATCCTGCCGCCGTGGTCCACGATGGCGGTCGCATCCGGCGCTGCCTCGAGCAGATCGCGAAATCTCGCCTCCTGCTGGCTCGCGCGCGCGCGCAGTTGCTCGTTGGCTCGAGACTGCTCGAGCGCCTGCTGCTTGAGCCGCGTGGCCTCGGTGACGTCCTCCACGCGATGAATGATGTAGGTCACTTCGCCCGAGTCGTCGAGCACGGGGGAATTGCGGGGGCTCCAGAAGCGCTCCTCGAACCCACCCCCGTCGCACGCCGCGCGCCGGATGTCGTATTTCTGCACGGGCATCGCATCGGGAATTCGATCCCGCAGCACCCGCTCGAGAGACGCTCGTAGATTGTGGACGCCGGTAGCCGAGGTATCCTCCGGATTGTCCGGAAATACCTCGAACAGCGGCCGGCCCAGAATCTCGGGTCTCTGCGTCATGGTTGCCCGCAGGTAAGCATCGCTGACCGCGACTATGCCGAGGTCCGGAGTGAGCACGAGATACAGATCCGGCGAGGATTCGAATAGTTTACGAAAATCGGGCGTCACCACGTTCCCTCGGTCGCAGCGTTTCACCAGCTGGCCCCCACGCTGTAGCGGCACAAAACGCGGGTGACATCGTGTTGCCGCGCTGGCCTACGGTAGGCTATCGGCAGGCAGCATCAGGACCTGAGAGACGGTGCTTGGAAACCGGCCTGCTTAATTGCAGTGCAGCAAATTGCTCGCCTGCCCGCTAGCGTGCGGCGTGCCGGGCGAGCACATGCGCGACTGCTCCGGTCAGGCGCTTGGCGTAATCGATGTGCAGGAACTCGTTCGGCCCATGCGCGTTCGAATGCGGTCCGAGCACACCGGTCACCAGAAATTGGGTGCTTGGGAACCGCTCGCCCAGCATCGCCATGAAGGGGATCGTGCCGCCAACGCCCATCGACATGACCTCGCGCCCATAGTACCGCTCGGACGCCTCTTTCGCGGCGCGTTCGAGCCAGGGCTCGAGCGCGGGCGCATTCCATCCCACACTGTTCGCACCCGGCGTGAAGCTGACCCGGGCACCATAGGGGGGATCCGCCTCCAAGGTCCGGCGGATCGCCGCTGCGGCACACTCGGCGCCGGCGGTGGGCGGCAGCCGGAACGACAGCTTCACGCTCAGCCGGGGCGCGAGCACGTTGCCGGCGTTGCTCAAGTTTGGCAGCCCCTCGAACCCGGTAACCGTCATCGTCGATTTCCAGGTCGAATTCTCCAGAAGCACCGCCGGATCCGACGACAACGCCCGCACCCCATCGGCAAACGGCATCCGTGCGGCCACGGAATCCCCGAGAAGCCTCGCGGTCGCGACGATTTGCCGCCGACGCTCCTCCGGCATGTCGGCGCGCAGTTCCGGGAGGGTGAGTTCCCCCGTCCTCGCGTCGGAGAGCCGCGACAAGAGGACGCGTAGCACGTCGAAACAGGACGCCGCAATGCCGCTCCCGGCGCCCGAGTGCACGCCTTCGGTCAAGACGGCGATGTCCAGCGCACCGACGATATTCCCGCGCAGTGACGTGGTGAGCCACAACCGCTCATAGTCGCCCGCCTCGGCATCCAGGCAAACCACGAGGCTCGGCGTGCCGATCTCGAGCGCGAGCGCCGCGACGTGCGCAGGCAGATCCAAACTGCCGCTCTCCTCGCATGCTTCGATGAGCACCACGCAGCGCGCGTGCGGGATCTTGCTCGACTGCAAAGCCGCAATGGCGGTCAGCGAGGAAAATACCGCATAGCCGTCATCCGCCCCGCCGCGGCCGTAGAGCCGCCCGTCGCGAATCACCGGTTCCCAGGGACTCAATCCCGCGTCCCAACCGGTGAATTCGGGCTGCTTGTCGAGATGACCATACAGCAGCACCGTGTCGTTCTCTCCCGGTATGTCGATGAATATCAGGGGGGTTCGCCCCGGGAGTCTTGCGATCTTGACGGTCATTCCCGCGATGGGCTGCCGACGGCACCAATTCGCGAGCAGCTCGACCGCGCGCTCCATGTGTCCGTGGCTCTCCCACTCAAGATCGAACAACGGAGATTTGTTCGGGATCCGGATGTAGTCGCAAAGCGCCGGGACGATGGATCGATCCCAGGTCTCACTCACGTACTGCGTTACCGCGGCAACTTCAGGGTCATTGCTCATGCGCCGTCACTCCTTCCACGCCGCCGCATGATAGACGTTTTCGCCACCAGCTGATGGTGTCCGCGAGACCCAGATCGAGCGACCAGCGCGGCTCGAAGCCGACCTCGGAGTGCAGCCGCCCGAGAGCCGGAACGAGCAGCGGCGGCTCGGACCGCGGCATGGCCCGAGCGCCGAGCTTGATCAGATCCCGACGCCCGATGCGTTCGGCGATCCGGCCGAGCAAGTCGGCGATCGTGATCCGATCGGCCGAGCCTACGTTCACCGCGCCTTCGACATCGCCGATGAGCAGGGCAGCAAACGCCGCTCCGACATCCTCGACGTGCAAAAAGCTGCGGATCTGTGTGCCGGGGGTGCAGGCCGCTTCGCGGCCCGACAACAGATCGATGATCACGGAGGATATCAGCCGCCGCGGATCCTCCCCGGGACCGAATTGAAAGAAGATGCGCCCCCATGCGGTCGACAAACGATGCGCACGCCCGAACTGCTCGAGCACCCGGGACATCGCGATCTTGCATTCGGCGTACGGTGTCGCGCCCGAACCGGGGCCGTCCGCGAGCGGAGTGTTTCGCTCGTCGCAAACGCCCGCTTTCGACCAATCGTACTCGGCGCAGCTTCCCGCCATCACCGCGCGCACGCCGCCGGCCGCCTCGAAGGCACCGAGCAGATGAGTGCTGGCGCAGAGCCATCGATAATTCTCGGCGCTGCGCCAATAGATTCCCGGCGTCGCGATCCAGGCGAAATGCAGCAAATGAGTCGGATGCACCGAGCCGATCAACGCATCGATCTCGCCGGCGTTCAACAGGTCCGCCCGGTGCACCGAGACTCCATCCGGCGCCGGCGCCCGTGCCCGCGCCGGTGCCCGCGCCGCGCCGCCAGACGAGAGCACGGCATGCACATCGAATCCCGCCGCCCGCAATGGTTCGAGACTGTTGCGGCCGATGAAACCACCGGCGCCGGTCACCAGCACGCGCCGACCCGGGATCACGGCGCGGTCGACGCGTCGAGCAGCGTGAAAGCCGCATCCCGGTCGCTGATATATTTCGGCTCGAGCGGCCACTCGATCGCGATCGCCGGATCGTTCCAGCGCACGCCGCTTGCCGATCCGGGCGCGTATGGCACGGTCATCATGTACAGAACCTCGCTGCCCTCCGTCAGGGTGAGGAACCCGTGGGCGAAGCCCTTCGGCACCCACAACGCGTGCCGATTGCCGGCAGTGAGCTCGACTCCGAGCCAGCGGCCCCGGGTGCGTGAGTCCGCACGCAGATCGACGATCACGTCGAACACCGCACCCGCCGTGCATCGCACGAGCTTGTCCTCGGCGTGAGGATCGGATTGAAAATGCAGGCCGCGGAGCGTCGCCCGCCGCGCATTGAATGAGACGCTGCACTGGGGCATGCTCGCCGGCAATCCGTGGGCGCCGAACTCCTCCGCGCAGAAGCTGCGCGCGAAGAAGCCCCGATCATCCTCGATCCGTTCCATCTCGATGCGATACGCGCCCGGAAGCGCCAATTCGGTGAATATCATGAATCGATCGTCGCGACCGGCACCGGAACGACGAAGCGGCCGCCCCACTCGGCGATGGCCGCCAATTGTCGGCGGATTTCGCCCTGCAGATTCCAGGGCAATATCAGCACATAGTCCGGCCGCGCGCGCATCAAGTGATCCGGCGTGACCACGGGAATGTGCGTTCCGGGCAAAAATTTGGATTGCTTGTGCGGATTCCTGTCCGCGACCATCGCCATGTCCTCGGTGGTGACATTGCAGAAATTGAGCAGCGTGTTGCCCTTCGCGGCCGCACCGTACGCGGCAACCGTCTTGCCCTCGCGCTTCGCGCGCGCCAGAAAATCCAGCAGCGATTTGCGGCACACCTCGACGCGGGCGGCGAAGCGCTCGTAGGTCGCGAGGTCGGCGAGTCCCGCGGCCGCTTCGCGCGCCCGCAGTCCCTTGAGGCGGGCGCCGTCCTCGAGCCCATCACGCGCATTCGACGCCGCAAAGATGCGCAACGACCCGCCGTGCGTGGGCAGCTCCTCGGCCTCGTAAATTCGCAATCCGTGCCGCGCAAATACGCGCTCGATGGAGTAAAGCGACAAATACGAGAAATGCTCATGGTAAATCGTGTCGAACTCGACATGCTCGATCAGCTTGAGAAGATGCGGAAACTCGATGGTGACGGTACCCGTCGGCTTCAACAGTGTCGCAATGCCGGCGACGAAATCGTTGAGCCGCGGGACATGCGCGAGAACGTTGTTGCCGATGATCAGGTCGGCGCGGCGTCCCTGCGAGGCGAGCCGGCGCGCGAGATCTTCGCCGAAAAACTCGACCAACGTCGGCACGCCGATCTTTTCGGCCGCACGCGCCACCGTATCCGATGGATCGATGCCCAGCACGGGGATGCCCGCGTCGACGAAGTTCTTCAGAAGGTAGCCGTCGTTGCTGGCGAGCTCCACCACGAGGCTGCCCGGGCCGAGCCCGAATCGCCGGCAGGCCATGTCCGCATAGCGCTGCGCGTGTGCGAGCCACTCGTCCGAGTACGACGAGAAGTAAACGTAGTTGCCGAACAACTCTTCAGGTGCCACGTCATAGTCGACCTGCACCAGCTTGCAGACCTCGCACACCTTGGCGCGAAGCGGGTAGCGCTTCTCGTGACGGGCCTCCGCCATCGACGCCAAAAACGCGTTGGACGGCGGCTGCAGCCCGAGGTCCGCCATGGTCACGGCCAAACGGCCGCCGCATGCGCGGCAAGCGGTCACCAGTCCTGGCATCTGATCGTCATCGGTGCTAGCCCTTCCACAGCTTCCACGGTGCGGCGCCCGAGTCCCACAGGGCGTTGAGATGCTGTTTGTCGCGCAACGTATCCATCGGCTGCCAGAAACCCCGATGCACCCAGGCGGCAAGCTGGCCGTCGGCAGCCAGGGACTCCATGGGCTCCATCTCCCACACCGTCTGTTCCCCGTCGATGAGTTGCAGCACGCTCGGCTCCAGCACGAAGAAACCACCATTGATCAGGCCGCCTTCGGCCTGCGGTTTCTCCTCGAAGGACTTGGCCTGCGTGCCTTCTACGACGATCCGGCCGAAGCGCGCGGGGGGCCGCACGCAAGCCACGGTGGCCTTCAGACCGCGCTGCTTGTGAAAGGCGATCTCGGCGGCGATGTCGATGTTCGCCAGGCCATCGCCGTAGGTCATGCAGAAGGGCTCTTGACCTTCGAGGTAATTTGCGACGCGCAACAGCCGCCCGCCCGTCATGCTCTCCTCGCCGGTATCGACCAGGGTCACTTTCCACGGCTCGCTGCGGCAGTCGTGATACTCGACGCGATTGCCCGCCATGTCGAAGGTGACGTCGGCCTGATGGAGGAAGTAATTCGCGAAATATTCCTTGATCACGTAGCCCTTGTAGCCCAGGCAAACGACGAATTCGTTCACGCCGAAGGCCGCGTACAGCTTCATGATGTGCCAGAGAATCGGGCGGCCGCCGATCTCGAGCATGGGCTTCGGCCGGATGTTCGATTCCTCGGCGATCCGGGTGCCCTTGCCGCCGGCGAGGATGACGCATTTCATGATCTGCCCTTCAATGCCTCGTAGCGCGTGATCTGGCTGTGCGAAAAGCTCACCATGTTCTCCTGCGCAGCGCATGCCCGATACCAATCCGCCGTCCATGCCAGCGCCTCTGCGATCTCGAGCTGCGGGCGCCAACCAAGGCAGCGCTCGGCGAGTGCGGAGGACAGGGTGAGCGCGCGGGCTTCGACCGGGTGGTCGGAGGCGTCGAGCTTCCAGCCCGGTTTTCCACCGAAGCGGGCACTGAACTCATCGACCACCTCCCGCACCGCGACAAAGGATGCCGCATCGGGTCCGAAATTGACAGCACGAGGGGTGGTGGCGGGCGCACGCACCAGCGCCTCCGCCAGCGCCAGATAACCCGCCAGTGGCTCGAGCACGTGCTGCCAGGGGCGCACCGCCGCGGGATAACGCAGCGTGACTTCCGTGCCCGCCGCCAAGGCACGGACGCAATCGGGAATCAGCCGCTCGGCCGACCAATCGCCTCCGCCGATCACGTTGCCGGCCCGCGCCGTCGCCAGCGGTGGTCCGTCGCGGAAGAAGCTGTCCCTGAAGCTGCCGGCGAGCAGTTCCGCACACGCCTTGCTGCTGCTGTACGGGTCATGACCGCCGAGCCGGTCGACTTCCTCGAATGGCCGGCCCGAACCGTCGTTCTCGTAGACCTTGTCGCTCGTCACCACCACGATGCATTCGAGCGCGTCGAGCTCCCGGCAAGCCTGCAACAGCGAGCCGGTGCCGAGCACGTTCGTTGCAAAGGTGCCGAGCGGGTCCCGGTAGGACTCGCGTACCAGCGCTTGGGCCGCGAGATGAAAGACCACCTGCGGGTCGGTGCGGCGCACCGCGTCGCGGACTCGATCGACATCGCGCAGATCGCCGATGATCGACGTAGCGCCGTCGCCGACGATCTCCCAAAGATTCGGCGAATTCGGCGGCGCGAGCGCGTAACCGCTGACCTGTGCTCCCATGCTTCGCAGCCACAGCCAGAGCCATCCACCCTTGAATCCGGTATGCCCGGTGACGAGCACCCGGCGACCCCGCCAGAATTCGCGTGACGCCGGCATGGGCTCAGCCCTCCTTCGAACCGGACTGCCAGTACGACTTGAGCGCACGCAGCGACGGCCGTACCTCCCCGATCCCCAGCGCATCGCCGAGACGAATCTGCAGATTCAGGAAACGACGTGCTCCGCGCACGAGATCGAACACGTCCCGATATTGGCGGCGCCCCTGCGTGGCGTAGGCGATCTTCAGGGCATCGCAGATGACCGCGAGCGGCAGCTTGTAGATGCGCGCGCGAGCGGCGAACGGATCCCGCGCATGCGCGGTGAAAGTGTCGTCGCGCGTCAGGATCCAGGTCGCCATCCGCTCCATCACGAAAATCTTCATCTGTACGTTGCTCTGGCCCCGGTAGCTGGTCGGCGCACGCAGCTCGGCACCCAGGGGATCGTCCGCCGACTCGGCGATTTCGAACAGCCGCTCATTGACCGCGAGCCACGCACGCCAAAATCCGGGCTTCGCCACGAAGTAATTCGAATGCACGGTATTTCGGGAGTCCGATATCAGGCCGTCCAGTGTCGCGGTCGGATCGATGCGAGCGACCAGACGCGATGCGACCGCAGCGAGACCCGGATGCTGGGATTCGCCGTGCTCGAACACGTTTAGAAAATAGGCGCTGTTGTGGATGCTCGGGCTGAACAAAAATATATCCGGGGCCTGACCGGCGCGGTCGATGATGTCGGCGACCGCGCCCGAGGTCAGATTGGTCTTGTGGCGGAACTTCGGTGACAGAAATCCGTAATAGGCATCCTCGTGCAATGCCTCGCTGAGCAGGAATTTGCGCATCGGCCAGTACTCGAACCAGTCAGGCCGCTCATTGGCGGAGTTGTCGAGCACCTCGAATCCCGGGTCGAGATCCTCCCGCGGCGTGTAATGGTTCAGGATTTGGTGGATATGGACGAGAGCCATGCACGCAAGAATACCGGCTTCCTCAGAGGCCCGCGAGCTTCGCGAGGAGCGACGCATAGTCGGCGCGGTACGCGCGCATGGAATAGCGCCGCTCGACCTGCTCCAGACCGGCGGCGCCGAGGCGCGCCCGCAGCTGCGGCGAGACGATCAGCGCCTCCAGTCGGCGTTCCCAGTCCTCGAGGGTTGCCGCATGGAAGCCGTTGACTCCGTCGAGCACCGCTTCGGCATTCGCCCCGACCGGCGATGCGACGCACGGCAGGGACGACGCCATGTACTGCAGCAATTTGAACGCGCATTTGCCGCGCGACCATTCATCGTCCGTCAGCGGCATGATGCCGATGTGCGCCGCCGCGAGCGCGCCGGCCTCCGTCGCCTCGCTCCAGGGAATGCACTCGACCCTGATCTCGGGCCACGCCGGAAATTTCGAGCAAATCACCCTGACTTTGAGCGCGGGGTGCCTCGCTGACAGCCGCGCGAGCGCGGGGCGGATCATCTCCAGATAGATCAGATTCTCGGGGCTGCCGATCCACACGATGGTCGGACCGGCATCGTCGCCGGGCGCGGCCTGCCGATAACAACTGACATCGACGGACGTTGGCAATATCGCGACGGCGCGCGCCGCGGGCCGCGCAACCGAGGCGAGCACGTCGTTGCCGGCGGCGACCACGTCCGCCGCACGGCAGGTGGCCGCGAATTTCCGGCGCCGCCAGCGCGAGTCGCCGACCGGCTCGCCGAGCCGGCGGGGCTTGCGCACGTAGATGGCATCATCGACGTCGAAAATGCGCCGCCGGGTGAGCGCCGCGAAGAGCCGCGCCTCGAGCGCACTCAGCTTGATCTGGTGAAGGACGGCCACATGCGCCCACCTCAACAGGCGGCGCCGTTCCCAGGTACGCAACCCGTACCGCCCGCTCGGAAATCGCTCCACGCGCACCTGCCACCCTTGAGCTTCGAGCGGCACGATGAGATTGCGCATACGGTGGCGAAACGACGGTTGATCCAGATCGTAGCCCAGCAGCAATACGTTCGGCATGTGCTCGGTGCCCCCGTTATCTGCACTCGATGTAGCGGCCAAGCACGCTCAACGCGACCTCGACGCCATCGGCGAGAGCGAGCCCATGCGCGCGCAAGGCGAGCGCTGCCCGGGCAGGTTCGTCGCGCAGCAACGCCTGCGCCCTCGCCGCGATCGCGGGCGCGTCGAGCGGTGCGTGCACGGCCACGCCGGCGGCAACGCAGCGGCGAATTCGTTCCCGCTGATCCCCGGCGATGGGCACTGCCACACAGGCGGCTCCGCATGCAATTGCCTGCAGCAGCGTCGAACCCCCGTTGGCCACGGTCAGCCGCGCATTGCGCATGAGCTTGGCGAGCTCGGCCTGAGGAAGCACGCCGAGCGCCAGGAACAATGGGTCAGCCGCGCCATCCGCCGCGCCGTCCGCCGCGCCGTCCGCTGCGCCGTCCGCCGCGTCGGCGGGTCCGACATATCGGACCGCGATGCCTCCCGCCGCCAATATCCGTGCTGCCTGCAGAAATTGCGCGCTCGCATCACGGGCGCCGGGATGTCCCGTGCCGCCGCCGGGAACCACCAGCACGAACTCGCCGCGCTGCGGCGATGCCGCCGGCTCCCCATCCCCGGGCGGCCCGCGCGCGAAGATCACGTCGAGATAGCGCACGGTCGGGCGCCCCAGCAGCCGTCGTTTCAGCCGCTCGTTCCAGGTCAGGCTGCCGGCGGCGAACTCCGGATACGCGATCCAGTGCTCGTCGATCAAGCGCATCCATCGGAAGCGAAACGCCTTTCGACGCTGGCGGTCGCGGGCGCTGATGTATACGACGCGCGCGCCGCAGCGCTGCGCCGCTCGAAGCTGGGCCGTGCGCCCTGCATTGTCGAAGACCACCACGTGCGGGCGCCAACTGCGGATCAGATCGACCACCACGGCGCTGTGAAAGGTCGCCGACGAAGGCACCAGGGTGACTGGGAACGGTGCGCCCGCGGCGTAGGGGGCCTGGCGGCTCAAGACGAAATGGATGCGCGCAGCGGGCCAGCGCTGCTGCACGGCGCGCGCGATGGCCGCAGAACGCGCGAATTCCCCCATGCCGAACGCGCCCGACACCGGCACGAACAACAGGCGCGGATCCCCGTCACGCAATGGCGGTGAACCACCGGTCGAGCACCAGCAACGACCAAGCACGGCGGAATTCCGGCCCCACCGAGCGCCGCAACACCCCGCGCTCCCGCAGGCGCCCGACCGCTTCGTGCAGCACGCGCGGGTGCTGCTTCAGCCAACGATGCACCGGCAGGCCGAATCCGGATTTCGGCCGATCCAGGTAACCCGGCGGCAATCGCGGCTGCATCAAGCGCCGGACCAGAAGCTTCCCGCGGCGGCCGCGCTCGTCCACCAGCAGCGCCGGGTCGACGCTCAACATGAATTCCACCAGCCGGTGGTCGAGCAATGGCGGGCGAACTTCCAAGGAGTGCGCCATGCTGGTCCGGTCCACTTTGGTCAACAGTCCCTCGGCCAGGTCCGTATGCAGATCGAGCCAGCGCAGCCTGGCCAGCGGGGCAAGTTCCTCGCGCCAGAATTGACGGTAAAACCACAGATAGTCGTAATCGCTCTCGCGCCAGGACCCCTCGAGCAGCGCGTCGATCTGTGCAGCGGTCATGCCGCCGAGGGCCGCGGCGTAGGCCGGCAGGCCGACGTAGGCCTGGCGCTGCATCGAGGAGGCCAATCTTCCGAGCGGGGGCAACAGGCGCGCCAGTCCCCGATTGAGCAGATTCGATCGGGCACCGACTCTCGACCAGTAGCGCGGATAGCCGCAAAATACCTCGTCCCCGCCTTCCCCGCTCAGGGCCACCGTCACTTCGCGCCGGGCGAATTCGGCAATCAGATAATTGGACCACGCGGCGCTGTCCGCAAACGGCTCGTCGAAGATCCCCGGGATGGCCTCGAGCGCCTGTTCGAAGTCGGCCGCCTGCGCCGTCATGTCGGTGTGCACCGTCTGGAAATGCGCGGCGGCACTGCGCGCGGCCTCGAGCTCCGATCGGTGGCGCGCGTCGAAACCCAGACTGAAGGTACGCGGATGATCGAGATAGTACGTGGTCAGCGCCGAGTCGATGCCGCCGCTCAAGAATACGCCTACGGGAACGTCCGACAGCATGTGCGCAGGCACCACCGTGTGCAGCAGCTCGTCGAGCATGTTCAAGGTATCGTCCGCCGTCCTCGCCGTCAGCTCGGCCGACGGCTGCCAATAACGTTCGATCGAGACGCGCCCGCTTTCCCAGGTCAACGTATGGCCTGCCGGCAGCTTCGAGATCCCGCGGTATATCGTCTTCGGCGCCGGGACGTAGCCGTGAAACAAGAAATCGCGCAACGCGCTCGCATCGATCTGCGGCCTGCCGAGCACCAACAGCGCCTTGAGCTCCGAAGCGAACGCGATGCCGTCGGGCAGGATCTGGTAATACAGCGGCTTGATACCCAGACGGTCGCGGGCCAGCAGCAGCCGTCGCGCGCCCGCGTCCCAGCTCGCGAAAGCGAACATTCCGACCGTCTTGGGAAGGCAGCCTTTGCCGTGACGCGCCAGAAGATGCAGCAATACCTCGGTGTCGCCGGTGGAGCGCCAGGGGCCCGGCAACCCGGCGCGCAGCGCCTGGTGGTTGTAGATTTCCCCGTTATAGGTGAGCACGTGCTCCCCGAACACCATCGGCTCGTCCGCCGCGTGCGACAGGTCGAGAATGGACAGACGCCGATGGCCCAAGACCACACCCGGCGCGCTCCAGAAGCCCGCGCCGTCCGGCCCGCGATGGCGCAGCAGGTCGGTCATGGCCGTGACCGTGTCGATGCCCGCGCTCGAGCCGATAATTCCTGCGATCCCACACATGTGGGGAGTCTAGCGCGGAATTCGTGGCGTAAGATCCTAGCCATCGGCCAACGGTTCGTTTAGGGTACACGCGGAGCTTTGGACCCATGGCTACACCCGCCGATCAACGCCTGCTGGAACTGTGCGACAAGTGGCTCAAGAGCCTCGAATTGCACATTCGGTATTCGAGCCTGGATACCGACAGCTACTGGAAGGTTCAACCCTGGCCGGAGCATCAGCGGCCGAGTCGCTGGATCATCGATCTGGCGGTTCAGAAGACAGTCGCGCTTCGTTCCCAGGTGCAGGAGCGGATAAAACAGGGCGATGCCAAGTTTTCCGACTCGCTCGAGCTCATGACATTTCTCGCCAATCTGATCGGCTCGGAACACATCGAGCGCTTCATCCCGTTGGCGGATCCCGAGAACGAGGTCGATCTCAGGGCGCCCGCCCCCGACGCACCAGCGGCGGCGGCGCCGTCTGCCCCGCCGCCCCCCGCCAGCGCTTCACCGCCCGCCGCGCAGCCCGCTGCACAGCGGCGGGCGCCTGCCGCGCAGCCACCGCCTGCCGCGCAGCCACCGCGCGCCGCGCGGCCAGCCGGCACGGCGCCGGCAACACCGGACGCGGCAGCGACGCGCGAGATGCCGCGTCCCGAGGTCACAGGGACGCGGGAAATGCCCGAGTTCGTGCCGACCAAACGGCGGGCGCCCCCTGCCGTCGGCACGCAGCAGGTCGCGCGTACCGAGCGCCGTGCTGCGCACGCGAAGCCCGCGCCTCGGCCCTCGGCCAGGCAACCTGGTAGACTTGAGGGGTCGGAGGACTCTGCCCGAGAGCAAGTCATCGCCGATGCCGCACGTCTGGTCCAATGGGGCCGCAACTGGTACGAGCTAGCCGAGCTCATTGCCCGCATGGCCGATCGGCCGCCGCTTCCCGAGGTCAGAAAGATATTGAAGGACAACAAGACGGCCATCGAAAAGAAGGCCGGCGGCCGGTAGTATGCGTCGCCCGTAATTCAAAAAAAATTTAGGGAACCTGCTTCGCAGTTTCGCGCTCAAAGGCGGCCATGATCACGACGAAAAACCTATCCAAGCGCTATGGCGAGATCCTCGCCGTGGACGACGTTTCGTTCTCGGTGAACCCCGGAGAAGTACTCGGGTTCTTGGGCGCCAACGGCGCCGGCAAATCCACCACGATGCGCATGATCGCGGGCTTCATCGCACCGTCCGCCGGATCTGTCACGGTATGCGGCCACGATATCGAGCGCTCGCCCGTGGAGGCCAAGGCGTGCATGGGGTATTTACCCGAAGGCGCGCCCAGCTACGGAGAGATGACGGTTGGGGAGTTCCTCGACTTCGTGGCGGACATCCGCGGCCTTGCCGGCGCCCGGCGCAGCGAACGGCGCGGCATCGTGGTCGACCGACTCGCACTCGCACCGGTCATCGACCAGGTCGTGGAGACGCTATCCAAGGGATTCCGCCGGCGCGTCGGACTGGCACAGGCGCTGATTCACGATCCCAGCGTGTTGATCCTCGACGAGCCGACCGATGGCCTCGACCCCAACCAGAAGCACGAGGTGCGCCGGCTCATCAACGAGCTCAGCAAGGACAAGCTGGTGATCGTGTCGACGCACATCCTCGAGGAAGTTCACGAAGTCTGCACCCGGGCCATCATCATCGCGGCCGGACGCATCGTGGCGGACGAGACCCCGAGCGCGCTCGAGGCCCGGTCCCGCTATCATCATGCCGTCAGCCTGCGCTTCGACAAACCCGAGGATCTCGCAGCCGCGCGGCGCGAGATCGCCGGCCTCGCCGAAGTGAGCGCGGTCGAGGCGGAGGAGCGCGAGCTCAAGCTCACCGCGGTCCCGCACCCCGGCAAGAACGTGCTGCCGGCGGTGAGCGCGCTGATCACCCGCTACGATTGGGACGTGCCGGAGCTGCACCTCGAGTCGGGGCGCCTGGACGAGGTATTCCGAACGTTGACCGGGGCCGCCCCGCGCCGGGCGATGACGCCCCCGCCGGACAGTCCCTTGGGTGAGGGGGGAGCGCGGCCTTGAACAAGACTCTGGTGATTTTCCGGCGCGAGCTCCGGAGTTATTTCGCGACCCCGCTCGCCTATGTGTTCATCGTGATTTTCCTGGTGCTCGCGGCCGTGTTCACCTTTCAAGTCGGCGGATTGTTCGAGCGCGGGCAGGCCGACCTGCAGCCGTTCTTTCGCTGGCATCCCTGGCTCTACCTGGTGCTCATCCCGGCGATCTCCATGCGCTTGTGGGCGGAGGAGCGCAACAGCGGCAGCATCGAGCTGTTGATGACCCTGCCGATCACCTTGGCGCAGGCCGTCGTGGGTAAATTCCTGGCCGCGTGGTGCTTCGCAGGCGTCGCTCTCGCCCTCACCTTTCCGGTCTGGATTACGGTGAACTACCTGGGAAGCCCCGACAACGGCGCCATCGTCGCCGCCTACATCGGAAGCTTCCTGATGGCCGGCGGATTTCTCGCGATCGGCATGTGCCTGTCGGCGGCCACGCGCAATCAGGTGATTGCGTTCATCACGGCGGCCCTGGTCGGCTTCGTGTTCCTGCTCGCGGGCTTCCCGCTGGTGCTCGATTTCGTCCGCGGCGTCTTCCCTCAGGTCATCGTCGATGCAATCGCATCGTTGAGCTTCTTCACGCATTTCGAGGCAATCTCCAAGGGAGTGATCGATGTGCGCGATCTGGTGTATTTCGCAGCGCTGATCGGCTTTTGGCTGACGGCGACGGCTCTGGTGCTCGACATGAAGAAGGCGGAATAAGTGGACGCGCGGAATCAACGAATGGGCTGGAAGAGAACCGGCTACGGCGTGGGCGGCCTCGCGGCCCTCGCAGTGCTCTTCCTGGGCGTGGTGATGCTGTCGAATCTCGGATTGCGGGGCATGCGCATCGATCTCACCCAGAATCATCTGTACACGTTGAGCGCCGGCACCCGGCAGGTACTCGCCGGGCTCAAGGAGCCGGTCGACCTGTATTTCTATTTTTCGCGCGACGCCGCCGAGAAGCAGTCGCCGCTGCTGATGCCCTACGCGAACCGGGTCCGCGAATTCCTGGAAGAAATCACGGCGCGGTCCGCGGGCAAGATCCGGCTCCACGTGATCGACCCGCAACCCTTCTCGGACGACGAGGACCACGCCGCCGAAGCGGGGCTGCAGGCGCTTCCGACCAACGACGCAGGCGGCGAGTCGCTGTACTTCGGCCTGGCGGGGACCAATTCGACCGACGGCCGCTCGGTGATTCCAAACTTCCAGCCCGAGCGCGAGGAATTCCTGGAATACGACGTCGCGAAGCTCATTCAAGAGCTGGCCAATCCGAAGAAACCCGTCGTCGGCCTGCTGAGCTCGCTCCCCCTGCAAGGTCAGTTCAATCCGATGACCGGGCAGATGGGCGACACCTGGCCGGTGCTGTCCCAGATCGAGCAGCTCTTCACGGTGCGCTCCCTCACCCCGGACTCGGATCACATCGACAAGGACGTGGACGTTCTGATGATCGTCCATCCGAAGAACCTGCCGCCGAAGACGCTCTACGCCATCGATCAGTTCGTGATGCGCGGTGGCCGGGTATTGCTGTTCGTCGATCCGGACAGCGGCGCCGACTCGAGCGGTCAGGATCCGCAAAATCCGTTCGCGGGCGCGACGGCGAACCACTCCTCCGATTTGGAGCCGCTGCTCACCGCCTGGGGCGTCGCCTACGATCCGAAACAGGTGATCGGCGATCTCGACCTCGGACTCGAGGTACGGGCCACCATGCAGGGACCTCCGACCCGGCACATAGGGATTCTGGGATTGCGGCGCGACGACATGAACGGCAAGGATGTCGACACGGCAACACTCGACTCGATCAACGTCGCCACCGCCGGCTTCCTCGCCGCCCGCCCCGGCGCGACCACCCGGTTCGAGCCCTTGCTCATGAGCTCAACCCGCGCCGCCCCGATCCCGGCATCGCGCTTCAATGCGCTGAGCGATCCGGCGACTCTGCGCGACGGATTCAAACCCACGGGCATCCGCTACGCCCTGGCGGCGCGCATCACGGGTCCCGTTTCCTCGGCTTATCCGCAGGGCGCACCACCCGACCAGAAGCCGGCTGCGGGGCCGCCGATCGCGCACATTTCCAAATCCACGGTGCCGGCAAACATCGTCATCGTCGCCGATACCGACCTGTTGATGGACTACATGTGGGTGCAAACGCGTGAGCTCCTTGGCCAGCGGATTGCCCAGGCCTTCGCCAATAACGGCGACCTGGTCGCCAATGCCGTCGACAACCTGACCGGCAGCGGCGCCCTGATCAGCATCCGCGGTCGCGCCACATTCTCGCGTCCCTTCGAGCGGGTCGAAGCGCTCAAGCGCCGGGCTGACGACCGGCTGCGCAGCAAGGTGCTCGAGTTGCAATCGGAGCTGCAGCAAACCGAGACCAAACTCACGGAACTGCAGAGCAAGAGGAACGATCAAACCTCGCTCTTGATGACGCCCGAGCAGGACCAGGAGCTCAAGCGCTTCACCGCCGAGAAGGCTCGTGTCCGCAAGGAGCTGCGCGAGACGCAGCGCGGACTCGACGTCGACATCAACCGGCTCGACGATTGGCTGAAGGTGATCAACATTGCCGTCGCACCGCTGTTGGTCGCCATCGCCGGAGCTCTCGTCCTCTCGTTGCGCCGCAAGCGCAGGAACCGGGGAGGCAGCCCCGCATGACCCGAGCGCGCTTTACGCTGCTCCTGATCGCGGCAATCGCGGCCATCTTCGGCGCGTTTTATCTGAGCTCGCAGCGCAACCTGCAGAGCGACACCCGTGGCGCCGCCCTCTTCCCGACGCTCGCCCCCGAACTCGATACCGTCACCGAAGTGAGCATCCTCAAGGGAAGCGCGACGCCTGCGGTCACGCTGCACAAGAGCGGCGGGCATTGGTCGGTCGCGCAGCGTGGGGACTATCCCGCGGACCTGGCGAAACTTCGCGGACTCCTGCGGGCTCTCGGAGACGCCCGGCTGGCCGAGGAGAAAACCTCCGATCCGGCGAACTACCCGATCATCGGCGTCGAAGACCCGACCAAACCGGGTGCTTCCGGTGCGCAAGTGAGCGTGCTCGCGAAGGATGGCGCACACGCGGTGATCGTGGGCAAGCCGGTCGGCGAAGGCACGTTCGCGCGCCGGGTGGGTGAGAGCAAGAGCTATACGGTGGAGCCCGCGATCACCGTGGAGCCCGAAGCTCGTGCGTGGATCGACACGCAGCTCATCGACATTCCGGCGTCCTCGATTCAGAGCGTCGAGCTCAAACCGGGTGCCGGCGCCGGGTACACGCTGCACCGGATCAAGCCCAAGGAGGAGGGCTTCGCACTGGACAAGCCTCCCACAGGGCGCACGGCGCTGGACGCCAAGGCATTGGCACCCTCGGTCAGCACGTTGAGCGGACTTACCATCGAGGATGTCGCCGCCGCCAAAGACATCGACTTCGGCCAATCGGCGCAGGCTGTCTTCACTCTCGAGGACGGTACAATCGTCACCGTTACCGGCGCCGCGGCTGGCGACAAGCGTTGGATCGAGGTGCAATCCTCCAAGGACCCGGCACTCGCCCAAAAGGCCAAGGATCACGCCTTCCAGATCGCGAGCTACCGGTACGACGCCATCTTCCGCCCGCTGGATCAGCTGCTGGTCCCCAAAGAAACCAAACCTCGCGCCGGTGCAGGCGCATCCAAGAGCGGCGCGGCGCACCCCGTCAAATCGCCCCCCCCGCCCACGGCCCCGTGATCTCCGGCACGAGCGCCGGCTTCGGGCGGCGTTTCGCCGCGCTGATCTACGACTCGCTGCTGCTCGCGGCGCTGCTCCTCGTCTACACCGGCATCGTGGTGGCGATCCGCGGAAGCGCGATCACCGAGGCCGGCAGCGCCTCCGGGTGGTTCCTCTATCGGGCCGGCGAACTGGCGATCGTCGCCGCTTACTACGTGATCAACTGGCTGGTGAGCGGTGCGACCCTCGGCATGCGTGCATGGCACTTGCGCCTGGTCAGCGAGAGCGGCCGGCGCCTGAAGCCTTTACCCGCGCTCTGGCGATGCGTGTGCGGCTTCCTCGCGTGGTCACCGGCCGCGCTCGGCGTGCTCTGGCTCTACGCCGACCCCAAGCACCTCGCGCTGCATGACCGGCTGTCGGGCACCCGTGTCGTTCACCTGACGGGTTCCCTCACGGCCCGCTAACGGGTTCTTGAGATCGCCACGAGCGTCAGCACACCGATGGTGGTGGTCGGCAGCCACGCCACCAATGCAGGGTTCAGGCCGAACAGCTGTCCCCCATTCTCGACCGTCCGGCTGACGAGAAAGAACACCACCCCCAGCATCACGCCGATCACCGTCCGGGTGCCGGCGCCGGTCGTGCGCAGCGGTCCAAACACGAACGGCAACGCCAGCAGCGTCACGATGATGACCGCGAACATGCGTGCGATGCGCGACCAGTAGCCGATTTCGTAAAACGACGCGTCCAGGCTGTTGCGCCGGAGATGGTCGATGTACGAGGCGAGGCCGCGCAGCGTCAGGAGGTCCGGATCGGTCGCGGCGAGCCCCAGGAAGTCGGGATTGACCGTCGATCCAATCGTGACCTCGCTTTCGGTGGTGCTGTCGATGCGATTGTCGCCAAAGCGCGTCGTGGCCACGTTGTGCATGCGCCAATGCTGCGGGTCCGCCACCGAAATGCGGTCCGCCCGCTGGATGGAGCGCAACCGGGTCGGGCCCTCCAGCTCGAACAGCGAGACGCCCCCGAAGGATTGGTCGACTTCGCCGGTCTGCACCCGCAAGATGAGGTTGCCGTCTTTCACCCAGGCGCTGCTCGAGCCCGCGAAGCTGACATCGGCCATCTTGCTCGTGGTTTTCTCGCGCTTGGCGAGTTGCGCGAGCGGCGGCGCGACATATTCGCCGACCGCGTACATGGTCAGCGACAGCGTGAGGCCCGCAAGACCCACCGGCCAGGCGATCCGCCATACCGATACGCCGGACGCGCGGGTCACCACGAGCTCGCTTCCTGCGGCGAGATTGCCGAGCCCCATCAGTGCGCCGATCATCGCACCGATCGGCAACAGCTCGAATATCTGTTCGGGCAGGTTCAAGAAGGTATACAGGAAGGCATCCGCCGTCGTGTAATCGCCGGTGCCGATGTCGCTTTGCTGACTGATGAACACGAACAACGCCCCGAGGGTCAGCAGCACGCCCATCGCCATCAGGGTGTAGACGAGCACGGTTCGGTAAAGATAACGATCGAGCGTATTCACGTGCCTCGCCCCTCGCGGTGAATCAAGTACAGGCCGAATCCCAACAGCAGCACGTGCACCCACCACACCCCGATGGCGGGCGGCAGCTGACCCTTCTCCACCCAGACCTTGGAGGCGGACAGCAGGTTCGCATAGACCATGTACACCACGATGGCGTATCCGACGCGTGCATAGCGGCCCTGACGCGGCCTCAAGCGGCTCATGGGTACGGCGAGCACCGTCAAGATCAAGGCCATGATGGGGCTCGACGCCCGAAACTGCAGCTGCGCGATGTCCTCGGGCGCGCTCGATCCCAACAGCTCCCGGGTGGGTCGCGTGTCGGGATCCTGCTCGGTGCCCATCTTGTCCTCGGGCGTGGCAATCGGGATCCCGTGCTCGCGAAACTCGATGACGCGAAAATCGCTCTCGCCCGGGACGCCTTCGTAGCGCCGTCCGTTGAACAGGGTCACGAAATGCATGCCGTTCGAGGCAGCCTTCGAATAGGTTGCCGTGTCGGCGAGCGCCACTTCGACCCGGCCCTCGGTCTCACGACGCACGAACACGTTGTGCAGCACACCCTCCGTGTCGACCCGCTCGGCGTAGAATACGGCATCGCCCCCGCCGCTCATGAAGGAGCGGAAGCGCCCGGCATCCAATTGTCCGAACTGCGCCTCCTTGACCGCCGATTGTCGCAACAGCTGAGCTTGTTGATCGGCGCGCGGCACCTGCACGAACGACAGCCAGGCGAGCCCGACGGCGATCATCACGGCGAAGCACGACAGCGGCAGCAGCATGCGCGTGGGTGCGAATCCGCAGCCCTGCAGCGCCGTCATCTCGCTGTCGTGGTAAAGCCGGCCCAGCGCCAGCACGATCGCGAGCAACAGACCCACCGGCACGATGACCGACAGATTCATGATCGCCCCCAGCGCGATCAGATCGAACACCACGTGGCGGCCGTAGTTGTCGGTCGCCGCCCGGCCGAGCACCCTGGAGAGCTGATTGGACACCAAAATCGCCACCAGAATACCGGTCACGGCGAGCCAGGTCTGCATCACCTCGCGTAGCACATAGCGTTGGACGGTCCACTTCATGGGCATTCAGCTTAGAGCCTTCGCGTGAATCTAGTAAACTAATTGCCGATTTCGAGGACATGGGACATTTATCCAACAACGGAGTGGGGATATGGAATTCAAGGCAATCGTCGATGCCAAAGCGCGGCTCGCATGCGGCTGCGCGGTGGTCGGCATCCACGAGGACGGCGATCTCGGCCCGGCCGCTCGCCTCATCGATGCGCAGATCGGCGGGATCGTCCGCCGGCTGATCGCGAACGGCGATTTCGCCGGCAAATTGGGCGACACCCTCCTGTTACCGCACCCGGCGGGCGCGGCCGCCGAGCGGGTGCTGTTGACCGGCCTCGGCGCGCGCGCAGGCTTCGGCCGCAAGCAGTATCGCAGGGCCGTGCAGTCCGCTGCGCAGGCCGTGCTGAAGACCGGTGCAACCGACGCGACGGTGTACCTGGCTCTGCACGACGTGCCGGGCATGGATGGACACCTGCGCGCGCGTGCGATCGCGGAGATTTTCAGCGCCGGCGTTTATCGGGTACCCGACCTGAAGAGCGGCGCCAAGCCGAAGGCGGCCAAGCTTGCGGTGCTGAACGTGGCCTCCGAAAATGCGCGCGCGCTCAAATCGATCGCCTCGGGTCTCGAAATCGGCGCGGCCATCGCCGCCGGGTCCGCCCTCGCGCGGGACCTCGGCAACCTGCCGCCGAACATCTGCACGCCCACTTACCTCGGCGAGCGCGCGCAGGGCTTGGACAAGGACTGGTCGCGCATCAAGACCAAGGTTCTGGATTTGGACGCGATCAAGGCGCTCAAAATGGGCGCATTCCTCGCCGTCACGCAGGGGTCCGCGCAGCCGCCGCGGTTCATCGTGTCGGAATATCGGGGCGGCAAGAAGGGCAGCGCTCCGATTTGCCTGATCGGCAAGGGCATCACGTTCGATTCGGGCGGAATCTCCCTCAAGGATCCGCCCGCGATGGACGAGATGAAATACGACATGGGCGGAGCCGCGGCCGTGCTCGGCACGCTGCGGGCAGTGGCCGAGCTCGCTCTTCCCATCAACGTGATCGCCATCGTGCCGACCTGCGAGAACATGCCGGACGGCAAGGCCGTGAAGCCCGCGGACATCGTCACATCCATGTCCGGGAAGACGGTGGAAATCCTCAACACCGATGCAGAAGGCAGGCTCATTCTGTGCGATGCCATCACCTACAGCCGGCGATTCAAACCGGCTGCGGTCATTGATGTCGCGACATTGACCGGGGCCTGCATCATCGCACTCGGCAACCAGCTGAGCGGCATGATGAGCACCGACGATGGACTCGCGCGGGAGATCGAGGCCGCCGGAATCCGCGCCGACGACAGGGTCTGGCGCCTGCCGGTCGGTGACGACTACGCGGATGCGTTGAAGAGCAACTTCGCGGATTTCGCCAACGTCGGCGGCCGGGAAGGAGGCGCCTGCACGGCGGCGACGTTCCTCTCGAAATTCGCAATCGATCTGAACTGGGCGCATCTCGACGTGGCCGGAACCGCCTGGCTCAGCGGCGCCGCAAAAGGCAGCACGGGGCGCCCCGTCCCGCTGTTGGTGGAGTTTCTGGTACACCGCGCACGCCGCAAGTGACCGGCAGAGTCGACTTTTATGTGCTGCAAAGCCAGGCGCCGCAACGGCGTTGGAATTTCGCCTGCCGGTTGACCGCGAAAGCGTATCAACAGGATCTCGCCATCGTCATCTGGAGCGAAAGCTCGGGCGATGCCAAGCTCTGCGACGACTTGCTCTGGACCTTCGACGATCGCTCCTTCGTGCCGCATCGGTTGGCTCGCGACGGGGAGCCGCTCGATGCGGGCACGCCGGTGCACATCACGCTCGAGCTCGAGTCCGTCGAGCGCGCCGACCTGTTGATCAATCTCACCCATCGATTTCCCGCCGGGCTCGAGCGCTTCGCGCGCATTGCGGAAATCGTCGACGCCGACCCGGAGTGCCGGCGGCTCGGGCGCGAGCGCTTCAAGGCGTACCGCGATCGCAAGCTCGCGCTCGAAACGCACCAACTGAGCGACGCCTCGGACATCTAGCCCGGGCGGCCGCTATAATCGAGCGGCCATGGACAAAGCCTTCTCCCCCGCCGACATCGAGCCGCGCATCTACGAGCGCTGGGAAACCAGCGGATACTTCCAGCCAAGCGGCCATGGGCCGCCCTATTCGATCGTCATTCCGCCGCCGAACGTCACCGGAACGCTGCACATGGGACACGCGTTTCAGGACACCATCATGGACGCCCTCGTTCGGCATCGGCGCATGCTCGGATTCGATACGCTCTGGCAGCCGGGCACCGATCACGCCGGCATCGCCACCCAGATGGTGGTGGAGCGGCAGCTCAACGCAGCGGGCCGGAGCCGGCTCGATCTCGGGCGCGAGGCCTTCGTCGAAAAGGTATGGGAATGGAAGAACAGCTCGGGCGGCTCGATCGCCCGGCAGCTGCGCCGGCTGGGCGCATCGGTGGACTGGAAGCGCGACAAATTCACGATGGATCCCGAGCTCTCGCAGGCGGTCACCGAAGCCTTCGTTCGCCTGTATCGGGACGGGTCGATCTACCGCGGCAAGCGGCTGGTCAACTGGGATCCGGTGCTGAAGACGGCGCTTTCGGATCTGGAAGTCGTTTCCGAGGAGGAGGCGGGCCATCTTTGGCATCTGAAGTATCCGCTGTGCGACGGCAGCGGCCATCTGGTCGTGGCGACGACGCGGCCGGAGACCATGCTCGGCGACACCGCAGTCGCCGTCCATCCCGACGATGAGCGCTACCGGCATTTGATCGGCCTCGAGGTGCGGCTGCCGCTCGCCGATCGGAACATTCCCGTGATCGCCGATGAGTACGTGGACCCGACGTTCGGTTCCGGCTGCGTCAAGATCACGCCGGCGCACGATTTCAACGACTATGAAATCGGACGGCGCCACCGACTTGCGATGATCAACGTGATGAACCTGGACGCCTCGCTCAATGACGAGGTGCCCGAGCCTTACCGGGGTCTCGACCGCGCCGCCGCTCGCGAGCGCGTGCTCGCCGACCTGACCGCGCTCGGCCTCCTCGGGAGGGTCGAACCGCACAAGCTCATGGTGCCGCGCGGAGACCGCAGCAATGCGGTGCTCGAGCCGCTCCTCACCGACCAGTGGTTCGTGGACATCAAACCGCTCGCGGCGCCGGCCATAAAGGCCGTCGAGAACGGCAGCATCCGCTTCGTGCCGGACAACTGGTCGGGGGTGTACTTCGAGTGGATGCGGCACATCAAGGACTGGTGCATCAGCCGCCAGCTCTGGTGGGGTCACCGCATTCCGGCATGGTACGACCGCGAGGGACGCTGGTACGTGGCCCGCAGCGAAGCGGAAGTGCGCGCCGAGCATGGCCTCGGACCCGAGGTGGCGCTGCGCCAGGACGAGGACGTACTCGACACCTGGTTCTCATCGGGACTCTGGCCGTTCTCGACTCAAGGCTGGCCGCGCGCGACGCGAGCGCTCGAAACCTACTATCCGACCTCCGTACTGGTCACCGGTTTCGACATCATTTTCTTCTGGGTCGCGCGCATGATCATGCTGGGCCTGAAATTCACCGGCGAAGTACCGTTTCGGGAGGTCTACGTTCACGGGTTGATCCGCGATCACGATGGCCAGAAGATGTCGAAGTCGAAGGGCAATGTGATCGACCCGCTCGACATCGTCGATGGCATCTCGCTCGAGGATCTGCTCGCCAAGCGCACCACGGGACTGATGCAGCCGCAGATGAAGCCGGCCATCGAGAAGGCCACGCGCAAGCAGTTTCCGCAGGGCATCCCGGCGTTCGGCACCGACGCGCTGCGCCTCACCTTCGCAGCGCTCGCGACCCAAAGCCGCGATCTGCGCTTCGACATGGCCAAGGTCGAGGGCAATCGGAATTTCTGCAACAAGCTCTGGAACGCGGCGCGTTATGTGCTGATGAACGTCGAGGGACAGGACGGATTCGCCGGGGCGCAGCCGGGCGCCGGGGCCCAGCCTTTGGCCGGCGCACCGCCTGGGGCCGGCGCACCGCCGGCCGAGAAGGCACTGAGCCTTGCCGACCGCTGGATTCGCTCGCGCCTCACCGCGATGATCGAGCGCGTCGACTCGGGCTTTGCCGGCTACCGGCTCGACATCGTCGCGAATGCGCTGTATGAATTCACCTGGAACGAGTTCTGCGACTGGTATCTCGAGCTCTCCAAAGCCGTGCTGCAATCCGACACGGCCACCGCGGCCGAAAGATACGCCACCCGCAAGACGCTGATCGGCACGCTCGAAACGCTGCTGCGCGCCCTGCATCCGCTCGCGCCGTTCATCACGGAGGAGATCTGGCAGCGGGTACGTATCGACGCGGGTGTGGGCGGCGAGTCGATCATGCTGGCGCGTTTTCCCGGCGTGGACGAGTCGCACGCCGACACGGCCGCTGAGCCGGAGATGCGCTGGGTGATGAGTTTCATCCTGGGGGTGCGCCAGATTCGCGGCGAGATGGACATCGCTCCGAGCCGCCGGCTCGAGGTGCTGCTGCAGAACGCCGGCCCGATGGATCTGGAGTATCTGCAGCGCAACCGGCATTACCTGACACGCCTTGCGGGCATCGGCGAGGCGCGCGTGCTCGCGGCATCCGAGACCGCGCCGATCTCGGCGGCCGCCCTGGTGGGAACACTCGAAATATTGGTGCCCATGGCGGGCCTCATCGATCCGAAGGCGGAGCTCGACCGTCTGGCGAAGCGCCTCGGGCGAGCCGAGGCGGATTTCGGCAAGCTGAACCTCAAGCTCTCCAACCAGGAGTTCGCCAGAAACGCCCCGGCGGATGTGGTTGCGAAAGATCAAGCGCGGCTCTTGGACCTCAGCACCGAGATCGATCAGCTGGCCAAGCAGATCGCACGGGTAAAGAAGCTCCAGGGCCCATGAATCCGCCGCCCGCAAACGCCGCAGAGGCCCGCGCCGCCGGACCGGCCATCAGCGCGGTGCTCGCGCAGATCAATCGCATCATTCTCGGCAAGGATGAGCAGATCCGCCTCTGCCTAGCCTGCCTTCTGGCGAGAGGGCACCTGCTGATCGAGGACATTCCCGGTGTGGGCAAGACCACGCTCGCCCACGCACTCGCCAAAACACTCGGCCTCTCGTTCCAGCGCGTCCAATTCACCAGCGATCTGTTGCCCGCCGACGTGCTCGGCGTATCGATCTACGAGCGCGACAGCGGGACGTTCCGCTTTCAGCGCGGACCGATCTTCGCGCAGCTGGTGCTCGCGGACGAGATCAATCGCGCCTCGCCGAAGGCGCAAAGCGCGTTGCTCGAGGCCATGGAGGAGCGGCAGGTGACGATCGACGGGCAATCGATGCCTTTACCCGAGCCGTTCTTCGTCATCGCCACGCAGAATCCGCAGGAACAGGTCGGCACGTTTCCGCTGCCGGAATCGCAGCTCGACCGGTTCCTGATGCGTGTACACCTCGGCTATCCGGCCGCCGCCGCCGAACGCGAACTGCTGAGCGGCACGGATCGGCGTGAACTGGTGAATTCGCTCGAAGGCGTATTGGGCGCGGACGCGCTTCAGACGCTGCAGCAGGCGGTGCTCGCCATCCACGTCGCGCCGGCGCTGCTCGACTACGTGCAGGCCCTGGTGGCGCACACCCGCAGCGCAGCGGGTCTCAGAGCCGGCCTGTCGCCGCGGGCGGCGATCGGACTTTTACGCGCCGCGCGCGCGTGGGCGATGATCTCCGGACGCAGCGCCGTGATCCCCGAGCACGTGCAGGCGGTCTTCGGTGCGGTGGTCGAGCATCGCCTCGAGCAGGGCGACTTGGGTCCGACCAGCGCTGCCCGCCTGCTCGAGGCCGTGCCGGTCCCTTGATCGAGACCTGACTTGCGGAGCTTGCGCGACAAGGCCATCGCTCGAATCAGACTCTGGTACGCCCGCCGCCACGGCGTGGACGATTTGCCGGTCAAGATCGAGCGGCGGCGCATCTACATCGTCCCGAGCCGTTTCGGCCTGATGTTGACCGCACTGCTGATCGCCATGCTGATCGCCGGCCTCAATTACTCGAGCAACCTGGGACTGGCATTTGCTTTTTTCATGACGAGCACGGTGCTGGTCGCGATGCATCATTGCCATCGCAATCTGCTGGGTCTCACCGTGGACGTGAAGCTCGAGGTCGACGCGCTCGCGGGCACGGACGCGATCTTCTTTTTCATGTTGCGCAACGAATCCGCCGTCGATCGCTGCGATGTCGAGGTGCGTCTCGGGTCGGCGTCCGACTCGCCCCGGTCGCTGGTGGAGGCGACGCACAGCGTGGCGATCGGCTGCTACGAGGAGGTCATGCTGGCCGTGCCCGTCATCGATCGCGGCGTGCGCCGCTTCAGCCAATTCGAGCTGCGCACCACCTACCCCTTCGGTTGGTTTCGGGCCTGGACCTACGTGCAGGCGCCGCTCACCGCGTTCGTCGCTCCGAGCCCGGGCGGCAACCGGCCGCTGCCGGCGGTCACTGCGGCGACCGGCGAATCGGCGCGCTCCGAATCTCGAGGCGAGGAGGACTTCGCGGGTCTTCGGTCCTATACGCCGGGCATCCCCCTGAAGCACATGGCATGGAAGACGCTGGCGCGCGGCGGCGAAGCATCGGTGCGGGTCTACAGCGACCTGGGAGCCCGCCCCGAGTGGCTCGAGTGGTCATCACTCGATGGGCTCGACACCGAGGCGCGGCTGTCGCAGCTCTCCCGCTGGATCTTGGAATGCGAGACCGGTCATCAGCGTCCTTATGGGCTGCGGATTCCGGGGGTCGACATTCCGCCCGGCCGGGGTCCCGCTCATCGGTGGCGCTGCCTGCGTGCGCTCGCCTGCCACGGGATGCCGCCGGCATGAAGCTGGCCGCACCCACTGCCGGGCGGGTGACCTACGAGCAGCTGCGCTGGATGTCTGTCTGCCTGGTACTGGCGCTTGCCGTGCACACCGCCTCGCTGCCGCTTTGGTTGCTGGCCACGATCGCCGCCGCCATCGCCATCCGGCTTGCGCTGTCCGCGCGCGGCTACGCGGTTCCCTCGCGCGCGATCCGCAGCGGTGTCGCGGTGATCTCCATCGCGATCCTGTTCCTGACGCTGCACACCTTCAATGGAGTTGCGGCGGGATCCTCGCTCTTGAGCCTGGTCGCGGGACTCAAGTTGTTCGAGACCCAGACGCGGCGCGACCTGTACGTCGTTGCCTTGATCGTTTACTTCCTGAGTCTTGCGGCACTGCTGACCAGCGAATCGTTCTGGCTGCTGGCTTATCTGCTCGTCGTCTCGTGGCTCACGACCGCAACGCTGCTGCGTCTCACGCGCTCCTCGCAGTCGAGCGGCTGGCGGCGCAGTGCCCGCTATGCGGGCCGCATCTCCGCTCAGGCGCTGCCCCTGGCGCTGGTCCTTTGGCTGTTTTTTCCGAGGTTCGACGCCCCTTTGTGGCGCGTGCCATCGGACTCTCGCAGTGCCGAGACGGGCTTGAGCGACAGCATGAGCCCGGGCGACATCACGGATCTCGCGCTGTCGGACGAGGTCGCCTTCCGCGTGCATTTCGAGGGCGCGACCCCGCCGGCCGCCGAACTGTATTGGCGCGGCCCGGTGCTGCACGATTTCGACGGGCGCACCTGGCGGCGCAGCGTCGCCTTCCGCGGCGCGGCACCCGACTTCGCCGCGGTCGGGCCTGCGTATCGGTACGTCGTCAGCCTCGAGCCCAACCAGCACAACTGGATATTCGCTCTCGACTGGCCCGACCAATGGAATCTGAGCGACGCCTACCTCACGAGCGATGACATGCTGGTACGGCCGGCGCTGCTGTCGCACCCCATCGACGTGAGCATTTCCTCGCACACGCGCGTCCAATCGACGCAGCCCCTCGGCGAGTTCGTGCGCCGTCGCGACACGCGATTGCCGGTGCAGCGCAATCCCCGCACCCAACAACTTGCGCTCGAGCTGCGCCGCACGCATCCCGACGATCTGGGATACGTGAACGCGGTCCTCGACCTGTTTCGCCGGCAGCCGTTTTTCTACACCTTGGAGCCGCCGCCGCTCGGTCTGGATTCGATCGACGAATTTCTGTTCGATACCAGGCGCGGCTTTTGCGGACACTACGCGTCCGCGTTCGCGGCGCTCGTGCGTGCCGCCGGAATCCCCGCGCGAGTGGTCACCGGCTACCACGGCGGCACCTACAATCGGTTCGCGGACTACTGGATCGTGAGCCAGAGCGATGCGCACGCCTGGGACGAGGTGTGGATCGAGGGACAGGGATGGATGCGCTTCGACCCGACCTCGGCGATCGCCCCCGGCCGCGTGGAACCGAACGTGGATCGTTCGCTGGCGGGGAGCGCTCGCCTGTCGGGAGCCTGGCGCCAACCGCTTTCCTGGCTATCGGACGCCCGCCTTCAATTCGATGCGCTGCGCCAGCTGTGGCGCGAGAGAATCCTGGGTTTCGATCAACGAACTCAAGAACAGCTCTTGAGCCGTCTCGGAATTCCTGATCCGGACGGTGAGAAGATCGCGATGGTGATGGGCGCAGCGTTGGCGCTGGTGTTCATTTGGCTCACCTGGCAGATCCGGCGCGAGCAGCGGCCCGACCCCAAGGACCCTGTGCTGCGCGCGTACGGCAAACTCTGCCGCAAGCTCGCAGCGGTGGGGCTGCCGCGCCGGCCTTCCGAGGGGGCGGAGTCCTTCGCCGCGCGCGTGGCGCTCGAGCGGCCTGATCTCGGCCCCCGCGTGGGTGCGCTGTTGAGACGCTATTCCCGCCTGCGGTACGGGGCAAGCCGGCGCTCACGAACCGAGCGTTGGTTCATCGCGCGAGTGCGCTCTTTCAAGCCCCGTGGGATACTGCCCGCGGCAAAGGGGAGTCGGTGGGAATGAGCGAGCAACGCGGCACGGTGACTCACGGCCTGGTGAGCGGATATCCGTCGACGATGGGCGACGATGTCCCGCTGAATACCACGACCCTGATCCGGCATGCGGCGCGCACCTATGGCGACCAGGAGATCCTCTACCGCAACGCGGAGGGCTGGCAGCGCTACACCTACCGCGATTGTTACGAACGGGTCGGGCGCGCGGCCGACGCGCTGCGTTCGCTCGGCGTACGCCCGGGCGACCGGGTCGGTGTGCTCGATTGGAACAGCCGCCGCTATTTCGAGCTTTACTATGCCATTCCCGGCCTGGGGGCGGTGTTGCTGCAACTCAATTTGCGGCTTTCCGTGGACGAACTGGCCTACATCGTAAACCACAGCGAAGCGACCCACCTCTGCGTGGACGAGACGATGCTGCCGCTGGCCGAAGCGCTCGCGCCGCACCTGCCGCGCGTCAAGGTCTGGATCGTCATGACCGACAAACCGCTGCATGACCTCGACACAACGCTCCGGCCGCTGCATCACCACGAGGACCTGCTGGCCGCGGCCGTTCCGATCGCCGATTGGCCGCTGATCGATGAGCGCTCGGCCTACGCCGCCTGCTACACCACCGGCACGACCGGACGTTCCAAGGGAATCTACTACTCGCACCGTTCCATCTATCTGCATTCCCTGAATCTGGCCGCCATGGTCGGCCTGACGATGGATGACTGCACCATGCTGATCACCCCGATGTTTCACGCGCAGGGCTGGGGATTGCCGCAGGCTGCCACGTTGACGGCCAACAAGATCCTGCTGCCCGGCAGATACTCCACGGAAGATGCCGCATTTCTAATCGACTCGATGGTCGCCGAGGGGGTGACCCTCGCGAGCGGCGTGCCATCGATTCTGACCCCGCTCCTGAGCTACATCCGATCCCTTCCCATCAAGCCCTGTTTGAGCGGGTTGCGGCTGTTGTGCGGCGGCTCCGAAGCGCCGCTGTCGCTCATGGTCGGTTGGTACGAGCTGACCGCTGCCGAGATCATCCACGCTTACGGCAGCACGGAGACCAGCCCATTGCTGACGGTGAACCGGCTGAAGCCGACGCTGCGCGGACGACTGACCGCCGAGGAGACATGGAACGTGAGGCGCACGCAGGGACTGCCTGGTATCGGCGTGGACGTGAAGATCCTTGCGGAGGACGGCCGGGAGCTTCCCCACGATGGCGAATCCGTGGGCGAGATCTGCGCACGCGGCCCCTGGATCGCCACCTCCTACCACCAGATGCCCGAGACGGCCGACCGCTTCGTCGACGGCTACTGGCGCTCCGGAGATCTCGGCACCATCGACGCGCAGGGTTATCTGAAGCTCACCGACCGGCTCAAGGATGTCATCAAGAGCGGCGGCGAGTGGATCTCATCCATCGATATGGAGAATGCCCTGGTCGGGCACGAGGCGGTGCGGGAAGCGGTGGTCGTTGGGTTGCCCCACCCGCGGTGGGCGGAACGGCCGCTGGCGCTCGTGGTGCTCGAGTCGGACCGGCGCGCGACCGCGGAGGAGCTCATCGAGCATCTCGCGGCAAGCTTCAGCCGGTGGCAATTGCCGGATCGGATTCTCATCGTGGAAAGCATCCCGAAGACCAGCGTCGGCAAATTGAACAAGAAAGCGCTGCGCGCCGAATACGCCGGTTTCTACACCCAAGCGTTCGGTGACGGGGCGTAGGCTACCCGGACTCATGCAAGCAACCCGAATTCGGAGGGGATGGTGATGAAGCACGTTGCGTCATTCTGCACGGTGGCATGGGTCATGGTCGCGGTCCCTGCCTGGGGCGAAACGCTCGATCGCGTGGTCGACGCAGAGCTCCCGGGACTCGTTGGAACGTATCGGGAGATCCATGCCCACCCCGAACTCTCGCGCCACGAGGATGAGACCGCAGCACGCCTGGCCGAGGCGCTGCGCCAGGCCGGCTACACCGTCAGCGAGCACGTCGGCCGGTATCCCGACGGATCCCGGGCCGACGGGGTGGTCGCGCTTCTGGAGAACGGGCCGGGCCCGCGCCTGCTGATCCGCACCGACCTCGATGCGCTGCCGGTGGTCGAAGAAACCGGCCTGAGCTACTCGAGCCACGTCAAGAGCACCAACGCCTCGGGCCAGGAGGTCGGGGTCATGCATGCCTGCGGCCATGACGTGCACGTCACCACCATGATCGGTACGGCACGTGCGCTCGCGGCCACACGCACCAAATGGCAGGGGACGCTGATGCTCATCGGTCAACCGGCGGAAGAGACGGTCGAGGGCGCGAAAGCCATGCTCGCCGACGGACTATACGAGCGCTTCGGCAGGCCCGACCTGGTGGTCGCGCTGCATGACACCAACACCCATGCGGCCGGAACGGTCGGCGTCGTGTCAGGTCCGACGCTCGCCGGCGTCACCTCGATCGACGTGACTTTGCGCGGCCAGGGCGGCCACGGCTCGGCGCCCCAGTTGGGCAAGGACCCCGTGGTGATGGCCGGAGAATTCATCGTCCAGCTGCAAACCATCGTCAGCCGCCAGGAGGATCCGCGCGATCCCGCCGTGGTCACCGTCGGCGACATTCACGGAGGCACCAAGCGCAACGTGATCCCGAACGAGGTCAAGATGGAGCTGACCACGCGGGCGTTCAGCGAAACCGCCATGAATGTGATCGTCGAGGGTGTGCGGCGCACGGCACAAGGTGTCGCGCTTGCCGCAGGCGTGCCGCAGGACCGGCAGCCGGTCGTGACCATCCTGGAGAACGAGTCGGCCCCGTCCACGTACAACGACCCGGCGCTGGCGGCGCGCGTCAAGGCGGCGCTGACCAAGGCCCTGGGGGCGCGCAACGTCGTCGACGACGCACCGATCATGGCGAGCGAGGACTTCGGGCTCTTCGGACTCGAGGGGCACAAAATTCCGACGGTGATGTTCTGGCTCGGGGCGATGGATCCGCAGAAGTTCGCGGCCGCACAGGCCGAGGGCAGGCTGCTGCCCGGGCCGCACACCAGCAAATTCGAGCCGCTGCCCGAGCCGACGCTGCGCACAGGCGTCATCGCCATGAGTTCCGTGGCGACGGCGCTGTTGCAACGCTAGCGCCCGCCGCCGGACTTCAGGCCGCAAGGTTCTCGCGGGTCTTGGTGAAGGCCACCTGCGGCCAGCGTTCCTCGGTCAGCTGAAGATTGACGCGCGTGGGCGCGAGGTAGACGAGCTCTCCCGCGTGATCGAGCGCCAGGTTGTCGTAGGCCTTGTCGCGGAAATCGCTCAAGCGCTTTTGATCTTCGAGTCTCACCCAGCGGGCGGTTGCGACGTTGATGGGCTCGAACACGCATTGGACGCTGTATTCGTCCTGCAGCCTGAAGGCCACCACCTCGAACTGCAATTGCCCGATCGCCCCGAGGATGAGATCGTTGTTGCGCAGCGGCTTGAACAGCTGCGTCGCGCCTTCCTCGCAAAGCTGCGAGAGTCCTTTCTGCAGGGCCTTCATGCGCAGCGGGTCCTTCAGTACGGCGCGGCGAAATATTTCGGGAGCGAAGTTCGGTACGCCGGTATATGTGAGACGTTCGCCCTCGGTGAACGTGTCTCCGATGTTGATCGTACCGTGATTGTGCAGTCCGATGATATCGCCCGCGTACGCCTCCTCCGCCTGGCTTCTGTCCGCGGCCAGAAACGTGAGCGCGTCGGCCACCCGGATTTCCTTCTCCAGGCGCACGTGACGCAGGCGCATGCCGCGCGAATAGCGGCCGGAACAGAGCCGCATGAAAGCGATCCGGTCGCGGTGTCCGGGGTCCATGTTCGCCTGGATCTTGAACACGAAGCCGGTCAGCTTCGGCTCCCCGGGTTCGACGATGCGCTCGAGCGCGGTGCGCGGCTTGGGGCCCGGCGAGTGATGGACGAACGCGCTCAGCAGCTCGCGCACCCCGAAGTTGTTGACCGCCGAGCCGAAGAAAACCGGCGTCTGCCGCGCCGCGCGGTAACGCTCGACATCGAACAGCGGGCTCGCGCCGCGCACCAGATCGACCTCCTCCAGGAAATCAGCGTAACGCTCGCCGAGGAGCGTCTTGGCCTCCTCGCTCGCGAGGCCGTCGATGGTTTCGTGGGTGCCGGCGCGTCCCTTCTCCACCGGCACGTACACGTAGATCCTGTCCTCGAGCAGGTGGTACACGCCGAGCAGTTCCCGGCCCATGCCGATGGGCCAGGTGACCGGCGTGCATTCGATCTTGAGCACCCGCTCGATCTCATCCAACAGCTCGATGGGGGCGCGGCCGTCGCGGTCGAGCTTGTTGACGTAAGTCATGATCGGCGTGTCGCGCAAGCGGCAGACCTCCATGAGCTTGATGGTCCGTTCCTCGACACCCTTGGCGCAATCGATGACCATGAGCGCGGAATCGACCGCCGTCAGGGTGCGGTAGGTGTCTTCCGAGAAGTCCTCGTGGCCCGGTGTGTCGAGCAGATTGACGATGCAGTCCTCGAATGGAAACTGCATGACCGAGGAGGTCACGGAGATGCCGCGCTGCTGCTCCAGCCGCATCCAGTCAGAGGTCGCATGGCGCGTCGCCTTGCGACCCTTCACGGTTCCCGCCATCTGGATCGCGCCGCCGAACAGCAGCAGCTTCTCGGTCAGCGTGGTCTTGCCCGCGTCCGGGTGGGAGATGATGGCAAAAGTCCTTCGACGTTTGATTTCCTTGGATATTTCAGACTCGGATCCCGCCACAGTTCCTCACAATATGCACATCGATGGACTCGAATTGGCCCGGGTTTCGCTGCAGCGCAGCGAGTCTGAGCTTTTATGACAGAATACTCTAGAATCGGTCCGGTCGATTGCACGCACCGCGATCGTTTCGGGGGAGAAGGGCGCTTCTAGTCAGCCGCGTGATCCGCCCTCGGGGTACAGCATTCGACGCAGCACCTCGGCATCCTCGCGGCCGACCGCCGCCTGGTAGTAGCCCTTACGGACCCCCACCAGTTCGAAGCCCAGGGAGCGATAGAGGCGCGAGGCCACGATATTGGAGGGGCGAACCTCGAGGAAGGCCTCGTACATGCCCGAGATCCGCGCCCGCTCCAACAGATACACCAGCATTTTGCGGGCGAGGCCTCGGCATCGATACTCCTCGCGGATGCAGACGTTCAAGATATGCGCCTCGCCGGCGCCGACGGACATGATGCCGTATCCCGCCATGTCGCCGTCCACTTCCACCACCCGGCAGACGTAGCCCACCCGCAGGCAATCGCGGAAGATGCCTTCGCTCCAGGGAAACTGATAGCCCGCCCGCTCGATCACTCCGACCACCGGAATGTCCAGGTCGTTCATCGGCCGGATGTCGGCGGCCGGCAGTTCGCGCTCGCGCTTAACGCTCGACACGGGCACATACCTCGCGCGCGAACTTGAGGTCCTCCCAGGCCTTGCGCTTGTCGGTCGGAGTGCGCAGCAGGTAGGCGGGATGATAGGTGACGACCAACGGCACGGGGACTGCGCCGAATCGATGCGCTTGCTGCCGCAATTTTGCCAGCGGCACGTCGGTCTTGAGCAAATTCTGCGCGGCGATACGCCCCACGGCGAGCATGATCTTCGGCTTGATCAGCGCGATCTGACGCTCCAAATACGGCAGGCACTCGGTGGTCTCGGCCGGCGCCGGATCCCGGTTGCCGGGCGGCCTGCACTTCAACACGTTGGCGATATAGACCCGCTCGCGAGCGAGACCGATGGCGCGCAACATCGAATCGAGCAGCTGGCCCGCTCGCCCGACGAAGGGCTCGCCGCGACGGTCTTCCTCGGCGCCCGGCGCCTCGCCGACAACCAGCCAGTCCGCGTTCGGATCGCCGACCCCGAACACGGTTTGAGTGCGGGTCTTGCTGAGGGAGCAGCGCGTGCACGCGGCGACCCGGCTGCGCAACTGTCCCCAATCGAGTTGCTCGTCGCGCAGCGCAGGTTCTGGCGCAGGCGGTGACGCACGCAGCGGCTCGCCCGACCGCTCACGCAGCGGCTCGGCCGGCGGCGCGCGCAGTACCCAAGGCGTGATGCCCAGCGCCTCGAGATACTCCTTGCGCAGCGCGGGGCTCATGCGGCGGTCGGCAGGTTGCGTGCCCGCCGGCGGAAGAGCCTGCGGTAGAGCCATAGCGTCGGAGCGGAAAGCGCGTAGGTGCCGAATAGCAGCAACAACGTGATGGCCGGATACAGAAAGATGAACACGAAGGCGAGCGGCACCAGCACGATTTGGGTGAATCGCACGCGCGCGCCCGCATCGACGTGCTTGAAGCTGTAGAATGCGAAGCGGCTGATCATCAGCGCGCCGGCGCAGGCAGTCACCACGAAGGCCACGATGAGCCCCGGCAGCCCGATGTTGACCTTGTCGCTTGCGAGCCAGATCAAGGCGGCCACGATGGCGGCGGCGGACGGACTCGGCAAGCCTTCGAAATAATGCTTGTCCTGCGTCGCGGATCGGGAATTGAACCGTGCCAGCCGAAGCCCGGCGGCGGCCGCGTAGAAAAAACAAACCAGCCAGCCGAGGCGGCGCCACAGCGGCCCGTATTCGGCGATCCGCGCCACGCCCCATTGGTAGGTCACGATGGCGGGTGCCAGTCCAAAGGACACCATGTCGGAAAGACTGTCGTATTCCTTGCCGAACGCGCTTTCCGTATGCGTCCAGCGCGCGACCCGGCCGTCCAGCCCGTCGAACACCATGGCCACGAAAACGGCCACGCCGGCATGGTCGAAGCGCCAGTCGATCGCAGCCACGATGGCGTAGAAGCCGGCGAACAATGCCCCCGTAGTGAGCAAGTTCGGCAACCAGTACACCCCGCGGGGCCGGGATTCGCGATCCTCAACGTCGCTCATGGGGTTCCATGATACAGGAGCCTGCCAGTAAGATACGCGCCCATGCGCTTATCCCAGTATCCCATCTCGACGCTGCGAGACGTCCCGGCCGACGCCGAGGTCATCAGCCATCAACTCATGCTGCGTGCCGGAATGATCCGCCGCCTCGCCGCGGGGCTCTATTCGTGGCTGCCCATGGGCCTCAGAACCTTGAAGAAGGCCGAGCGCATCATCCGTGAGGAGATGGACCGCGCCGGCGCGCTGGAGCTCTCCATGCCGACCGTGCAGCCTGCCGAGCTCTGGAAGGAATCGGGCCGCTGGAGCAAGTACGGGCCGGAGCTCCTGCGTTTCAAGGACCGGCACGATCGGGAGTTCGTCTATGGGCCCACCTTCGAGGAGGTAATCACCGACATCGCCCGCCGGGAGCTGCGCAGCTACAAGCAACTGCCGGTGAACTTCTATCAGATCCAGTCGAAGTTTCGCGACGAAATTCGGCCCCGATTCGGCGTGATGCGCGCGCGCGAATTCTTGATGAAGGACGCCTATTCGTTTCACATCGATGAGGCAAGTCTCGCGCAGGGCTACCGCCTCATGTACGAGGCCTACACGCGCATTTTCTCGCGGATGGGCCTCAAATTTCGCGCCGTCCAGGCCGACGGCGGCAGCATCGGCGGCGACGTTTCGCAGGAGTTTCATGTACTTGCAGACTCGGGGGAAGACGCGATCGTCTTCTCCACCGAGGGCGACTACGCCTCCAACATGGAGACTGCGGCGGCCGTAGCGCCGCAGGGCCCGCGTCCGGCGGCAACGCAGACGCTCGCCAAGGTGGCGACGCCGAACGCGCACACCATTGCCGAACTCACCGCGTTTCTCGGGATCCCAGCCAGCCAGTGCGTGAAGACGCTGATGGTGGATGGGAGCGACGGCGATGTCGTGGCGCTGGTGCTGCGCGGCGACCATGAGCTCAACGCGGTGAAAGCCCAGAGACTCGACGGAGTCGCCAATCCCCTGCGCATGGCGAGCGCGGAGCGGGTTCGTCAGGCGGCCGGAAGCGAGCCGGGATCGATCGGGCCGATCGGCTTGAAGGGCAAAATCTACGTGGATCTCGCAGCCGCCCACCTCGCCGATTTCGTCTGCGGCGCCAACCAGCACGATGTGCACTTCACCGGCGCCAACTGGGGACGCGATCTTCCCGAGCCCGCGTCGAAGGACATCCGCAACGTGCAGCCGGGAGACTTAAGCCCCGCCGGCAAGGGTGTGCTCGAGATTGCACGCGGCATCGAAGTCGGACACATCTTCCAGCTCGGACAGTTGTACAGCAAGGCCATGCAGGCGACCGTCCTCGATGAAGGCGGCAAGTCCGTCACCATGTTCATGGGCTGTTACGGCATCGGCGTGACCCGCGTCGTCGCGGCAGCCATCGAGCAGAATCACGACGCCAACGGAATCATCTGGCCGGAGCCGCTGGCGCCGTTCAACGTCGTCCTGGTGCCGATCAATTATCAGAAATCGGAACCGGTGCGCGTCGCGGCGGACCGGCTCTACGAGGACTTCATCGCGGCAGGGATCGACGTCGCGCTCGACGACCGCGACGCACGGCCCGGCGTGAAGTTCGCGGATGCCGAGCTCATCGGCATACCGCACCGCATCGTCATCGGCGATCGGGGCCTGGCGGGCGAAACGCTCGAATATCGTCACCGCCGTGCGACGCAATCCACGGAGATTCCAGCCGCGGATGCCGTAGCCTATGTGCGGGACCAGATGAACCGCTGAGGTAGAGCGTGCCACCGCGCCGCGCAATGCATCTTGCCGGGCCGGCCCTCGGGGCCTTCATTCTCGGCAGCGTGCTGCCGCTGGCTGCGCGTGCCGATCAGCAGCGCGACCCGGAGCTCAAGGAGCTGCTGGAAAAGATCATCGTCAGCCACGATTGCTTCGTCGACAAATATGAGTCCGAGGTCTGGTACAAGGCCATGGAACCGCGTCTCGTGCCTTACGTTCCCTCGCACGAGGACCGCATGAGCATTCTCGATCACGTCTACTGCGAGTCCAGACGCGATCCGACGCTCGCCCTGCCGCCCGATTTGGTGATGGCCATGATCGACGTGGAGAGCCGGTTCGATTCCTGGGCGGTATCGCCGGCGGGAGCCGTCGGGCTGATGCAGGTGATGCCCTTCTGGCCGCGCCAGCTGGGCGTTCAGAATCAGCTCGTCCGGATCGCACCCAACATCCGGATGGGGTGCGAGATTTTGCGCTTCTACCTGCGCGAGGAGCACCTGAACTGGGCGCGCGCGCTTGCGCGCTACAACGGCAGCATTGGCCGCAACTCCTATCCCGCGCTGGTGATGCAGCGCTGGCAGCGCGTCTGGCGCTTTTAGCCGGCTAGCGGACTTCGAAAGTCGGCCTGGACGCGAGCAGCTCCTGCGATTCGACCGTGATCTCCGTGACGCTATCGACACGGGCGCTGCTCGGTCCTCGATGCAGCCAGCGCCGCAGCTCCTCGACCGCCTCCACTGCGCCTTGAACCAGCACCTCGACCGACCCATCGGCCAGATTTTCTGCATATCCCGCGATTCCCAGACGCTGCGCTTCGCCGCGGGTGCTATGGCGGAAATACACGCCCTGCACCTTTCCCGCGATGAGGAATCGACGAGTCACGCGGCTCATGAATTCGACCCGAGAACCGGTCGGTCAGGGTGAGACGGGTATTTTGGGCTGACCCTCTCCGTGCTGGGCGGCAGGAGCGTTGAGCGCTGCGGCCGCATGCCGCTTGGCCTCCAGAGCGGCCAGCCGTGCACGCACATACTCCTTCGCCTCGAGATGGTTTTGGGCGCGCTCGATGGCGGCCTTGGCCGCGTACAGGTCGGGTGAGGTCGACGCAGGCGCCCCCGCGGCCGTGGCTGCCGCGATGGCCTGGCGCGCATCGCTCATCTCCTGCACGGGAGGGCCGTGGCAGCCCAACAAGGTGAGAATACCCACGAACACAGCAATCAGGCGCAACATATTTGCAAGGACACTAGCAACAGGCCGCTGGGCCGTCAAACCACGGGCTCTGGACAATCCGGCATCCGCTGCAAATAATTCGTTGCGTCGACGCAGCACCCAGGTGCGAAACGGCGCAATTTCCCACGGAAGCAACCATGCACGAAATTTTGGTCTTGTATTATTCGCGCCAAGGCAGCACCGCCGCGCTGGCCCGGCAGATATGCCGCGGTGTGGAGACGGTGGCCGGGATGCAAGCGCGTCTTCGAACGGTGGCGCCGATCGCGACGACCATCGATCGCTCCGATCCGGCGGTGCCCGAAGAGGGGCCACCTTACGCCACCCATGATGATCTCAAGAGCTGCAGCGGCCTGATTCTCGGCAGTCCCACCCGATTCGGTAACATGGCGGCCCCGCTCAAGCATTTTTGGGACGGCACGAGTGCGCTCTGGCTCTCGGGGGCCTTGATCGACAAACCGGCCGCGGTGTTCACTTCGACGCAAACCATGCACGGCGGCCAGGAGTCGACGCTTCTGTCGATGATGCTGCCCTTGCTTCATCACGGCATGTTCCTGGTCGGTCTGCCCTACAGTCATGCGGGCCTCTCCGGGACACGCAGCGGCGGAACTCCCTACGGCGCGAGTCACGTGGCAGCTGCCAGCGGGCATGCCACCTTGGCCAGCGAGGAACGAGATCTCGCTCAAGCGCTCGGCGCACGCGTCGCCTCGCTGGCATCCCGCCTGCAGCGCACCGCTTGAGCTTTGCCGACAAGACCCGGCGTGCGACCGTGTGGCTTTGGGCCGCGCTCGCGGCGAGTTTGCTGAGCTGGTACACCGCGGGGTATCCGTGGCTGCTTTGCCTCGTGGCCGCGGCGCCGCTCCTGGCGCCGCTGCCGGGCTTGGTACGCGGACGCCGCTACACCTACGCGTGGGCGAGCCTGTTCGCCGTGCCCTACGTGGCCTTCGCGGTGACCGAGCTTCTGGTCAATCCGGCGGCGCGCGCAGTGGGCTCCGTCAGTCTGCTGCTGGTCTTCGCGTGGTTCTGCGCTATGGTTCTGTACCTGCGTGCTTCGCGAGGGCGTCTCGAATGAACGGCACCGTGAGGCGGCGTTGCGCAATCAAGGAGGCCTCATCGAGCTGATCGAGGATGTCGAACAACGAGCGCAGATCGCGCGGCATGCGCTTCATCAGGTAGTCCAAGGTCTCCGCAGGCAGTTCCAGGCCGCGCTGCTTGGCGCGAAGACGCAGCGCCTCGCCGCGGCCGGCCTCGTCGAGATCGCGCACGTGATATACGACGCACGCGCCGGCGCGGGAGCTCCAGTCCTCGAGCCGCCAGCCGATCTGCCGCGGCGCCGCCGCTGCCGCGAAAATCAGCCGGCAGTGCGATTCGGACGCCTCGTTGAACAGCCTGAACAGCGCCCGTTCCCAGTCGAGATCGCCGGCGACGGCGTGCGCATCGTCGATGCACAGCACCCGGCAGCGGGCATAACCACCGAGCGCCTCCGGCGGCAGCCGCGTCGATCGATCCAGCGGAAAATACGCCGCCTCCTCCCCGGCCTGCGCACACACGGCCTGCAGCAAATGCGTCTTGCCGCAGTCTTTGTTGCCCCACAGCCAGACAGGATCGCGCGCCGGCCGCTCGAGCGCTGCGACGAGTTCGATATTCGGTCCGGCCACGAAGCTCGCGAAGACCGCGTTGGCCGGTGGGCGCACGCTGAGCGGAAGCTGCTTCACGTGAGCCTGGACCGGTCGGCGGTCAAACCCGTGTTGCGGGAATGTGCTTCCTGCAGAGCTGCCTGCCCGTACCTCAGGACGTAGTCCATTCCGCTGATCACCGTGGTCACGAAGGTGATTGCGCCGAGCGCGAGCACCAGCCACGCCGGCGGCACGAAGAACTGCTCGCGCCCGATCACGCTCAGGATGTAGAGCGCCTGGAACAGCGTGTTCAGCTTGCTCACGACACTGGGACGCGCCGTGATGGAACCGAAACACAGCCGATATGCGATCGCGCCGAGCACGATGACGACATCGCGCGCCACCGCCGCCGCCATCAGCCACCCGGGCACCCAATGCAGCAGCGCGAGTACGATGAAGACGGTGGCGAGCAACAGCTTGTCGGCGGCCGGATCGAGAATCCCCCCAAGCGTCGTCCGCCAACCGAATCGCTTCGCAAGAAAGCCGTCAGCTGCGTCCGACAGGGCCGCCGCGAAAAACAGACTCAAGGTCGTGATCAGTTCGCCCCGAAGCAGGGCGAGCGCGATCGGTATCACCAGAAGAATTCTGAGTGAGCTGATGAGGTTCGGTATCTGGCGCAGCCATCGATTCACGGATATTAATGACGCAGCTCAAATCGTTGGACCCCGTTCTCCGCGGCGCTTTGCGGCTGCAAGCGGCCGCTCAAGGGCAGCGCATTCTCAAGCGCCTCCGCACCGCCCCGGGTCGTCAGGCGGAATCGGACCACGTTGCCGCTCAAGCCCTCCACCCCCACATGCGAGATGAATGCGAGCGATTCGAGATAACTCTGCACATAAGCGTAATCCGCCAGGCTGTTCACGCCGCCGATCTCGATGACCGCGGGCGCCGCGGCGCCGCTCACCGCGAACAGGCCCGCATAGGTATCGGCGGCGCGATTGATGCCCTCGGCGGGCGCCCCGGAGAACTCGCTGCTCCGATCCTGGTACAAAAACGTCCACCGCACCCCTGCGGCACCCGCCGCGCCGCCGCGGCCGATCAGCGTCGCTTCGGCCCCGCTCCGATGAGCGATGTCCGCCAGCAACGCCGCGCTCGCGGAGACGACGCCCGTATAGTCCAGATGATTGCGCTGCAAATCCGCGGTGCTTGGCCATATCACCGGGGCGCCGCGCTGATAGGCGGCCGCGTCGATGGCGGTCTTGATGTCCGAGGTGTCCTCTGCCGTGATGATGGATCCCCCTTGCGCGCCACCGGGCATGGTGAGCCAGACGAAGGTCGGGGGCCGCTCCCGGCCCCATAGCGGCTGGTTGTTCTGTGCCAGCCAGCGGTCGATGGCGGCCCCGTCGAAAGACACCCACAGCTGTCCGTCCTGGGTGTCGCGGTACTGCTGAACGTAGCGGCGCGCATTGCCGAGGAGCGGCGCGAAGGCGGGGTCTTCATCGGCCGTCCTGCGCCCCGTCACCCGTATCAGCACGACCCGCAGCGCCGCGTCGAAGGCGGCCGGCTTGGCGGCCTCGGAGCGATCGGCCACCGGGACCCTCGCCTGATAGAGTTCCGCCCGGGTCAGCGCGGCGCTCGCGCCGGCGAGGCAAAAGCCGGTGAGGCCCAAGCACAAAAGCGCCAGCGGACGCAAATATCGGGCGCAAATTCCGGGGTAGTCTCGTGCCATGGGGTAATCGCGTAAGCCCTTAAGTTATCGGTGTAAAATACCACAGCTTGGCAGCCCGTCGGGCCGGCGGATGCGTGCCATGCGGCCCACCCAATCGAACAAGGGAATCGAATGACAGAGTCTTCGCGTGCACCGGTCACCTATCGCGCCGCCGGCGTCGACATCGACGCGGGCGAGGAGCTGGTCGAGCGCATCAAACCGCGAGTCAAGCGCTCGCTCCGCCGCGAAGTGCTGGGAGGGATCGGGGGCTTCGGCGCGCTGGTGGAGATTCCGCTCGACCGGTACCGCAAGCCCGTGCTGGTGTCGGGCACCGATGGAGTCGGGACGAAACTGCGCCTTGCAATCGACACCGGGCGGCATGATTCGGTGGGCATCGATCTGGTCGCCATGTGCGTGAACGATGTGGTCGTTCAAGGCGCCGAGCCATTGTTCTTCCTCGACTATTATGCAACCGGCGCTCTGGACGTGGATGTCGCGGAACGGGTCATCGCAGGAATCGTCGAGGGCTGCGTGCAGGCGGGCTGCGCCTTGGTGGGCGGCGAGACTGCGGAAATGCCCGGGATGTATCACGGCAAGGACTACGACCTCGCCGGCTTTTCCGTGGGCGTCGTCGAGAAGGACCGCATCATCGACGGATCGCTCACCCGCCCCGGCGATGTGATACTCGGATTGCCCTCCTCGGGTCCTCACTCCAACGGCTTCTCGCTGATCCGCAGAATCCTCGAAGTCAGCGCTGCCGATGTCGCGGCACCCGTCGAAGGGATTGGGCTGATCGATCGCCTGATGGCACCCACCCGCATCTATGTCAGACCGCTGCTGCGGCTGATGACGGAGATCAACGTACACGGACTCGCGCACATCACGGGCGGCGGTCTGCTCGACAACCTCCCGCGCGTGCTCCCGGACGGACTCGAGGCGGTGCTCCGGCGCCGCGCCTGGAGCCGGGATCCCGTATTCGACTGGCTGCAGCGGCAGGGCCGAGTCGCCGATGAGGAAATGTATCGTGTGTTCAACTGCGGCATCGGCATGACCGTGCAGGTCGCCCCGGGCGATGCCGACCGCGCCGTCGACGTGTTGAGCCAGGCGGGACAGCCTGCGCTCGTGATCGGCGAAGTATGCTCCGGTACCCGCGGGGTGGTTATCGCTTGAGCGTCGTGGCCGACCGGGTGCCCATCGTCGTCCTCATCTCCGGGCGCGGGACCAACATGCGGGCACTCGTCGAGCGCAGCGCCGATCCGAGCATGGGCTGCCGCGTCGCCGCCGTCATCTCCGACCAACCGGAGGCGGCGGGACTCGCCGCCGCGGCCGCGTTGGGGGTGCCGGCGCGCGCGCTGCCGGCCCCCGGCCGCGGCGCCACCGCGGCCGCCCGGATCGCCTACGATGCCGCACTCGCCGCGGTGATCGAGGAGTACTCGCCGTCCCTGGTCGTGCTTGCCGGCTTCATGCGGATTCTATCCCCGCAATTCGTGGCGCGCTTCCCCGGGCGGGCTCTCAACATCCATCCCTCACTGCTGCCGAAGTACCCGGGCCTCGATACCCACCAGCGGGCCTTGGAGGCTCATGATGCGGAGCACGGCGCCACCGTGCACTTCGTGACCGCCGAGCTCGACGGCGGCCCGCCGGTGATTCAGGGGAGGCTGGCGGTGGCACCAGGAGAGGACGCCGAGCACCTCGCCGCTCGCGTGCATCGGCTCGAGCACCGGATCTATCCCCTGGCGGTGCGCTGGTTTTGCACCGGAAGACTACGCTGTGCGGAGGGCCGCGCGTGGCTCGATGGTGAGGTACTCTCTCACCCGGTGATCTACGATGACGACGAGAATCGCCGAGGCTCAGGGAGTCGCTGATGCGCGAACGAGGAACACGGGAGCGATGGACGGCAATGGCCTCATGCATTGCAGCGGCCTCGCTCGCGGCTGCGCCGGCCTCGCCCGCGGCCGCGCCTGCAACGGCACATCCGACCGATCTGCCGGCCGACGCCGCCAACGCGGGCCCCGAGCCTTTCGCCGCTCACTACGTAGCCGAATGGCGGGACATCTCGGTCGGCACCAGCGACCTGCAGTTGGAGCGGGGCTCGCAGCCGGGTCAGTATCACTACCAGTGGACCATCAGCGCCCGCGGCATATTCCGGCTGGTCTACTCCCACGACGTGACTCAACAGAGCTGGTTCAACCTGGTCGACAATCACATACGGCCGAAGCGCTACCGCGGCGAGGAAGGCTCCTCGTTCGTGGCATTCGAGTTCGATTGGGACTCAGGGCACGCCCGCGGCTCCTCGGAGGGCAAACCGATCGATCTGGTGCTGAAACCCGGCGCGCAAGATCTCATGTCCATCCAGGTCGAGATCATGACCGACCTCAAGAATGGAACGCTGCCCCCGACCTTCCACATCATCGACAAAGACCAGATGAAGGAATTTTTCTACACGCGCGAGGGCAACGCGAAGCTGCGAACGGCGATCGGCATGCTGGACACGGTGGTGGTCGCCAGCCGGCGCAGCCCCACGGACAGCCGCGTGCTGCGCATGTGGTTCGCGCCCTCATTGGGTTACGTGCCGGTGCAGGCGGAGCGCACCCGCGACGGCAAGCTCGAGTTCGCGATGCGAATCAAGTCGCTGCAGCGCTGACTGCTCACCGCTGAGCGCTGTCCGCTGATGAAAAATCCAGCGCTCTAAGCGCCGTTCTCGGCGGCGCCTCTTCAGGTCTTCGGCAGCGTGACTCCGCGCTGCCCTTGATACTTGCCGCCCCGGTCCTTGTACGATGTCTCGCAGACCTCGTCCGACTCCAGGAACAGCATCTGCGCCACGCCCTCGTTCGCGTAAATCTTGGCCGGAAGCGGCGTGGTGTTGGAGAACTCCAGCGTAACGTGGCCTTCCCATTCGGGTTCCAACGGCGTGACGTTGACTATGATCCCGCAATTCTTGACGAACACCCCCGCATCCAATCCGAAATTGCCGGCTTCGGGCACGCTGAGGCAGTACACATCGTGATCCCCGGGAAGCTCTCGAATCGCGACCACTTCGTGATTGCGATAGGCACAATGCCCGTGCCGGGCTGGTTCTGCGGCCCTTCGCGAGCCCGGGGCGTCGGCGAAGTTCTCGTGCCGCAGAGTCCATTCATCGGCCAGGCGATGTGTCGGGTCGAGGTGCCCATCGACCGGCTGATAAACCATCTCCTGACCGCGCGCCAAGTCGCGGTAGAGGGGCATCAGCGCATCGCGGGGGCGAAGCTCGCCTGCGGCAGCCATGCGGCCATCGCGCCTCATGAACAAGTGGTCCGGCGTCGCCCGAATGCGCCCGCCGTTGTCCAGCTCGACCTCGAGCAGAGAATCCCTGCCGATGAACCGAGGCGCTTCCAAACGGGTCACGATCAGTCGCCCGTTCGGCCCGATGCTGTATCCCCAAAAGAGCTCGCCCGAAGCGTGCCGCGTGGCCATTTCCTCGAGCGTGGGCGCGGTCCCGTCGACCAGCGCGACCCGGGTGTCGCCGCTGAAGCAACGCGCGTAGGTCGAATTGTGGACGATGAAGTCATTGGCGACGAAGTTGTGCAGCGTCGGCACGGTGATGTCGTAGACCTCTTCGAACCCTGCGGGCTCGATCGTCTCGACCACATCCCATACAGGTCCGTCGATCAGAGGACTGAGCTGAGGATCGCCCGTCGCGCGAACGACCCGCGACGCTGCGGACATGGGCGTGGATCGGTCCGGCTGGGTGCGAATGTCGAGCCTGCGTTGCGCGGCCATCATGGGAAGCACTTCCCGGTCGAGCATTTGCTGCTTCAGCGAGCCGGGCGGGAAGCCGATTGTCTGCGCAAAACGCACGACCTGATCCTTGTCCGCGATCTGAATCTTGCACGCCCGGGTCCCGATCTCCGTGATCTTTTCGTGGATCGAGGAGAAGATTCCAAAGCGCAGCAGAAGATGGCGGACATCCTCGATCAGCCGTCGCGATTTCGAGCAATACTCCAGGGAAACTCCCTGATCGGATGGATGAACGCTGCCGTCGCCGCCGAACAGCGCCTGCAGAAACAGCCGAACCGAGGCTGCGGGGGCGGTGAACACCCCCTGCGGCACGAATTTGCCGCCCGCGCCGATGTGCAGATCGAGATCCTGCCGTCCAAGGCCGGAGGCACGTACCGCGGATTCGAGCAGTGCGGCCATGGCCGGATCCGCCGTCGTGTTGGCCGGGCTGTGACCGGGCGAACTGCACCGAGCCTCCGAGATCATCAAGCCGAGGAGAGTCGCTTCCCACTCGGGGATGGGCGTCTTACCGAACACGGGAATCCCGCTTGCAACCGCGACCCGGTCACCCGCCCGTAGATCGCTGAGCGGCACCCACCGATTGAGCATCAGGAAGGGGTGGTTCGCCGTCGCCCGAATGCGCAATCCCGTCCGGGTACGCAGCTCGAAAATCTCTCGCGTGCCCTGCGCCAGGAAGGCCGACACCTTGGCCGGCCGCACTCGCGAGCCGTCCCAGGCCAATGTGCGCTTGCCCCAGCGCATCTCCGTGATCGGCGCATAGGCGCCGGTTTCGGCGTCGACCAGGCGCGTATCGCCGGTTACGCATTTTCCCAGACAAACAGTCAACACGGAGCGCGGAATCCGGAAATACTCCACCGTGCTCGCGAGCGCGAACGAATTCGGCGGGATGATGCAGACCGCGCCCTTGAAATCCACGAAGGACTTCTCGTCGAAGCTCTTCGGGTCGACGATGGTGGAGTTGATGTTGGTGAATATCTTGAACTCATCCGCGCAACGCACGTCGTAGCCGTAGCTCGAGGTGCCGTACGAGACGATCTTGCCGCCATTGGCGGTACGCACCTGCCCCGGGGAAAAGGGCTCGATCATTCCGTGCTCGGCGGCCATGCGCCGGATCCACCGATCGCTCTTGATGCTCATGTGGCCTCGACCGTGATCTTGGGGAACACCGAGCTGTAATCCTTGTTCAAGGTCGAAAGACGCGCGGCGGCGCGCCTCGCCATCTGCCGATAGGCGAGCGCGCGGGCGCTGCCGGGATCCGCGGCGACGGTCGGCAACCCGCCGTCGGCCTCTTCGCGAATGCGGATGTCGAGCGGCAGCTCGCCCAGCAGCTTCACCCCATACTGCTCGGCCATGCGGCCACCACCGCCGCTGCCGAAGATGTGTTCGGCATGGCCGCACTCGCTGCAAATGTGGATGCTCATGTTCTCCACCACACCGAGCACCCTCACCTCCACTTTCTCGAACATCTTGAGGCCCTTACGGGCGTCCAGAAGCGCGATGTCCTGGGGAGTGGTCACGATGATGGCGCCGCTCACGGGAACGCGCTGCGCCAGCGTCAGCTGGATGTCGCCGGTACCGGGCGGCATGTCGACCACGAGGTAGTCGAGCTGTCCCCAGCTGGTATCGCCGAGCAGCTGCGTAAGCGCCTGGGTCACCATCGGTCCCCGCCAGACCATCGGTTGCTCGGCATCGATCAGGAAGCCGATCGACATGACCTCCACGCCGTGGGCACGAAGCGGCGTGATGTGCTTGCCGTCGGTCGTCTCGGGTTTGGTGCCGGCCAACCCCATCATCTGCGGCTGGCTGGGCCCATAGATGTCGGCATCCAGCAGCCCCACCCGCGCGCCCTGCGCGGCCCAGGCGAGCGCCAGATTGGCGGCGGTGGTCGATTTGCCCACCCCTCCCTTGCCGGAGGCCACCGCCACGATATTCTTCACGTGCGCCAGGGGCTTGAGCGTGCGCTGAACGGCATGCGAGGTGATCTCCGCCCGCAGTTTGAGCTCGAGCGGGACCCCGCCCAGTTCGGGCTCCAAGAAGCCGGTCAGGACCGGCAGGAGCTCCGTTCCATAGTCGGCGCAAGGAAAGCCGAATTTCAATTCGACCCGCGCCCCATTGCGATGCAGGGAGACCGACTCGATGGCGTTGGCCTGGGCGAGCGTCTGCCCCAGATAGGGATCGATATACGAGGCGAGTTTGTCGCGGATCGGGCCCGCGGCGTCTTGAGATACAGTCATCGGATCATTCTAGCGCAGGCGGCGTCCGGCGTGCGGTATGGCATAATTCGTGAAAGTGAGAGATAAGACCCCCGCCGACGCCCCGGATGAAGCGAAAATGGGCGCCATTGCAGGGAGCAATATTCAAGGCAGCGAATGAGTTTATTCGCCAACTATCGCGCTGATCGGCTCATTGCCGAAATAAAGTCCAGCGGCAATCCAAGCGGTCCGGCGGCCCAAAAAGCGCTGGAGAAGCTGGTTGCGCTCGGGCCGAACGCCATCGATTCCATCGTCGCCGCCCTCACCGCCGCGGAGAAGAAGGAAACGCTCGCCTACGTCGAGGCCCTGTCGAAGCTGATCGACTCCAAGACCCTGCCCCATGTACTGCGCCTGATGTCCGATTCGAACGGCCGGGCGGTCTCGGGCATCGCCTGGGCGCTTTCGTCGAGCCGGGGCTATCCGCCGAGTGCATTGCTGGACGCCTTGTCCAAGGAGGACATGCCGAAACCCGCAATCCTCGACGTGATCGCCGCACAGAAGACGCGCTTCACGGTGCGCGAACTGTTGAACGCCGCCTATCTGCAGGAGGCCACCGAACGCTCGGGGCTGTTCAAGATCATCGGCGAGATCGCCGACGAATCCTCGATCGACGATTTGGTGGCGCGCATCGAGGGCAAGGATCCGTTGGCGCGGCTGCATATCATTCAAGTGCTGTCCCGCTTCAACCGGCCGGATGTGCAGCAGGCGGTGCAGAGGCAACTCAAGGACAACAGCAAGCTGATCCGCTCGGCGGCCTTGTCCGCGCTCGCGCGCATGGACGGCCCCGTCGACATCGCGTTGCTGACCAGCATGCTGCGCGACCCCGAGATCGAGGTGCAGAACAAGGCGGTCGACGTGGTGATCAAGGCGAATCACCCGGACACGGTCAAGCATCTGGTGGAAGTTTTGAAGGACGAGAACGAATATGCGCGGCGCTCGGCGGTAGAGGTGCTGAATGCCATCGGCAACTCCAAATCGGTGAAGTACCTGCTGGAGGTGATCGCCGACAGCGACTGGTGGGTGCGCACCCGGGCAGCGGATGCGCTCGGCAAGATCGGCGGTCCGCGGGTGGTCGACGCGGTGATGTCCTTGATCAAGGACGAGAACCAGGATATTCGCCGGGCCGCCATCGAAATTCTCAACCAAACCAAGGATGAGCGCGCGGTGGCTCAGCTGATCGACGCGACGCGGGACCGGGATTGGTGGGTGAGCGAGCGGGCAGTGGATGCGCTGGCCGAGATCGGCAGCACCAAGGCGCTGCCGCGGTTCATCGAGATGCTGCAGGCGGGCGAGGCCAAATCGCTGCCGACCGTGGTTCGCGCCATCGGCAAGGTCGGGGATCACAAGAGCATCGAGCACCTGCTGCCGATGCTGCAGCGCTCGGAGAACGAGATCAAGGTCGAAGCCATCGCGGCGCTCGCCAAGCTCGCCGACGAGCGCCGCGCCGAGACGATTCGTACGAGATTCCAGGCGATCTCGAGCGGCGACGGGACCATCAGCCAGGCCGTCGCGCGCGCCATGTCGGAACTCGACAACCGCTTCTCGAGCACCCAGCTGGCGGCCAATCAGCGTGCCGTGCAGATGCAGGAGCCATCGAAGACTCTGCTGATCGAAAACAAGGAATTGTCGGCCGTCCTCAAGGAGAACGAGACTCAGGCGCAGGCCGCCAAACTCGACATCGGGACGTTGAAGCCGGGCGATGTGATCGAGGGACGCTACAAGTTCATCGAAAAAATCGGCAAGGGTGCCTTCGGCACGGTGCTCCTGATGGAGGACACCGTGGTGGAGGAGCGTCTGATTCTCAAGTTCTTGAACGCAAACGTCTCCTCCGACGAGGAAATGATGAAGCGCTTCGTGCACGAATTGCGCTACAGCCGCAAGATCACGCACAAGAACGTCATCCGCATCTATGATTTCTTGTACATCCGCGGCCTTTACGCCATTTCCATGGAATATTTCCCCTCGCACACGCTCGGCGGAGAGATCGTCAACGAGAAGCCGGTCGAGCTCAAGCGCGCGGTGAAGTTCGGCATCGATATCGCCACCGGCATGTCGGTGGCTCACCAGGCGGGGATCGTGCATCGCGACTTGAAGCCGGCGAACGTGCTGATCGACAACTCCGGACTCCTCAAAATCGTGGACTTCGGCGTCGCGGCGGCCCAGAGCCAGACCGACACCCAGCTCACCAAGACCGGCTACGTCATCGGCTCGCCAAAGTACATGGCCCCGGAGCAGATCCTCGGCAAGAAGGTGGATGAGCGCGCCGACATCTACAGCCTCGGTGTGATCATGTACGAGCTTTTCTCGGGTATTCCGCCCTACTCACGCGGCGACCACATGTCGGTGATGTACCAGCACGTCCAGGGCAAGGCCCGACCACCCATCGAGATCAACAAGGCACTGCCCGTGGAGCTCAGCAACCTGGTGATGAAATGCATGTCGCTGGATAAGGCCAAGCGCGCGCAGACGATGGACGAGCTGCGTCTTTCGCTGGAGAAGTTTCTGTGACATCCCTTCGCCTGCCCGCCCGGCCCTGGCCGGCCTAACCGCGCTCTGACCGACAGATGGACGTCCCGCCTTAGACGCAGCTCACGTTTATGGCGCCTCGGAGGGTTAAACACTCGTAAATCCAAGCGCTTACCGGTAGCCTCTTGCGTTATGGCAAGAATCGACGCCTTTCTGAAATTGGGTGTCGCCCAGGGATGCTCCGATTTGCACCTGGCGGTCGGCGTACCGCCGATGCTGCGCATGCACGGCGATCTGATGCCGATCAAGTTCCGCGATCTCGGCGAGGCCGAGCTCGAGGGCTACGTCACCGAAGTGCTCACCCAGTCGCAACTGAAAACGCTGCGCGAGGGGCACGACCTGGACTTCTCCTACGTGTCCACCGAGGGCGGCCGGTTTCGAGTCAATGTCTACCGCAAGGAGACCGGCATCGGCGCCGCATTCCGCGCGATTCCGACCCAGATGCCGAGCATGGACCAGCTGGCGCTGCCGCCCATCGTCAAAAAGCTCTGCGATCAACATCAGGGCATGATCCTGGTCACAGGATCCACCGGCACGGGCAAGACCACGACGCTCGCCTCCATGATCGACTACCTCAATACCACCCGCAACCTCAACATCATCAGCCTGGAAGACCCGATCGAGTTCGTCCACCGCAGCAAGTCGAGCCAGGTGATCCAGCGCGAATTGGGCACGCACCTGCCCTCGTTCGCCGAGGGTGTGCGTGCCGCCATGCGCGAGGATCCGGACGTGATTCTGGTCGGTGAAATGCGCGACGCGGAAACGATCTCCATGGCCATGACGGCCGCCGAGACCGGACACCTGGTGCTCGGAACGCTCCATACCACGAGCGCGACCAAGACCATCGACCGGGTCATCGATGCGTTGCCGGTCGAGGAGCGCGAGCAAACCAAGAGCTTCCTGGCCTCGAGCCTGATCGCCGTGATCACCCAGGTGCTGCTCAAGACACCCGATCACCGCAGCCGGCGCGCAGTCTGCGAGGTGATGGTGCTCACCAAGGCGATCGGCAAGCTGATCATGACCGATCAATCGCACCAGATCCCGAGTCAGCTCCAGATGGGCAAGGAGTACGGCATGCAGCTCATGGATCAGGCGCTGCTCGCGGCCATCGCCGCCAAGGAGATCGATCCGGAGCAGGCCTACAATTACGCCAGCGACAAGCGGCAATTCCAACGGTTCGTCAGCGACCTGAGCGGCGCTCCGGTCGAGACCGCCGCTTCCTAAATGCCATGGCCGCCATCGACGCATTCCTGATGCAGGTGATCGAGCGCGACGGCTCGGATCTGCATTTTCTCGCGGGGGACATGCCGCGCGTGCGCCAATACGGAGAGCTCAAGCCGCTGCGCCAGGAGCCCCTCGACGCCGAAATGGTGAAAACCACGCTCTACGAAATCATGCCCAAGCTCTCGGTCGAGCGGTTCGAGTCGAAGGACGGCACCGATTTCGCCCACAGCATTGCGGGGGTGGCGCGCTTCCGGGTCAACGTCATGCGCCAATTGAACGGCATGGGCGCGGTATTTCGGGTGATCCCATCCAACGCGAAGACCGCGGATGAGCTGAAGCTTCCTGCCGCGGTACGCGATCTCGGCAAGATGAACAATGGCCTGATCCTTGTCACCGGCAAGACCGGATCGGGCAAATCCACCACGCTTGCCGCGATGATCGACGAAATCAACAGCCGCGAGAAGGGTCACATCCTCACCATCGAGGATCCGATCGAGTTCGTGCACAAGCGAAAAAACTGCCTCATCAGCCAGCGCGAGATCGGCGTGCACGCCGCAACCTTTTCGAGTGCCCTGTTGTCGGCGCTGCGCGAAGACCCCGACGTGATATTGGTCGGCGAGCTTCGCGACCTCGAGACGATGAGCATCGCCGTCACCGCGGCTGAAATGGGCATTCTGGTCATGGGGACCCTGCACACGAACGGCGCCGCGGCCACGGTCGACCGGTTGATCAATGCGTTTCCGGCGGACAAACAACCGCATGTGCGCACCATGCTGTCGACGAGCCTGCGCGGGGTGGTGTCGCAGCAGCTCATTCCGAAGGCTGACAAGAAGGGCCGGGTCGCCGCGCTCGAAATCCTGATCAATACCCCCGCCATCGCCAACCTGATCCGCCAGGGCAAGATGGACCAGCTGGAGAACGGCATGCAGACCGGCTCCGCCTCCGGCATGCGGCTGATGGATGCCGCGATCCAGTCGCTCCTCGATCAGCGCATCATCACCGGCAAGGAAGCCTACAAAAAGGCGATCAATAAGTCTCGATTCGAGCCGCTGCGCGAAGCCGGCTAGAGGCCTTGGCCCGCCCCGCGCGGCTGTTCCGGTCGCATTTGCGGCGCCGGCCGGTGCGCCGCCGTGGCATAATTTTCGCATGCCCAATCGACGCCGAATACTGGTAACCAGCGCCCTGCCGTACGCAAACGGCCCCATCCACCTGGGCTACATCCTCGAGGTCGTGCAGACCGACGTATGGGTGCGGTTCCAGAAATTGCGCGGCCAGGAGTGCTACTACGTCGGTGCCGACGATACCCATGGCACGCCGATCATGCTCAAGGCGCAGGCCGAGGGCCTCACTCCGGAGGCGCTGATCGAGAAGGTCAACGGCGAACATCGGCGCGACCTCGCCGACATGTTGATCGGCTTCGACAATTACGGGTCGACGCACTCGGCCGAGACCAGGGCCATGTGCAACCGCATGTACCTGCGCATCCGCGAGAGCGGCTGCATCGACAAAAAGACCGTCCGGCAGGCCTACGACGACAGCGCGAAAATGTTCCTGCCGGATCGCTACGTCAAGGGCGTCTGTCCGGTGTGCGGCACCGCGGACCAGTACGGGGACTCGTGCGAGAACTGCGGCTCGACCTACACGCCGGCGGATCTCAAGGATCCCATTTCCGTGGTAAGCGGAACCCCGCCGGTGTGGCGCGAATCGGAGCACTATTTTTTCAGGCTGAGTGCGTTCGAGAAGCGGTTGGTGGATTTCGTGAACAGCGGCGCGGTGCAGGCAAGTGTCGCCCGCAAACTCGAGGAGTGGTTCGCGCAGGGACTCAAGGATTGGGACATTTCACGCGACGCGCCGTACTTCGGCTTCGAGATACCCGGCGCGCCGGGAAAGTATTTCTACGTCTGGTTCGACGCGCCGATCGGCTATCTGGGCAGTCTCACCCAGCTCTGCGAGCGCACGGGATTGAAGTTCGACGATTTCCTCGCGGCGGATTCGGCGGCCGAGCTGCACCACTTCATCGGCAAGGACATCCTGTACTTTCACGCACTGTTCTGGCCCGCGGTGCTCGAGGCCGCCGGCATGAGAAGGCCGACGAGCGTTCACGCACACGGTTTTCTGACCATCAACGGCCAGAAAATGTCCAAGTCCCGCGGCACGTTCGTCACGGCGCGCCGCTACCTCGACATCTTGAAGCCGGAGTACCTGCGGTACTACTTCGCGGCAAAACTCGGCCCCGGTATCGACGATCTCGACCTCAACCTGGAGGAGTTCGTGACGCGATTGAACTCGGACATCGTCGGCAAGCTGGTCAACATCGCGAGCCGCTGTGCGGGCTTCATCACCAAGAACTCGAGCGGTGCGCTCGCCTCGGCGCTGCCGGACGCCGCGCTCCACGCGGCGTTCGCGGCGGCCGGTGAGACAATCGCAAACTCGTACGAGATGCGCGACACCGCGGGCGCGATGCGCGAGATCATGGCGCTCGCGGACCGCGCCAACCAGTACATCGATACCCACAAACCGTGGACCCTGGCCAAGCAGCTGGATCGGGCCGCCGAAGTTCAGGCCGTGTGCACGCAGGGATTGAACCTGTTTCGCGTGCTGATGATCTACCTGCAGCCGGTACTTCCCCACATGGCAGCCGAAGCCCGGCGTTTTTTGGGCGAGTCGCAATGGACTTGGGAGAGCGCCTCGACACCCCTGCTCGGCACGGCCATTCTGCCCTACGAGCCGCTCGCCACCCGGCTGGATGCCAAGGCGGTGTCGGCCCTGATCGAAGCTCCCGCGGCGGAAGCAGCAAGGGCGGTTGCGAACACGCCAAGCGCGGCAGCCACGCCGGCCGCGGCAGGCGCAGGCGCAGGCGCAGGCGCAGGCGCAGGCGCGGCGCAGAATGCCGCTCCCGCGTGCATTTCCATCGAGGAATTCCTGCGCGTCGATTTGCGGGTCGCGAAGATCCTCGAGGCCGACCTCATCACGGGTGCGGACAAGCTGCTCAAACTCCGCCTGGACGTGGGTGAGCTCGGCGAGCGGCAAATATTCGCGGGCATCCGTTCAGCCTACGATCCGAACGCGCTCATCGGCAGGCTCATCGTCGTGGTCGCAAACCTGCAGCCCCGTAAAATGCGCTTTGGCACCTCCGAGGGCATGATGCTCGCGGCCGGTCCCGGCGGATCGGACATTTTCGTATTGTCTCCCGATTCGGGCGCGGCGCCCGGCATGCGAGTCAAGTGACGCATGTGCCCGGACGAGGCATCCGCGGGTGTTGAAGGCGGCGCGCGCAGCGGCGCGTGCAGCGGCGTGCGCAGCGGCGAGCGCATCGACGAGCGCATCGACGCCTTGCTGCCTCAGACGCAATGCACACGCTGCGGGTATCCGGGCTGCAGCCCTTACGCTTCCGCCATCGCACGCGGCGAGGCGGACATCAATCAATGTCCGCCGGGGGGTGCCGCCACGATTCGGGCGCTCGCCGCGCTGCTCGGCCGACGGTTCGAGCCGTTGAATCCCGCGAATGGCGTCGAATCGCTGCCGAGTGTCGCGTGGATCGACGAGGAACGCTGCATCGGATGCGCCCGCTGCCTATCCCCTTGTCCGGTCGATGCCATCGTGGGGGCGCCGAAATTCCTGCACACGGTGCTTGCGGATCGATGCACGGGCTGCGAGCTGTGCCTGCCGCCCTGTCCTGTCGATTGCATCGAGATGCGGCCGGCACTTCCGCCCGGCGCCGATCAGCCGGCACGAAATCGGGAACGATACGACGCCCACTTGGGGCGCCTGCAGAGGCGCGCGCAAGAGCGGCAGCGGGAACTGGCCGCGCTCAAGGCTTCGGCCGCAGCCCGCATCGCCGCACCCTCCTGATGTGCCCACCGTGAACCCGCAGAAGCGGCGCGCAATTTTCGAACGGCTCCGGGAGCACAATCCGGCCCCGCGCACCGAGCTGAAATTCCGGACGCCGTTCGAACTGTTGATCGCGGTGATGCTCTCGGCGCAGGCCACCGACAAAAGCGTGAACAAGGCAACGGCCGTTCTCTACCAGGTCGCAAACACGCCCGCATCCATGCTCGCGTTGGGCGTCGACGGCATCACCCCCTACATCAAATCCATCGGCCTCTACAACAGCAAAGCGAAGAACATCATCGCAACCTGCGGGGCGCTCCTGGCGCGGCACGGCGGCGAAGTGCCGCGCACGCGCGAGGCGCTCGAGGAGCTGCCCGGCGTCGGCCGCAAGACCGCAAATGTCGTGATGAACACGGCATTCGGCGAATCGACCATGGCCGTGGATACCCACATCTTTCGCGTCGCCAACAGAACCGGCCTCGCGCCGGGCAAGAACGTGCGTGCCGTGGAGGACAAGCTGATGAAGCTCGTGCCCGCGGATTTCTTGCGGGACGCTCATCATTGGCTGATCCTGCATGGACGCTATGTCTGCACCGCGCGAAAACCCGCCTGCCCGCGATGCTTCATTCGGGATCTCTGCGAATATCGCCAGAAGACCAGGGTCGCCGCGCCGTGAGTGAGGCAGGCCCACCGCGGTCCTTCGGGGCCTACACGCGGGACGAGCTGCGGCGCAGCTACGCGGACGCATGGCGCAAATACCGGGTGCGCTCCCCGCTGACGCCGCTCGAGGCGCTCATCGTGGATGTGCTCGTGCTGCATCCGGAATACCAGGCGCTCGTTTCGAACGCCGCTGCTGCACTAGCCTTCCACCCTGCAGCCGACGGAGCGCAGGAGAATCCCTTTTTACATATGGGGCTGCACCTCGCCATCCGCGAACAGCTCTCGATCGACCGCCCCCCCGGCGTCCGCGCACTGCTCGAGTCGCTCAAGGCCCGTCTCGGCGATGTCCACGAAGCCGAGCATGCGCTGACGGAATCGCTCGCCGAGGCCCTCTGGGAGGCGCAACGCAGCGGTCGTGAGGCCGATGAGGGCCGTTATCTGGAACTTGCCAGACGCCGGCTCGCCTCCGCCGCCGCGCGCTGAGCAGCGCGTGCGCAGCAGGCGCGCGCAGCAGCTCCGGTGATACGCCGCAGAAGGCGAAGGTTAAGGAAGTTTCATGCGCGCTTCATCGGCGCGCGGACCATCCGACGCTATTCTCCAACGCGGCCTGCACGGCGCTCATGCTCTAGGGTTCATCATGCGTACGTTTCTACCGGCGGTCGTCGCCTGCCTTGCGCTGGCTTTCTTGGTGAGCGGCTGGCTGATCGCCACCGCGGCGGCAGCCGGCGCGAATCCGTCCAAGACGCCTGCACCGGCATCCGCTGCGTCTTCTGCGGCCCCGAAACCCGCGACCGCCGGAGCGTCGATCGACAACGACGCTCCGGCGAGACACGCGCGGCGAACCGCGTGCCTCAAGGATGCCAAGACCAGAAAGCTGGTGGGTGCGCGACGCACGGCTTATGTCAAGGACTGCATGGTCGCTCCCTGACAGGCCCCGGATCAGCGTTTGGGAATAAACAGATCCGTCAGCGTCCCCTCGAACGCCTCCGCCGAAAACGCCACCGTCTCCGACAACGTCGGGTGGGCGTGGACGGTCAGTCCGATGTCCGCGGCGTCCGCCCCGAGCTCGATCGCAAGCCCCACCTCGGCGATCAATTCGCCCGCGTTGGTACCGACGATGCCGCCGCCGATCACGCGGCGGGTCTCGTTGTCGAATAGCAGCTTGGTGAACCCGTCGTCGCGGTTGATGGCGAGCGAGCGGCCGCTGGCGGCCCACGGGAACATTCCTTTCCCGTAGTCGACGCCGCGCGCTTTGGCCTCGGTTTCGGTGAGGCCGACCCATGCAATCTCGGGGTCGGTGTACGCCACCGACGGAATGCAGCGCGCGTCGAAGGAGGACTTGTGACCCGCCGCCACCTCCGCCGCGACCTTGGCCTCGTGAGTCGCCTTGTGCGCCAGCATGGGTGCCCCGGCGATATCGCCGATCGCAAAGATATGCGCCACGTTGGTACGCATCTGCCGATCCACGCCGATGATTCCACGCTTGTCGACCTGCACACCCGCCGCCGCCGCCTTGATGGCATTTCCGTTGGCGCTGCGGCCCACGGCAATGAGCACCCGGTCGAAATCCTGCGGCGCGGGCACTCCGCGGCCCTCGAAGGTTGCCCGCAGCCCTTCCGCGTGCGGCTCGAGTTTCGAGACGCGCGTGCCGAGCATGATACGGGCGTAGCGCTTTTCTATCCGCTTCTGCAACGGACGCACCAGATCGCGGTCGGTGCCGGGCATGAGCCCATCGCTCAATTCGACCACCGTGACGCTGGCGCCGAGCGCATCGTACACGCAGGCCATCTCCAGGCCGATGATGCCTCCGCCTATCACCAGGAGCCGCTTGCCCTCCTCCGGCAACTCCAGCGCACCGGTGGAATCGATGATGCGCGGATCGTCCGGGAATCCGGGCAAGCGCACCGCCTCGGATCCGGCCGCAATGATGCACTGCTTGAAGTCCACGCGATGCACCCCGTCGGCCGAGCGCAGCTCCAGGGAGTACGGACCGAGGAATGTGGCTTCGCCGCGCAGCACCTCGACCTTGCGCTGCTTGGCGAGCACGCCGAGCCCGTTGGTCAGCTTGGTCACGACCTTGTTCTTCCAGTCGCGCAGCTTCGCGCGGTCGATCCGGGGCGGCGAAAAGACGATCCCGCAGTCGGCCATGTCCGCCGCATCCTCGATGACCTTGGCGGCATGCAACAGGGCCTTGGAGGGAATGCAGCCGACGTTCAAGCACACGCCGCCGAGAACCGGCCAGCGCTCGATGAGCGTGACCTTGAGTCCCAAATCGGCGGCGCGGAAGGCCGCGGTGTAACCTCCCGGTCCCGCACCGAGCACGACCAGATCGAGGGCACCGGCGGGAGCGGCCGATGCGGCGCCGGGCGCGCCTTGCGGCGCGGCGTCCGCCGCCGGCTCGCCACGCGCCGTCAGGGCAACCGGCGCGGTAGCGGCGGCCTTCGGCGCGGCGCTCTTGGTTTCAGCGGATTTCGGCGCGGCTGGTCCGCTCGGGGCCGGGGCCGGCGCATCCGCGACCTCGACGGTCGCGATCACCATCCCCGCCGCCACCTGCTGCCCTTTGTTGACGCCGATCGAGATCACTTTGCCGCTGACGGTCGAGGGTACGTCCATGGACGCTTTCTCGCTCTCGAGCGTGATGAGCGGATCGTCGATGCGGATCGCGGTGCCCGGCGCGACCAGCACCTCGACCACGGTCACCTCCTGGGAGTCGCCCATGTCGGGAACCCGGACATCGACCGTGCTCACAATAGAGCCTTCACATCGCCCAACGTCTTGCTCAGGAAGACGATGAAGCGCGCGGCCTCCGCTCCGTCGATGACCCGGTGATCGTAGGACAGCGACAGCGGCAACATCAGCCGCGGAATGAACATGCCCCGGTCGAATACCGGTTTCTGGCTCGACTTCGATACGCCGAGAATGGCGACCTCCGGCGCGTTGATGATCGGCGTGAAGAACGTGCCGCCGATACCTCCCAGGCTCGAAATCGTGAACGACCCCCCCTGCATTTGCGCAGCCGTGAGCTTGCCGGCGCGCGCCTTTTCCGACATCGCGGCGAGCGCGCGGGCGATGTCGAACAGATTGCCGCGGTCCGCGTCGCGGATCACGGGCACCACGAGACCGTTCGGTGTATCGGCTGCGAAGCCGATGTGAAAATATTTCTTGTAGACGAGGTTCTGTCCCGATGCATCGAGAGAGGCGTTGAATCGCGGGAATTCCTTGAGCGCAGCGACGCACGCCTTGACGATGAAAGCGAGCGGCGTCAGGCGAACGCCCTCCTGTTCCGCCTTGCCCTTGAGCGCGACACGCGCGACGTCCAGATCCGTGATGTCCGCCTCATCGTGCTGAGTGACGTGCGGCACATTGATCCAGCTCGCCTGCAGGCGCGCCCCGGAGATCCGTTGAATGCGCGACAGCGGCTGAACGTCGATGGCACCAAATTTCGCGAAATCGACCTCCGGCACTTTCGGCAGCGATCCGGCCGCCGCGCCCGCGCCGGACGCGAGCAGCGCCTTGACGTACGCCTTCACGTCCTCGTGGGTGATGCGCGCCTTGGGGCCGCTTCCCGAGATCTTGCCGAGGTCGGCGCCAAGCTCACGCGCGAATTTGCGCACCGAGGGACTGGCGTAAGCCTTGGAAAACGCCGCCTCGTCGATGTTCGTCGCCGGATGCGAAATCCCCGCGGGCTGCGGATCCGGGGTCGCGGCAACTCGATCGGCAGGCGCAGGCGCCGGCGATGTGCTGGCGGTCCGGGCGACGCCGCCGCCTGTTGCCTCGCCGGCCCCCTTGGCCTCAACAGCCCCCTTGGCCTCAACAGCCCCCCTGGCTTCGCCACCCTGCCGCGGGCCCTCGGCCTGCTTCGCCGGGGCGGGGGATTTTTGCGCTTCGCCGCCGTCATCGAGGAGCAATATCACACTGCCCTCCGACACCTTGTCGCCCTTCTTGAGTTTGACCTGCGTGATCCGCCCGGCCGCCGGAGACGGCACGTCCATCGCCGCCTTTTCCGTTTCCAGGGTGATCATCGGCGTTTCCTTGTCGATCTGCTGGCCGTCCTTTACCAGCACGTCGATCACGCTCACGTCCTTGAAGCCGCCGATGTCCGGAACCAGAATCTGCAGGGGATTCGCCACGATGATCGCCTAGACCGAAAGCGGGTTGGGTTTCTCAGGATCGATGCCGAAGGCCTGCATCGCCTTGGTGACGCTGCGCACGTCCACCTTGCCGTCGTCCGCGAGCGCCTTGAGCGCGGCCACGACGACATAATGGCGATCCACCTCGAAGAAGCGTCGCAGCTCCGCCCGGCAGTCGCTGCGGCCGAAACCGTCGGTGCCGAGAACGGCGTACCGGCCCGGTATCCATTGGCGGATCTGATCGGGGACGAGCTTCATGTAATCGGTGGCGGCGACGAACGGTCCTTGCCGGTCACCGAGTGCTTCGCGAATGTAGGTCTCCCTGGGAGGCGCCGTCGGGTGCAGAAGGTTCCAGCGATTCACGTCGAGCGCGTTCTTGCGCAGCTCGCTGAAGCTGGTCACCGAGTACACATCGGCCGGTACGCCGTAATCCTTTTCCAGCAGCTCGGCCGCCGCCAGCACCTCGCGCAGAATGGTTCCCGAGCCGAACAGCGTAACTCGCACTTTGCCCCTGCCGGCGCTCTTGAGCAGATACATCCCGCTCAAGATGCCGCGCTCCGCGCCGGCGGGCATGGCCGGATGAGCGTAGTTTTCGTTCATGCAGGTGATGTAGTAGAAAACGCTCTCCTGTTCCTTGTACATCCGCCGGAGACCGTCATGAACGATCACCGCAAGCTCGTAGGCGTAAGCCGGATCGTAGGCCACGCAATTGGGCACCGCCGTCATCACGAGTTGCGAATGCCCGTCCTGGTGCTGCAATCCCTCGCCCGCCAACGTGGTGCGTCCCGCCGTGCCTCCGATCAGAAACCCGCGCGCGCGGCTGTCGCCGGCCGCCCAGATGAAGTCGCCGACCCGCTGGAAGCCGAACATCGAGTAGTAGATGTAAAACGGCACCATGCTGACGCCATGATTCGCATAGGCGGTCGCCGCTGCGATCCAGGAGCAAAGACTGCCCGCCTCGTTGATGCCCTCCTCGAGAATCTGGCCCTGTTTATCCTCTCGATAGAACATCAGTTGATCGGCGTCCTGCGGAGTGTACAGCTGACCCACCGATGAGTAGATGCCGATCTGACGGAACATGCCCTCCATGCCGAAGGTGCGCGCCTCGTCCGGGATGATCGGCACGATGTGCTTGCCGATGTTCTTGTCGCGAACCAGAGTGGTGAGGATGCGCACCAGAGCCATGGTGGTGGAGATCTCGCGGCCCTGCGTTCCTTCGAGCAACGCGCCGAAGGTCTCGAGCGCCGGCACCTCGAGTTGCGGCACCGCCGAGTACCGCGCGGGCAGGTAGCCGCCGAGGACCGAGCGGCGATTCTGCAGGTATTTCATCTCCTCGCTGTCGGGCGCGGGCTTCCTGAACGTGAGGCCCGCAATCTCCTCGTCCGAGATCGGAATATTGAACCGGTCGCGCACCGCCTTTAAGTCCTCGTCGCCGAGCTTTTTCTGCTGGTGTGCGACGTTCAGCCCCTCTGCGGATTTGCCGAGTCCGAAACCCTTCACCGTCTTCGCGAGGATCACGGTCGGCGCACCCTTGTTGGCGACCGCGGCGGCGTAGGCCGCGTACACCTTCACCGGATCGTGTCCGCCGCGATTGAGACGCCAGATCTCATCGTCGGACATGTTGGCCACCATCTCCTTGAGCTCCGGATACTTGCCGAAGAAATGCTCGCGCGTGTAGGCCCCGCCCTTGGACTTGAAATTTTGATACTCGCCGTCGACGCATTCCTCCATCAATCGCTTGAGCAGTCCCTGCTGGTCGCGCTCGAGCAATGGATCCCAGCGCGAGCCCCACAGCACCTTGATGACGTTCCAACCGGCGCCGAGGAACGCGGCTTCGAGCTCCTGGATGATCTTGCCGTTGCCGCGCACCGGGCCGTCGAGGCGCTGCAGGTTGCAGTTGATGACGAAGATCAGGTTGTCGAGTTGCTCCCGCACGGGCATGGTGAGCGCGCCCATCGATTCGGGCTCGTCCATTTCTCCGTCGCCCAGGAACGCCCAGACCCTGCGGTCCGAGGGCGGCACGATGCCGCGATGCTCCAGATAGCGCACGAAGCGCGCCTGAAAAATCGCCATCATCGGTCCGAGGCCCATGGACACGGTGGGAAACTGCCAGAAATCAGGCATCAGCCAGGGATGCGGATAGGAGGACAATCCGTCGCCCCGCACCTCCTGACGGAAGCGCAGCAGCTGCGCCTCATCCAGGCGGCCTTCGAGGTAGGCACGGGCATAGATTCCGGGGCTCGAATGCCCCTGCATGAACACCATATCCCCCGGATGCGCAGCGCTCTTGGCGCGCCAGAAATGATTGAAGCCGACCTCGTAGAGCGTCGCGGCCGACGCGTAGCTCGCGATGTGTCCGCCGTACTCGGAGCTCGTGCGATTCGCCTGCACCACCATCGCAAGCGCATTCCAACGCATGTACGCCTCATTGCGCCGTTCGAGCGACCGATCGCCCGGGTAGTCGGGCTGTTGCGCTTTGGAAATGGTGTTGAGGTAGGCGGTATTCGGCTTGAAGGGCAGATAGGCGCCCGACCGCCGGGTAAAATCAACCAGCTTCTCGAGCAGGAAATGCGCACGCTCAGGCCCTTGCGCCCGCATGACCGAGTCGATTGATTCGAGCCACTCCTGCGTTTCGGTGGGGTCGATGTCTTCGAACGGTGACTTTGGGGTCATAAGGAAGCCTTGCGGTAGAGGTACGCGCCCATGCACGCACCCACGGGTCCTGTTAAGATGGCAGGCACATTACAGCGTTCCTGCGCGAACTGCCGCTACGCCTGCGTTGAGTCGGTTTAGCGCGCACTATCTTCGATGTTTGGCTTTTATCGGTCAAGGCGCGGTAGTCGGCCGGCATTGCTCGCGAGACCCGGGCAGCACGCGTGCGGCGCACCTTAGGCTCAACGCTGGCGGTTCATCAGATATGCCGATTCGCTTGCCCTTCGAAAACTTGAACGTCCCGGTGCGGCAGCTGCGCGCGCCAGTCTCGGTCTCGACGCTGACCCGACACGGCGCGGCCATCCTTTTCCTGCCGTTGAAACCTTCGGCCGAGCAATGGGCCGCAGTGCCGCACGCTGACGCGCTGCGCGGGCTCTATGCGAATAAAATCCGCAAGGAAGGGGATTTCTGCCAGTTGCGCGTCGGTCCGGGCGCCGCCACCTTGCTGATCGCGGTGTGTCCCGTCGCCACAGCGAGCACGTTCGAACGCTTGCAATCGGCCGCCAAGATTGCGCGCGCCGCGCTGGACTCGGAACCTGCCGCGTTGCTGATCTGGCAGCACGGCTGCGACCCGAAAGCCGTCGAGCCGGCGTTGCATGCCACACTCGCGGCCGTTCAGGCGGCGGCGTTCCGCTTTGCCACGTTCAAGAGCAAGCCGAAACCACGCACGCCGCTCGCGCGGATCGATCTGGCGCTCGCGCGCAGGCTCGCCGATCTCGAGATGACCCTGGCGACGTCGGCGGGTAATAACATCGCGCGCTGGCTCACGGCGCTGCCGCCGAACACGTTGAATGCCGCGGCTTACCGCCGGCTCCTTCAGGACCTCGCGCGGCGTTTGAAGTTGTCGTACCGTTTTTACGGCGAGTCCGAACTGAAGCGGCTCGGCGCCGGCGCCTTCCTCGCGGTCTCTCAGGGCAACGCAACGCGGGACGCCGGCATCGTTCGTCTGGCCTACCGCCCGCGCGGCGCCGCCGCGCCCGCCGTGAGCCTCGTCGGCAAGGGCATCTGTTTCGATACGGGCGGCACCAACCTCAAGGCGCACAAAGGCATGCTCGACATGCACATCGACATGGAGGGCAGCGCCGTCGCGGTGGGCAGTCTCTACGCCCTGCACGCGCTGCGTTCGCCCGCGGCAGTCGATTGCTGGCTGGCCATCACCGAGAACCGGATCGGCCCGCTCGCGTACAAGCCTCAGGACGTGGTCCGTGCGCAGAACGGGACGACCATCCAGATCATCCACACCGACGCCGAGGGCCGCATGGTGCTCGCCGATGCGCTTTGCCTCGCCGCGAGAGCCAATCCCGGGGCGATCATCGACTACGCCACCCTCACCGGCGCTTGCGTGTATGCGTTGACCGAGCGCTACAGCGGCGCCTTCACCAACCGTCCCGAGGGCCGCGAGGCCATCGAGGCCGCCGGCGCGGCGAGCGGCGAACGCGTGTGGTGCTTCCCCATGGACAAGGATTTCGATTCGGATTTGGAGAGCAGCGTCGCGGATGTCCTGCAATGCTCCATCGACTCCAAGGGCGACCATATCCTGGCGGCGCGTTTCTTGAGCCGGTTCGTGCCGAAGACGACACCCTGGCTGCATCTGGACCTCGCCGCCGGAACCCGTCATGGCGGCCTCGGCCACATTGCGACCGAGATCACGGGCTTCGGCGTGCGCTTCACCCTGGAGCTGCTGCGTCGCGGCTGGCCGGCGCTGCCCGGCGAGCGGCGAGCTCGCGCGGCGCGGACGGATTCTTAGAGCGATGCGGGAATTATCGATTCGCCGCCCGGATGACTGGCACGTGCACCTGCGCGATGGACCCGGCCTTGCCTCCGTGGCGAAATTTACGGCGCAGCGATTCGGCCGCGCGATCGTGATGCCCAACCTCAATCCCCCCATCGTCAGCGTCGATCAGGCGGCGGCCTACCGGGATCGGATCCTGGGCGCGCTGCCGGCGGGCTGCCGATTCGAGCCGCTCATGACCCTGTACCTGACTGACGCCACTGCGCCCGCGGAAATCGACCGCGCTGCGGGCAGCGCCATCGTACACGGCGTGAAGCTGTATCCCGCCGGAGCGACGACGCATTCGGAGGCCGGCGTCACCGACATCGCGAGGACCTACGCGGTGCTCGAGCGCATGCAGCGCCTCGGTGTGCCGCTCCTCGTTCACGGCGAGACGACGCGTGCCGAAGTCGACGTGTTCGATCGCGAAACGGCGTTCATCGACGAGCTGCTGGCACCGTTGGTGCAGCGGTTCCCGGGGCTCAAGGTCGTGTTCGAGCACATCACCACGGCACGCGCCGTCGATTTCGTCGCCGGCGCCCGGGCGGGGGTCGCTGCGACCATCACGCCGCAGCACCTCCTGCACAACAGGAACGCGATTTTTTCCGGCGGCATCCGGCCGCATTTTTATTGTCTGCCGGTGCTCAAACGCGAGCGGGACCGCGAGGCGCTCGTGCGGGCGGCCACCAGCGGAAACCCGCGATACTTTCTCGGCACCGACAGCGCGCCGCATGACCGCTCGACCAAGGAAAATGCCTGCGGCTGCGCCGGCATGTTCACGGCGCACGCGGCGATCGAGCTGTACGCCGAAGTTTTCGATGCGGCGGGACGCCTGGATCGCCTGGAAGGGTTTGCGAGCCACTTCGGCGCCGATTTCTACGGCCTTCCCCGCCATGAGGAGCGCATCACGCTGATCAACGAGTCATGGAAACCGGCATCAACCTACGACTTTGGCGCCGGTGCCGTGGTGCCGTACCGCGCGGGCGAGGTCATCGCGTGGCGCCTCGCGCCGGCGAAGAGCGCGTGATGCAGCTCCCCCCCATCACCTTCGCGACGCGCTTTCGCGGCTTTTTGCCGGTGGTGATCGATGTGGAGACCGGCGGGTTCAACTCGCAGACCGATGCGCTGCTCGAGATCGCCGCCGTGCTCATCGAAATGCGCAGCGACGGGACCATCGCGCGTGGTGAGACCCACCGGTACCACGTCAAACCCTTCCCCGGCGCCAATCTGGAGCCGGCCTCGCTCGCCATCACCGGCATCGACCCCTTCCATCCGCTGCGCCCCGCCATCACCGAAGAGGACGCGCTGCAACGGATTTTTCGCGAGGTGCGCAGCGCGGTGCGCGCCGCCGATTGCACGCGCGCCGTGCTGGTCGGACACAACGCGTCCTTCGATCTGAACTTCTTGAATGCCGCGGTCGGTCGCACGCAGATCAAACGAAATCCGTTTCACCCGTTCTCGAGCTTCGACACCGCCACCTTGGGAGGCGTGGCCTTCGGCCAAACCGTTTTGATGCGCGCGACGCTGGCCGCGGGCCTTCCGTGGGACACGGGATCCGCGCACTCGGCCGCCTACGACGCGGAGCGCACCGCGGATCTTTTTTGCGCCGTGTGCAATCAGTTTCAGGGAGTGTTCGACGCGAGCCGCCGACGCCTCGCCGCGATGGGCCCCTTGGAAGTCGAGCCGGACCCCGCGATTGCCGCGGAGCCCGGACCGGAGGCAATCTAAGCGGTGGCCACCGCGCCGGCGTCGGCCAGAAGCTGTTTCAGTTCGCCGCTCTTGTACATCTCGACGACGATGTCGCAGCCGCCGACGAGCTCGCCATTCACGTAGAGCTGTGGAAAGGTGGGCCAGTTCGAATAGGTCTTGAGCGCCTCGCGCACTTCCGGATCCTCGAACACATTGACGTGCGCGAAGTGCGCCTTGCAGGCCTTGAGGGCGCCCGCTGTCTGGGCAGAAAAGCCGCACTGCGGGAAATCGGGTGTGCCCTTCATATACAGGACGACGGGAGCCGAGCTCAGTTGACTCTTGATTCGTTCAATCGCGTTCATGTCCATCTCCAAATTGATCATTCAGGTCCGGGCGCACGAGCCACCACGCGCTTTGGCAACTGGCGCAGAACCGCCCATTGCTCCGCCGCGGACAAGCTCGGCCAGCCCGCTATTTCGCCAATTGTACGATAACAGCCGGCGCAATGGCCCTCCGCATCCAAGGCGCACACATCGATACAGGGGGATGTGGGGGTCAGATCCGCCATCTCGTTGTAGTATTGGGGCTATTTCCCGAATCTTCCAGTGTTTTCGCGCCCAAGGCAGCCTCCATGACGCCGGTACCGCTTCCCCGCGACCTTCCGCAGCAGATCGAACGCGCCCTCGAGGAGGATGTCGGGACCGGCGATCTGACCGCCGGCCTGATCCCGGAGGAGGCCCTCGGCCGCGCCACCGTCATCACCCGCGAGCCCGCGACGGTCTGCGGCTTGCCGTATGTGGAAGCGGTGTTCGCTCACCTGGACCAGCGCGTGCGGATCGATTGGCGCACCCGCGAGGGAGCCCAAGCCGCCGCTGACCAGGTTCTGTTCCAGATCCAAGGCCCCGCCCGGGCACTCTTGACCGGCGAACGCACGGCGCTCAATTTCCTGCAGCTTTTGTCGGGCACCGCCACGGCTACACATGCCTACGCAGAGCGGATCGAAGGCACGCACTGCCGGCTGCTCGACACCCGCAAAACCATTCCGGGACTGCGCACGGCGCAGAAGTATGCGGTGCGCGTGGGTGGTGGGCAGAATCATCGCATCGGACTTTTCGACGGCATCCTGATCAAGGAGAACCACATCATGGCTGCGGGCTCGATCGCGCGGGCGGTCGAGGCGGCCCGTGCGAGTGGCGCGGCAGTACCGGTGGAAGTCGAAGTGGAGAATCTCGGGGAGCTGAGCCAGGCGATCAGCGCGCGCGCGGATATTGCGCTGCTCGATGAGTTCTCCCTGGCCGACATGGCCGAAGGCGTGGCCGTCAACCGGCGCGCGGCGCGGCCGCTCATGCTCGAGGCATCGGGCGGCGTGAGCCTCGACTCGATCCGCAAGATCGCCGATACGGGCGTCGATTTCATCTCCGTCGGGAGCATCACCAAGCACGTGCACGCAATCGATCTGTCGATGCGCTTCGAGTGGTGAGCATCGCGCGAGGCGCCCGGATTCAGGCGATGTTGGCGGCCTTCAGCACGCGCTGCGGCTGGGACACCCCGTAGCCCTGCGCGTAGTCGACGCCGAGACTGCGCAGCATGTTGATGATCTCGAGATTTTCCGCGAACTCGGCGATGGTCTGCTTGCCGGTCAGGTGGCCTATCTCGTTGATCGATCGCACCATCTCCCGATCGATGGGATCGTGCAGGATCTCCTTCACGAAGCTGCCGTCGATCTTCAGAAAATCCACGGGGAAATGCTTGAGGTACCCGAACGAGGACAGGCCGGTGCCGAAATCGTCGAGCGCGAATTTGCAGCCGAGCTCCTTCAACGCCTGGATGAAGCGGTTGGCCTGCGAGAAGCTCGCGATCGCCGCGGTCTCGGTGATCTCGAAGCAGATTTTGGTGGCGTCCAGTCCGCTGCGGTGGAACTGATCGATCACGTACGGCAGGAACTTGTCGTCGCCCAAGCTCTGGCCGGAAAGATTGATCGAGCACATCGACAGTTTCTCGCGCTCATCGGCCTCCGAGACCAGCCAGCGAAAGGCGTTCTCGATGACCCAGCGGTCGATGCTCGGCGTGATGCCATAGCGCTCCGCTGCGGTGATGAAATTGTCGGGCGCGACGATTTTGCCGTTCTCGTCGCGCATCCGCAGCAGCAGCTCGTAGTGCGCGCCCTCGTTCTGCTGCTGCAGCGGCAGGATGGTCTGGCGGAACAGCTCGAACCGCCCCTCCTCGAGCGCGGTGTTGATGCGCGCAGCCCATTGCATCTCGCGCCGCCGGCGCATCAGATCGATGTCGTTCTCTTCGAAACTGTGGACGCGGTTGCGTCCGGCCTCCTTGGCGGCCTGGCAGGCGCTGTCGGCGGCGCTCAGCACGGACGCCACGTCGGCATTGTCGACCGAGATCGGCACCACGCCGATGCTCGCGCCCAGGCGGAAGGTGCGCTCCTCCCAGGTGAACTTGAAATTGCGCACCGCCTCGCGCAGCGACTCGGCCGTGCGCATCGCCTCATCCAGCGAACAGCTTTCCAGCAATATGCCGAACTCATCGCCGCCCAGCCGGGCGAGCGTGTCGCGCCAGCGCACCTTGGATTTCAACAGTGCGCCCACCTGGCCGAGCAGCGCATCGCCGGCGCTGTGGCCACAGGTGTCGTTCACGATCTTGAACTGATCCAGGTCCAGGCAGCACAGGGCGTAGGAGGTTTCGCGCGCCTTGGCGCTCTTCAACGCGCGCTCCATGCGGTTTTCGAATTCGCGGCGGTTCACGAGACCGGTGAGCACGTCGTGGCTCGCGTGATACGACAAGCGCCGGTTCAATTCGCGCGCCTCGCTCACGTCGTGGAACACGAGCACACCGCCCGACACCGCGCCGCTCCCGTCACGGATGGGCGAAGCCGTGCTCTCCACGTAGATCTCGTTGCCGTCGCGGCGGATGAGGAGCATGGGGCGCACGGATTTGATCGAACGGGTGCGGCGGATCGCGACCGCCAGCGGATTCTCCAGCGGCTCGCAGGTCTCCTCGTGGAACGCCCGGAATATCTCCTCGATCGCCCGACCCTGGCTGTCCTCGAGGCGCCATCCGGTGAGCGCCTCCGCCACGGGATTCAGGTAGTCGATCACGCCTTTGGCGTCGGTCGTGATGACGCCGTCGCCGATGCTCTGCAGCGTGATCTGCGCGCTTTCCTTCTCGCGGAACAGCGCTTCCTCGTAGAGCTTGCGTTCCGTGATATCGAGCTCGACGCCGACCAGCCGGAGCAATCGCCCCTTGTCGTCCACCTTTGCCTTGGCGCGGCTGATCACCCAGCGCCATTCGCCGGTGGCATGGCGCATCCGGTGCAGGCTCTCGAAGATCGGCGTCTTGCCGGCGACATGATCGCGGATCGCGGCCTGGACGCGCGACATGTCGTCCGCGTGCACCAGCGTGCGCCAGTCCGGCGCCTGCCCCACGTCCGCCTCGTCGTAACCGAGCATGCTCTTCCAGCGCGGCGAGAGGTAGACGCGATTATTGAGGGTGTCGAAATCCCAAAGACCATCGTTGGCGCTGTAGAGCGCGAGCTCGTTGCGCTCCTCCAAGTCGCGAAGATGTCCCTGGATCTCGATGCGCTCGAGTCCGGTCGCAAGGCTCGAGCCCACCAGCTTCATGAGCAGGTGCAGCTGCACTTCCCAGTTTTCCCTCGGCCGGGCGCCGGCGATTCCCAGAAGACCCGCGGGACGCCCCTCGATGAAGTAACCGATGACCAAAATCGAGCCGATACCGAGATTCGTCCAGACCGCGGCATCCTCGGCCTGGTCCGGGCGGGGCTGGCCGGTATCGCGCAGCTCCGACACGCGCAGCGCGGCCAGCCGGGACTTGAGCCAGGGCAGCGCATCCAGAGCCTGCCCCTTGAGCTGCTCGGGATTGCCGGTCGCGAGCAGGCCGCGCGCCACCTGCACGTCGACGATGACGCTGCCTTCGGTGTCGAGGCTCATGTGGAAGGCCGTGTCCGTGCGCGTCGCGTCGCGCAGCAGCTCCAGATTGGTGCCGATGCATTCGGCCGCCGTCAGCGCCGTAATGGTCTGGAAATCGACCGCGATCTTGGTGCAAATGACATCGAGACCGACCAGGGGCCGGATACCGCGCTTCGGCCAGGAGTTGGGTGACAATACATCCGATGCCGTGAGATCCGGATGCCGGGGGTCGTTGGGTGCTGTCGCCATGCGCGTGCGAGGGTCCCCGAGAAGTAATTGCACTTTTGGATCAACAGTTTGCCACTCGAACCGGTGGGACGTGCGAATGAATCACACAGTTTTCCCACAGGTTGCTCAATGACAGATACGGCTTGATTCTCGCATAAGTTATCAGGAAAACAAGATAAGCGATTGTATTGTTGAGCGTTAAGCTCATTTTACGTAATGAGATTGCGTGCCTCCCGGTACAGATTTTCGAGGTTTCGTTCCAGCTCGAGCTGCAGCGCCGAGAGGCCCTGCGCATCGAGTCCCTTTCCTACATAGACGGGCGACCCCACCACGATGGCGACCCGCGCGAAGGGCTTCGGGATCACGAAATGGTCCCACTGGATTGCCCAGGCGCGCGAGGCCGCATAGGCCATGGGGATGATGGGCCGCTGTGACATTTGCGAGAGCAGGATCGCCCCCGGCTTGAACTTCCACGGCGGCCCGCGGGGACCATCCGGGGTGATCGCCGGCGAAATCCCATCGTGCGCGAGCGCTTGGTAATAGTCGCGCAGTGCGCGCGCCCCGGTGTGCGAAGAAGACCCCCGGATCACCTCGCCACCGAGTCTCTCGACCATCATGGCCGCGAATTCCCCGTCCACCGACGGCGAAATCAGAAAGCCGAGCTTCACGCCCGCGGCGCGCATCTCGGAGAGCTGTTTGATGCAGAACAATTGATGCTGATGCCAGTAGACCGGGACGAACGAAGGAGCGCGCGCAAGCGCGGCCTCGATGTGCTCGGCGCCGACGACCCGCACCACGCGGGTCCAGCGCCAGACGAGGCGTCCCAGCCCGAAAGCGATCGGGACGGCCAGCTTGTAGAGCAGCAAACGCCCGCGGCTCAACCGCCGGCCGGAGCGTGTTTGCTGGTCGTAGAGCGTATTGCGAAGGCCGCCGGCCGGTTTTTTCCCCACGACGGTCATTGTCGGTAAGCACACAGAGCGGCGCAAGCCTTTGGGAAGAGCGCCTGCGTTACAATGTTGGGATGCACACCACGGCCACTCCTCCTGGCCCGCCCGAGGGCTACGACCTCGGCGGGAGCGATGAGACATTGTCGAAGCTGCGTGAATATTTTGCGCGATTTGGGGATATTTACCGGGTATTTGCGCCCGCCCGTGGCGTCTACGACTATGTGATCAACCATCCCGACGACATCAAGCACGTGCTGCTGTCGAACCATCGCAACTACACCAAGGGCCAGGGCATGGACCGGGTCAAGATCCTGCTCGGCAACGGCATCATGACCAGCGAGGGCGATTTTTGGCGCCGCCAGCGGCGCATGATGCAACCCGACTTCCATCGTCGCGTGATTGCCCGGTTCTCGCGGCTCATCCACGAGGTCAACGAGAAATTTGCGGACCGCTGGGCCGCACATGCGTCGCGGGGGGAGCCGATCAACCTCACCGACGACACGAGCGAGCTCACCCTGGACATCGTGTTGCGCTCGATTTTCGGCGCTGATCTCGACCGCTTGGAGCGAACATTGGGCGCCAATCCCTTCGAGGTCGTCGCCAAGGAACAGAACCGCGACTTGAAGTTTGCCTTCCGCTTCCGCTCGCTCAGCAAGCTCATCGAGGGGGTCATCGAGCACCGCCGTTCCGAGCCCGCCCAAGAGGACGACTTCCTGAGCATGTTGATGGCGGCCCGCGACCGGGAGAATCATGCCGCCATGAGCAACAAGGAGCTGATCGACGAGGTGATGACGTTGATCGTGGCCGGCCACGAGACAACCGCCGCCGCGCTCACCTGGACCTGGTACCTGATCAGCCAGCATCCCGGGACGGCCGCCGAGTTGGAGGCCGAGGCCGACCGCACGCCCGATGGTGTCCTGCCTCTGGATGCGGCAGAGTCCCTGGCATTCACCCACCAGGTGATCCAGGAGGCCTTGCGCCTGTACCCGCCGGGTTGGCTGTTCACCCGCCGCACGATCGGGGACGACGAGCTCGGAGGCTATCCGATCGGCCCTCGAACCGATGTTTTCATCAGTCCCTACATGCTGCATCGGAACCCGCAATTCTGGAGCGATCCGGAGGAATTTCAGCCGCAGCGCTTCGCGGGTGTGGATGCCAAGGAGCGGCACCGCTTCGCCTACATTCCATTCTCCGTGGGCCCGCGCCATTGCATCGGGGAAAACATGGCGATGTTCGAGATGCTGGTGCACGTGAACCGAATGTCGCGCCGCTTCCGCCTGCAACGGGCGGACGATCGACCCATCGAGCTCGAGGCGCAGATCAATCTGCGCCCGCGCTCCAACCTCATGATGACGGTAGAGACACGATGAAGCACAAGACATTGGTGGATATGTTCCAGGCGAATCGCGCTGTCGATCGCGCGGTCACCTACGTGGAGGGCGAGAACGCCGAGCGGCGCGTGAGCTTCGCGGACGTGTACGCCCGGGCGCTCGGAATCCTGCATCATCTGCAGGCACTCGGCGCGCAGCGCGGCGACCGGATCATCATCTTCCTCAACAACAACGAGCAATTCCTGGACGGATTCTGGGCGGCGCTCACGGGCGGCATCGTCCCCGTGCCGCTCGCGGTGGGAATCAGCGATGAGCACCGCTTGAAGCTGCTGCGCGTTGCCCGCAAGCTCGGCAAGCCCTACCTCTATACGGATTCGAAGAATCTCGAGCGCTTGCGGGCACTCGCGGCGCAGGCCGGCGGCGACTGGGTCGGGCTCATGGACGATCTCGCCTCGCGCTGCTTCCTGGTCGAATCGATCACCGACATCTCGCGCCACGGCCGGCTCGAGCGGCCCGACCCGTCGGACCTCGCGTTCATCCAATTCTCGTCCGGCTCGACCAGCGAGCCGAAAGGCGTGATGTTGACGCACGGCAATCTGATGGCCAACATCGAGGGCGCCACGGCGATCGGCAAATACTGCGAGCAGGATGTGACCTTGAGCTGGATGCCGCTCACGCATGACATGGGGCTCATAGGTTTCTATCTCGTGCTGTTCGCCAACCGCTCGCACATCAATCTCATGCCGACGGATTTGTTCGTGCGCCGGCCGCTGCTCTGGCTGCAGACCGCCGCGCGCAAGCGGGTGACGCTGACCTGCTCGCCGAATTTCGGCTACCGGCACTTCCTCAAAGTGCTCGGCGGCCGCAAGCTCGAGGGTGTCGACCTATCGTGCCTGCGCGCCATCTACAACGGCGCCGAGCCCATCTCGGTGCCGCTCTGCAACGAGTTCATGCAGTCGCTCGCGTACACCGGGCTGCGCAAAAACGCGATGTATCCCGTCTACGGTCTGGCGGAAGCTTGTCTCGCGGTCGCGTTCCCCGAGCCCGGCACCGATTACCGCTGGATCCGCGTCAACCGCCACAGGCTCGGGATCGGTGCGGCGATCGAGTTGAATCCCATCGATGCGCGTGACGTCATCGAATTGATGTGCGTGGGCCGGAGCCTCCCCAACATGGAAATCCGCATCGCGGACGATGCACGGGCGCCCATCCCGCCGGGCAGCGTCGGCCACATACTGATCCGCGGACCGAATGTCACCCGGGGCTACGTCGGCGATCCGGAGGCGACGGCGCTGGTCATCGGCGCGGACGGGTGGCTGGACACGGGCGATCTTGGCGTGATGCACGAGGGCAATCTCTACATTACGGGCCGCAGCAAGGAAATCATTTTCATCAACGGCCAGAACTACTACCCGTACGACCTCGAGAACATCGCACAGCGCGCGCCGGGACTGGACCTGAACAAGGTGGTGGCCGCGGGCGTGTCGAAGCCCGGCGCACAGGGCGAGGAGCTCATGGTGTTCGTGCTGCACCGGGGCGGGATCGAGGAATTCACCGCGACCGCCAACGCGGTCAGCCGACTCATCAACGAACACACCGGCATCGAGGTTGCGCAGGTCATTCCGGTCAAGCGCATTCCCAAGACGACCAGCGGCAAGGTGCAGCGGCATCTGCTCGAGAAGTCCTATATCGAGGGCGAGTTCGACCGGGAGCTCGCGGAGCTCGCGGCGCTGCGCCATGCGCACACGGGATCGCAGGTTTCCGGCTCGGAACTCGAGGGCAAGCTACAGTCGATTTGCGAAGCGGCGCTGCCGGGCAAGCGCATCGACGTGACCGACAATCTGTTCGAGATCGGCGCGAGCTCTCTGAAACTCATCGAGATCCACGAGAACATCGACCGCGAATACCCGGGGCTGATCGATCTCACCGAGCTGTTCGATCATCCGACGATCCAGGATTTGGCGAAGCATCTGGAGGGCAAGCTGAACCAGCCTGCGGCGTGATCGGCGAGGCCTGCGCTCAATCCGCTCCATAGAGGGGCTTCTTCAGCTTCCAGCGCCGATACGACCAGAGCCAGTCGGCCGGGTGGGCGAGCACGTCGGTCTCGCAGGCCCGCGCGTAGCGCTCGGTGATCCCGTTCGGTGCCACGATCTCGCGCCCGTCCCAGAGTTCGCGCGCCTCGATCTCATAGAAGCCGCGCTTGATCCGGCGCATCAACATATAGACGATCGGCAGACGGGTCGCCCGTGCGATCTGTTCCGCGCCGACGTAGAACGCCGTGTCCTGGCCGAGAAACTTGGTCCAATGGCGCTTGTCGGTCGAGACGGGCGCCTGATCGGCGTTCATGGCCACCGCCCGCACGATCCCGCGACGCTGCAGGAAATCAGCCAGCAATTCCTTGGCGGGGACGAGCCGCGCGCCGAAGCGGCTGCGCACCCGCAGCATCAGGCGCTCGGCCCAGGCATCGTGCAGCGGTTTGTAGGCAGCGTCCACGGGATAGTCGAGCTGCAAGGCAACGCCCTGCAAAAGCCATTCCCAATTGCACAAATGCGAGGTCACCAGCATGACCGATTGCCCCGCCTGCAACCGGTTGTGCACGGCGGAGGTGTCGATGAAACGCACCCGCTCGATCATGTCGGCGGGATCCATGGAGAGCGATTTCAAGGTCTCCACCAGCACGTCGCAGAAGTTCCTGAGAAACCGCTTATGGATCGCTATCCGATCCTGCTCCGCCATGTCCGGAAAGACGCGGGCCAGCTGTTCACGGATCACGGTTTGACGATGCCGGGCCACGTAATAGGCGAGGAAATAGACGAAATTGGACAACGCGTAGAGCGCCCACCAGGGAAGGCGCGACAGGAACTTCGCCATGAACTCAGCGCTTCATCTCTACGTACCCCTCATCCAGCACCTGGTGCGTCCGGGCCGCCATCTTTGCATAGCCGGCCGATTTCGCAAATGTCGGGCCGGGGTCTGCACGCCGCCGGGGCTTCAGGCACCCTGCCGGGCCGGGAGGGTGCTGCTGCTGAGCGCGCACTGAGGCTCGGCCCGCGGTCGAGTCAGGAAACTGCTTGACCTGGAGGAAGCCGCGAACCTAGAGTTGCGGCATGCGCCCGGCACTTCGTGCCGGACCCTTGAAAACCGGAATTTCCGCCAATCCTCTCGACCACGTCGACGAGCTGACGTAAGGGATAACCATGATCTTTCGCACTCTTGCAATGGCGGCCGCCATTGGCCTGTCGATGTTCACCTGCGGTCCTGCGCAGGCGGCCACGCCCTACCCGACCAACGACACGCCCGCTCCGCAGGATTTGGGTGCGGTCACCGCACCAGCTGCCGCTGAGCTCAAGGTGACGCTGCCTCTGAAGCTGCGCGATGAGGCGGGTGCAGAGGCGCTGCTGCAGGCGGTGTCAGAAACCGGAGGTGCGAACTTCCATCGATTCCTGACGCCGGCAGAGTTCAAGGCACGCTTCGCGCAGTCGGATGGCGACCTGGCCGGCACGATAGCCTTTCTAGCCACTTTCGGCTTGACGGCTGAGCGCGTCGCAGCCGGCTCCTTGCAGGTGACCGGCAGCGCGGCTGACTTCGAGCGCGCTTTTCAGGTGAGCTTGCATCAATATCGGGTGGCCGCTTCGGGTGCCACGCCCGCGTATATCTTCCGGGCGCCGGCGAGCGCCCCCCGCATTCCCGCCGAGATCAGCGCGGTGGTGGCGGGAGTTGTCGGTTTGAGCACCCGCCCGATGTACGCCCCGCATTTCAGGCAACGCTCGGAGAAGCTTTTGAACGCGCGCGAGAGCTCGCAAAGCTCCGGCCTCATCAACGCCTTCGGTTCGCTGACCGTGGCGGATTTCTCCAAGTACTACAATGTCGTGCCGCTCGCCGCTAAAAATATAACCGGCGCCGGCCGGACTCTTGGCATCGTGACTTTGGCGGCGTTCACGCCGAGCGATGCATTTGCTTATTGGAAGGCCGTGGGTCTCAAGGTCAAATCGAACCGGATCACGGTGATCAACGTCGACGGCGGCCCCGGCGCACCAAGCGATGCGTCGGGGTCGCTCGAGACGACGCTCGACGTCGAACAATCGGGAGGAATCGCACCCGGCGCCGACATCATCGTGTACCAGGCGCCCAATACCAACCAAGCCTTCCTCGATGCATTCGTGCAAGCGGTGGAGAACAACAGCGCCGAGTCGATCTCGACCAGCTGGGGCGAGTGGGAATGGCTGGACAACCTGGCAAACGCCCCCGTCACCGACCCCTACAACGGCGAGATCGTGAGCTCCCTGAAGGCGTTTCACCAGGTCTTTCTGCAGGCGGCACTGCAAGGTCAAAGCCTGTTCGCGGCGGCGGGCGATGCGGGCGCCTACGATGCGAACGACGGGGCAACCCCGCCGGACTTCAGCCTGGCATTGAGCGTCGACAATCCGGCGAGTGATTCTTACATCACCGCCGCGGGTGGAACGACGCTCGCGGGACGGCAGACGTATGCCTTGCCGAAGGGCACGCTGACGGTGACGATCGCGCACGAACGGGTATGGAGCTGGGATTATCTGGTGCCGCTCTGCGACGATCTGCAGTTGGACCCGATCGAATGCGGGATTTTCCCGGTCGGCGGGGGCGGCGGCGTGAGCTTCGAGTTTGCTCTGCCGTTCTATCAAGCAGGATTGTCGGGCATCCAAGTCACGCAACCCGACCAATCCTTCATCAACGAAGACACGATTCCGCCCACGACGTTGATCGACATTCCCGCGCATTATGCCGGCCGAAACGTGCCCGACATTTCCTTCAATGCCGATCCGGATACGGGTTACGTGGTCTACTACACCTCCGACGTGAGCGGTTTCGGTAAGCAGACGTTCTACGGCGGCACGAGTTTCGTGGGCCCGCAGCTCAACGGCGTGACCGGGCTCATCGGCCAGTATGTCGGAGGACGCGTCGGGCTGTTGAACGTGCCGATGTACGATCTTGCGCGGGGTTCCGGAGCCTATACGGGCAATGGCGCGCCATTCAACGTGATCGAGTACGGCAATAACGATTTCTATGTCGGCCGCGACGGCTATAGCCCGGCGGCGGGGATCGGCACCCTGAATGTCAGCGGCTTTGCGGAGGCGCTGAAGAAGAATCATTGAGTTCCGCGCCAGCTCTCCTCTGGCGAACCGACACGCTCTATCACCGGCGCTCGCGCCGTCGCCGGTGATAGAGTCCCTCGATCGGCGTCATAGAAACAATCACCTGTATTCGGGTGCCCACCGGAGATATCGTTCATCCCGTCCGCTGAGCCATAAGGCTTCGAGGCGGTCGATCGGCCGCCAACCCATCAGGTCTGAGGAGAGAACATGGCAAGTGAAATCAAGTGCCCGATGGCGGGTAAAGATCGCGCACACACGAACCGCGACTGGTGGCCCGATCAGCTGGATCTGACCGTTCTTCATCAGCACTCCGCCCTCTCCAATCCCATGGGCGAAGCGTTCGACTATGCTCGGGAATTCGAGCGTCTCGACCTGAATGCCGTGATCAAGGACCTGCACGCCCTGATGACGGACTCTCAGGACTGGTGGCCCGCCGATTTCGGACATTATGGGCCGCTCTTTATCCGCATGGCCTGGCATAGCGCCGGCACTTACCGAATCGGCGACGGTCGTGGCGGCGCCGGCGCCGGACAGCAGCGCTTCGCGCCGATCAACAGCTGGCCCGACAACGCCAATCTCGACAAGGCGCGCCGGCTGTTGTGGCCCATCAAGCAGAAATACGGACGGAGGATTTCCTGGGCGGATCTGCTCATTCTGACCGGCAACGTGGCACTCGAATCGATGGGCTTCAAGACCTTCGGATTCGGCGGCGGGCGGGTCGACACCTGGGAACCCCAACAAGACATCTACTGGGGACCCGAGGGCAAGTGGCTCGCCGACGAGCGTTATTCGGGGGATCGTGATCTTCAGCATCCTCTCGGTGCCGTACAGATGGGCCTCATTTATGTGAACCCGGAAGGGCCGAACGGCACCCCCGATCCGCTGGCTGCGGCGAGGGACATTCGCGATACGTTTGCCCGCATGGCGATGAACGACGAGGAAACCGTTGCACTCATCGCGGGCGGCCACACCTTCGGCAAGACTCACGGCGCCGGCGATGCGTCGCTCGTGGGTCCGGAACCGGAGGGCGCCCCCCTCGAGGACCAGGGCTTCGGGTGGATAAGCAAATTTGGAAAGGGCAATGCCGGCGATGCGATCACCAGCGGCCTGGAGGTCACCTGGTCCGCCACGCCCACGACCTGGAGCCACGAGTTTTTCAAAAACCTGTTTGGCTACGAGTGGGAACTGACCAAGAGCCCGGCAGGGGCCCACCAATGGACTCCGAAGAACGATGCGGGCGCGGGCACCGTACCGGATGCGTACGACCGCTCCAGGCGGCACGCACCCGCCATGCTGACGACCGATCTCGCCTTGCGGGCGGACCCCGCCTACGAAAAGATCTCCAGGCGCTTTCACGAGCATCCGGACCAATTCGCCGACGCGTTCGCCCGGGCCTGGTTCAAGCTAACCCACCGCGACATGGGCCCCATCGTGCGCTATCTCGGCCCGCTCGTTCCGAAGCAGCCGCTGACCTGGCAG
>Ga0182012_10000071_pt1 | contig 105305 bp, 90 predicted proteins | sample 612S2SmetaG_FD_120486 | JGI IMG/M metagenome (GOLD analysis project Ga0182012, IMG submission 120486) | Permafrost microbial communities from Stordalen Mire, Sweden - 612S2S metaG | ecosystem: Environmental > Terrestrial > Soil > Wetlands > Permafrost | place: Sweden: Stordalen | collected... | reverse complement strand
GCCGGCTCTGTAAATCAGGCCGGCTCTGTAAATCAGGCCGGCTCTGTAAATCAGGCCGGTCCCGTCCGGTCCCGGCTTGTGGCGTAGGCGACGACGACGTCGGACAGCGCTGGCCAGGACGCCTTGGCCCATGGCCCGAAGTTTTCCCCGCTGAGGCCGGCCAGGGCGACACCGGCGTCGGGGTCGACCCAGAGCAACGAACCTGACTGGCCGAAATGGCCGAACGTCGAGGGCGAGTTGCGGGCGCCTGTCCAATGCGGGGACTTGTGGCCGCGGATCTCGGGGCCCAGGCCCCAGTCGCAGGGGTCCTGGCGGCCGTAGCCGGGGAGCACGCCGGACAGGCCGGGCCAGGCGACGCTGGTGGCGACCTGCCAGGTCGTGGCGCTGATCAAGGTGGGCGAGACAAGCTCTCCGGCCAGCGCCAGCAGGTCGACAAGTGGCCCGCTGGCCCCGTGGGCCGGCGACCCCTCGAAGAGGGTCCCGTTCATGCTCAACGGGCTGAGCACACCGACCTGCAGGTAATCGCCGAAATGCATACCGGACCGGGCCTCCAGGTGCTCGGCCGCCCGCTCTATGCCGGAGTTGGAATAGATGCGCCGGCGGCCGGGCGGCGCCACCGGCTGCCCCCCCTCGAAAGGCAGGCCGGAGGCGTGGGCCAGCAGGTGGCCCAGGGTCGAGCCGGGGGGCCCGACGGGGTCGTCCAGGTCTACCGTCCCCTCTTCCCAGGCCACCAGGCAGGACAGGGCGACGAGCAGCTTGGTGACCGAAGCCCACGGGAAGGACCGCTCGGTTCGCCCAGCCGTCGCTTCGACGCCGTTCCTGGACACCACCCCGGCCGCCCCGGCACCCGGCCAGGCAGCCACGGCACCGGCCAGAGCGCCGGCCAGATCCTCAGGCACCGGGGCCGCCTTTCGCACCTTCGTTTGCTCCGGCCACGTAGCGCTCGATGAGCCGAGCTGTAGCGGCCAGGTTGTCACGGATCCCTCCGGCGATGGCCCGCTCGGCCAGGGGGCCGAGCAAGGGGAGGTGGACGCGCAGGTCGCCCTCGAAATGTTGGGTGCTACGCCCGTCAGCTTCGTCACGCAGCTCGTACCAGCCCTTGAAGCTGAACAGGCTCGAGTAGTCGTCCGGGACCATCTCGACCTGCGTACGCCTGGACGTCAGGTCCACATCGGTCACCTGGGCCCAGGTCAGCTTGGCTGGGTCGAGCAGTCTGCGGGCCGGCCCGTTGAGGGTGCCGGCGAACCGGTAGCCGAGCACGACCCGGGCGTGCCCGGGCGACGGGCTGGAGCAGGAGCGCACTTCTGGCGCCGAGATCCCCGGCAGCTCCCCGAGGGTCGCATAGAAGCCGGGATCCAGGAACGCGGCCTGGGCCGCCTCTGCGCTGGCCGCAATGGGCTGGTCGAAGCGGGTCCTCAAAACAGCCCCGGGAGCGTCGGGGCCCGGCCTGCTAGTAGGTGTCCGTCGTGTCGCACGCGAGTGGGACTTCCAGCGCCGTCAGATCTTCTTCCATGATGGCGAAGTAGGTGCGAGGGGCGGTACTGTTCGGCGCGGGCACGACCTCCATGGGGTCCAAGCTTTTCACGCCCACGCCCGCCAACCGTGCGACCTTGTCCAGGGCCCCGGTGGGGGTACCCGCCTCGCTGAAAACATCGGGGAGCGAGTCCTGTTTCACCAGCGCGGCCGCCCTTTGCGGGCCCATGCCGGCCACGTCGACGTCGGTGAGGCCGAAGCTGGTGGCGAAGCGCTTGAACGCCCCGTCGGCGGTGACGAACACCTGACGGGTACAGTCCGAAAAGGTGCTCTCCAGGTCCGATTCAATGGAGCCGACTACGGACTGAAAGTCCTGCGAGGCGTCATCGAACTGTCGTTTGGCGCCTACGTCGGCGGTGGTCAATGCGGCGGCGACGAGAGCGGCGGCCTTGCTCATCAGCGCCGGGTCGAGCCAGAACTCGTACGGCTGTGCGGTCGACGACACCGCGGGGAGCAGGGAGAGGTGCCGGTGAGCCGAGCGCGCCGCCGTTTCGACGCTGGGTTGGTAACCGTCGCCGACGTCGACCACGAGCGGGGCGGCGCGAACCAGTGCAAGCTGGTCAGGGCGCAGGGAGAGGTCTTGGGGCGCTTCCCCGGGAGCCGCCAGGTCGACGACCTTGACCCATTTGCCCCCCAGGTAGCTCACCAGGACGGCCAGAGGGTAGGCGGAGACCACGACCTCCAGCGGTCTCGCCGGACCTTTGGCCGCAGGCGTGGCGGGGGCGCTCGAGCGGCCGGCGCCACAAGCCGCCAGGAGGAGGGAGGCCAGTACGGCCCTCAACGTGTAGTTGAACTTGGACCTCAGCGTTGCTCGGCGCCAAAAAGGCCGGTCAGCGTCGGCGAGGTCGGGCGCGAGCATCTCGCCCTTGAGCTTGCCATCCCGGGCCGCGGCGGGAAAGGCAGCGGCGGGGCCCTGGCTTTGTCGAGGTCCAAGGAGATGCACCAGGAGGCACGGTTGGGCCACCAACGAGGCCGGCGAGCATACTCTGAGGGTGAGAAAGGTGGTGGTCCCTACGGCCGAGCCTGTGGAGGCGCAGTCATTTGATGTCGTGGTTGTCGGCGGAGGGCCGGCCGGTTACGCCGCCGCCCTTTACGGCGGGCGCGCTGGCCTGCGCATCGCGCTGGTCGAGAAGGAAAAAGTGGGCGGTACCTGCCTGCACCGTGGGTGCATCCCGGCCAAAGAGCTCCTCGAGACGGCGGCCGTCTACCGGACCGTAAGGGGTGCCAAGGAGTACGGCATCGGTGTCGACGGCTGGACTGTCGACTTCTCCGCCACCCAGGCTCGCAAACGCAAGGTGATCGACCAACAGCACAAGGGCCTCCAGGGCCTGCTCAAGCGGTGCAAGGTCACGACTTTTGCAGGGGCGGGCGCGCTGGCAGCGGGACGCGTGGTGCGGGTCGAAGGTGCAGGCGGCGCGGTCACTGAGCTCAAGGCGCCGGCCATAATCCTGGCGGCCGGGTCGGTGCCGCGGACCATCCCCGGCTTCGGCTTGGACGGGCGCTTCGTGCTCACGAGCGACGAGGTCCTGGACCTCGAACAGCTGCCCGAGTCGGCCGCGGTGATCGGCGGGGGGGCCATTGGGTGCGAGTTCGCCTCCATGCTGGCGGACATGGGCACTCGGGTAACCGTCCTCGAGGCCCTGCCCAGCATCCTGCCGGGCGTCGACAGCGACGTGACCAACGTCGTGGTCAAGTCCTTTACCCGGCGGGGCATCGACATAAGGACCGGGGTGATGGTGAAAGGGCACACTCCGTCCGAGGACGGCAAGTCGACCCAGGTGAAGTTTGCGCCCGCCACCGCGGGCGAGGGCGAAGTCGAGAGCATCGAGGTCCAGGCGGTCGTGGTGTCGGTGGGCCGCCGGCCCTACAGTGACGGGCTGCTTGCCCCCGGGTCGGGCGTCGAAGTCGATGAGCGTGGTTTCGTGAAGGTCGACGAGTGGATGCAGACGAGCGAGGAAGGTGTCTGGGCGGTGGGCGACCTCGTCGCCACGCCGGGCTTGGCCCACGTCGGTTTCGCCGAAGCCATGGTCGTGATCGACCAGTTGCTGGGCCGCCAGGCCATGCCCATCGACTACAGCCGTGTCCCCTGGTGCGTGTACACCTTCCCGGAGGTGGCCTTTGCCGGTTACTCCGAAGAAGCGGCCCGACAAGCCGGTTACGAAGTAGTGACCAAGAAGGACCCGTTCGTGGGCAACGGACGGGCTGCCATCATCGGCGACACCGAAGGCCTGGTGAAATTGATAGCGGAGAAGTTGCCCGACGGGTCGGCCGGTCGCCTGCTCGGGGTGCATATGGTCGGCCCCTGGGTGACCGAGCAGATAGGCCAGGGTTACCTGGCCGTCAACTGGGAGGCCACGGCCGAAGAGGTGGCCCAGTTCGTCCAACCGCACCCATCATTGTCCGAAGTTTTCGGCGAGACAATGCTCGCCCTGGCCGGAAGAGGTCTTCACGTTGGCTGACATAACGATGCCTCAACTCGGTGAGACCGTCACCGAGGGCACCATCACCAAGTGGCACAAGCAGGTGGGCGAGACCGTCGCCGAAGACGAGGTCCTCTTTGAGGTCTCGACGGACAAGGTCGACTCCGAGGTGCCCTCGCCCACCAGCGGGACTGTCACCGAGATCCTCGTCCAGGAAGGCGAGACGGTCTCGGTCGGCGTCAAGCTGGCGGTGATCGGGGCCCCCGCCGGCAAGGCGGCGAACGGTGCGGCCGACGCTCCGCCCAGCACGAGGACCGCTGTGGCCGAGACCGCCGGCCCCGAGACCGCCGGCCCCGAGACCGCCGGCCCCGAGACCGGCGTGGCCGAGACCGCCGGTGCGGAGACAGATAGCCTCGAGACCGACGACATGGGTGCGGACGGTCGTGCCCGCCGCGGCCAAGTCGCGCCGGTGCCGGCCAAACCCCCTTCGGGTGGCCCGGCCCGGCCCGGTGCTCGACCGGCCGACCAGCGCCCGCCCAGTGGCCCGGCCCAGGGCAGTCCCAGCAAGCTGTTGTCGCCGGTCGTGCGCAGGCTCATATCCGAGCACGGTCTGGACCCGGCCGCGATCCCCGGCTCCGGGCTGGGAGGCAGGATCACCCGCGACGACGTGCTCGCCGCGGTCGAGCGTCAGGGCTCCAACGGGTCGAGTACGGATTCGGGCCGACCCGCACCGGCCGTGGCGGGCGCTCCGGCAGCGACGGGCCAGGGTGCGCCGGCCTTGCGGGCGGCGCCCGTACCCGCCGGCCCGGTACCGGTGGCCGGTGAGCGGGACACGGTGGTCCCCTTCACCAACATCAGGCGGCGGACGGCCGAGCACATGGTCCGCTCGAAGGCGACTTCGGCTCACACCATGATCGCGGTCGAGGTCGACTACTCGGCCGTGGACCGGGTGCGCCACGCCGAGAAAGACCGTTTCAAGACGGCCGAGGGCTTCAGCCTGACCTACCTTCCGTTCATCGCCATGTCGGTCGTCGACGCTCTGACGGAATGGCCGTACCTCAATTCCTCTGTTGGCGACGACGAGCTCATAGTTCATGGTGAGGTCAATCTCGGGATCGCCGTGGACCTCGACTTCGAGGGACTGCTCGTTCCCGTCATCCATCGGGCGGAAGAGAAACGGTTGGTGGCCCTGGCCCGGGAGATCTCGACCCTGGCATCTCGGGCTCGCTCCAAACACCTGACCATGGACGACATCTCCGGGGGCACCTTCACGCTCACGAACGCCGGTGGTTTTGGCACCTTCATAACCGTCCCGGTTATCAACCAGCCTCAGGTGGCCATCCTTTCCACTGACGGGGTGCGCAAGCGGCCAGTGGTGGTCGAGATGCCCGACGGTTCGGACGGCATTGCCATTCACCCGGTCGGCAACCTGGTCATGTCGTGGGACCACCGGGCCGTCGACGGCGCTTATGCCGCCGCGTTCATGGCCCGGCTGCGCGACGTGCTCCAGACCCGCGACTGGGCTTCCGAGCTCTAGGAAATCGAGCGTTTGTAACAGAGATGGCTACTGCCACCATCGGTCATTTCCAGCTGGCCCCGGGGCGCACCCTTCGGTTGCGCTGGTTGGGTGCCCGAGTCGCCTATCGGGACGCCCATGCGCTCCAGCGGGCATTATGGGCCGCCGGTGCCGGCGCTGACGACTGGCTGTTGCTCTTGGAGCACCCCCATGTCTACACGGCGGGGATCCGGGCCCACGCCGAGCACATGCTGGTCGACCCGGCAAGCGTCGGGGCCGAACTGCTCTGGGTGGACCGTGGCGGCGACATCACTTACCACGGGCCTGGCCAGCTCGTCGGGTACCCGGTCCTGTCGGTCCAGGCGGGGACGGGCGCGGCTCCGGCCTATGTCCACGAGGTCGAACAGTTGGTCATCGACTCCCTGGCCCGCCTCGGCCTCACCAATGCCGGCCGGCTGGAAGGTTTCCCGGGTGTCTGGGTCGACCCCTCGGGCCCCGACCCCCGCAAGATCTGCGCCATCGGGGCGCGCCACAGCCGCCGGCGTACCATGCACGGTTTTGCCCTGAACGTGAGCCCCGACATGACGATGTTCGGGCACATCGTCCCGTGCGGGATCGAGGGCAAAAAGGTCACCTCGATGGCGGCCGAAGGCTGCCCGGCCAGCATGGCCGACGTCGTCGAAACCGTCTTCGCCCTGGCCGCCCAGCGCTGGGGGAGGGGCCGCGTCGTTGAACGCCAGGATGCGACAGGTCATCGCCCGGCGCCGGTGCCCGTCCCGGGGCCTTCGGTGACGTCTTCGCTTGTGGCACGAACGGACCTTGTGCAGCCAGGCGGCCCTGCACCACGAATGGAGGTTGACGGGACCGGCACCCCCGTCCGCCTCCTCGGGCGGCTGGCGCAAGCCGGGGTGCCGACGGCCGGCGCGTTGGCCCTCGGGGCTCGCAAGCCCGAGTGGCTGCGGGCCAACGCCCACATGGGGCCCGAGTACCGGTCGTTGCACAAAACGGTCAGGAGCCTGGGCCTGGCGACAGTCTGTGAAGAAGCCGGGTGCCCCAACATCTTTGAATGTTGGGCTGACGGGACGGCGACCTTCATGATCAACGGCGACCGCTGCACCCGGGCGTGCGGCTTTTGCCAGGTCGACACGTCCAAGCCACTGCCCCTCGACCCGGACGAGCCCCGGCGCGTGGCCGAAGCCGTCTCCAACCTGGGACTGGCGCATGCAGTCATCACCTGTGTCGCCCGCGATGACCTGGAGGACGGTGGGGCATCGGGTTTTGCTGCCACCATCGATGCCATCCGTCAGCGGTGCCCGGGGACAGCTGTGGAGGTCCTCATTTCGGACTGCAAGGGCGACCCGGTGTCCCTGGAACGGATTTTCGAACGCCGCCCCGACGTGCTCAACCACAATGTGGAGACCGTGCCGCGGCTCCAGCGGGCGGTACGGCCGTCAGCTTCTTACACCCGGAGCCTGGCCGTCCTGGCCCGGGCGGTCGCTGCTGGGCTAACGGCGAAGTCGGGCCTCATGCTCGGGCTCGGCGAAGAGGAAGACGAAGTACTGGGAGCCCTGTCCGACCTTCACGCCATAGGGGTCAGCATCGTCACCATCGGCCAGTACCTCCGGCCTACCGTCAACCATTTGCCCGTAGTTCGCTGGTGGGCCCCAGCGGACTTCTCGCGCATCGCCGCCGCCGGCGAAGCTCTTGGCATCCCCCGTGTGGTGGCCTCGCCTCTCACCCGTTCGAGCTATCATGCCCGCCAAGCTGTGGCGGGCGCCCGCCATGAGGCTGGTGGTGCCGGGCCTGTAACTGTGGGTGCCGGGCAGGCCCCAGGCAGCGGGGGAGCGGCGTGAAGGCGGCCCAGTTCGGTGCCCGTTTGGCGCGGGCCCAAGAGGCCATGGGCCACGCCGGTGTCGATGCGCTCCTGCTCTCCCTGGGGGCGGACCTGCCCTGGCTCACGGGTTACGTGGCCATGCCGCTCGAACGCTTGACCATGCTCGTGGTCCCCGCCGCGGGCACAGGCGAGCCGACCCTGGTGGTCCCCGAGCTGGAGGCACCCCGGGTCGTTCCCCTACCGGGGGTTTTCGCCCTGCAGCCGTGGGCGGAGATGGAGGACCCAATAGGCATCGTCACCTCATTGGTGGACAAATGTGTCGGTGGCTCGCCCACGCTGGCCATAAGCGACCGGGCCTGGGCCACTTTCGTCCTCCGGCTGCAAGCCACCCTGCCAGGTGCTCGGTGGCGGCCGGCCTCAGAGGTGACCGCCCCCCTGCGGGCGGTTAAGGACGAGGCCGAGGTAGACGCACTGGCCGCGGCGTCGGCCGCGGCCGACCGCGTGGCGGACGCGTTGTTGGCGGGAGAGATCGCCCTGGTCGGGCGGAGCGAGCGTGACGTCTCGGTCGAGATAACTCACCGGCTCTTGGCCGAAGGCCACGAGAAGGTCAATTTTGCCATTGTCGCGTCCGGCCCTAATTCTGCCAGCCCTCACCACGAGCCTGGTGAGCGCACGATCGGCCCCGGTGAAGCCGTGGTGTGCGACTTCGGGGGGACACTGGCCGGTTATTGCTCCGACATCACCAGGACGGTCCTGACGGGCCCCCCACCCGGCGAACTACTACGGATCTACGAGGTGGTGAAAGAGGCCCAGGCGGTCGGCGTCAGGACGGCGCAGGTGGGCGAGCTGTGCAGCGCCGTAGACGACGCCGCCCGGCGGGTAATCACCGAGGCCGGTTACGGGCCTTACTTCGTGCACCGGACGGGGCACGGCATCGGCTTGGAGGAGCACGAGGACCCGTACATCGTTGCCGGCAACTCCGAAGTTCTCGTCCCCGGGCATGCATTTTCTGTCGAACCCGGCGTTTACCTGCCGGGTCGCTACGGTGTGCGCATCGAGGACATAGTGGTAGCCACGGCCGCAGGGCCTCGCGCCCTCAACGTGGCCGACCACGCCCTGACCGTCCTCGACGTCTGACGCCCTGAGCCGGGCGGTCTCCAGCCCGTTCGAGGCAGGGGTTACGGGCCTCCTCAGGCTCCGTTCACTTTGACGGGCGAAAATGGGTGATGTGACCACTTTGGCGCCGGCCCGAGCTCAGGCCCGGGCGGCGGCGAAGGGTTCGCACCGGGGCGCCCTGAGCCTCAGCCAGAAGACGCGAGAAGGCGTGGTCGCCCTGCTGGTAGCCATCGGTGCCGGGGGCGTCATCTACATGTGGTGGCACGACACGGCCGCGGCCAGCGTCTGGGGGGCCGGGCCGTGGCTGACATCCGCGGGCCGGGTGACCGGTCTCTTGGGCACCTACCTGGTCGTGGTGGAAGTGCTGCTCATGGGCCGCGTGCCCTGGCTGGACCGGATGATAGGCATGGACCGGCTGGCTGTCTGGCACCGCCGCAATGGCGAGTACTCGATCTGCTTGCTGGTCGCGCACGCCGTACTGATCATCTGGGGCTACGCCGTCACCGCCCACGACGGCCTGGTCAGCGAGACCAAGACGGTGGTCCTCACCTACCCGGACATGCTCGCCGCCACGGTCGGCCTGGCGCTGTTGGTAGTGGTGGGCGTCTTGTCGGCCCGGGCGGTGAGGCGACGGGTCAGCTACCACACGTGGTACTTCCTGCACCTCTACACCTACATTGCCCTGGCGCTGTCGTTCGCCCACCAGTTCAACACCGGCGCCGACTTTGCCACTCACCCGCTCAACAGGGTCATCTGGGGCGCCATGTACGGGGTCGTGGCCGCCCTGCTCATCGCCTATCGCGGGGGCCGGCCGCTCGCCCGCATGTGGCGTCACCGGTTCGTGGTCGTCGGCACGGTGAGCGAAGGGCCGGGACTTACGTCGGTCTATGTCTCCGGCCGGCGGCTACAGGAGCTGGACGCGGAGGCCGGCCAGTTCTTCATGTGGCGCTTCCTGACCCGGGAGGGCTGGTGGCAGGCTCACCCCTTCAGCTTGTCAGCGGCGCCCAACGGCCGATGGTTGCGCCTCACCGTGAAGGCGTTGGGTGACCACAGCGCCAAGGTGGCCCGCTTGCGCCCGGGTACGAAGGTCTTGGTTGAGGGGCCCTACGGCGCCTTCACGGACCGTCGGCGCCGGCAGGGAAAGGTCTTGTTCATCGCCGCCGGTGTCGGGGTCACTCCTCTGCGCGCCCTGTTCGAGTCGATCGTCACCGGTCCGGGGGGATCTGTCTTCATCTACCGGGCAGGCGCGCCGGGGGATCTCGCCCTCCGGGCCGAGCTCGACGACATCGCCGCCCATCGGCAGGCGCCCGTGCACTACCTGGTCGGCTCGAGGCGCGACCACCCCGAGTACCTGGGGCCGGACCACATCAAGAGCCTGGTGCGCGACGTCGCCGAAAGGGACGTGTACCTGTGCGGCCCTGCGGGGTTCTCAGAGATGGTCTCATCTTCGTTGCGGGCGCTCGGCGTCCCCCAGCGCCAGATCCACACCGAATCGTTCGAGTTCTAGGAGGACAAGCACGAATATGCGTCGCGCCGTTATTGCCACTGCCGGGACCGTGGTGGGCTTGGTCGCGCTACTCGGTTACAAGTCCTCGGGCGCGGTCAATGTCCAGCGGGTGAGCGTCGGCGCAGATCCGTCCGGGCCTCCGGCCACCACCGTCGCCCCCGCTACTTCCGCCCCCACCACGGCGGCGCCCGGTGGCAAAACTGTTACGACGGCCGGTCCCACGACGGCCGGTCCCACGACGGCCGGTCCCACGACCACGGGGCCGGCGACGCGCACGTACGACGGGCAGCTGGTCACCTACCTCTACGGCAACATCGAGGTGGCGGCGACCCTGGACGGGCACCGGATCGTGAACGTCACAGTGCCCCAGAACTCGGCCGTCGACGGGCGGTCGGCCATGATCAACTCCGAGGCCGTGCCCGAGCTCGTCCAGGAGGCCTTGGCTGCCCAGGGGGTCAACTTCGACGTCGTGTCCGGGGCCACGTACACCAGTGACGCCTTCGCCCAGTCGCTGCAATCGGCTCTCTCGGCGGCAGAGCGATGAGCGAGCTCACAGCACCCTCCGCGTGGGCGCGCGCCGTACACCACGAGGCGGTGATGGGGACCGTGGTCACCTTCGACGTACGTACGGCGGCTCCCGCCGACGGCAAGCCGCCTCCCGCCGAGGGCGTGGCGGCGGCGGTGGAGGCGGCCGTGGGGTGGCTGCACTGGGTCGACACGACCTTCAGCACCTACCAGTACGGGAGCGAGGTCAACCGCTTCGACCGGGGCGAGCTGGCGGCGGCCGACTGCTGCGCCGAACTGCGCCACATCCTGGCGCTCTGCCACGAACTGCACGGGGCTACGGGCGGTTTCTTCGATGCTTGGGCCACGGCTCGGTTCGACCCCAGCGGGGTGGTCAAGGGCTGGTCCATTGAGCAGGCCTCGTCCATTCTGGTGGCCGCCGGGTTCCCCGACCACGCCATCGACGGCGGGGGAGATATCCGGCTGCGGGGCAGGCCCGGCCCCGGTCGGTCTTGGGAGGTCGGGGTGCGCCACCCCCGCCGGCGTGGGGCTTATAGTGCCGCCCTGTCCCTGGGCGAGGCGGCGGTGGCGACCTCGGGGACCTACGAGCGGGGCGCGCACGTCATCAACCCCATCACCGGGCGGCCGGCCACCGAACTGGCTTCCGTGACTGTGATCGGGCCCGAGTTGACCACCGCCGACGCCTACGCCACCGCCGCCCTGGCCATGGGAGCAGACGCCCCGGGCTGGTTAGCCGACCTCGACGGCTACGAGGCGCAGGTGGCCAGTGAACAGGGCCGGGGCTGGTCGACTGCGGGTTTCAAACGGCTCGAGCGCCAGCTCCTGGGCTCGAGCTAGCCGGCGAACGGCGGACAATGAAGTACTTGGCCTGAGGGTGGTGGCAGATGATGGCGGCCGTCGTCTGTTCGGGGTGGAACTGCCACGAGGTCTCCTCGCTGCACTCGACGCCTATACGCTCGGCCCCCACTAGGGAGGCGCAAACGGCGTTGTCCTCCAGGTCCGGGCAGGCCGGGTAGCCCCAGGAGTACCGTCCGCCCCGGTACTGCTGGCGGAACAGGCCCTGCAAGCTGGGCCCGTCTTCGGAGGCGAAGCCCCACTGGTCGCGTATGCGCCAGTGCCAGTACTCCGCCAGGGCTTCGGTCATCTCGACCGAAAGGCCGTGCAAGTGGAGGTAGTCGCCGTAGCGGTCAGAAGCGAACAGACGGGCCGTCTCCTCGGAAACCGCCGAGCCCATGGTCACGACGTGGAAGGCCACGTAATCGCTCTCGCCCGACGCCAGGGGCCGGAAGAAATCGGCGATACATAGCCAGGGGCTTTCCTCCTGGCGGGGGAAGCGGAGGCGGGCCAGCTCCGAGGAGCGCCCGGTGCCCGACCAGATGACGAGGTCGTCCCCGTCGGCGTTGGCGGCGAAGTACCCGTAGGCCACGGCGGGGCGCAGGACATCGGCCTGGCGGGCGTCGGACAATTGCTGGCGCAGGACGGCCCGTACCCGCGCCTTGAAAAGGGCGTCGGTTTCGCCTTCCAGGGGCCGGTACCCCCACTGGTTGCGGAAAAGCGAGGTTTCGTTGATGTAACCGGCGATCTCGTCGAGGGGAAGCCCCTTTTCGACCCTCGTGCCGATAAAGGGCGGCACGGGAACGCGGTTGTCGAGGGCCACCGAAGGGGCACGCCCGGGTCGCGGCACGTCGAGGTTTGTAGCCCCCGGTGGGGCCGGTCGGGCCGTCACGCGGGCCCGGCCTCCGGGGGCCCGGCCGAAATCAGGGTCCTCTCCGCCGCTGCGGTCGAGCTCCATCAACCGGTCGATGGTGTGCAGGCCTTCGAAGGCGTCCTTACCGTAGAAAAGCCGGCCTTTGTACTGCTCCCGGAGGTCCCTTTCGACATAGGTCCGGGTGAGCGCGGCACCGCCGAGGATGACGGGGTAGCGCTCGAGGCCCCGCTCGTTGAGCTCGAGCAGGTTGTCGCGCATTATGAGCGTCGATTTGACCAGGAGGCCGGACATCCCGATGACGTCGGCGCCCACTTCCTCGGCCGTGCGCACCATGTCGGATATGGCCACCTTGGTGCCGAGGTTGTGCACTTCATAGCCGTTGTTGGTGAGGATTATGTCGACCAGGTTCTTGCCGATGTCGTGGACGTCGCCCTTGACTGTCGCCAGCACTACCTTGCCTTTGCCGCGCTCGTCGGTCTTGGACATGTGCGGTTCCAGGAAGCCGACGGCCGATTTCATGACCTCGGCCGACTGCAGGACGAACGGGAGCTGCATGCGGCCCGAGCCGAACAGTTCGCCGACCGTCTTCATGCCTGCCATCAATGGGCCGTTCACTATCTGCAGGGCGGGCGCCCCAGTCTGGAGCACTTCGGTGAGGTCGGCTTCCAGGCCGTCTTTCCAGCCGTCCACCACGCGTTGTTCCAACCGCCGCTCCACCGACCACCCGCTGCGGTCCTCTTGGGCCAGCCCTTCCGAAGTGGCGCCGTCGAAAAGTCGCAGCAGCTCGGCCAGCGGGTCGTAGTCGCGGGCCGCGTCGCGCCGGTCGTAAACGAGGTCCAGGCAGACCTCGACGGCCTCGGGGGATAACCGGTCGAGGGGAAGGATCCGGCCCGAATTCACGATGGCGGCATCGAGACCGGCCTGCTGGCACTCGTGCAGGAACACCGAATTGAGGGCCTGGCGGGCGGCCGGGCTCAACCCGAACGAGACATTGGAGATCCCGAGCAGTGTGCGGGCACCGGGCAGCGCCGACTTGATCAGTTTTATGCCCTCGATGGTCTCTATGCCGTCCCGGCGGCTTTCCTCCATACCCGTGCTCACGGGCAAGGCCAGGGCGTCGAAGAAAAGGTCTTCGGGAGCCAGCCCGTAACGCTCGACGGCGAGGTCGTATATGGCGCGGGCAGCCCGCAATTTCCACTCCGCCGTGCGGGCTTGGCCTTCCGAGTCGATGCAGGTGCATACGACGGCGGCGCCGTACTCGCGGGCCAGGGACAAAAAGGCGTCGAGGCGGGTGCCGGCGCCGTCGCCCTCTTCAAGGTTTACCGAGTTGATTATGGGTTTGCCGGCGATGTGCTGGAGGGCGCGCTCGATAACCGGGGCCTCGGTCGAGTCGATCATGAGCGGCAGGGTCGCCTGGGTGGCGAAGCGGCTGGCGACCTCGGTCATGTCGGCCACCCCGTCGGCGCCCGTGTAGTCGACACAGACGTCTATGACGTGGCTGCCGGCTCGCACCGCTTCCTTGGCCAGCTCCGTGCAGGTGTCCCAGTCCCGGGCCAGCATGGCGTCCCGGAAACGCTTGGAGCCATTGGCGTTGGTGCGCTCGCCCACGTTGAGCACCGACGGGGCCTGGTCGTAGGGCACGTGGCTGTACAGCGAGGCGCAGCCGGGCTCGAAGTCGACTTGGCGAGGCGCCGGTACAATCCCCGCCAGGGCTTTTACTACCGCCTTCAGGTGGGCCGGTGTGGTGCCGCAGCACCCACCCACCACCTTAATGCCGAGTTCGGTGACGAACCGGCGATGGTGCTCGGCCAGCTGGTCGGGGGTGAGGTCGTAGTGCATCTTGCCCTCGACTACGGAGGGCAGGCCGGCGTTGGGGAGGCATGACAGGGGTACCCGGCTGCGTGCGCTCAGGTAGCGCAGGTGCTCGCCCATCTCCGCCGGTCCGGTGGCGCAGTTCAGCCCGATCACGTCGGGCCGCAGGGCGTCCAGGGTGGTGAGGGCGGCCCCGGTCTCGCTGCCGAGGAGCATGCGCCCCGTCGTCTCGATGGTGACCTGGACCTGGAGCGGCACCTGCCGGCCGGCTTCGGCCATGGCCCGCCTACTGCCGATGACGGCCGCCTTGGCCTGGAGCAGATCCTGGACGGTCTCGATGACGAGCAGGTCCACGCCCCCGGCGATGAGCCCGGCGGCGGCCTCCTGGTAACCGTCTCTCATTTCGGCAAAAGAAATCTGGCCCAGTGAGGCGATCTTCGTCCCCGGGCCCAGCGAGCCGGCTACGAAGTGGCCTGGTCCATAACCGTCGGCTACGTCCCGGGCGATGTCGGCCCCGGCCCGGGCCAGGTCCCGGGCACGCCCGGCGACGCCGTACTCGGCCAGGACCCAGGGCAGCGAGCCGAAGCTGTTGGTCTCGACGACCTGGCAGCCCACGTCGAAGAACGACCGGTGCAACTGGGCGATCGCTTCCGGCCGGGTGAGGCACAGCATCTCGTTGCAACCCTCGAGGGCAGGCCCGCCGAAGTCGTCCTCCCCCAAGCCCAGTGCCTGCAGGTTGGTGCCCGTGGCACCGTCGAAGATGACGACGCCGTCATGGACGGCTTCGATGTAACCGGAGGAATAGAGAGCCACTGCTTAGATCGTACGGGACGAAAGGGCGGCGCTTTCCCAGCTGGCCTACCGAGGGCCAGCCTGCGCACGGGAGGCCGGCCGGGCGGCGCTCAGTGCGGCAGGGGACGAGCCCGCCCCAAGAGGTAGCCCTGACCACAGTCGACGCCTATCTCTCGCAGGACGCGGAGCTGTTCGGGCCGCTCGATGCCTTCGGCCACGATCGTGATGCCCATGTCGTCGGCGAAATGGCGGATGGCGGCCACGAGTGCGCGTCGGGGCGCGTCGGAGTCGATCTCGTTGGTTATGGCCTTGTCCAGCTTCACGATCTCGGGCCCTACGTCCACCAGGCGCTGGAGCCCGGCAAAGCCGCTGCCGGTATCGTCCACGGCCACCCGCATGCCCCGTTCGTGGACCAGCTGGACGGCGTCGCGGAGCTGGTCATAAGAGTCGAACTGGCGCTGCTCGGTGACCTCGACGACGACCTGCTCGGCCGGCAGCTCGGACAGGACCTCGAGCAAGGCGGGCCGGTACAGCAGGCCCGGGGAGGCGTTGACGGCGAGGTAGAGGCCGGGGGACCGCTCCATCTCGACGCGGAAGCCGGCCACAGCCAGGCGGGCCGTGTGCAGTTCCAGCTCCACACCGAGGCCGACTTCGTGAGCCTCCCGGAAAATGTCCTCAGTACTGGACGGGCCTTCACCGAAGTCCGTGAGAGCCTCATAGCCGGCCACGTCCCCGCCGTGCAGGTAAACCACAGGCTGGTAGACAGGTGTCGCCGCTCCCGGCAGCAACAGGCCGGCCAGGCCCTCGTAGCGGGCCCTGGCGGCGGCGCCCGAGGCCCGTTCGGCCTGTCCGAGCTCTCCCATCTCGGCCACCAGGTGCTCCGACAAGCCCTCTGACAGAGCCGTGGCACCCTCGGCGCAATGCACGAGGCCGTCAATGACGTCCTGCGCCGAAGCTCCCTTCAGCAGGTAGCCGCTGGCCCCGCTGCGCAGCATGCGGACGACGGTCGCCCGGTCCCCGGCGGCTGAGTAGGCGACCACCCGGGTATGAGGCGACACTTCCTTGATGCCCACCGACGCGGCGAGGCCGCCGCCGCCCGGCATCATCACGTCGAGCAAAGCCAGGTCGGGCCGGTAACGGGCCGCTTCCGCCACGGCGGCTCCGGCGTCGCCGACGGCGCCCACGCAGGTCAGTAACGGCGTGTCATCGAGCAGCTCGACCAGGGCGCGCCGTGTGGCAGGGGCGTCGTCGGCGACAAGGACCGTGTACACGCGCGGGCCCGTCCGACTGGTGACGGGGCCGCCCAGGAGGGCGGCATGGCGGCCGTCGGGGTGGTTCACGGTGGGCCCCTTCGGGCCTGGCTCTGCTTGATGACCGAGCCGATAGTCGAGAGCAGCTCGCCAGCCGAGCAGCCCTTCACCAGGTAGGCGGCCACGTTGACGTCCCGGGCCGCCTTGCGGATCCCCTCGTCGCTGTACGCGGAAAGCAGCACCACGGGCACGTCCGGGTGACGGCGCTGGAGGACGCCGGCCGCTTCTGTCCCGCTCATCCCGTCCATGCGCACGTCCATGACGACGACGTCGGGGTGCGTCTGGTCCACCAGGGCGATCCCCTGCCTGGCTTCGTTGGCCACTCCGGTGACCTCGTAACCGACGTCTGTCAACAACCCGGCCAGCTCCTCGGCCAGCAAGTTGTCGTCGTCGACGACCACAAGGCGCGGCATCCGGGATGCGGTCATGCGACCTCTTCGGACCGGTAGGCCGGGATGGTCGGGAGCCACGCCACTACCTCGGTGCCGGTACGGGGAGCGCTGTGGATCTCGAAGCGGCCAGAGGCCAGTTCCACCCGTTCCCGCATCACGACGAGACCGAAATGGCCGCCCCGCAGCAGATCGGGCTGGGGTGGGGCGTCGAAGCCCTTCCCGTCGTCGCGTACGACGACCTGGACCCCGTTGCCGGATTGGGACATCGTCACCGTCGTGAGCTTCGCCCTGGAATGCTTGGCCACGTTGGCCAGGGCTTCCTGGACAACCCGGTAGACCACGGTCTCGCTCTCGAGGCTGAGCAGCCCGTGAGAGGCTGCCTCGAGGCGGATCTCGATACCAGAGGCACTGGTCCAGGACGACAGGTGGTCGCGCAAGGCGGCTTCCAGGCCCCCTTCGTCCAGGATGGGCGGCCTCAGTTCGCTCATCAACTGGCGGAGGCTGCGGATCTCCTCGCTCAACTCGGTGCGGGCGCGCTTGACCAGGTCGCGGGCGCCGTCCTTGTCCTCGCGGTCCATTCTCAGGCGACAGCGGTCAAGTACCAGGCCCAGCGCGGCCAGGCGCTGGATGGGGCCATCGTGGAGGTTGGCGGCGATCCGGGCCCGCTCCTCCTCGGCCACCCGGACGGTCCGGTCGAGAAGCTGACGACGCCGCCACTGCGAGTCGACCAGGTTGCGGTTGGCGTGGGCCAGGGCGCCAACGCGCACCTCCACGAGCTCCTCCAGTCGATTGGTGTCGACGCGGGCAACGGCTTCGACCGCCGCCGCCAGCCGCGCCACCTGCTTGGACACCTCCACAAGGGCGTCGCTCATCCTGGATTGGCGGGCGGCGTGAGGTTCGCCGGCCAGGGCGGCCTCCAGCGGGCGGGCCGCGGCTTTGAGCTCCGCCAGCTCGGTGGCGGGCAGCCGAAGCTGCTCGCCGGCGGACAGAGCCTCGAGAACGCTCGCCAGACCAGGCAGGGCCTTGTGCGCCAGGGTGCCGGCGACGCGCTCCAACTGTGCGGCGCGTTGGCGGTGCGTCGGGCCGAGAACCTCGGCCAGAGCGGCCCGGGCCCGTCTGGGCCCGACGGCCACCACTCCAGCTACGGCGAGGCCTCCGGCGCCGACCAGCGCCCAGGCGCCGACCCCCCCGAGGGCGCCCCCTACGGCCAGGAGCCATATCAGGGCAACGGCCACCCTCAACAGCCGCGGCAGGCGTTGGCGCCGGCCCGGCAAGGGCGGGGCCAGGGCGGTGAGAGCCAGAGCCCCCGTAGCCAGGCCACCTAGCGCCACCACCAACCAGGGTCGTGGTCCGACCAGGGCGACCCCGCCGGCCAAGAGACCGGTGGCGACCGCGGCGGCCAGCGCCGGGTGTCGAGGGGCGGGAGAGCGGGCGAGGAGCGCCAAGGGCGTGCCGTCGTCGTGCGCCCCGGGCCGGCGGCGGCCCCGGCGGGCCGGGCGGACATCGCAGAGCACCTTGCCGGCCACGCCCGTGGCCGCGCCGGCGGCCCCGAAGGCGCCGGCCAGGCACGTGACGAGGACGACCCCGTGCGCCATCCCCGCTGCGTCGCCTCCACCCAAGGGCCCGAGGACCGTGGCCAGTGCTGTCGTAAGCGCCCGAGCACCGCCCATGCGGGCCACGCCGGCCGTGCTGAGCCCACCGGCACGGACCAAGATGGGTACGACCAGCGCCCAGCAGGCCACGACCGTGCCCGCTCCTGCTGATATGGCCCACCTGGCGCCTCGGCCCCTTGCCTTCGGCGCGGCAGGCCCGGCGGCCAGCAGGCCGGTGGCGAGCAGGCCGGTGGCGAGCAGGCACCCCAGGACCACCGTTGTCGCCGAGTGCACGGCGATGACGGCCGGGCCGTGTGGCCCGCCAGCCCCCGGGGGCAGAAGGACGGCCGTCAGCCGTCCCCGGCACAGGGCCACTATCCCACCGACGGTGACGACGGCCCCGGCGGCCGCGACTGTCGCCAAGGCCACGGCCATGAGCGGGAGCCCGTACGAGGACACCGAGACCAGGACCAAGGCCACGACGACCACCGCGGCCATGGCCGACGGCGCCGCGCCACGGCCTAGGCCAGCGGCGCCGAACGCCAACGCGCTCAGCAGCCCGGCCCCACCGAGGAGGGCCAACCACCAGGAGATGGCGCCGGCGCCGGCCACGCCGGGCCAGCGGGCCAGCCAACGGTCGGTGCTGAGGGCGACGGGGTCGGCCCAGGCCGGGCCGGTCGCCACCGCCTCTCTCTTAGGGCCGAGGCCGGCCTGGCGCCGGGGTTCCCCACCATCCAGACCGCCTAGGGCGGCCGCCGCCACCACCACCGTGGCTGCGGCCAGGCTGGCCCCGAGGGCCAGGCGGTCGGCCGGGGCATAGCGGGGGAGCCAGCAGAGGGCCACCAGGCTCACCGGGGCCGCCAGGGCCACGGCCAGGCCGGGACGCGCTGAAAGGCGGGCTGATGCCCGCTCTCCGTTCCCGTCCGGGCCCCCGCTGCCTGGCGGCAGAAGGGTCATCCCGGGCCGCCTGAAATGTTGGAGGATCCCATGGTCGCTGCTGCCTCATCGGCAGTAGTACGGGCGCGGTTGAGAGGGGATGCCCTGCCGGGGGCAAACCGGTTGCCGCCCGGTTAGGCCCGGCTAATCGCCGACGGAGACGATCTCGACCTTGAGCGTGCCGCTGGGAGCCTGGTAGGTGACGGCCTCCCCAGCCTTTTTGCCCATCAGGGCCTGGCCGAGAGGAGAGCCCGGGGAGATCACCTGGGCCCCGGAGTCCCGCTCCTCTATCGAACCGATCAGGTAACGCTCCACCTCGTCGCTGTCCATGTGGCGCAACGAGACCTTGACGCCGGCGACCACCTCTTCGGACGGGCCGCCGTGCAGGACCTCGACGTCGTCAAGCATGGCTTCGAGCTGGCGTATGCGGGCCTCCATCTTGCCTTGAGAGTCTTTGGCGGCGTGGTAGTCGCCGTTTTCGGACAGGTCGCCCAGCATCCGCGCCGCCTCGATATGGCGGGCGATGTCGACCCGTCCCCGAGTCTTAAGGTCGTCGAGCTCGGCCTGGAGACGTTCGTAGGTCGAAGCCGACAACTTCGTAGTTGCCATTTGCGCAGGGTACCAGCGGCGGGCGCCTTCAAGTGGGGCGGGTGCTTTGAAGTGGGCGGGCGCCTTGAAATGCGACGGGCGACCGGAGGCAGGTTGACGCCACCGGGAGCGGGTGCAATACTAGGAAGGCCAATGATCACCTGCCCGCTTTGCCGCCGTGCCCGCCCGGCTGTAGTAATTACCACCTGACGCTCACCCCTGCGGGTGTGCGTCGTTGCGACCGTCCCCTGGGGGCGGTCGTTTTCATGTAACGGCACATCACCGGAACCCATCAACCAAGAGGAGCGCCCGCAATTGAGCGCCAGCCCGTCTGCTCACCGCATCGCCGTGATCGCCGGAGACGGCATCGGCCCTGAGGTCATCGCCGAAGCGCTGAAGGTCACACGCGCCGCCGGGGCCGACCTGGAAACCGTCGGTTACGACCTCGGGGCCAAGCGCTACCTGGCCACCGGCGAGGTACTGCCCGACAGCGTGCTCGAGGAGCTGCGAGGCTTCGACGCCATACTTCTGGGGGCCGTGGGGTCTCCCGACGTAGCGCCCGGGGTGCTCGAGCGCGGCCTGCTGCTGCGGCTGCGCTTCGAGCTCGACCTGTACATAAACCTGCGTCCTTTCCAGGCCCCGGTCAGCGTCGGTGCCGGGGTGCCGGTCGACTTCGCCGTCGTGCGTGAGAATACGGAGGGCTCTTATGCCGGAGAGGGGGGATGGCTGCGCAAAGGGACGGCCGCCGAGGTAGCCACGCAGGGCTCGGTCAACACACGCTTCGGTGTTGAGCGCTGTACCCGCTTCGCCTTCGAGCTGGCCGCCTCCAGGCGTCACCACCTCACCCTCGTCCACAAGACCAACGTCCTCACCTTCTCCGGGGACCTCTGGCAACGGGTGTTCAACGAGGTGGCGGCCGAGTACCCGGGGGTCCAGACCGCCTACAACCACGTCGATGCGGCGTGCATTTATATGGTTGAGTCCCCTCAGCGCTACGACGTGATCGTCACCGACAACCTTTTCGGTGACATCCTTACCGATCTTTCCGGCGCTATCGCGGGTGGGATCGGACTGGCGGCCTCGGCCAACCTCAACCCGGCCCGTACCGGGCCGTCATTGTTCGAACCCGTGCACGGAAGTGCCCCCGACATCGTCGGGACGGGCAAGGCCAATCCCAGCGCGGCCATTATTTCGGCCGCCATGATGCTCGACCACCTCGGCTTGGCCGACCAGGCGGCGCGCATCACCAAGGCAGTCCGGGGGTTCGTTCCCGACGCTCCCCTTACCACCAGCCAGTTCGGCGACCAGATATCTGAAAGGGTGTGAACAGCCGTGCCCATCACCAAGACTGACTACATTTGGATGGACGGGGAACTTGTCAATTGGGATGACGCCAAGGTGCACATCCTCACCCACAGCCTGCACTATGGCTGTGGTGTCTTCGAAGGGGTGCGGGCCTACAAAACGGCTGAGGGCGCAGGTGTTTTCCGCCTGACCGATCACATCAACCGGCTGTTCTCCTCGGCCCGGATGTTGATGATGGAAATCCCCTTCAGCCGGGCGCAGCTGGTCGAAGCGGTGAAGCAGACGGTGGTGGCCAACAAGATCGAGGAGTGCTACATCAGGCCTATTGTCTACCTGGGCTATGGCGAAATGGGCCTCAATACGCTCAACTGCCAGGTCAACACCTCCATTGCCGTGTGGCCGTGGGGCGCCTACCTGGGCGACGAGGGGATCGAGAAAGGTGTACGGGTCAAGGTCAGTTCCTGGCGTCGCCACGACCCAAATGCCATGCCCTCGGCGGCCAAGAGCACCGGTATGTACATCAACTCCTCGCTGGCCAAAGCCGAGGCCCTGAAAAGCGGCTACGACGAAGCGGTGCTGCTTTCCCAGCAAGGCTACGTGAGCGAGTGCACCGGGGAAAACATTTTTGTCATCCGCAACGACCGCATTGTGACGCCGCCGCTGGCCTCCGGGCCCCTGGCCGGGATAACCCAGGACTCCGTGCTCACCATTGCCAGGGATCTCGGCATCGACGTGGAGTTCGCCAATCTCTTGCGCAGCGACCTCTACGTCGCCGAGGAGGCGTTTATGAGCGGGACGGCGGCCGAGGTCGTGCCCATTTCGTCGGTCGACGACAGGGTCGTGGGGGACGGCACGCCGGGCCCGGTGACCAGGAAGATCCAGGACATCTACAAAGCGGCCGTGCGCGGCCAGGTGGACCGGTACCGTTCCTGGGTCGAGCATGCCAGTTGAGGCGGGCATGCCGGTTGAGGCGGGCATGCCCGAAAAGGTCGAGATCTTCGACACGACGCTAAGAGACGGCAGCCAGGCGGAAGGCCTCTCGCTCACCGTGGCCGACAAGCTGCGGATCGCCGAACAGCTGGACCGCCTCGGTGTCCATTACATAGAGGGGGGCTGGCCGGGGGCCAACCCGAAGGACCGCGAGTTCTTCCAACGGGCCGCCGCCGGCGAACTGGAGTTGGCCGGCGCCCGGCTCGTGGCCTTCGGGGCCACCCGGAAAGCGGGGGGCCGGGCCGAGACCGACCCGGTCATGGCCGACCTGGTGGGAGCGGGCACCGGCGTCGTCTGCCTGGTGGCCAAGTCGTCACCCTGGCATATAACCGAGACCCTCAGGACCACCACCGTCGAGGCGCTCGACATGGTCGCCGACTCGGTCACTTACCTGCGCAACAACGGCAAGGTCGTCTTTGTCGACGCCGAGCATTTCTTTGACGGGTTCCTGGAGGGACCGGGCTTTTGCGCCGACTTCCTGCGGGTGGTGGAGCAGTGCGGCGCCACGCCCGTCCTGTGCGACACCAACGGCGGGATGCTGCCCCACCAGGTCGAAAGAGCTGTGGGCGAGGCCCGCCACATCACCACGGGCCGGCTCGGCGTGCATTTTCACAACGACGCAGGTTGCGCGGTGGCCAATTCCCTCGTCGCCGTCCGCCGCGGCGCCGACCACGTACAGGGGTGCATAAACGGTTACGGCGAGCGCACCGGCAACGCCGACCTCACCGCGGTCATAGCCAACCTGAGCCTGAAGTTGGGCATTGAGACCATCGGGCCCGAACGCCTGGAGCTGCTCACCCCTGTGGCCCGCCACATCGCCGAGATCGCCAACTTCGCCCCCGACCCGCACCAGCCCTTTGTGGGCCTGTCCGCCTTCGCCCACAAAGCCGGCATCCACACCAGTGCCATTGCCCGCGCCCCGGGCGCTTACTCCCATGTCCGGCCCGAGCTGGTCGGCAACACCACCCGCTTCGTCGTCTCGGAGATGTCGGGCCGTTCCTCTGTCGCCCTCAAGGCCGAGCAGCTCGGGATCGAGATGACAGACGACGAGGTGGCCTACGTGGTCGAGCGGCTGAAGGAGCTCGAGTACGCCGGCTACCACTTCGAAGTGGCCGACGGCTCGCTCGAGCTGCTCATGAGGGCGGCCACCGGCTGGAAGCAGTCCTATTTCCGCCTCGAGTCGAACCGGGTCGTGACCGACCTCAGGGAGGACGGCACTTTCCTCACCGAGGCGCGCATCAAGGTCTTCGTGGGCGACGAGCGCATCATGGAGGTGGCCGAAGGCAACGGGCCGGTGCACGCCCTGGACGCCGCCCTGCGCAAAGCCCTCGGCCCCCGTCATCCCGAACTGGCCCGGATCCACCTCACCGACTACAAGGTGAGGGTCCTCGATTCGTCCACGGGGTCGGCGGCCGTAACCCGGGTGCTGATCGACTCGACCGACGGCGAGCGCTCGTGGACCACCACCGGCGTCTCGGAGAACGTGATCGAGGCCTCCTGGGAAGCCCTTTCGGACTCCATCGTTTTTGGGCTGCTGCACACCGGCGCCACCGAGCACGAGGCCGGCGACCGCCCTGGTGGAGGCGACCGGCTCCAGTGAAGGCGACCACCCTGCGCCAAAGGTGCGGCGGATAAGGTTGGGGCCCATGGCTCAACCGGAGTACGTCCCGCTGGTGTCCACCGACAGGGTCAGGCCCTCCAGCCGCCTGTCCACTCCTCGGCACTGGTCCCATGACCGGCCGGCCGAGATTGCTTCTCTCCGTCAGCCCGTGGGCGCCAGGCTGGGTTCTACCGGCTCCGACCTGGGGTTCGGGTTGAAGCTGGCCAAGCGGGTGGCCGATCGGGCCGTGCTGAGCGAGGGCGACGCCATCGCCGACGCCATCGCCGGCTGTTTCGCCTGTGGCACGCGCCGCTCGTCGACGTTCCACCGTGGGCCGGTCATTTACGACATGGAATGGGCCTTCACGCTGTGGGGGTTCCTGCCCGGCGCCCCGGCCGACCTTGTCGCCCACCGCCGGGCCCTGTTCGCCGGCGTTCACCACGACTACTCTCGCCAGCGGGCGGTGGCCGACGCCGTCCCCGAGGGAGCGCTCAAGTTGACGCCGGCCGAGGTCCAAGCCGGTCTGACCAATTGGCGGAAGTTGCTCGGCGCCGCCTGAGCCCGCCTGTTACGGCCCGTCAAAGGCCTCCACAGCTGCCGCCAGGGCGTCGAGGTCCGCCGGCCCGGCCACGTTGGCTCGGGCGGCGTCGGGCAGCGTGCGGCGCACCATGCCCGACAGCTCGGTCCCGGGGCCCAACTCGACGAACACCCTGGTACCCATCTCCGCCAGGGCCCCGAGGGTCTCCCGCCAGCGCACCTGCGAGCACAGCTGGGCGGACAACAGAGCGGCGAACCCGTCGGTATGAGCCCGGGCGTCGACGTTGGCCACCACGGGGAAATGGGCCACGCTGAAGGCGGTCGCGCCGACAGCGGCGTCGAGCGCCCCCTGAGCCGGCGCCATGAGGGGCGAGTGGAAGCCACCACCGACCTGGAGGGCGACCACGCGCTTGGCCCCTCGACCGAGCGCGGCCTGGCCGGCCTGTTCCACTCCCGCCGCCGTCCCCGATACGACCACCTGGACCGGCGTGTTGTCGTTGGCCACCCACGCGCCCTCCGTGGCCCGGCAGGCGGTGACGACCTCGGGCACGCCCAGACCGAGCACGGCCGCCATCGTCCCCGGGTTGGCGTCGGCCGCCGCCTGCATGGCATCACCCCGGGCCTGCACCAGCCGCGCCCCGGGCTCTGCCTCCAGGGCGCCCGCCGCTACGAGCGCGGTGTACTCGCCCAGGCTGTGGCCGGCGGCGGCGAGGCGCCCTGGTCCCCACGCCGCCAACGGTCCTCGCGACGCCGCGTCCAGGACCACCAGGCTGAGGGCGTAGGTCGCCAGCTGAGCGTTGCGGGTGGCCCGCAGGCCCTCGGCGTCCGCTTCGAGGAGCAGGTAGGAGATGTCCCGGCCGGTGGCTTCGCTCAGGCGCTCGACGACGGCCCAGGACGGCTGCCCCCGCCAGGGTGCTCCCATGCCGGGACGCTGCGAGCCCTGCCCGGGGAAGATCAGTGCCAGCACGAGTCTCGTATGCTAACTCTCTTGCGCGAAGCCTTCGGGTTGTACGTCCACATCCCCTTCTGCCGCCGCCGCTGCGACTATTGCGCCTTTGCCACCTGGTCCGACCGTTACGAGTTGTGGCCGCGCTACGTGGGTGCGTGCGTGGCCGACGCCGGGCGCCTCGGGGGCCTCGGACGGGGCCCGGCCACGTCGGTCTTCTTCGGGGGCGGGACACCGTCGTTGTTGCCGGCCGACGCGCTCATAAGCATCCTCGACGCGCTACGGGAGAGCGTCGGTGTCGCCCCGGACGCGGAGGTGACCGTGGAGTGCAACCCCGAGACCGTATCGGCGGCCCAGCTGGCCGCCCTCCGAGCGGGCGGCGTGACCAGGTTGTCCTTCGGCGCGCAGTCGATGGTGCCTCACGTCCTGGCGTCGCTCGGGCGGGAGCACGACCCGGCGTCGGTCGTCGGTGCTGCCCGGTTGGCCGCCGACGCGGGCTTTGCCGAGACCTATAACGTGGACCTGATCTTCGGAGCGGCCCGAGAGACCCTGGCCGACTGGCGCGCGTCGCTGGAGGGCGTGCTCGCCCTTGACCCGGCGCCGTCGCACGTGAGCGCGTACGCCTTGACGGTCGAACCAGGGACGCCTCTGGCCTCCGAGCCCGCCCGTCACCCCGATGACGACGACCAGGCCGACAAGTACCTTCTGGCCGACCAAGTGCTGGGCGATGCCGGTTTCCAGTGGTACGAGATCTCGAACTGGGCCCGTCCGGGAGCGCGCTGTGCCCACAACCTGCTCTATTGGGCGCAGGGGGAGTACCTTGGGCTCGGTTGCAGCGCCCATTCTCACCTCGTGTCCCCTGACGGCAGCGCTCGCCGGTGGTGGAACGTACGCACCCCGGAGCGCTACTGCGGCCTGGTGGACAAGAAGGCCGCTGTCGAAGCGGCCGGGGAGACCCTGGTGCCCGGCCAACGGGCGGCCGAGGCTTTGGTCCTGAGCCTGAGGACGGTGGCAGGCGTGCCCGCCGAAGTCGTCCCGGAGGAGCTTTACGAGCGAGGGCTCGTCACTGCAGGCGAGGGCGGGCACGGCTCGGGCCGGGCCGTACTGACCTTGCCGGGCCGGTTGCTGGCCAACGAGGTGGCTGTCAGGCTGCTTGACCCGGGGAGCGTTGGAGGAGCCGTCCGCCCCTGAAAGGGGGAGCTCAACCGCCCGACAGCGAAGATCGGCCGGCCGGGACGGGTATTGTTTGGCGGCAGGGAGGCTGGGGTTTGGCAGACGAGGCGGCGAAGGCGGAGGGAACGGGCGCGTCCGGCGAAATCGAAGAGCTCCCCACCATGCCGCCGGCACCACGATCGGACAAGCCGGGGCTGCGCTGGGCTACGCCTGGTCCGGGGGCGCCCCGCGGCCGAGAGCCGGGACGCCGCCTGCGCCCCGAGCCCCCCCGAGAGGCGCCCACGGCCCCCGTGCACGTCTCTCCAAGGGCCCCCGGCCCGGCGCCGGGCCGGGGGAGCCGGGCCTACCCGGCCGGCCAGGACGAGGGGCGGGGGGGAGGCGAGGACGGGACAAGGGCGGGTGGCCGAGGCCGGTCTCACCGGCGCCTCAGCGCCCTGCTCGTGCTGGTGGGCCTGCTTTGCGCTCTCGCCGGCGTGGCGGTGGTCGTTGTGTGGCGCGTCGGGGACGACAAGGTGGCCCCGCGCACGACACCGTCGACTTCCCATCCGGGGCGCTCACCCGAGCAAGTGCTCGAGAGCCTGCTGGCCACCGGCGCGACGGCCCAGGCCCTGGTGAAAAACGCCATAGACGGCGCCTGCCGGACGACTATGCCCCAAAGCAGTGCCCGGGCCGAGCCAATAGCCGAGATCGGCCATGCCGGCGCTATCTACCGCCAGGTCCTCGCCCGTGTGCAGGCGGACCAGGAGCTGCTTTCCCAGATGCCGGGCGGCCTTGGGCTGTCCACCGACCTGGTGGGAGCCATCGCTGCCTCGGCTCGGGCTGCCACGGCTTATGGGGACTGGCTGGAGGACCTGCAGGCCACGGGCTGTTACAGCGCTCCTACGAACAACCTGCACTACCGGGAGGCGACCGCCGCCGCCGTCGGTGCCGCCCATCTCGAGGCGCAGCTACGGGAAAATCCGCCTCCGAGACCTTAGCTGCGAGCGTGTACGGGTAAGTTCGTTTCGTGGCAACTGAGCCCATCGAGTGGATAAGCACTCCCGAAGCTTGCGCCCGGTTGGGGGTGACCCTGCGCACCTTGTACCGGTTCATAGACGAAGGGCTGCTACCCGCCTACAAGATGGGGCGGGTTATCCGCCTGCAGGCGCACGAGCTCGACTCCTTCATCGAAAGGGCGAGGATCGTCCCTGGCACCCTCGAGCACCTCTACCCCGATCCCAGAGGTACGCCCGGCGAGCCGGCCCAATGACGCTAGGCGGCCGGTGCTGAGCCGCCCCCACCAGCATCTCCAGGCGGAACATGGGCGAAGCCTCGGTTGGCGTCCGAGGTGACGCTAGATTGAAGGGGCACACGTGTCCGTAACCGTTACCGTCCCCAATCACCTCATGGCCGGTCTGGTCGGCCCGCTCAACGAGAACCTGCGCTCAGTGGAGGAGGCCTTCGGGGGCGCCCGTATCGTGGCCCGGGGCAACGAGTTCAATATCGACGGCACCGACGCGGCCGTGGTGGCACGTCTGGTCGAGGAACTGAAGCTGCTGCTCGAACGAGGTCAGGTCGTCGACCCCCAGGTGGTGGCCCGGACCATCGACATCTTGCGTGCCGACGGGCAGCCCTCCGAGATCCTGACGGCCGAAATCCTTCGGTCCGCCCGAGGCCGCGCCGTGCGCCCGAAGTCGAGCGGCCAAAAACGGTACGTGGATGCAATCAGCGCCAACATCGTGACCTTCGGCATCGGCCCCGCCGGCACCGGCAAGAGCTATCTGGCTGTGGCCCTGGCGGTCCAGGCACTGCAGACCAAATCCGTCGACCGGATAATAATGACCCGCCCCGCCGTCGAGGCCGGCGAACGCCTGGGCTTCCTGCCCGGGGACCTGATGGCCAAGATCGACCCCTACTTACGCCCCCTTTACGACGCCCTCTACGACATGCTGGGGACGGACGGGGCGCGCCGTCTGCTGGACAACGGGACGATCGAAGTGGCGCCACTCGCTTACATGCGGGGCCGGACACTGAACGGTAGCTTCATAATCCTGGACGAGGCGCAAAATGCGACTCCCGAGCAGCTCAAGATGTTCCTCACCCGGATCGGCTTCGGCTCGAAGGTCGTTGTCAACGGCGACATAACCCAGGTGGACCTGCCGGGCGGGCGCTCCGGGCTGGCCGAACTGGACCAGGTCCTAAGAGACATCGAGGGGATAGCTTTTGTCCGTCTGGGCAGCCGGGACGTTGTCCGCCACCGTATTGTCGCCGATATCGTCTCGGCCTACGACGCCTACGAGTCGACGGCCCATGCCGACGCCCGGGCGTCTGGTCGGCGTGGGGGCCCGGCGGAGTAGCCCAGTGACAGTAGAGGTTTTTGCCGCCGACGAACAAAACGACCACCCTGTCGACACCCTGCGCTGGGCCCGCCTGGCAGAGGCCGTCCTCGAACAGGAGGGGCTCTCGGGCGACGCCGAACTGTCCGTGCTTTTCGTGGACGAGATGTCCATCGCCGAGTTGAACAGCAGGTTCCTCGGTAGGGACGGCCCCACGGACGTCCTGGCGTTCCCTATCGACGAGGAGCCGGTGGAGAGCGGGCGCTCGCCCGATTCGGGAGGCACCGGCCCGGGGTTGCCCTCAGAACCCGAGGACGCCCCCGTCCTGCTCGGCGACATCGTCATCTGCCCCGCGGTGGCCTTCCGCAACGCGGCCGAGCATGCCGGCACTTTCGACGACGAGATCGCTTTGCTGATAGTGCACGGTCTCTTGCACCTCATGGGCATGGACCACGACGAGGACGACGAGGCCGAGGAGATGGAAGCCAAGGAGCGCGAGCTTTTGGCTCGCCATCACGGTGCTCTGCGGTCCGAGGCGTGGCCGGCCCGGTCGGGGGGCGGCACCGGCGCAGAGGTAGGGGGCGCGGCCGCGGGGGGGCTGGAGCCGTCCGCGGGTGCGGCGGGCCGGCCCGACAGGGCGGGCGCCGACGGGGAGGCCGGCAAGGACGGCGCCGCCGGGGCCAAGTAGACGATGCTGGCTAGCGCCCGCTTTACGGGGACAGACGCCGCGCTGCTCGGGACAGTGCTGGTCCTTATCGTGTTCTCGGCCCTGTTCGCTCTCTCGGAGACGGCAATTACCCGCACTTCGAAAGTGAAGGCCTTGGCCCTGGTCGAAGAGCAGCGGCGCGGGGCCACGGCGCTCTTCAAATTGGTCGAGCACCCCGAACACAACCTTCCGGTCATCCTGTTCGCTCTGCAGATGTGCACCCTGGTCGCCGCCACCATGGTGGGTGTTGTGGCGGACCAGGCTTTTGGGCCCTGGGGCGTCGTCATAGCCACATTGTTCGAGGTCGTGTTCATCTTCGTTTTCGCCGAGCTGGCGCCGAAAATATGGGCCGTCCAGCATTCCGAGCGCGCCGCGCTGTCGATGGCCCCCTTCCTCGCCGCCGTGGTCAGCTTCCCGCCGTTGCGTTGGGGCACGCTGGGCCTTATATGGTTGTCGAACCTGGTGCTGCCGGGCCAGGGCCTGAAGGAAGGGCCCTACGTCACCGAGGAAGTGCTCCTGGCCATGGCCGATACCGCCGCCGACGAAGCCGTGATCGAGCGCGAGGAGCGCAAGCTGATCCATTCGATCATCGACTTCGGCGACACCGTGGCCCGAGAGGTGATGGTGCCCCGGCCGGACATGGTGACGGTGCCCGCTTCCGCCACGCTGCGCCAGGCGGCCGACATCGCGGCCACCGCCGGCTTCAGCCGCGTCCCGGTCTACGGGAAGGGGATCGACGACATCGTCGGTGTCGTGTACGTGAAAGACATGATGCGGGCCGAGCGTGATGACAAGGCCGAGGAGCCCGTCACCCTGTTCATGCGCCAGCCCCAGTTCCTGCCCGATAGCAAGCGCGTGGCTGAGGTCATGCGCGAAATGCAGGCGGGCAAGCAGCACCTGGCCATCGTGGTCGACGAGTACGGCGGCACGGCCGGCCTCATAACCCTCGAAGACGTACTGGAGGAGCTGGTAGGCGAGATTTCCGACGAGTACGACGTCGACCGGCCCCAACTGGAGCTGCTGGACGACGGCAGCCTCCAGGTGGACGGACGAGTGCCCATCGACGAGATAAACGAGGTCGCGGGTTTCGAACTGCCCGAAGGGGACTGGGACACCGTCGGGGGCTTCTTCTACCACCTCCTGGGCCACGTCCCCGTCGAAGGCGAGGCGGCGGAGTTCTCGGACCACCGGCTCGTCGCCCAGAAAGTCGACGGCCGTCGCATCGCCCAGGTCCTTATCGCGCCGCTGTCCCCGCCCGACGAGACCCCCGTCCCTGGCACCGCCGGGGCCGAGCCGTAGTCTTGCGTCCCCCCCAACAAGGCTCGCCGGATGCTCCGCGCGCCGGCCTCGTGACCCTCGTGGGCCGGGCCAACGTGGGCAAGTCCAGCCTGCTCAACACCATGATGGGCCGCAAGGTCTCGATCGTCTCCGACAAGCCGCAAACGACCCGCGGGGCCCTGCGGGCCGTGCTCAGCACCGGGACGGCCCAGATCGTGTTCGTGGACACGCCCGGGTTGCACAAGCCCCGGACGCTGCTGGGCCAGCGTCTCAACCGGACCGCGCTCAACGCCGTCGAAGGAGTGGACACCGTCGTGCTCGTGGTCGACGGCAAGTCCGGCGTGGGCGGCGGTGACCGTTTCGTCGCCGACCGGCTGGCCCCGGCGGACCGTCATGTGTGCGTCGTCAACAAGATCGACGGTATGCCCCGGGCCGCCATCCTGGCCCAGCTCCAGGCGGTGGGGGAGTGGGGCTTCGACGAGTACTTCGCGGTGTCCGCCCGTACCGGGGCCGGCGTCGGCGAACTTGTCGCCGCCCTGGCCAGGAGGCTCCCGGAAGGGCCGCCGCTCTATCCGGGGGAGCCGGCCGACGCGCCAAAGGGCGGCATGGCGGCCATGGGCGGCGAGGTCGACGAGCGCCAGTGGTTGAGCGAGCTGGTCCGCGAGCAGTTGCTGGCGGTCACCCGAGAGGAGCTGCCCTACAGCATCGCCTGTCAGGTGACCGATTGGGACTGGCCGTACGTGAGGTGCGAGATCCTGGTCGAACGCGACTCCCAGAAGGGGATGGTCATAGGCCACGGCGGGGCGGTGCTAAAAAAAGTCGGCACGGCGGTCCGCGCCCAGCTGCCGCAGGGCGCCTACGTGGAGCTGTCCGTCCGGGTGGCTCAGGACTGGCAGGGTAAGCCCGAGATCTTGGACCGCCTGGGCTTGTGATGGTCGCCGCCGGGAGCCCCGTTTACATCGAGGCCGGCGCCAAGCGGTCCTTTGCTTGCAGCCTCGAGTGGCCCGGCCTGTGCCGGGTGGCCAAGACCGAGCAGGCCGCTCTCCTGGCGCTGAGCGAGTACGTCACGCGCTACGCACCGGTGGTGGCCCGCGCCGGCGTCAGTTCCGGCGCTGGCCCTGGGCACGGCTGGGAGGTGGTCGAGCGCGTCCCCACGCGGTCGGGCGGGGCGGACTTCGGCGCCCCGACCAGGGTCCTGGAGCGCGACTACGAGCCCGTGAGCAGGCAGGAGGCGGCCCGTACAGCGGCTTTGGCCTCCGCCGCCTGGGAGCTGTTCGACGAGATCGTGGCCGGTGCCCCCGACTCCTTGCGCAAGGGGCCACGGGGCGGTGGCCGGGACCGGGACGCCATTGTGGAGCACGTGGTCGGCGCTGAGCAGATGTTCGCCCAACGGGTGGGCATCAAGCTGGCGGTGCCCGCCCCCGGTGACCGCGCTGGCGTCGAGGCCAACCGGGGCGCCATCCTCGAGTGGTGCCGGTCCGGCGAGCCCCTGGCGACGGCCCGGCCGGGCTGGCCCCCCCGCTATGCCGCCCGGCGCCTGTTATGGCACGTGCTGGACCACGCCTGGGAGATCGAAGACCGGTCGGTGGACGGCGAAGACCGCCGCCCATGACGGTCGCGATTGGGGGGCTCGGGCGGCTGGTCCCGCGCGGGTCGGCGGGGCAGTAGCTTGCCAGCAATGGATCTGGACGGTATCGACCCCCGGCGCCTGCCCCGTCACGTCGCCTGTGTCATGGACGGCAACGGGCGGTGGGCCACCAAAAGGGGGCTGGCACGCACCGAAGGCCACCGGGCCGGAGAAGAAGCCTTGTTGGACGCGGCCAAAGGGGCGGTCGAGCTGGGCCTGGAGTGGTTCACGGTGTTCGCCTTCTCGACCGAGAACTGGCGCCGCCCGCACCAGGAAGTCCGCTTCCTGTTGAGCATCATCGCCGACGACCTGCTCACCCGTAGGCGGGACGAACTACACGATCTCGGTGTCCGCATCCGCTTTGCCGGTCGGCGCGACTGGCGTGTACCGGGGTGGATCCTGCGCCGGATGGACGAGACGGCCGAGCTGACCAAGCACAACAAGGCCATGACGCTCACGGTGGCGTTCAACTACGGAGGCCGGGCCGAGATCGTAGACGCGGCCCGCGCCCTCGTGGCGGAGGGCGTCAAGGCCTCACAGGTGGACGAGCGGGCGCTGCGCAAGCACTTCTACCTGCCCGAGATGCCCGATCCCGACCTGTTCATCAGGACTTCGGGGGAGTACCGCATCTCCAACTTCCTGCTGTGGGAGATCGCCTACAGCGAGCTGGTCTTCATGGACGTGCTCTGGCCCGATTTCCGCCGCGAGCACCTGGTCGAGGCGGTACGCGAGTACCAGCAGCGGGAGCGCCGTTTCGGCTTGACCAGGGGCGAGCGCGACCATGACGGCCTGCCGTCGTAAAACGGCTGAGGGGGCCGGGCGGCCTGCCCCGGGTGGGACCGAGACGTGAGGGCCCGCCCTGCGTGCGAAGATACTTACAGTCATGTCGTTATATCGCGACCGTGGGGTCGTGCTGCGGACGTACAAGCTGGGCGAGGCAGACCGGATAGTGGTCATGCTGACGCCCGGTCACGGCAAGGTGAGGGCGGTGGCCAAGGGAGTCCGCCGCACCAAGAGCCGCATCGGGGGCCGTCTCGAACCGTTGAGCCATGTGGAGCTGCTGATGTACGAAGGGCGCGAGCTCGACATCGTGAGCCAGGCGGAGACGATCGAGCCTTGGCGGAAGCTGCACGAGGATCTCGGGTGCCTGGGCCAGGGGCTGGCCATGGCCGAGGCCACCGAACAGGTGGCCCAGGAACGCGAGCCCTCTGAAGCTCTTTACCGGATGATGGTCGGAGCCCTGCGGGCCCTGGTCCGCCAGCCCGGCCCGCTGGTCTTGGCGTCGTTTTACTGGAAGCTGCTTTCCCTGGACGGCGCCGGGCCCCTGCTCGACTGCTGCGCCGGCTGTGGGGCGAGGCCCCCGGCGGCCAACCTGGTCGCCTTCGACATCGCCCAAGGCGGGGCGCTGTGCCGGGACTGCCGCCAGGGCCAGCCGCTCAGCCCGGCCGCTCTCGAGCTGCTGGGCTGGGTCCTGGGCGGCCAACTGGCCCGCGCCTTGCAATTGCCGGCCAGCGCGGTCACGGGCGAAGTCAGCCATCTGGCCACGATCTCGCTGGAGCACCACCTCGAGCGGAACCTGCGGGCCATGCACGTCCTCGACATCCCCTAGCGGCCATCCCCTAGCGGCCATCCCCTAGCGACGAGTCCAGCCGCCAGGCCTCCTGGCCCGGGGTGGGCCACGGGCCCACTAGCCTCTCCACAATGCCCGTTAGCATGGAAGAACTGGTCCGTTTGTGCAAAGCACGCGGTTTCGTTTTCCCCTCGGCCGAGATTTATGGTGGTTTCCGCTCGACCTACGATTATGGGCCGCTCGGGGTGCTCATGGCCCGCAACGTGAAGGAAGCCTGGTGGCGCTCGATGGTCCAGATGCGCCGGGAGGTCGTGGGCCTCGACGCCGCCATCCTGTCCAGCCCGAAAATCTGGGAAGCGTCGGGGCACTTGAAAAACTTCACTGACCCCCTTGTCGACTGCCGCTCGTGCAAGCAGCGTTGGCGGGCGGACCAATTGCCGACCACCGAGGACGGCAAGCTCAAATGCCTCAATTGCGCCAGTACGGACATCACCGAGGCGCGGCCGTTCAACCTGATGTTCAAGACGTTCGCGGGCCCCGTGGAGGACGATGGTGCTGTCGCCTACCTACGACCGGAAACGGCCCAGGGCCATTTCGTGAATTTTGCCAACGTCGTGCAGACCGAGCACCTCCGGCCACCTTTCGGCACGGCCCAGATCGGCAAGTCGTTCCGCAACGAGATCACCCCGGGCAACTTCGTGTTCCGCACTCGCGAGTTCGAACAGATGGAGCTCGAGTACTTCGTGCCGCCCGCCGACTCCCCCCGCTGGTTCGAGTACTGGTGCAAGGAGCGCTTCGAGTGGTACCTGCGCTTTGGCATACCGCGCGAGATGTTGCGCCTGCGCCATCACAGCGCCGAGGAGCTCTCCCATTATTCAGCCGGGACGGCGGACGTCGAGTTTGATTTCCCGTGGGGATGGGGCGAACTCGAGGGCATTGCCAACCGCACCGATTTCGACCTGAAGGCGCACGCAGAAGCGAGCGGGCAAGTGCTCGAGTACTTCGACCAGACCACCGGCGAACGTTACGTGCCTCACGTCATCGAGCCCGCCGCCGGGGTAGCCCGCACGATGATGGCATTTTTGATCGCCGCCTATACCACGGACGAAGTCGCCGGCGAGGCCCGCACCGTACTTCGTCTGCACCCCCGCATCGCCCCCTACCAGGTGGCGGTGCTGCCGCTGTCGAAGAAGGACACTCTGCTGCCGCTGTCAGAGGAGGTCCTGGCGCTCCTGCAGCCGGTCACCATGTGCGACTACGACGTGACTCGCGCCATCGGCCGGCGTTACCGCCGCCAGGACGAGATCGGTACTCCGCTGTGCGTGACGATCGATTTCGAGTCTCTCGAGGACAAGGCGGTCACCGTGCGCGAGCGCGACACGACGGCCCAAGAGCGGGTGCCTATCGACCGACTGGTCGAGGTGGTCCAGTCGCGCCTGGCCTGGTAGCGCCGGGCCTCGCCCCTGACCGGTCACCGGCACGCTTTAGTCTCTGCCTGTGGGGATCGTTGCCGAGGACGTAGAACGGGTCAGGTCGGCCACCGACCTCGTGGCCCTCGTCTCCGAACGCGTTGCCCTGCGCCGGGTGGGCACCCAGTGGGTCGGACTGTGCCCGTTCCACGGTGAAAACACAGCCTCGTTCTCGGTAAACGGGGAGCTGGGCGTCTACTACTGCTTCGGCTGCCAGGTGCGGGGCGACGCTATTTCGTTCCTGCGCGAGACCGAGCACCTGGACTTTGCCACGGCCGTTGAGACGCTGGCGGCGCGGGCCGGCATAACTCTGCGCTACGACGGCGAGGACCACGCCGGCGGGGCGCACAAACGGTCCACGGAGCTCACCGAAGCCATGGAGCGAGCGGTCAACTGGTACCACGCCCGCCTCGTCGGCGCGCCCGACGCGGCCGATGCCCGGCGGTACTTGCGCAGCCGGGGCTACGACAGCGAGACGGTGAAGAAGTACCGCCTGGGCTGGGCGCCCGACGGGTGGGACGCCCTGGTGGCCAGCGCCGGGGTGCAGGGCGAGCTACTGGTGGCCGTGGGCCTGGCGTTCCGCAACAAGGCGAACCGCCTCAACGACTCGTTCCGCGCCCGGGTGCTGTTCCCCATCTTTGACGCCGCCGGCCGGCCGGTGGGCCTGGGCGGGCGCCTGCTGCCCGGGGGTACCGGGCCCAAGTACAAGAACACCCAGGCCACGCCCATATATGACAAGAGCCGGGTGCTGTACGGGCTCAACTGGGCCAAATCCACCGTCGTCGAACAGGGCCGCGTGGTGGTGTGCGAGGGTTACACCGACGTGATCGGCCTGCAGCGCGCCGGCGTCACCGAGGCCGTAGCCACCTGTGGCACGGCGCTGGCCGAGGGTCATATCAAGCTGCTCACCGGCTTTTCCCGCCGCATCGTCCTGGCGTATGACGCCGATCCCGCCGGCCAGGGGGCGGCCGAGCATTTCTACGACTGGGAGCGACGCTTCGACGCCGAGATCTCGGTCGTCGCCCTGCCACCGGGCGCCGATCCCGCCGACCTGGCCCAGAGCGATCCCGAGCGCCTGCGCGAGGCGGTCTCGGGCGCCATGCCCTACCTCGGCTTCCGGCTCGAGCGTCTCTTCGCCCATGCTGACCTGCGTAACCCGGAGGGCCGGGCTCGGGCGGCGGAGGCCAGCCTGGCCTTGATCGCTGAGCACCCAGACGCGTTGGTCCGGGACCAATACCTGATGCAGGTCTCGGACCGGTGCCGGCTCAGCCCCGATCAGCTGCGCTCGCTGCCCCGCCCCGTCCCCGCCGCTCCCGTCCGCCCCGGTGCCACCCTCCCCGGCGCCCCCCGCTCTGGTACGGCTCCAGGCGCCGCCCCCGGAGTGTCACAGGCCCGGCCTCAGAGCCGGTCGCCGCTGCCCCGGCCCGAGCTGGAGGCTTTGCGCCTGGCCGTCCACCGGCCCGACCAGGTGGCGGGCCGTCTCCACCCCGTCCTGTTCAGTTCGGAGCTGGCCCGGGCGACGTTTGCCGAGCTGGCGGGGGCGATGACCCTCCACGGTGCCATCGAGTCGGCGTCGCCGGAGGTGGCGGACCTGCTGAGTCAGCTGGCTGTCGTCGACAGCAAAGAGGATGCCGACGACGTCGTCCGCCGGCTGGTGGAACAGGCGGCGGCTCGCGCCCTGGCGGAACTGCGCAGGGAAGCCAGGAGCAGTACCCCGACCTCGAGCCACGCCGAGCTGGCCAAGCGTACGGCGCTGTTCCAGCTCGGCTTGCAGGCGCTGCGCTCGGTGGAGCCTGGGCCCGACTACGAGGCTCGTTTGGAGGCGGCAGAAGGGCAATTGTCAGATTTGTTACTGGCAAGCCCTAACATGACCCCCGCGGGCCCGTCTTCCGACGACAGAGAGGCTCTGTAGAACGAGAGGCTCTGTAGGAACCGTGAGAGCACCTTTCACAGCCTCAGGGGAGGCGACCCCTGAGTTCCTGGCTCTTTTGAGGCTGGGCCGGGAACGCGGTTTCTTGGCTCCCCACGACCTGATGTCTGTGCTCGAAGGCGTCGAGCTGCGCACTGAGCTGATCTCGGCGGTGGTTGGCCGGGTCACTGCAGAGGGCATCGAATGGCGGGAGCCGAAAGAACTGCTCTCTGACGAGGGCCTGGTCAGCTTGGTGGCGGAGGTCGCCCCCGACGGCACCGACCAGGTCGGCCCGGACGGGCTGGCGCGCTACCGCCTGCTGCGCAAAAAGCCGCGTGAGCCTTTCCGGAACGGCCGGCGGCTATCGGTGGCCGGCCTCCAGCTCGAGATCGGTGCCGCCGCTCCGGGCAGCTCGGACTCGGTGCGGGCGTACTTGAAAGAGATCGGCAAGGTGCGCCTCCTTTCGGGCGAGCAAGAGGTCGCTTTGGCCCGCTGCGTCGAGCGGGGCATAGCCGCTGCCCGTCACCTCGAGGAGCTCGAGCAGCGGGCGCGCCAGAACCCGTCAGGGCCCCGGGGCCCCCACCAACGCGCCCTTGACAAGCAGCGTGAGGCGGACGAACGTCTCCGGGCCGAGGGCATCATGGCCCGCCAGGTCCTGGTCGAGGCCAACCTGCGCCTGGTGGTCTCGGTGGCCAAGTGGTACCGCAACCGGGGCATGTCGTTCCTCGACCTGATCCAGGAGGGCAACCTCGGCCTCATGCGTGCGGTCGACAAGTTCGACTACACCAAAGGCTTCAAGTTTTCGACCTATGCCACTTGGTGGATCCGCCAGGCCATCAGCCGGGCCATCGCCGACCAAGCCCGCACCATACGCATCCCAGTCCACATGGTCGACAACATCAACGCCGTTGTCCGGGCGCAGCGCAGCCTCCTGCAGGAGACGGGGCGGGAGCCGAGCATCGACGAGGTGGCCAAGCGGGCCGAAATGACGCCGGACCGGGTGCGCGAGATCCTCCGCATCAGCCAGGACACGGTCTCGCTTGAACAGCCTCTCGGAGAGGACACCTTCAACTTGTCGGACACCCTGGAAGACGACACCGCGCTGGCTCCCAGTGAGGCGGCGGCGCAGGCGATGCTGACGGCGGCCGTCCGCAGCGTCCTGGCCGACCTGTCAGAACGGGAGCGCAAGGTTGTCCGGTTACGGTTCGGCCTCGACGACGGCCAGGCCAGGACGCTGGAGGAAGTTGGCAAGGCGTTTGGTGTGACCCGTGAGCGGGTCCGCCAAATTGAGTCCAAGAGCTTGGCCAAGCTGCGCCAACCTCTGCGCAGCGGGCAGTTGCGGGACTACCTGGACGAGTAGCAGCAGGCTCCCCGACGGTGACGCTCTAGGGGCCGGTCCCGAGATGGTAGCGTGGCCGACAGTTTTCCGGGGTAGCTCAACCGGCAGAGCGGGTGACTGTTAATCACTAGGTTGAGAGTTCGAGTCTCTCCCCCGGAGCGCTGAGGGGCGGCAGGTCAGGGAGTGGAAAGTAGCTCTGACCTGCGGTAATACATGACCGTAGTTACCCGTCTGTGACCGTTGGAGGCCGCTGGCGCGTGTCCTACGCGTGTCACGCGTGTCCTGTCTGTGTCAAATCTCGTCTCGCGTGGAGATTTACGAGCGTGCCCATTGCGGGGGAATTGGCAGTCTTTTCCCGGAGACGTCGAGCTGGTCTGAGAGCTTCGCCTGGACGCCCTCGAAGAGGTGGCCGTAAACACGGTCACGGTCCCGCCGCCGCCCGATAAGTGGGACGTGCGGGTCGGGTCCAAGTCGGGGCATCCCTGGCCACCGTTTGGGCTACAGCCCGGTCCGCTCGGGAGGTCACTAGTGATGGTGGCATCCTGGAGGGCGTGGAGCCTCGTGGCTGGCGTGACGGCCCGGGTCAACGCGTGGTGCGGCGTGCCTTGTCGATCGCTTCGGAGAGCAACGAGAGATGCCAGCCCGTGCACCTGCTTGCCGCTCTGGCAGAGGTCCAGGGTCCCCTGGCAACGATCCTGAAGCCAGCCCGTGAGCGATGGCTTTACCCGCGGGCGGAGCCGCCCAGCAATCTTGGCGGTGGCACGGGCTACCTCGCCTCGCAGGCCGTCCAGGCCGCCACGCGCTTCGCCACTGACCGCCAGGAGCCGTTCGCCGCCGGGCACCTCGCCGTTGCCGTAATCGACCAGGCCGATACCGAGGTGGTCAAGCTCCTGCGCGACGCGCACATTGGACCGGCCCGCGTCCGCGCCGTGGCTCTGGAGACGCTGCGGGCGCCTCCGGGCCTTATCCCTCTCCCCTTGCCACCTCTGTGCCCCGCCGGGACCGCTGATCGACCGGCGTTGCCGGTCGAGGACCTCGACCCGCCGGCATGGTCTGTGCTGTCGTGGCGCCAGGAGCACCTGCCCCTAGGTCGCCTGAAGCGCCAGAGCGACTGGTACGCGCTGTCCCACCTAGAGCACAGGGCGGCCTGGCGCATTGCCGACCGACGGCACCTTGACGACGACCAGCGCTATTCGTTGCTGTCCCAACATCGTGACCGGGTCGAGGCGCTGGCCCGCGACGCCCGGCCCGATCTCGTGGAGACCCGACGCGAGCGCATGCAGCGCTATGCAGGTTCTAGGCCGCTAGTTACTGTCCCTATGGTTGTCCGCAAGCGTCGGCCGACCTGGCGAAGGGTTTTCCCCAGCCTCGTGGTCGGCTGGCCAAGCTGGTTCGCCAACCGGCGTACTGGTCTGCGCGACAGCTACTTCCGCCTGGTTACAGCTCCGGCGTACCGGGGCCAACCGGCGATCAGGTCCTGATGAACATTCTGGCGCTTTGCAAATGTCCTAGGCGCTAGCGAACCTGACCTGCGATACCTATTCCGCGCTCCGGCGCCGGAACCAGTCTGCCGGGCTATCGAAGCGCAGAGCGACACTTCTGGAGCGCGCCGTCCTACTGGGTTGAGGCGGTCTCAATGTCGAAACCGAGCCCTATCATCCGGCGTCCGTTATGCACCCGAACTATCGGAGGCTCAGCTCCAGAACTCGTCGGCCGCGTACAGGTCGAACGTGAGGTTCGAGAACTCGGTAGCCTTGCCATTGCTTAGGTGCCACACATGACATTCCAGGGCGTCGAGCGACTTGCCCGACCGCTTAGCACGGGCCTGGACCATAACGGCGGCGTGCCCGTCGTTGGCGAGGATGTCGTGGATTTCAATACTGAAGGTCCCACCGGACAGTTCGAAGATCCTGCCAAACAGTTCTTGGACCTGTTGGTGGCCCTTGAAGTCCCCCGAGAGTGGGTTGCGCCCGGGCTCGTGCCAGACTATGTCGTCATCAAAGATCGACATGACAGTGCCGAGGTCCCCCTTGGCGAATGCTTCGTAGGCTCGGCGTAGAAGCTCTTCGTTCGGATGTGCCATTGGTTCATTCCCCCCAATCGTCGACAGCGGGGCATCCCGCGTCCGCGGGCAGCCTACGCCTTCGAAGCAACTGGGCATCGTCGTTGGTCAACAACGCCCGCAGTAGTAGACAGTCGCTCGAGGAGCTCACGGCGAAGGAGTTCGACCTGAGCTTCGCCGTTAACGCCAGGGCGACGTCACGGTCAACTGCGTCAACCCCGTCACGAGCGCGCGCCAGGACGTACGGCGGGTACGGGAGGCTCGGTTGCGGGTACGGTCTGCTTTACGCGGTCGCTGGCGGCAATACATGACCGTAGTTACACCTTGGTGACCGTAGCCGCTACCCCTGCGGGCGGGACTGGCGCAGGGCGGCGGCCAATCGGTCGAGCAGACCGGCCAGCTGGCGCTGCTCGGCTTTGGTCAATTCGTTGAACAGGTCGCTTATGGCATCCAGACGGGGTGCCAGCTCCTGCTCGGCCGCCTGGAACCCATCCTTAGTGAGCTCGACCAGGGTGGCCCGGCGATCGCTCGGGTGGGCCGTACGGCGCACCAGCCCGTCGATCTCCAGAGCGTCCACCGCCGCCGTCATGTTGCGGGGGCTGAAGCCGAGCTCGTCTGCCAGCTCGCGCATCATGTGCGGGCCCCAGCAATGTAGGAGCTCGAGCAGCCGCAGCCGCGGGTAGTTGAGGCCGTCCGTGCCCACATGGTTCACCAGGCGTTGGAAAGCGGCCGAAAAAACCATGGCCGAATGCATCACGGCGGCGCGCTCGGGAGCCAGCTCAACCACGCCCGGTTGGGGCGCCACCGACGTCCGACCCGGCACCATCCCCGCATGATACTCCGCTGCACTCACTCACGTGATTATTACGCGAGTGACTATATCGATGGTAACGTTCACCGACAGCACCATTCCGCACCATCATTCCGTACCCATGGAGGAACCGATGACCGCAAACCTCGTCGACGCCAGATTGCCTCTCTCCCCAGGCACCTGGAACGTGGACCCCAACCACTCCAGTGTGAACTTCAAAGTCCGCCATATCGGCCTCACCAACGTGCGTGGCCGTTTCAACAAGTTCACCGCCAGCTTCAACGCGGGTACTTCCGTGGAAGGGTCGAGCGTCCAGGCCGTTATCGAGATGTCCTCGGTTGATACCAATCAACCCGACCGGGACGCACACCTCCGCTCGACCGACTTCTTCTCGATCGAGCAGCACCCCCAGATGCTCTTCAGCTCCCGCTCCATCGCGCCGGACGGCGACGGGTACGTGGTCGACGGCGACCTGACCATCAACGGGATCGCCAAGCCGGTCAGTTTGGCCGTGGAGTTTGACGGTGTCCAGGTCTTCCCGGGCGATGGCAGCACCCACGCCGGCTTCTCGGCGAGTACCGAGATAAACCGTGACGATTTCGGCGTCGACTTCAACATGCCGCTCGGCGTCGACCGCCTTGCCCTTGGAAAAAAGATCGCCATCGAGATAGACATCCAGTTTGTAGCCCCCAAGTAGGTCTGATCCCAACCGAGCTTGCCCTCAGAGGTCATGGTTGACCGACAGCGTCACCATGTCTCGGTATTGGGCCGCTTACGCCTCAAGCTGATGACCGCGACGTCTGCAGTTGCCCGATCGAGGGGAGTAGCCAAGCTGGCGGCAACAGGATGCTGGCCAGCGGCCGGTCCCGGGCTCGTCGTTCAGGCGATATCGCTGATGACGCACATGAGGGTCAGCTCGTCAATGGGGGAAGGCTCGAAGCCGTAGTGAAGGTAGAACTGTCGGGCTTCCCCGTCCTGGGCGTGCACCAGCAACAGTCGAGCGCCGACCACGGCGGCCACTTCCATCGCCTTGAGGGCGAAGTGCCTCAATGGCGCGGCGCCGAGGCTTCGGCCGGCGTACTCCATGTCGACCGCCAGGCGGGCCAGCAGGATGGCGGGTAGGTCCTCGGGCGATCTCATTGCACATGGACCGTACGTACACTAACGCCGACGAGCCGTCGCCGCTCACCAGAGACCGTGCCTCTCAAGACTGTGGCTTGGTCCCGGTGTAGTTGGTGACCTTGCCGCCCGTAGTGATCCGCCCGATCGAATTGTTCTTGGAATTGGTGAACCACAGAGCCCTATCAGGTCCGGTCGTAATCCCAACGGGCCCGTCGATGCCCGTACCGGTGTAGTTGGTGACGCGGCCGCTCGTCGTGACCCGGCCGATCGAGTTACCGCCATAGTTGGTGAACCAAAGAGCGCCGTCCGGCCCGGTCGTGATCGAGTCCGGTTCGTTGATGCCGGTCCCAGTGAACAACCTGCCCTCCCCATCGGTAGTGATGCGGCCGATAGAGTTCCCGCCGTAGTTGGTGAACCAAATTGCCTTGTCAGGTCCAACCGTGATGCCGAGTGGCTCATCAAGGCCTGAATTTGTGTAAACCCTGATCCTCCCGTTGGTGGTGAGCTGTGCGATCGAGCCTTTGGTCGCACTTGTGCCGGCGTTGGCAACCCAAACGTCGCCATCGGGACCGATGGTGATCCCGGCCGGGTCGTCGATGTACTTGCTGGTGTGGATGATGATATTGCCACCGGTCGAGATCAGGCCGAACGAACCGGGGTTGTAGGCGTCGGTGAACCAAAGGTCGCCGCCGGGCCCGCGAGTGATCCCGATCGGGTTGGCGATCCCGGTGGCCGAGAAGTCGCTGAGCTTGCCGCTGGTCGTGATGCGCCCGATCGAACCTCCGGCGGAGTTGGTGAACCAAAGGGCGCCATCCGGGCCTAGCGCGATCCCCGCGGGCGCGTCGATACCGCGCCCGGCATATACCGTGACCTTCCCGCTGGTGGTGATGCGCCCGATCGAGCCGCGGTTGGTCTTGTTGCCCAGGTTGGTGAACCACAGGGCCCCGTCCGGCCCGGTCGTGATGTACGCGGGGACACTGATCACGGCGGTTGGACGCGACGCCGCGCCCAGCCTCGTGGCGGCGCTCGCCACCGGGACGGCTATCAGACCGTCGAGTGCCAGTACCACGCACCCAACAACAGACCGTCTCAGGCGCTGCACCAGTACCTCCTTGGCCTGCCGTTCCCAGGCAGTCACCGCGGATGTTACGGTGCCCAGACAAGCCACAGGCAGGGAAAGGCCACAACTAGGCGTTCTCCCGATAGGGCAAGCCTGGGCCCTCGGGGGCCGAGGGCTCATAATGCCGGCGGGCTCAGGAGCCGTTCTTGGACGCAGGTAGGACGCCCGTTGCTGTCCCGGTAGGCTCCGCTTGTGCTTCTGGGAAGGGATCCCGAACGCCGCCTCATTGACTCGCTCGTCGACGGTGCGCGCGGCGGCCACAGCCAGGCTCTAATGGTCCTAGGCGAAGCCGGGATTGGGAAGTCCGCGCTTCTAAATTACCTAGAGAGCCGTGCGACAGGCTTCACGGTGCTGCGTGCCAACGGGACAGAGTCCGAGTCCGAGCTGGCCTTTTCTGGCCTCGCCGACCTCCTGCGACCGCTGCTCGGCGAGCTCGGTGCGTTGCCCCAACCACAAGCCGCCGCCCTCGCCGGTGCGCTGGCGCTCGGGCCGCCCGTGCCCGGGGACCCGTTCGCCATCGGCACGGCCACCCTGGGGCTTTTGTCGAGAGCAGCGGAGCGGTCCCCACTGGTTGCGCTCATAGAGGACGCCCAGTGGTTGGACCGGCCCTCTCTGGCCGCCATCGTTTTCGCCGCCCGCCGCGTCCAGGCCGAGGGGATCGTGATGATCTTCGCTGTCCGGGAGGGCGAGTGCCCGGCCGTCTCAATGGAGGGCCTGGGGACGCTTCGCCTTGCCCACCTTGAGGCCTCCGCCGCCAGTGAGCTCTTGGCCCTGACCACCCCGTTTTTGCCGCCACCGGTGGCCGAGCGGATCTGCGCCGCCGCCGGAGGGAACCCACTGGCATTGATAGAGATGCCTCTGGCCCTCACTGACGCCCAGCGAGGTGGCACCGATGCACCGGAAAGACCGATGGCGGTCGGCCCGAGGCTCACGGCGATCTTCAGACGACGCGTGGCAGCGTTGTCAGCCCAGGCACAGTCCAGTCTCCTGATCGTAGGTATTGTGAGTGTTTAGGTACATGAACCGGCCCGGGAAGTTGGGGTCGTAAATCTGCACCACCAGCTGGCCCTGAGGACCGCCGCGATAGAAGTAGCCGGTCGCCAGCACCTGGTGGTTGTCGAACACCTGCGTCGGGCTCAACGCCTCCACGAGCAATAGGGGGACCGGCTCCCCGGCATTGACCGACGCCGTGATGGAAGAGAAGTAGTGGCTCGTCTCCCTCTCGCGCTCGGACTCGTAGGGATCCAGCACCATCATGTGGAGCATCTCTCTGACCGCGAACGCATCGTCACCCTCGAGGCTATTGAGCTCCCGGGTGTACAGGTAATTGAACACCGGCCCGCTGTTCGGAGGGCCCAGCAAGCCGGGCCCAAGCGCGGGGCCTGTCGTCGACCCCTCGGGTGTCGTCGTGCCATTACCGGCCAAAAAGGTGTCCAGCGCCGCGTAGACCATGCCGCCACACAGGCCGTACGTCCGGTCGAAGGCCAGGCTGTACCCGCCGACCGACAGAGTGAACTTGTTGTTCGTGAAACTGTTCTCAAAATCAAAACCTTGCGAATTGAAGCCGCCGGGGGGGCCCGTGAACGGGTCGAAGTTGGTGACATGGAGATCACTGATTATGGGCGGAGGCAACGCCGCCCAAGCCGGGCTCGTCGTCAAGCCCGCTCCGGCCGCGAGGAGCGACAAGCATGACGCGACCCTCAAAGCCTTAAGCGCGGGCACGGCGATGACCTTATGTTGCGCCCCGGCGCATGGCTATAGGGAAAACGCCTAGTTGTGCTCTTGGCGCAGGTGCGATGAGCTCTGGACCGAACTGCAGGCAGGATCGCGGTGTTAAGCTCCCGCCCATGGGGCTGGCGGGCTGACGTGAGGCCTTTCCGACGAAGAGCGCGCGTCCTTGTAACACTGTCATTGGTCTCGTCGCTCTTTGCTTACCCATCGACATCGCTGGCGGCGGTGGCTCCCGGTACCGGCCATGGGGCGACGGAGGGGATCGACGTTGACTCCGGGCACTATTCCTCGGGGGACGTCGACTCGACGAGCTCGTCCAACTACCAGGTCGAGCTGAGCTTCACTTTTTCCGTCAGTAGCGCCGGCGAGATCTTGGGCGGGGGCAGCGGCAGTTACACCGACGCGCACTGGCACCTCTTCGGCGTCAATGGCGACAATGGGCCGTTCGACTGCGACCCGCCTATCGCTGCGGCGCCGTTCTCGGTCGAGGTTAGCGGTCACGCTGATGGGGACATGGCTCACATTTCGCTCTCCATGCCGGATGCCACCGAGACCAACGCTGATTACAATTGTGGGGCCGACTACTCCGGCTACGCCACCACTTCGCATATCATGTCGAGCTCGCTGTCGCTTGTCGGCGGGGACGACTTGACCGTGTCGCTAGGGTCGCCGTCTTCGTTCACAGTACAGAAGCAGACCCAGAGCGGCAGTGGGGACGACACCGAAAACGACGAGCACATCTGGTCGTTTTCCTTCACACCGCCGGCAGCCCTGACCACCGGTACGTCCGAGAGCGGCGGGGCCACGAGCTCGGGCAGCACGCCCGGCACTTGCGGTCTGAGGTTGACGAACGTCTTGGCCAAGCCGTCGCCCGCTCATCCGGGGCAACCCGTCACCGTCGCCTTCGACGTGTCTTCACCCGCCCACGCCAGCCTGTTTGTCCAACGAAGTGGGGGTAAGGGCGTCACCGTGGCGGCACTCAACGTACCAGCCGGCCGCGACCAGCTCGTCTGGGGCGGCTGGTCCGGGAAATTCCCCGCCAGCAGCGGGCAGTACGAGCTGACCATCGCCGCCCAGGGCTGCGGGGTCACTCGGGCCCAGGCCGTCGCGCTCAGGGTCACATGAACTGGCCGGGACAGGGGGAGCTGACCGCGGTGAGCGCCCGGGCGGCCCTTCGCGCCCGCTTGGCTGGCGCCAGCCATGACCAAATCGAAGGTGGGGACTTCGCTGCCTTCGCCGAGGCGTTGTCCCGCTTCGTTGAGCGCGACCTCGTCCAGGCCCGGCTCGGCACGGGGCGCGCCGAGCTGGCCCGCCTGGCCCACCAGCTGGAGGGCTCGCTGGCCATCGAGGCGGCATCGACGAGCCCTCCAGGCACGACCAGAAGCTGGTCGACGCGGCGAGCTCCGCTCCCGTGGGCAAACTCGAGGACGCGCGTCGACGCGGTCAGGACAGCGGCGGCCGACATTTTCGAAGTCGAACTGCCCGGGGTGCCCGTGCCGGAAATGGCCGACGAGCGTGAACGCTACTTCCACCTCCTTCTGCACGTCGAGACCTCCACCGAAGGCGTCGACCGATTGGTCCGCCGGCTGCTGCCGCCGGCCACGGTACGCCGGCGCCTCTTGGGGCAGGCCCGGCGCGAGCTGGCCGAGGAGTTCGACAAACACGCTGGGCGGGCCCACCGGGACTTGGCCAACGCCTGGGCTCGGTGCGCCAGCGGTTCGAGGCCGCTATGGAGGCTGAACTGGACCGCTCGGTGGGGACCATCCTGGCCGCGACCGCCCGGGCCGAGGAGCTGCGAGAACAAGCCGAGGTCGACCGGCGCCAGCACCGCCAACGCGACGACGCCGCTCGCCGCCTGTTGGCGCCGCTCTCAGCGTGTCGTCAGGCCTGACGGCGCCAGGGGCGACTGAGGGGCGCAGGGACGCTAAGGTGTCATTGCCGGATGAGGCTCCGGTGGTCCCGCCCAGCTAGCGGTCTGGCCCGAACCACCCCGAAGGGGTTGATGGCCTCTACGTCGTGACGTCGGTCTACGTAGAGGAGAACTGGAACGGTGCAATTGCCCCCGGCGGCGGTACAAGCGCTCCAGGTGCTGGTCGTCCTGTTCATGGCTCCTCTCGTAAGCGGGGTCATCGCCCGTGTCGAGGCGCGACTACAGGGTCGGCGCGGCCCCCGTGCCCTGCAGCCCTATTACGACATCGCCAAGCTTTTCCGTAAAGAGATGCTGGCGCCTGAGGGCGCCAGCTGGGTCTTCGTGGCCGCTCCCGTCGTGGCCTTCACGTCTTTTTTGACGGTGCCGCTTCTCATCCCCGTGCTAACCGACTTTCCGCTCCCGCTCGGGTACATGGGCGACATCATGGGCGGGGGGCTCATCCTCGCCCTGGGGGGCTTCTCCGTGGCCTTGGCCGCGCTCGACACGGGCGACCCCTATGCCCAGCTCGGGAGCAGCCGGGCTATGACATTTGGGGCTCTGATCGAGCCTTCGGTCCTTTTTGTGGTTTTCGCCGTCGCCCTCATCACCACGACCGACTTGCCCTATGCCATGGCCGCGGTGGACCGCTCCTCTTTGGCCCAAGCGCTGCGGCCGGCCCATCTTTTGGCCGCCGTCGCCTTCTTCCTGGTCGTGCTGTCGGACACCGGGAGGATCCCGGTCGAGACCCACACCAGCACCCTGGAGTTCGGGATGATCGACGAGGCCCGGACCTTCGAGCACTCCGGCCCCGCCCTCGCCCTGCTGAAATGGGGCTCGGCCATAAAGCAGATGGTCCTTTACGTGATCCTGGTGGACGTTTTCTGCGCACCCTGGGGCCTGGCCGGGTCGCGCCAGCTCGGCGGTGTCTTGCTCGCCGTACCCGTCCTGCTGGCCAAGGCTCTCGGTGCCGGGACCATTTTCGCCGTGATCGACAACTCATTTTCGAAGTTGCGCCTGTACAAGATCACCGAGTTCATGGCTTCCGCCTTCGCCTTGTCGGCCGTGTCCGTGCTCGTGCTATACCTGGGGGGTGGCTGATGCCCGTCCCGTTGCTCGGCGCCGTGCCCAGCCCGCCGACGACCTTCGACGGGGTGACGGAGGCTCTGGCCGTCCTTGTCTTGTTGGTCGTGTTCGCCATGATGCGCGAAGCGCTCCTACGCTCTCAGGTCCGGCTCTATGCCTTCCAATCGCTGGCCGTCGCCGCTCTTGCGGGGGTCCTGGGGGCCAGCCAGCACGCCGGCGAGCTGTACGTGCTCGCCGGTCTCTCCGTGGCGTTGAAGGTGGTCCTCGTGCCGGCCGTGGTGCTCCGTTTGCTGAGCGCGGCCGAAGTCGACCTGGCCGGGAGCCACCGCTTCGGAGTGGCGACCATGGTGCTTCTCGGCGTGGTGGTCTCGGTCATCGGTTTTCTCACCGTGAGCAACATCCCGATCAACTCCTCGGGCATCAATAGCCTCCCCGTCCCCGCCCTGAGCGCCGCCGCCGCCACTGTGCTCGTCTCGTTCGTCCTCGTTATGTTCAGGGCCGACGTCGTCTCCCAGGCTGTGGGTTTTTTTTCGATGGAGAACGGTGTGTCCGTGGCCAGCCTGGTGGTCGCCGCCCGGATGCCCCTGATCCTCGAAGTGGGGTTCTTGTTCGACCTCCTGGTCGCCGGGGTGGCCTTCGGCGTCCTCATGCGCGCTCATCACCGCCGATCTGCTTCCCTGTCCACCGAAACCCTTGACCAGCTCCGCGGGTGAGGGTGGTCAGATGAAATGAGCGCCGTCCTCATAGTCATAATGGCCGTACCTCTCGGCGCCACCGTCGTTTCCTGGTGGGCAGGCCCGCGCCTCGCCGGGCTGGTGACGGTGCTGGCCGGGACGGCCACCTTCGGCCTGGCCATGGCGCTGGTGCCTTCAGTGGCCAGGTACAAGGATGGCACGAGCGCCGTCGGCGCCTTGGGTAATTGGTTGCGGGTCGACCCGCTGTCGTTGGTGTTCTTGCTGGCGACTGCCTTTCTTTACTGTCTCACAGCCATATTTTCTGTGGGCTATGTTGCTGCCGACCGTGCTGCGACCCGGGTTTACCGGCGGCGGTTGTTCGCCGGGCTTAATCTCTTCGCCTGGGCCATGGCCATGGCCCCTATGGTCAACGACCTGGGGCTGCTGTGGGTGGCGATCGAGGTGACCACTGTGGTCAGTGCGTTGCTGGTCGCCATCGAGGGTACCGATGGCGCCATCGAGGCGGCGTGGAAGTACATACTCATCGCCTCCCTCGGCCTCGGGTTGTCATTGCTCGCGACCGCGGTCATCTACCACGCCGGGAGTTTTTCTCTGGGCGGCTCCTACGACCTGTCCTACACCAAGCTCCTCGGCAAGGCGTCGGTCTTCCCCGCGGCGACCGTCCGGCTCGGCTACCTGCTGGCTGTTGTCGGCTATGGGACGAAGGTGGGCCTTTTCCCCGTGCACACTTGGTTGCCCGATGCCCATTCGGAAGCCCCCACACCGGTTTCGGCACTACTTTCGGGATCTTTGCTGGCCACATCGTTCTACGCCATCCTGCGTTACTACCAGATCACAGAGCGGGCTGCCGGCGCTGCTTTTGCCCGCGATGTGCTGGCCGGCTTTGGTGTGCTCACGCTCCTGCTCGGAACGTTGTACTTGGCTTCCCAGCGTGATTTGAAGCGCTTGCTGGCGTACTCGTCCATCGAGCACATGGGCATCTTGGCCATTGGGGTGAGCTTTGCGTCTCCCCTGGCCATTGCCGGGGCCCTCCTGCACGTCCTCGCCCACGCCGCCGCCAAAGGGACGTCCTTCTTCGGGGCCGGGAGCGTGGCCCGCAAGCTACGGACCAAGGACCTGGAGAGGATCCGCGGTGGTATCGGCCTTCTGCCCTGGACGGGCCCGATGTTGGTGGCAGGGATGTTAGGGCTGTCGGCCATGCCACCTTTCGGGACGTTCCGCTCCGAGCTGTCGATCGTCGCCGGAGGCTTCGCCGGCGGGCCCGGTGCCAACACCGCGGAAGAGGCCATTGCCGCCATAATGGTGGTCCTGGCGACACTGGCCTTTTTCGGCCTTTCATGGCATATGGGCCAAAGCATGCTTTCGCCCGTCCCGGACAGCGGTACCGCCGTGGTCAAGGGGGAGACGAGCCGGCTTATGGTGCTGGCCATGGCCTTTGGGCTCCTCGGCCTGGTTGTCTTAGGGGTGCACCCGCCCGCCGCGCTCGACCACCTGCTCAACGGCGCCGCCGCCGAGCTCGGAGTGGCTCGATGACCGTGCCGGCCACGACGACTGGTCCCCCGATGTGGGACGAGATAGCCGTGCCTGCTCAAGAGTTCGCCGCCACCGTTGTCCGCCGCACGGCCGGGGGCCCGCCGGGCCTGGGCGGCCCGACCGGACCGGCCGACGGGGGGCGCTTTGCCGGGCTCTTCGGCTCCGCCCGGGCCGACGGCTCGGTGGTACTGCGGGCGGCTATAGCCCGCTACGGCCGCCTCGATGTCGTGACCACGGTGGTCCCCGCCACCAGCGTCGGGGGCGACGCGGGGTACCAGGCGCTCACGCCCGCTGTCCCCGGCGCGGCCTGGTACGAGCGCGAAATAGCGGATATGTTCGGCCTGCTCCCCGAAGGCCACCGTCGCGTCGACCCCCTGGTCCTTCCCCGCCCGTCGGAGGCGGCGCCGCCCCGACCAGGCTCCTCGGTCCCGATGTTGGCGGTCATCCCTGACGAGGCGTACCTGTCGGCGCACGTCTCGGGGGAGGGCATCTTCACCATCCCTTATGGGCCGGTGCGCTCAGGCGTTTTCGAATCGGTCCAATATCTCGTGGAAACTCCCGGTGAAGACATTCCGCATGTGCGTGCTCGCGTTTACCACAAGCACCGCGGCCTGGAACGGCGGTTCCAGGGCCTGAGCGCCCTCGACGGGGTGCTCTTGGCCGAGCGGGCCGAGGGAGTCGCGTCGGTTGCTCACGCCCTGGCTTTCTGCCAGGCCATCGAGGCCATAGCGTCGGCCAACGGTCCTGTGCCACCCGCCGCGCTGCTCGCGCGGTCGTTGCACGCCGAGCTCGAACGCATTGCCAACCACCTGGAGTCCATGGTCCGACATGCCGAGGCCGCCGGTCAGGCGGTCGCCTACGCCCGTTTCAGTTGGCACAAGGAGCGCGTGCTGCGCCTCCGGGCCAGGCTGTGCGGGCATCGTTTCGGTCGGGGCGTGGTGGTCCCCGGGGGAGTCTCGGCCGGACCGGCGCTGGCCCCCGCCGCCGCCCTGGCGGACCTGGCCGCCCTGGAAGTGGACCTGCGCTCAGATGCCGATCTGTTGATGGGCACGTCGTCGTTTATCGACCGCCTGCGCGGTACGGGCGTTATCACGGCGGAGGTGGCCGCCGCTCGCGGGGCCCTTGGCCCGGTGGCGCGGGCGTCAGGTTCGCAGGAGGACCTTAGGAGTTACCGGCCTTACGCGGCCTACGGCCTGATCAAGGTCCCCGAGCACCGCTACCGCAGTTCCGGCGACGCTCTCGCCCGCCAGCTCGTGAGGTTGGAAGAGATATGGGGCTCGTTCCAACTGTGCCGGATGGCGCTTGAGAGCCTAGCCGAACGGCCCGCCGACGGCCCTTGGGCTGCGCCCTTGGTCACGAGCGACGGCACCGGGTGGGGGTGGGCGGAGGCACCGCAGGGGGAGTTGCTTTATCTTGTCGAAGTTGAAGCCGGCAGCCTTAGACGGGTCAAGCCCCGCTCGGCCTCGTTCCACAACCTGAGCTTGTTCCCCGAGGCCTTCGGCGGGGACATCTTCACCGACTTTGCCTTTATTGAAGCCAGCTTTGGCCTCTCCATCGCCGGGGTCGCAGGCTGATGCCCTGGGTAACACGAGGCTTACGCCACGGCGTGCTGACCAGCCCCTACCCGGGACGCCCGGACGGTTACGGAGCCGATTGGCGGGGTGCCGTCAGTGTCCGGCCACAGGCGGGCGCAGCCGCGGGGCACGGGGCCAAAGAGCTGTGCCCGACGGGAGCGATCGGCCAGGATGCCGGCGGGGGCGTGGTGCTCGACAGAGGTATGTGCATCCTGTGCGGCCGGTGCGTGGCGGCGCGCCCCGACCTGTTCGGTTTCGACCCTTCGCCCGAGGTGGCATCGCCCACCCGGGCCGGGTTGGTCGTCCCAGAGGCAGAAGAAAACGACGCCGCCTTGGCGGAGGCCCGTGCCGACCTGGGGCGACGGGTCCGGGCGCTGCGCAGGTCGGTCCACGTCCGCCACATCGATGCCGGCTCTGATGGCTCCGAGGAATGGGAGATAGCGGCTCTTCTTAACCCGGTATACGACGTCCACCGGCTTGGCATTCTCTTTACAGCCAGCCCCCGCCACGCCGACCTCCTGCTTATTTCGGGCGCGGGTTCGGCCGGGATGGCCGGGCCAGTGCGCACGACCTACGAGGCCATGCCCGACCCGCGGGTAGTGGTAGCCGTGGGGACCGACGCCGCCAGCGGCGGGATGGTGAGCCCGACCTATGCGACAAGGGGCGGCGTCGGGGACCTCGTGCCCGTGGACGTGTGGGTCCCTGGTTCGCCCCCGAGCCCGTTCTCCATCCTCCATGGCATCCTTCTGGCCGTCGGCCTCATCCCGGAGCGCAAGGGGCGCCGGTGAGACAGGCTCTCTTACTCGCTGCCCTGGTGCTGATGGGGGTTGGAGGAATTGTAGGGCTCGGCTGGGGGAGCGGGCCGCGTTGGTCGCGGTGGTCGAGCTGCGCCGCGGCGGGCATCGCCTCCACTTTGGTGACCATTACGGGCGTGCTTTGCGTCTCAGGCCCGGCGCTGACTGTTCACCTCGGGGACCTCCTTGACTTCGGCCAGACGGCCCTTCGCCTGGACCAGCTGGCCGGCCTGTTCCTCACGCTCACGGGCGGCCTCGGTGTCGTCATTTCCCTGGCTTTGCTGAACTGGACAGGCCTGGCCGGCCGAGCCGGCGACCGCGCCGCCCTGCCCGGTTACATGCTGTTGCTGGCCTCGGTCACAGTGACGGTCGTGGCCGCCGACGCGTTCAGTTTCCTCTTTGCCTGGGAGTCCCTGACAGTCGCCTTCTACGTGCTCAGTTCTGCCACTCGCCGTCGCCGCGACCAACCGAGTGCCGCCTGGGCCACGGCGGCTGTGGGCAAGGCCGGCGGGGCTGCCTTGCTGGTCGGGTTCCTGGTGCTGGCCGGCGCGGCCCGGTCCTTCGGTTTCGCTGCCTGGGCCGGTCTTCATGCCAGTGGGCTGCACGATACGGCATATGTCCTAGTTGTTTTTGGATTTGCCACCAAGGTCGGGCTGATGCCCTTCGAGGTGTGGATGCCGCGCGGGTACCCGGCGGCGCCGGGGCCCATGCGGGCGGCCATGGCCGGGCTGGCGGTCAACGCCGGCTTTTACGGCCTCTGGCGGTTCCTGGCCTTGTTGGGCCGGCCACCCGAGTGGTTGGTCGTCGCCGTGCTCGTCCTGGGGGGGGCGACCGCCTTATTGGGCATCGTGTTTGCCGCTGTGCAGGCTGATGTCCGCCGCGCCATCGCCTACTCGAGCGCCGAGAACGGCGGCATCATCATGGTCGGTTACGGGGTGGCCTTGGCCGGTGCCTATGTGGGTAACAGCTCGCTTGTCGCGGTCGGCCTCCTGGCCGCCTCTCTGCAGGTCCTCACCCACGCCGTGGCCAAGACAGGTCTTTTCTTGAGCGCGGCCAACTTCGAGAAGAGCACCGGCACCAACGCACTCGACGGCCTTTCAGGTATGGGCCGCTCCCAGCCCTGGGGCGCAGCCTCGTTCGCGGCGTCCGCGCTGGCTTTGTCCGGGCTCCCGCCGACCATCGGCTTCGTCTCGGAGTGGTTCACGTTCGAGGCACTGATGCAGCAGTTCCGGTTGCACCCCCTGGCCCTGCGCTTGGCCACGGCCGGTGCGGGAGCGCTCATCGCCCTGACGGCCGGAATGGCGGCCTTCACCTTTGTCCGCCTACTGGGCTTCACCGTCCTGGGCCGGCCCTCGCAGCCAGGTTTGGCGGAGCCGGCCCCCGAACGGGGTGCGGCGGTTAAGATGGCACTGCTCCTTACGGCAGTGGCCTGTTTTGGCCTCGCCGCGATCGCCCCTTGGGTCGTGCGGTACATGGCCAGAGGCCTAAGCCCGGACGTGGCCCGGTCCATTACTCTCGGTGCTCTCAAATCGCCGTGGGTGCTCCAGCCCGTTTTCCCCAACTTTTCGGCGCTATCGACCAGCTGGCTGTTTATCGTCATGCCCGCCGGGTTCTTGGTGGTGACCCTGGCGACGGTGCTGGCGTCGCGGGGCCGCTTCCTCTCCGTCCGCCGCGTCCCGGTGTGGCGCTCGGCGACACCGGGCGTCCACGGTGAGGACAGCTACAACGCCTTTGCTTACGCCAACCCTGTGCGCCACGTTCTGGCCAACATCCTGGGGACGCAGAAGGAGGTAGCCCTCGTAGAGATCAAACCCTCCAGCCTCCCTGACGGCGCCCCGGCCTCGGGCCGGGAGAACGAGGCGGCGACGCCAGACGACGAGGTCACCGAGGAGTGGCACCAGCCCCATGTGGTCTTCAAAGCCAGCGTGGCGGAGCCCATCGAGACCTACCTGTACCGGCCGGTCATCGCCGGCTACCTAGCGCTGGCGCGCACCGCCAAGCGCCTCCAATCCGGGCGCTTAGAGGCATACGTGGGGTACATGCTCGTGGCTTTGATAGCCGTCCTCATCGTGGCCGCAGCCATGCACTGATATGACTTCGATCCTGTTCCCCGATGGGCTCTCGGGGACGTCGGTCCCCCTGGAGGACCGCCGTTTCGCAATCGACCTCAATTTGGACCAGGTCTTTGCCGCCGTCACTGCAGGGCGCGAACAGCTCGATCTGTTGTCTCTTTTCTACTCGCCTCTCAACGACATTGATGGCGTCACCTACCGCCACGAGGTACTAAGGGACCTAGAGCGCCCAGCCGTGCTGGCGGCGGTCAGAGCTTTCGGACAGGCTATGAGCGGTGTGCGCGAACTGCTGGCCACGGTCAGTTCTCTGCATAACCGCTGGCAACAGGCCCGGGTTTTTGTCGACGCGGTATCGGCCTATTGCGAGGGCGTGACCTCGCTGGCCCTTGCTCTCACGGACGTTCGCCCCGACGCCAGGGCCCTGCGCGCCTTCACCGCGCACATTTGCGATTATCAGTCTTCGGAGCGTTTCCGGGGCCTGGTGGAAGAGGCCGGCGAAGTGGTGAGCGCCTTAAGCACCGTCAGGTACACGCTGCACATCAGGGGCAACCGGGTGACGGTCAGCAGTTACCAGGGCGAGCCCGACTATGCCCAGGAAGTAGAGAAGGTTTTTGCCCGGTTCCGAGAGGGACCGACGAAAGACTACCGTGCCACCTTCAGGGGCCCTCTAGCGATGAACTGGGTCGAGGGGCAGGTACTCGACCTGGTGGCTCAACATAACCCCGGGCCGTTCGGTGCGTTGGAGCAGTATTTCAGCGACCACCGGGTCTTTGTCGATGCCGGTGTGAAGGCCTTCGACCGTGACTGCCAGTTCTATCTGGCCTACCTCGAGTTCATCGACCCCCTACGTGCCGCGGGCCTTCGGTTCTGTTACCCGCGCCTTTCCCTTTCGCCCGGCGCCGTCAAGGCGACCGCCGTCTTCGACCTGGCCTTGGCGGCCCGGGCCACCTCTCCTGGGCGGGCCGGTTCGGGGATCGTCACCAATGACTTTGACCTCGGCCCGGGCGAGCGCGTTATGGTGGTGACCGGGCCAAACAACGGCGGCAAGACTACGTTTGCCCGGGCCGTGGGCCAGGTCCATTACCTGGCCGCCCTGGGGTTGCCGGTGCCCGCCGAACAAGCTGACCTGGTCCTGGTGGATGGCGTGTTCACCTCCTTCGTCCAGGCCGAGAAGCTTGGGACCATGAGGAGCCACCTAGAAGATGAGCTCGTCAGTCTGTACGACGTCGTCCACCACGCCTCGGCCCGAAGCGTCATCGTGATGAACGAGAGCTTTTCGTCGACCACCCTTCGCGACGCCGCCCTGGTGGGCAAAGCGGTGCTTGCCCAACTCGCGGCGCGTGGCCCGCTTTGTCTATTCGTCACTTTCATAGACGAGTTGGCCACAGCGGGCGAGAACACCGTCAGTTTGGTCGCTACTGTTGACCCTGACGACCCGGTGGTGCGTACTTACAAGGTGCTACGCAAAGCACCCGAAGGGCGGGCCTACGCGGAAGCCCTCGCCGAACACTACGGGCTGACGACGCGAGCGGTGGAGGAGCGGGTGGCGCGGTGAAGGTCCTTCTCATGCACCCCACCGAGGAATTCGACCTGGAGCGCGATCTCCCGCCTGAGAGCGAGGACCTGGTGGAGGATCTCGGCCTTGGCACCTTGTTCGGGGCTATGGCGCGTGGCGACAAGTTCATTTTGACGGTGGCCAGGGCCGCCGTCCTTTCCTGCTTGTCCGAGCCCGATGAGATCCAGTACCGCCAAGAAGTCCTGGCCGATCTCACGGCCCACCCTCAGCTCGCCATAAAGATCTACTCGCTGGCTACCGAGGCCCTCGAAGCGCACCGGAAGGTCACATTCTGGACCCTCAATATCACCCCTGAGAGCCTGCGGTACTACTCAGTGCAATCCCTCGAGCTTCTATTGGGCTATCTCGTGCGTCTACGCCGTTTGGCCGAGGAAAACCGTAGCGCCATGGTGTCGCCCGCTTTGGCGCGGCTGGGTTCCCTGCTCCTGACCGAGCTTGACGACGAGTACATAAAGAGGCTCGAAAGCCACCTGAACGAGCTCAAGCTCCCGGGTGGCCTTATGATGAGCGCGCAGCTCGGCCAAGCCAACCGCGGGACCGGTTATACGCTCCACCGTCCGCGCCCCCGCGGCCTGCGGGAGCGGTTCGCCAATCGGGGCCAGGCCAGTTCCAGTTTCACTGTTCCCGAACGCGACGACAACGTGCTACAGGCGTTGACGGAGCTACACGCCAGGGGGGTCAATATCGCCGCAAATGCCTTGGCCCAGTCCACTGACCATGTCCTCGGTTTTCTCAACGCGCTCCGCGTCGAGATCGCGTTCTACGTCGGCTGCATCAACCTCCAGGCCGCCCTTGGTGCCAAAGGCGAGCCGACATGCACCCCCTGCCCGCTGAGCGCTGGACGCCCTGGGTTCGCGGCCGATGGGTTGTACGACCCGTGCCTAAGCCTCAACCTCAACGGGCGCGCTGTGGGCAACGACGTGAGCGCCTCCACGAAGGTGCTCATATTGGTTACGGGGGCCAACCGGGGCGGTAAGTCCACTTTCTTGCGCAGCGTGGGCCTGGCCCAGCTCATGATGCAATGCGGCATGTTCGTGGCCGCGGCCTCCTTCAGTGCCGGCGTATGCGCCCGGGTGTTCACCCACTTCAAACGCGATGAAGACCCGGCCATGAAGGGGGGAAAGCTGGACGAAGAGCTGGCCCGGATGAGTGCCATAGTGTCGCACATATGCCCGGGAGCCCTGTTGTTGTGCAATGAGCCTTTCGCCTCCACCAATGAAGCCGAGGGCTCGGAGATCGGCCGCCAGGTGTTCACAGCTCTATGTCGCGCGGGCGTGAAGATCGTCGTGGTAACACACCTGTTCGACCTGGCCGAGAGCCTTTATGAAAAGGGCGTTGAGGGCACGTTGTTCATGCGCGCCCCGCGACAGGCGGGTGCAGCGGCCTTCAGGCTCATGGAGGGGCCACCAGAGCCGACTGCTTACGGCGAGGATGTGTACAGACGCGTCTTCGGTGAGAGCGCCACGGCCATCGCGCCGGCATCGCCACGCCTAGGGAGCCGCCCTCGCGGGGAGAGCTTTGGTTAACCTCGAGAGGGGAGGCGAAGCGTGGTTGTCCCGGAGGGCCCTGATGGACTGAAGACCCCTGAAGGCGGGAGCAACAGTCGCTGTGCTCGCATTTACCTGGCCCGGCACGGCCGGACCGCTCTGAACGCTTCTGGGGTTCTCCGCGGTCATCTTGACGTACCTCTCGACTCGGTGGGTCATCACCAGGCGTTTCTTCTAGCAGCGGCGCTGGGGGGGCCCAAGCCCAGTGCGATCATTTCCAGCCGGCTCCGGCGAGCGGTCGAGACGGCAGGACCGTTGGCCCATTTGACCGGGCTCGTGACCCGACTAGACGAACGCCTGATCGATCGGGATTACGGAGCGTGGGCGGGCATAAGTGCCAATGACGTCATAGCCCAGTGGGGTTCACTTGACGCGGCTCCCGGTGTGGAAGCCGCGGCCGAGGTTGCTAAGCGCGCCGTGGCGGCGCTGTCCGATATCGCTGACGAGGCCTGGGGGAGTGTCGCGGTGGCGGTGAGCCACGATGCCGTGAACCGGATCGCCCTGGCGACGCTCGACCCCAGTTTGGGCCACCCCGAAGACGTCCTGCAGGAAACGGGGTGTTTTAATATCCTCGAATGCCACCAGGGCGCCATGGGCCGGCGCGAGTGGCTTGTCCTTGGTGTCAACAGAGTCCCGCCGGAGGTAGGGGAGCTCTTTTCCCCGACCCCGGCGCCGCCACTACTGCAATAGGGGCCCGCTCGTACGGGGCGCAAGGGGCGAGCGGGCCGCCAAGCACAACTGGCTCGCCACGATGGCCGCACCACTGGAACTGCTAGCGGCGACGAAGCATTGCCGCACCGCGGGGCAGGAAATGCCGTCAAGGCCGGAAAGGCCAGGCACTTTTCGATAGGACGGTACGCCCAACGGGTTGCCGTCCAGAGCCGTCCAGGCGATCCCGGTACCGTTCGGCACGGGTGTCGAGACCGCCGACGACGCCTTGCGTAACCCGTCGTCGGTCGGTGAGCATTGCGGAGCGGCCCGCCTGAGCATTGCGGAGCGGCCCGTCTGGCGCTCCAGGCTCGCATTGAGCCGCTCGAGCTCGTCGCGGCGAAGACCGATGGCGGCGTCGAGGGGCAACGGGGTGGTCCCATCCCACTGGCAAGCGACAATGCGTCCCGCACGCGCCGTGGGACGCCTTTCGTCCAGTTCCCGTCTGTTTGTCCCTTTGGAACCCGTTTAGCCGATGTTGTGCGGGCCCACTAGGGGCGAATGACCAGACTTGCCTCTCCAGCGCGGCAAGGTCGGGCACACTGGTAGAATTGGCCCCTCAGAGAGGGGCCCATCATGGGGATCATCCGCAAGGCCACCAGCCTCAGCACAGGTGGTATGGTCCACTACCGCACGGCCAATCAGCAGACTTCTCGCTACGCCAAAAAGAGCTACCAGCTAGAAAAGCGAGCCGCTCAGCGCAAGGAGCCGTCGGTATCGCTCTTCCGGTGGCTGGTAGAGCGTGGCAAGAAGGGCTAAGTGGTCAGCGGTTGACCGGAAGACGATGTCCTAATGAGCTTCACCAAAATGTGACGTTGCATCAAAGTCTGGTCCTTAGCGCCATTTAGGGCACACAACGGGCGGACGGTCGGGCCCGGTCTGCGCGGTGTCTTACTGCGACCCACCGCTGTCGTTTTCGCACCGGCCTCTATCCCCGTACGGTGGCGTCGGTAGTCAGCTACCCGTCGTTCAGGTTGGAGGCGTCGATGATGCCTTTGGCGGTGGCCGAGGGGCCGCATCGTCAACCACGCTGAGCGCTGCGGAGGAAGGAAAGCCAGGCCCGGCTAGGTGTACGCTCCGAGGTGACGACGGCGCCTCAGCCGACGAGCGGTCAAGTTGCCGACCGCAAGTTCAAGCGAGAGGGAGGAACACGTGCCTGCCACGCACAACGATGCTGTACTGGTGGTGCAACTGGTTCGCTGGGGAACGGAGATGGGCCTGGTGGAGGCAACGGGCGCGCTCTTTGCCAGCGATTTCGATCCCGCAGCGGCATCGGCCAATGATTCGTCAGTTAGCAAGATGCTGACATTTGGCGAGACGGTCGCCACCCTCGTGAAGCACGGCGTCCTCAACAAAGAGCTTGTGGACGACCTCTGGTGGGCCCCAGGGGCGTGGGCCCAGGTGGGCCCGGCGGCGCTGCGCGAGCGAGAGCGTCTCGGGGAGCCACGCCTGTACGAGAACTTTGAAGCGCACGCAGCACAGGCCGGCTAGTGGACGGCCAGGTCCATACTGACTACGCGCAGGGACCTGAAGGTAAAAGGACGGAACCCGCCGAGCGAAGCCGTTGCGCCGACCGATGACTCATAAGCCGAGCGCTTTCCGCTGAGGGCGCCCGCCATTTCAGGGTCGGAGCTGACCGCGCCGCAATCAGGTAGTCGGACAGTCCAAGAACGCATCCATTTCTCACAAGCCTATGGACTATTAGTCACCCCGCTAGGGTTGACCGTCGGACCAACGCTTTCCCAGATCTGGAGCAGCCAATGGGACCTTGGCAAACGCTGTTCGCGACGCAGCCGGTGTCGGCGCCGCCCTGACGGGCTTGGTCTTCGTCTCTTGGATCCTGCGCGCGGGGCACAAGGCGGCCTTGGCGTGCCCCGCTCACGAGTTCGTCACGCGTGCGGTTGCTGCGGCCCGGGCAGGCTCAGGCCCTTAGCGCCGACCACGATGGTGGTGCCCGAGATGGCACCGGGGCCGCCTTACCATCGTTGACCACGAATTTGGAGCGGCCCGGCCAGCAGGTGGTCGGCAACCGGTGAGTTGGGATGGGGCACGTCCGCCCATCTGCCTCTAGCCGGTACCGAGCCGCTCAGGAGCGCCCGGTCCGACCCCTACGTCGTCTCCGTTCCTGAAGCCGCCCAGATGCTTGGGATCACCAAAGACCTCGCCCACGACTTGGCTCGCCGCGGCGAACTACTGGGTGCTTTCCAGCTCGGGCGGCGCTGGCGGGTGAGTGTCATCAGGGCTTCGGGCCGCGGTTCACGGTACCCAGGACAGCGCTCCGAAGTGCCGCAGCTCGTGAAGGTGCCCCCCAACGTCGAGGCGCTTGGCCAGCCGCTCATACCCATGTCCTCCTCGGCACCTGCGATCAGACGTTGTACGTCTGCGAGGCTCGGAGTGGTGACCGTCCGGAGGACGAGCGCCGGCGGCGTCGCTCGGTCGGGGGTTGGACGCGATCATCCCCCAGTTGACGGCTCGGCCGAGGGCGGCATGCAGCAGGGCGTGCTGCCGGCGCACCGATGCCGGGGAGAGGCCCCGCCGTGAGAGCGCCTTATAGAAGTCGTCGAGTTGGCGGGCCGAAAGCTTGTCGAGCCGGAGCGAGCCGATGGCGGGCTTGAGAGAACGCTCTGTACCCAGCGGACCTTGCCGTCTTGGCGCCCGGCGTAGGCGCGAACCCGCCAGCTTTCCGCGCCGCGCTGTTCCAGGATCCCTCGGATGGCGCTATCCTCCCTGTTGGCTCCGCCCAGTGCTACCCAAAAGTTACCCAAAGCGTGTTACCAGGGAGCGGCCGAAGGTATTAAAGCAGGTCAGAGGCATACGGGCTCGTAGCTCAGCGGTCAAGAGCAGGGGACTCATAATCCCTTGGTCGTGGGTTCGATCCCCACCGAGCCCACCCGAACCGGCCCGAGAAAGAGCCGGCTCAGTCCTCCGAGCCCGGCTCAGTCCTCGTTCATCCACGCCGGAGCGGCCTCGAGCAGGAACTGGCTTACGGCCAGGGCGCGGTCGAAGCTGTCGCACAGTAGTTCCTCGCCGGCCAGTACTCGGGCGAGGGACACCTTTTGCCTGGCGATGACGGTCAGGCGCCGCTCTGCAGGGTCGGTGGCGGACGGGTAGCTGTCTATGGCCGAGGCCTCGACCGGGAAGTCGACCCCGCCCACGCCGGCCAGGTCGATCGCCAGGTGTAGCAGGTCGGGCCCGTGAGGCAGGGGCGGCAGCGCCCAGGTGAACGTCAATGGGAAGTGGTAGTCGTCGGGCGGGTCGGCGCCTTCGGCCAGGTCGACCACGGCGTCCTCGAAGGAAAGCAGCACCCGGGGGTCAACCTCGAGCGCCAGGTGAAGGTCCAGGGGACCGTTACACGCCTCCTCAGGGTGCAGGTCCACTTCCCACGCCTGGCGCAGGGAGTACGTCTCGACGAAATGCCGTTCGTCGTGGACGTGGAACCCGTGGTCCACGGCGTGGTCCTTCAACTCGGCAACGTACCCGGCGACATCGATGACGGCCATTACCCCTCAACGCTAGCGGCGTCCGGCCGGGGCCCGGTGCAGGACCGGCCCCGGACCTGCCCCGACGTGCGCCGGGCCGGGACACTGTGGGGCGGAGGGCGCGGCCGGATAATCCGGTTGACTTTGCCCGCCGAACGTGCTGCGATGGGAGCAGTACTAGAGCGACGGGCGGAGCGCGCCCAGAAGGAGGTCAGCCGGCTATGAGCACCAAGCAAGTAGCGGGGTTGGCCGCGGCGCGCCTTCTCAAGCCTTCCGGGCCGCGCCCGTTGACCTCGACCGATCACGCCGGGGTCAATTGCCGCATTAATGCCATGCCGGAGGCTTCCTTTACGTCCGGTTGGTACCGACCCGGACGGCCGATGAGCCAAAGCGAGCGATTACCGAGTTGATCGGTTCACTCGCAGGATTGGCCCAGAGGCCGCCGGGGACCCCCCGGCGGCCTCTTTGTTTGTCCAGCAGAGATCGATATGGCGATTCACGACAGAACCAAGCCGAAAGGAACGCAGGATGTTCGCCTACAGCTGGGACGAGAACGACGACATCGAACAGCCCACGACGAGTACGTGGGTGGACGCCGCATGCCGGGATGGGGCCGGCTCGCTGACGGCGCTTTTCTTCTCGGACGAGATCCCCGACATTGAGTTGGCCAAGGCCATCTGCAGCACCTGCAGTTTGGTGGTGCCTTGTTTGCAGGGGGCGCTGGCACGGCGCGAGCCGGCCGGCGTCTGGGGTGGCCACCTGTTTGCCGACGGTGAGGTCATTGCCAGGAAGCGAAAACGGGGACGGCCTCCCAAAGTGGCTGCCGCGGTACCCAGCGAACAAACGTTGCGGATCGAGAGCCAGATTGAAAGTCAGCGGCGTGAGTACAAGGCTGCGCAACTGAAGACCGCCTAGTTCGCCCGCAAAGCACCAACCATTCCTGACCACGCCATGTTGAGGGCGGCAGTTCCTTCTGGCGACCGAGCACTAGCATGGAGCGCTCGGGCGCTTAGCTCAGTTGGAAGAGCGCCGCCCTTACAAGGCGAAGGTCGCGGGATCGAGGCCCGCAGCGCCCACTACCGAGTTCGTACGAGTACGCAAAACCGTCCTCGAGGAGCGCACGACCGGCCATCCTTCGGAGAGGCCGGTCATTCCTCGGGCTATTAGCGTCGACTTCCGAAGTCGGTACCCACAACTGTTAGGCACAACTTGCACCCCCAATTGTCATTTGGCGCGCGTATCAAGTACCCTGTTATTGATGCCGCGAGGAGGCCCGCGGCCGGCAACCGGAAAGGGGATTGCCAGTGGCCCGAATCACGCAAGTTGTCGTTACTTGCGACTTGGAGGATGGAGATGTCTCCGCAGCTGAATCTGTGTCATTCAGCTATGGGGGCAAGACGTATACGCTGGATCTTTGCAAGAAGCACCTTGACGAGGTCAAGGGTGCTTTGGAGGGTTTCGCCAACGCAGGCCATGCAGCTGGTCGTGGCGGCCGGGGCCGGCGCCGCGCAGCTTCGACCGGGCGTACCGCCCGAGCCGCCCGTCCGGCGGCGACGCCTCGGGGAGAGTCCCAGGCCGAGATCCGGGAATGGGCGCGGTCGCAGGGTTATGCCGTCGGAGACCGCGGTCGGATCCCCGGCGAGGTCAGGTCCGCTTACGAGGCTGCCCAGTCCAAAGGGGCCCGGCGCCGCTAGCCGGCCGTCCTGCCTCTCGCTGACCGGCAGCGCTTTATCGGTCTTCCGTAGCGTCGGGCATTACCCCGTGGGTGGGCACGGGCCGTAATGCCTCGAAGGTTGCCAATGACGGAGCCGGTCAGTGGGGTGGTGACGGGTTTCCTGCCCGTCAGTGACGTCGTGTAGGGTTTCCTGTTTGGACGGAGGCCCATGAGACTGGCAGTTCCAAAAGAGACGAAGCTCGGGGAGCAGCGCGTCGCCGTTGTCCCCGGAGACTTGGCGCGCCTCACAGGCGTCGGCATCGAAGTGGTGGTCCAGAGCGGCGCGGGGGACGCCGCCTTGTACACCGATCACGATTACGAGTCGGCGGGCGCCACCTTGGCCCTGGGGGCCGAGGAGGTTTATGCCGGAGCGGACCTCATTGCCAAGGTCAACGCTCCGACGCTGGATGAGGTGGGCATTTTCCCCTCCGGCATCTCGGTCCTCAGCTTCCTGGCGCCGTCGTCTCATCTCGACGTCGTAAAGGCCCTGGCGGCCCGCCAGGCGACGGCGTTCAGTTTCGAGCTGGTGCCGAGGATAAGCCGTGCGCAGGCCATGGACGCGCTTTCCTCCCAGGCCACGGTGGCCGGTTACCGCGCGGTCCTGGTGGCGGCCAGCCGGCTTACCAAGTTTTTCCCCCTCTTTATGACCGCCGCCGGGACGGTCCCCCCGGCCCGGGCCCTCGTGATGGGGGCCGGAGTGGCCGGCTTGCAGGCCATTGCCACCGCCCGGCGGCTGGGCGCCGTTGTCAGTGCCTACGATGTGCGGGCTGCGGCCAAGGAGGAAGTAAAGAGCGTCGGGGCAACCTTCCTCGAACTGGCGTTGGAGGCGCAGGAGGGTACCGGCGGGTACGCCGGGGAGCAGTCCGAGGCGTTCCTGGCCCGCCAGCAGGAGATGATAGGAACGCATGTTGCCGCCTCAGACGTGGTGATAACCACGGCCGCCATCCCTGGCCGCCGAGCCCCGGTGCTCGTGACGACGGCCATGGTCGGCGCTATGCGGCCCGGGTCGGTCATCGTCGACCTGGCCGCTTCGAGCGGGGGCAATTGCGAGCTCACCGAGGATGGCAAAGAGGTCGACTCCAACGGCGTTCACATCATTGCCGCATCGGAGCTGGCGTCGAGCATGCCCACCCACGCCAGCCTCTTCTACTCCCGCAATGTGACCAATTTAGTGCAATTGCTCGTTAAAGAAGGCCGCCTGGCTCCCGATTTCACGGACGAGATCGTCGACAAGAGCGCTGTCGTCGTTGCGGGCTCGGTGCACCACGAGCCTACGCGTAAGGCCTTGGAGGAGACTCAGGCATGATCTATGACGCAATAGACCTGTTGTTCATCTTCGTTCTGTCCGTTTTCTTAGGTATTGAGGTGATATCTAAGGTCCCGAGCATCCTGCACACGCCGCTTATGTCGGGCAGCAATGCCATACACGGGATCATCCTCGTGGGCGCTATGGTGATTGCTTCTCAGGCCCAGGGGGCCATGCAGACGTCCCTGGCTTTTGTGGCCGTATTCCTCGCCACCCTCAACATTGTGGGCGGCGTGGTTGTCACCGACCGGATGCTGGACATGTTCAAGGGCCGCCAGCAACCTAAGGGCACTGGCGCGGCGGGCGAGGCTAAGAGCGACCACAAACCATGACGGCTGCCATCCACATCAGCGCGGATGGTCTTACCGCTGTATACCTGGTGTCCGCCGCCTGTTTCATCCTGGCCTTGAAGGCCCTCAGTTCTCCTCGCAATGCCCGTTACGGCAACCTCGTGGGGGTGGCGGGCATGGTGGTGGCCGTGGCCCTCACCTTCCTTGTCCAGGCCCCGGGCCATGACTGGGTTATAGGGGCGGGCATGGGCCTCGGCGCCCTGGTGGCTGTCCCGACGGCCCGCAAGGTACCGATGACGGGCATACCCCAGATGGTCGCCATCTTCAACGGCGTCGGCGGTGCCGCCGCCGCCGTCATCTCGCTTTCCGAGTACCTGCACGACCTGCCCATTGGGGTGCCCACCCAGAAAGGGGTGGAGGTCCTTTTCGCCCTGGTCGTAGGTTGTCTTTCCTTCGCCGGCAGCATGGTCGCCTTCGCCAAGTTGCAGGAGCTGATGACCGGGAGGCCGGTCGTTTACGCCGGCCAACAGGTCGTCAACGGGTTGATTGCGCTGGCCGTGGTCGGCCTGGGCGTGGCGATCGTCGTATCGCCGCACCTGGTACCCATCATCTTGCTGACCGTGGTGGCCCTGGCCCTCGGGGCCGGCGTGGTGCTCCCCGTGGGCGGGGCTGACACCCCGGTGCTGATCTCGCTGCTCAACAGCTTCACCGGCCTGGCTGTGGCGGCGGACGGCTTCGTGCTCGACAACGTCGTCCTCGTCGTGGCTGGGACCCTGGTGGGAGCGTCGGGGGCACTGCTGACCAAGATGATGAGCGACGCTATGGGCCGGTCGTTGCCCAATATCGTGCTCGGTGGGTTCGGCGCTGCTCCGACCGGCACTGCCGATGCGGGCGGCGCGGTCGAGGGCCGTACTGTGCGCAGCGGCGATGCCACGGACATAGGGACGCTCCTGGCCTTCTCGCGCAAGGTCCTGATCGTGCCGGGCTACGGCCTGGCGGTGGCGCAAGCCCAGCACGTGGCGGTGGAACTGGCCCGGGCGCTCGAGGCCCGAGGGGTCGAAGTGGCCTATGCCATCCACCCTGTGGCCGGCCGCATGCCGGGCCATATGAACGTGCTCCTGGCCGAGGCGGACGCTCCGTACGAAGATCTGATGGAGATGGACCAGGCCAACGACCAGTTCCCGAGCACTGATGTTGCCCTGGTGGTGGGCGCCAACGACGTCGTCAACCCGGCGGCCCGGGACAACCCCGGGAGCCCTATATACGGCATGCCCATCCTGGACGTCGACAGGGCGGCCAACGTGGTGTTCCTCAAGCGCAGCATGCGGCCCGGGTTCTCCGGGGTCGACAACGCCCTGCTCTACGACCCGAAGACGATCCTGCTCTTCGGTGATGCCAAGGACTCCCTGACCAAGCTCTTGGCGGTGGTGAAGGCAAGCTAGCCGCCGACGTTCTCTAAGTACCCTCTCGCGAAAGTCCTTGTGACTATGCGAGCCCTACGCTGCTTTGGGAGCAGCGAGCGGCGCCGCACCCCGAACTGAGGGTGCGGCGGCCCGGGTACGGGCCAGGCCTCGGTCGGCATCGAACAGGTGCCTCCTGCGGTCACGCCGGGCAGGAGAACCTACTCGACGGTGCTCTGCGCGAGCTATCTCTGACGGTGCCCGTCGGTCCTCGGACGCGGCCGACAAGGCGAACTCGCCCTTTCGCCAAGTCACCGGCACCCACCAGCGCTTGCGCAACGGGAGCCTGGCCTGCTTGCCTTTCTTCCGACGTTTGACCGTCTCGAAGAACGCTGCAGACCAAGCCTTGATCACGTCCTGGGCGCAGTGTCTAAAGCGAAGGAGTGCTTGCCAATGACCTCCCAGGGCGCTGGACAGGCGGTCCGGAGAGGCTGGGCCACGATGTCGTCGCTTGCGACGAACTGGTCAGCGCCGACGAGGCCGGGGACTACGTCTTGGCCCCGGTCAACATCGGCCAAGGACGGCGTAGGCCCGGTGAGAAGGCTAAGACCTCGCCCGTTGCGCTGGACGGGCCCTGCCGAGCATTGGGGCTCGGCCTGCTACTTGGAGAGCAGGGACGGCTACGAAGGTCCCATCCTGCCCACCGGCAGTTACCGGCACTCCCGAAGAAGCCCCCGCCTGGGCCTGCGGCCTGTATCTCAACGACCCCTCAGCATGGACCGAACCGCTCCCGTCGGCCGACACCTCGTTCACAGGAAGAATTTCAGAGTGAACCACTAAGCTTGCGACGTGCGCAAACGCTGGATGAGCCGCAGGGCCTTCGTTTTGCACTTCTTGTTGGTGACCGTGGTCCCCGGTTGCCTCGTGGCCGGGTGGTGGCAGGTCAACCGGGCCCTCAGCGGCAATCTCCTCAGTTATTTCTATTCCATCGAATGGCCCATATTCGCCATCCTCGGGGTGATCGCCTGGTGGCAGCTGGTCCACGACCAGCCCCTGGCGTCGGACTTCGAGGCACCTCGGGAGGTACGGCGGTCGTGGCTGCACCGGGACGACGAGGTCCCTTCCCGGCCTCTCGTGTGGGACGAGGCGTTAGAGAGCCCGGAGCTCAAGGCCTACAACGATTACCTGCGGGCCCTTGCGGCCGGCCGGGCCAGGAAGACCTGGCGTAACCCCAGTGGCCTGCCCGAGCCCGTCGACCCCGTCGACCCCGTCGATGTTGAGCCTGCCGTCCGGGGTAGCCAGCCCGGCTCGGTCCATTGAGCACACCTCAGACGCGACCCGCCCCGCTCGGGGGCACGGCAGGAGCGCTGGCCCGGTACAGGGTGATGGCTATGGTCGTGGGCACGGGCTTGGCCGTGCTCTGCTTCGTAGGGGTGCCGCTGCAGTTGGCGGGCGACAACAAGTGGCCGTGGACGGCCGTGGTGGAGATCGTCGGCCCGCTGCACGGGTTCCTCTACATCACCTATCTCATTGTCTGCCTCGACCTGGCGGGGCGGGCCCGGTTCAAAACGGTGCAGTTGTTGGGGATGGTCGGCTCGGGGCTCCTGCCCGGCCTCGCCTTTTACATGGAACGAAAAGTAACCCAGAGGGTGAAGGCTCAGCTGGCCCTCGGCGCGGACGCCCCTCCTGGCCCCGTGGCCAACCTGTGGGCGGCGCTGGCCGGCCGGCGCAACCAATGAACGACGCCTTCGGGACGGCTCCTCAGGCGGGCTTCTCAGTGAAGTCGCCCAGTCCCCAGCCCAGCACCCTGGTCCTGCATTGGCAGACGCACTGGACTTCGGTAGTGGCTCTGGTCCTCCAGCTCGTCGTCCTGGCCTGGTACCTGAGGAGCGTCCGCCGCCTGACCGGGCGGGAGCGGTCATGGTCGCCGTTCAGGACGGCGGGCTTCGTGGCCGGGCTGGTCGTCCTCGCCTACGCGGTGGAGGGCGGCCTGGCCTATTACGACGTTTCCAACTTCACCGTCTCCGTCATCCAGCACCTCCTTCTCATTACCGTGGCCCCGCCCCTGCTGGCCATGGGAGCTCCGGTCACCCTGGCCCTGCAATCGTCGTCCCCGCGTACCACCACGGTCCTGCTCAAAGTCTTCCGAGGGATGCCGGCGCGTCTGCTCACCCACCCAGCAGTGGCCTTTGCCGGCCTCATGGGCACGATGTTCGTCTTCTTCCTGACGCCGGTGTACGGCTTTTCCGAACGCCACCCTTTGCTCCAGACCTATCTGTTGTTGCACTTCTTGTTGGCCGGCTGCCTGTTCTGGTGGCCGATGGTGGGCAAGGACCTTCTGCCCCGCCGCTTCGGCTTCGGGACGAGGTTTGTACTTGTTTTCTTGTCCGTACCCTTCAACGCCGTTCTCGGGCTCGTCATCGCCGGCGTGGGGCGACCGCTGTACCCGGCGGGCAATACCCTGGCCGACACACAGTCGGGCGGCAACGTCCTGTGGGGCCTGCTGGAAGTGTTCACGGTGGCTGCCTTGGCCCTGCTGTTCGTGCAGTGGGCGCGCGAGGAGGAGCGCAAAGCCGTCCGGGTCGACCGCCAGCTCGACGCCGCCCTGGCCGTGGCCCGAACCTCGGTGGCGTCGCCCCCGTCGAGCACCGGGGCCCCTTAGGCCTGTTCAGAAATCCAGGGCCGAAAAGTCCGGGATCCAGCGCCGGCTATGAGAGAGCGCCTCTTTCCAGCGCGCCCGCCGGTCCGGCCCGGCCGGCTCCACTACGAGGCGCGGCTGGGCGACGGCAGCGACTTCGTCCAGGCTGGACCAGGTCCCGACCGCCAGCCCAGCCATGAAACCAGCCCCGAGGGAGGTGGCTTCGAGCTCGGCTGAGATTTCTACGGGACGTTGACAGGCGTCCGCCAGCTCCTGGACGAAAACCGGGTTGGAGGTCATCCCGCCGTCGGCCCGCAGGCGGGACACGGTGTGCCCGGAGTCCGACTCGGCCGCCTCGACCATGTCGGCGCCCCGCTGGGCGACCCCGCGCAAGACGGCTCTCACCACTTCGGGACGTCCGGTCTCGGCCGACATGCCTATGAGCACGGAGCGGGCCCCGAAGTCCCAGTCCGGGGTGCCGAGCCCGAGTTGGGCGGGAACGTAGAAAACGTCGCCCGTATCGGCGCAACGCCCGGCCACTTCGGCCGACTCGGCCACGTGCGACAGGAGGCCGAGCTCGTCCACCAGCCAGGAAAGGGCGGCGCCGGCGGAGAGCATGATCCCTTCGAGCCCCCAGGTGGTGTTGCCGTGGCGCTCCCAGGCGATGATGGGAAAACAGCCTGACGGGCCCCGCTTGGGATTGGGCGAGAAGCGCGGAGCAGCATCGCCCACGTTCACGTCGAGGAACGCTCCGGTCCCGAACGTCGCCTTGGCGTCACCGGGCCGCACGCACCCCTGCCCCATCAACGACGCCTGCTGGTCGCCCACTATGCCGCAGATGGGGGGAGCGCCGGGAAGGGCGCTGGCCTCGGCGACGGTACCCGAAGAGGTGACGATGGCCGGCATGCTCGTCTCGGCCACCCGGAAACGCTCGAGCCGTGAGGCGTCCCAGGCGATGGGGGCGGTGCCCGCCAGCACCCCCTCAGTCGGGAGCAGGCCGGTGATGGCGGCATTGGTCCGGTCGGTGAGGTGCGCCCGACCCTCGGTGAGCTGCCAGATGACCCAGGTGTCAAGGGTCCCAAAGCGCAGGTCGCGCCGGCGTTCTTGGTCATAGGTGTCGAGCAGCCAGGCCAGTTTCGTGGCCGATTCGTTCGGGGCCAGGCGCAGGCCTTCACCTTGCAGTTCGAGGCAGGTGAACACCGTGCGCAGGTCCTGCCAGCTCAAGGCCGGTCCGACCGGCTCACCCGTGACCGCGTCCCAGACCACCGTCGTGCCCCGTTGGTTGGTCACGCCTACGCCGTCGACCGGCCCGGCCTCGGCCAAGCAGCTGCGCGCCGCCTCGAGCAGGGCGCGCGCCGAAAGGGCGGCGTCTAGCTCCACGTTCCCTGGTGTCGGGCGTTGGACAGGGACCGGCGTCACGCGCCGGGCCGTCACGGTGCCGTCGGGACGGACGACGCCGGCCCTTACGGCGCTGCTGCCAACGTCTATTACCAGGATGCTCATGGTGTCCCTTCCGGAACCGGCCCTTGCGGCTCGGCAGCAGGACGTTAGCGACTGCGGAGAGGGCCCTCAAGAAGCGTCGCGCTCCCGGACCTCGAATCAGTAACTTTGGGGGGTGCCCGAAGCCGTGCCCCACGAGGTCCCTGTCCGCCCGGGCGGGAGCGTGGCCCGGGTGGTCCTGGCCGACATCGGGGGCTGGCCGGCGGTACTCGGGCGGGTGGCGGCAGGCGACGACCTGAGCTCGGTGGAGTCGGCCGCGGCTCTGCGGGAAATCCTGGAGGGAGCGGCCAGCGCGTCGCAGATGGCGGCGTTCATCTTCGGCCTGCGGTGCAAGGGCGAGACGTCCGAGGAGCTCACGGGCATGTTGGGGGCCATGCTCGAGGTGGCCGAGACCGTGCCCGTCCCCGACGACCTGCGGGCCAAGCTCGTCGACACGTGCGGCACGGGAGGCGACCGGGCCGGCACGATCAATGTTTCCACCATCGCCGCGCTGGTTGTGGCCGGAGCGGGCGTGCCCGTTTGCAAGCACGGCGGGCGGGCGGCGTCCTCCCGTACCGGGTCTGCCGATGTGCTCGAAGCCCTCGGGGTCGAGATCGCCCTCCCGCCCCGCTCGGTGGCCCGTTGCATCGAGGGAGCCGGGATCGGCTTTTGTTTCGCGCCCCGGTACCACCCGGCCATGCGCCACGTGGGCCCGACCCGCCGCGAGCTAGGCGTGCCCACCGCCTTCAATCTTCTCGGTCCCCTGGCCAACCCGGGCAGGGCCCGTTACCAGCTGGTCGGGGTGGGCGACGGGAGGGTGGCCGAGCGGGTGGCCACGGTCCTCGGCTCGGCCGGGGCGGAAAGGGCCTGGGTGGTCCACGGCCACGACGGGCTCGACGAGCTGTCCACCGTGGCGCCGTCGACGGTGGTGGAATGGCGTCCCGGGCCAGGCGGGTTGCACAGCTTCGTCGTCGACCCCGCCCGCCTCGGGCTGGCTCCTGCCGGTCTCGAGGACCTTAGGGGTGGCGACCCCGCCACCAATGCCGCGGCTACGAGGGCGGTGCTCTCAGGCGAGCGTGGCGCGCACCGGGACATCGTGCTGCTCAACGCGGCGGCCGCCCTGGTCGTGGTCGGGCACGCGACCGACCTTGAAGATGGGATGCACCGGGCCGCGGTATCCGTGGACAGCGGTGCTGCCGCCCGCAGTCTGGACCGCCTCGTCAGTCTGTCTCGGTCGGAGGCGGTCAGAGCCGAGGCGGGCGGGGGGCCAACTCGCTGAAGGCAGCTTCCATGGCGGCTATTCGTTCCTGGAGGCTGAGCGAGCTCACTTCGCTGAACTGGGCCAGCCGCGCCCGCCGTTCGGAGAGCCGGTGCACCCGGCGAGCGGCGTCCTCGATCTCACCGACCTCGTACTGGAGCGCCGCCAGAGCCTGGGCCCTGGGGTGGCCTCGGGCCAGCCAGCTGGCCGTAACGATCTGGCCATCGAGCTCGAGGGCGTCCTCTAATACCTCGCGGGCCAGCTCGGCGATCCCGTCCCGGGCCGGGGCGGAGCGGCGCCGGGAGGTACGCAGAGCCCGCCGGCTTTGGCGGGTGCCCAGTCCCTGGGGGCGCCCCGCCCCTGGCACGGAGCCGGCCAGCTTGCAGGCGGTGCGCAGCCGCCGGTGCAGGGTGGCGGCCGGGCCGGGGCTCCACAGCCAGGTCATGGGCGCCGTAGCCGGCCCCCGACCGGGCAATAGGCGGTTGGCCCGGCGCAGCGAATAACGCACCGAATAGGAAGTCAGGGCGGCTACGCCAACCAGGACGCCGACGCCGACGATCAACAACGCCGCCAGGGCCTCAAGCACTTCTACCACGAGAGCAATGGTACGGGCTCCAGGTAGCTGCGCAGCCGCACCGGCGGCCTCCGGGAAGCACCGGTCCCGAACCTCAGGCTGGGCCCAACCTCAGACGGCCCCCAGCTCCCAGATCGTCTCGAGGTCTTTGCGGCTGTACGAGCGGAACGCCACCAGCGTCCGGGTATCGGTGACGCCGGCCAGACTGTGCAAGCGGCCGGTGACCACCTCGGCCAGCTCTTCCATCTGGCGCACCCGGACCACGGCGACGATGTCGGCGTGGCCGGCCACGGAGTAGGCCTCGGCCACCCCGTCAACGGCCGCCACCTCCTGCGCCAGCTGGCCCACTCGGGCGGGTTCGGCATCTATGAGCACAAATGCGGTGACCACTCGTCCAACCGTAGCGGCACCAGCCGGGGGTTTTGGTCACTGCCTCATGAGAACCTGGATGTATGGCAACTCTGACCATCGATTGCGACGGCTGCACCATGCACGGGACCGACGTCTGCAGCGATTGCGTGGTGACCTTTATCTGCGACCGGGCGCCCGATGACGCCGTGGTCTTCGACGCGGCCGAAGAGCGCGCCCTGCGTCTTCTGGGCCGCAGCGGGCTCGTGCCCCCCCTCCGCCACGAGCCCAGCGCGGCAATGTCCGGCTGAGCACGGGGCCGGGCCAAGCTGGAGGCGATGGGGACGCCTTCCTTCCCGGAGCCGCCTTGCGGGACTGAACTGGTGGCCCGGTTGCGCCAGCGGGGCAGGGAGGCAGGTTTGTCAGCCGTCGGCATCGCACCGGCCACGCCCATGGAGGAAGCCCGGCGGGCCCTCGAGCAACGCAAGGCGGCGGGCCTGGACGGTGGCATGCAGTTCACTTACCGCAACCCGGCCCGATCGACTGACCCCGGGCGGGTGCTGCCCGGGGCGGCCGCCCTTGTCGTGGGTGCGTGGTGGTATGGACAGACGGCTCTGGAGCCATCCGACGAGGGGGGAGGCGACGAGGAGAGCAGGCCACGGGGCCGGGTAGCTCGTTACGCATGGCGGGACCACTACGCCGACCTGCGCGCCGCCCTCGGCCAGCTGGCCGACCTGCTGCGAGAGGCTGGTTGGGCGGCGCGGGTGGTGGCGGACGACAACGCACTGGTGGACCGGGCCGCAGCTACGAGGGCTGGTCTGGGGTGGTACGGCAAAAACGCCAACGTCCTGCTGCCCGGACGCGGTTCGTGGTTCGTCCTCGGCGCCGTGGTCACGGACGCGCCGCTGGCCCCTGACGCCCCGGTGCCCGACGGCTGTGGGCCCTGCCGCCGATGTCTTGGGGCCTGCCCGACGGGCGCTCTCGTGGCGCCGGGGGTGCTGGATGCCCGCCGGTGCCTGGCCTGGCTCCTGCAGGCACCGGGGGTGTTCCCTTTCGAGCACAGGGTGGCCTTGGGCGGCCGTACCTACGGCTGCGACGACTGTCAGGAGGTCTGCCCTCCCAATCGGGTGGCGTTGCGCACCGGCCGCGGGCTTGGCCGCGGGCTTGGCCGCGGGCTTGGCCGCGGGCTTGGCCTCACACCCTCGGACCAGACCGGTGTGGACCTCCTGGACATGCTGGCCACTACCGACGACGAGCTGATGTCGCGTTACGGCCGCTGGTACATCCCCGGGCGCGACCCCCGCTACCTGCGCCGCAATGCCCTGATCGCCCTGGCCAACACGGCGGACGGCCGTTCCGCGCCTGTCGTGTCGACGCTCAAGCAGTACCTCGAAAGCCCGGACGAGCTCTTGCGGGCCCATGCCGTGTGGGCCGCTCTGCGCCTGGGCCGGGCCGAGCTCGTGGACGACCCTCTCGAAGGCCCCGACCGCCTCGCCGACGACCCCTCGGCGCTCGTACAGGCTGAGCTTGGCCGTAGGTCTGAAGTGGTGCCGGCCTCCTCAACCGGAGTGTGTGGCTCCGTCAGCCAAATCGGGCCCAGCCGCGGCTAGACATAGCGACAGTGCGCCACATCCTGCTGACGAACGACTTTCCTCCCAAGGTGGGGGGGATCCAGTCGTACCTGTGGGAGCTGTGGCGCCGGCTGCCGCCCGACGATGTCACTGTCTTCACCGCCGCCTACCCGGGAGCTAGCTGGTGGGACGGCCAGCAGGCCTTCCGGGTGGTCAGGGCGCGCGAGCCCGTACTGTTGCCCCAACCCCACCTTGCCAGCCGCGTCAGACAGCTGGCCGAGCGGACGGGGTCGCAGGCGGTCGTGATCGACCCCGCTCTACCTCTCGGGCTCATCGGGCCGTCCCTCGGCCTGCCCTACGGCGTGGTCCTGCACGGCGCCGAGGTGACCATGCCCGGGAGGCTGCCGGTCAGCCAGCAGCTCCTGAGCCGGGCGGTCAAGCACGCTTCTCTGGTAATAGCGGCAGGCAGCTATCCCGAGGCGGAGGCCCGCAGAGCCTTGGGCCAGCGCAGTAGTGACAAAGGAGGCGTTTTCCCAACCACCGTCCAGGTCCCTCCCGGCGTCGACACAGAACGCTTCCGGCCCCTGCCCCCGATCGAGAAAGCCTCGGCCCGGGCACGCCTGGGCCTGCCCCGGGCCGGCCCCCTCGTTATAAGTGTCAGTCGCCTCGTGCCCAGAAAAGGCATGGACACCCTGATCGAGGCGGCATCGACCATCTCGGACCGTTTCCCGGGGCTGTGCGTGGCCATCGCCGGTGCCGGCCGGGACCGGCACCGCCTCGAACGCCTGGCCAGCCATGCCAAAGTGAAAGTGGAGTTCCTCGGCAAGCTGCCCGACCCCGACCTGGCCGACTTCTATGCGTGCGCCGACGTCTTCGCGCTGTGCTGCCGTTCACGATGGTGGGGGCTCGAGGAGGAGGGCTTCGGCATCGTGCTCGTGGAGGCGGCGGCAGCCGGGCTGCCCTGCGTCACCGTAGACAGCGGAGGTGCCGGAGAAGCCGTCAGGGACGGCGAGACCGGGCTGGTGGTGGAGATGGGCGAGCCGGGACGGGCGATCGCGGGGCGGCAGCTGCATGCCTCGCAAAGGGCCGACATCGGCCCGGTGGCCGACGCCCTGGCGTCTCTGCTGTCCCGGCCGGCCCTGGCCCGGCGAATGGGCGAGGCCGGCCGCCACCGGGCGGAAGCGGAGCTGTCCTATGATGCCCTGGCCCTGCGCCTGGGGACCGCGATCGACGGGCTGCGATGAAAACGACGGCAGGCCGCTATCGTGCCCAAGGGTGGGGCAGGCGCGTAAGGTCATGGCCTAGGAGGTAGTACGCGGTGGAGGAGCAGGTTACCGAGAGAATGGTCATCCGGGCCAGCCCCGCTTACTGCTACCAGGTCCTCACCGACTTCGAGCGGTACCCGGAGTGGGCAGCTGACATTAAGGCCGTCGCCATCGACGAGCGCGACGCCGACGGCAGGGCCGTCCAGGTCACCTACAGGGCTGCCGCCTTCGGGCGCAGCACTTCGTACACCCTGCGTTATGACTACAGCGACGCGCCCACCAGGCTGTCCTGGGAACAGGTGAGCGGGGACGTCACGCGCCGCCTCGACGGCAGCTACGACATCTACCCGAGCGACGAGGGGTCTGCCGACGTCACTTATCACCTGGTGGTCGACTTGAAAGTCCCGCTGCCGGTCTTCGTGAAGCGCCGAGCGGAAGGCCGGATCACTTACACAGCGTTGAAGGAACTCAAAGCGCGAGCCGAGATCTGACCGCCGGCAGCGTCGGGGTGAGCGGGGCGGTCCCCGACGGGGCCCGCTATGTCGATGACCCGGAGGACCCTTGTCTCGTCCCCTACCGGGACCTGAAGGACCCGGTACTGCGGCGCCGGACCGAGGCGGCGCAAGGGTTTTTCGTAGCCGAGGGGAAGTTGGCTGTGCTGGCCGTGCTGGGCTCGCCCTACCCCCTGCTCTCGGTCCTGGTGCTGCGCCGCCGCTTGGCCGTGCTGTCCGAGCTGGCCCTGCCACCGGGCGTCGCCGTCTACGTCATCGAGGACGAGGTGATGTCGACGGTGGCTGGCTTCGACGTGCACCGGGGGGTGCTGGGCCTGGCGGCGCGGTTGGCCCTGCCCGGCCCGGCCGGCCTGCTGGCGGCGGCCGGGCCCTCACCGGTCGTGGTCGTCGAGGGGGTGAACGACCAGGAGAACCTGGGCGCCATCTTCCGCAACGCCGCCGCCTTCGGTGCCGCCGCCGTCCTGGTGGACCCGACCTGTGCCGACCCCCTCTACCGCCGCAGCGTCCGGGTCTCGCTCGGCCTGGTGCTGAAGGTGCCTTTCACCCGTCTCAGCCCCTGGCCCGGCGCGCTCGCCCTCGTAGCTGACAGCGGCTTCACGCTGGTGGCGCTCACTCCTCGTCCGAGCGCCGCGCGCCTCGACCATGTGGCCGAGGAACTGCAGGGAGAAAGGGTGGCCGTGGTGGTAGGGGCGGAGGGACCGGGCCTGAGCGCCGCTGTGCTCGGGATGTGCCGGCCGGTACGCATAGCCATGGCCCCGGGCGTCGACTCGCTCAATGTGGCGGCGGCGACCGCCGTGGCCTTGCACCGCTTCGCCCTGGTCCGGTGAGCCTCCGCGCCGCTAGCGAGCGACTTCGGCCATAGGCATGTGCCCGGGACCATAGGATTGTGGTCTTGAACATGCCCCCTCCGCCCTCCGGCCTCGTGCCGGCCGGCTCGTGCGTAGGTGTCGACATCGGCGGTTCGAAGCTTCTGGCCGTCCGCCTGGGCGCCAATGGCGAGATAGAAGAGTTCGACAAGTTGCCTACGCCGCCCGACGCCGAAGAGCTCGTGGAGACGGTCCTGGCCGCCGCGGTCCGAGCCGCGGGAGCGGCGGGCGACGCTCGGGCCATGCCGCTAGGCGTAGGCCTGCCCGGCATGGTGGACCGCCACGGGGTGGCCCACTTCTGCCCTCACCTCCATGACATGGACGGGGTCGATGTTCGCCACGAACTCGCCACGCGCCGGGCGGAGGGCGCTACCACGGTGGTCGTCAACGACGCCACGGCGGCATGCTGGGCCGAGCACGTGCTCGGCTCGGCCCGGGGGGTAGACGACGTGCTGATGATCACTCTTGGCACCGGCATCGGCGGGGGCGCGGTCATAGGCGGTCGGCTCATGCAGGGCGCTCACGGCTTTGCCGGAGAAATGGGCCACATGGTGCTCGACCCCCATGGGCCGCCGTGCCCGTGCGGGAAGCGGGGGTGTTGGGAGCGCTTCGCGTCCGGGACGGGCCTGGGGCGGCTGGCCCGGGAAGCGGCTCAGGCGGGCCGGTTGGACGAGGTCGTGCGGCTCGTCGGTGGTGACCCCGAGGCCGTGAGGGGAGAGCACTTGACCTCTGCCGCGCTGGCCGGCGACCCGGGAGCGTTGGAGGTAATGGAGACCTTCGCGTGGTGGCTGGCCCTGGGCCTGGCCAACGTGGCCAATGCCCTCGACCCCGCCGTCATCGTCCTCGGTGGTGGCGTGATCGCCGCCCACGCCGCGGTGATGGGGCCGGTCAGGCGTGCTTTCGTCCAGTTGGTGGAGGCGCCCGAGGACAGGGCGGTCCGTATTTTGCCGGCCCAGCTGGGCGAGCGGGCCGGGGCCGTCGGCGCCGCGCTGCTGGCGGCGCGAGGGGCCCTGCCTTTATAACGGGCCCTTATAGCGGTTGACCAAGTCGCCGGCCCGCTAGCCTCGTTGCTACAGCACGGTGGGGGCGGCAATGACCTGCAGCCCAGCCCGAGAGGTCGCTGTCGAGGAGGCATCGTGGAGTTCCGGCGTATCAATGGGCTGCCGCCTTACGTGTTCGCAGCCATCAACAAATTGCGGGACGAGGCTCGCCACGCCGGCGACGACGTGATCGACCTCGCTTTCGGCAACCCGGACATCCCGAGCCCGCCCATCGCCGTAGAGAAGCTGGCCGAGGCGGCCCGGAACCCCCGTAACCACCGCTATTCGTCCTCCCGGGGCCTGCCCAACCTGCGCCTGGCCATGGCCAACCTCTACAAGCGCCGCTTCGGGGTCGAGGTGGACCCCGAGACCGAGGTCCTGTTCACGATCGGGGCCAAAGAGGGCCTGTCCCACCTGATGTGGGTGTTGCTCGGCCCGGGCGACACCGCCCTGGTGCCGACACCGTCTTACCCGATACACATCTACGCGCCCCTCTTCGCCGGTGCCGACGTGCACCAGGTCCGGGTGGGCCCGGGCCAGGACTTCTTCGCCAACCTGATGTCGGCCTACGACGAGGCGATGACCAAGCCGAAGGTGATCGTTTTCTCGTTCCCGCACAACCCCACTACCGAATGCGTGGACATGGCCTGGATGAAGCGGATCGTTGATTTCGCCCGCGCCCACGACATCGTGCTCGTGCACGATTTCGCCTATTCCGACACGTACTTCGACGGGTATGAGCCCCCATCCCTGCTCCAGGTGCCAGGGGGCAAGGAGGTCGGTGTCGAGCTCTACACGTTGACCAAGAGTTTCTCGATGGCAGGGTGGAGGGTCGCCTTCGCCATCGGTAACGCAGAGGTTGTGGGAGCGCTCACAAAGCTTAAGAGCTACCTCGATTACGGGACCTTCCAGCCCATCCAGATCGCTTCGATCGTCGCCCTAAACGAGGCGTCGGATTACCCGCGGACGGTGAACGCCATTTATGAGTCCCGGCGCGACACCTTGGTGGACGGCCTCAACCGCATAGGTTGGACCGTGGCCAAGCCTTTGGGCACCATGTTCGTCTGGGCGCCCGTGCCCGAGCCGTACCAGGAACTCGGCTCCCTCGAGTTTGCCAAGTACCTGATAAGCGAAGCCCACGTTGCCACTTCGCCCGGCATGGGTTTCGGTACGGGGGGCGAGGGCTATGTGCGCTTCGCGCTGGTCGAGAACGACCAGCGGATCGGCCAGGCCGTGCGTAACCTGCGCCGCGCCCTGCCAAAGCTCGGCTAGGTCGTGCGCGGGCCCATTTCCCGCGCGGCATTAATGGGCTGGCGCGGCGTTAGAAATGCTCCGTTCACGTTGGCCACCTAGAGTAGCGATATGGCGACCTATGTTGTCCGAGTGTGGGTGCCTGACAGACCCGGCGCCCTTGGTGCCGTAGCCAGCCGGATCGGCGCCGTGCGCGGCGACCTGGTGGGCGTGGAGATCCTCGAGCGTGGCGCGGGCCGGGCCATAGACGAGCTCGTGGTCGAGTTGCCCCGGGCCGACCTGCTGGACCTCATGATCAGCGAGGTCAACGAGGTGGACGGGGTGGATGTCGAGGACGTGCGGGAGATCCCGGGCGTCCCCGTCGACCCCCGGCTCGACGCCCTGGAGACGGCCGCCTACCTGGTAGAGCGCCATGACCCGGCCGACCTGTTGAAGGCGCTGGTCGCCCACGCCGCCCGTGACTTCGAGTCCGACTGGGCGGCGGTGGTCGACCCCGGCGCACCCCAACCGCTTTCATGGGTAGGGGCCATGCCCCCCGAGGCGTGGGTATTCGCATTTGTAAAAGGGGCAAAGGCCTCCCTGGTGGGCCGGGAGGGCGTTGGTGGCGCCAGCCCGAGCGACGTCGCCTGGGCGGACATGTCCGTCGCCTCCCTCGTGGTGGTGCTGGGCCGCGACGGCCGCCCGTTCCGGATCAGGGAACGCCGCCAGCTGTCCGCTCTTTCCCGTATTGCTGATAACCGCTGGGTGGAGCTGGTGCGAGGTAGCCGGTCGGGGTCGGTGGCCCCGTCCTCGCTGGCCCAGGCGCTCGGGCACCCGGCCGGGTCCGGGTCAGCCCCGGCCACCGGCGAGGGGGCGGTGCCCTCCTCCAAAGGTGGGAGCCGGGCGCCCACGTCGCTGTCCCGGGCCAGGATGTTGCGTGGTGGCGCCGGGCCCGTGCTCAATCGGTTTTAGCAGTCGCTTACGGGACGACCTCCACCCGGGCCGCCTCCTTGCGGCCCAGCAGCCACATGACAACTTCGCCGGGGGGGCCCTTCACCGTAGAGCCGCCCTTTTTGGACAGGACCAGCGGCTCCAGACCGGGCGCTTCCAGCCGTCCGGCGGCCGGGTGAAAGGAAAGCTTCGCCATTGCTCCGGCACGGCGCCAGAGCTCGGCCTCGTCAGCGGCCGCGAGTTGGCGCAGCTGCCAGCCCGGCTGTCCCCGGCGGAGATCCTCGTGGTGGACGAAGTACTCGATCGTGTTGATGGCGCGGTCCAGGGGGCGCAGGAGGGGCGGTGGCCCTGAGCGTACGCGGCTCACGAGCGTGTCCCACGTCTCGGTGTCGCGCGCTCCGTCGCGTACCCGGGTCGTCCACGATTTGAACGGTCCCAGGTTTGTCACCATGCCCACGGCGGTGTCGGGACGGCGTTCCCGGGTCAGCAGGTGGGCGGCCAGGTCGGCGCTGCGCCAGCCGGCGCATAGGGTGGGGGAGTCGGGGCCGAGCTCGGTGAGCAGGTCGCACAGGGCCCACCGTTCGCGCTGGGACAAGGTCGCGCCATCTTCTTTCATGGCTGGATCATAAGCAGTCGGATCATGTTCGTGGCTCCCAGCTGAACCGCAATATGGCGATAAGCAGCCCGGCCGCTCCCCAGGCGGCGACGACTACGACGTCTACCCAGTCGAAGCTGGTGCCCAAAAAGCCTGCCTGCATCCCGAGAGCGAAGTGCCGGACAGGGAAGATGCGAGCCACCCAAAGGATCCAGCTGGGGGCGTTGGTGCCGAGCGGTATGAAGATGCCGGAAAGGAACAGCAGCGGCAGGATCGTGGCGTTAACGATCGCCGGCGAGGCGTCGGCGTTGGGGATCACCGTGGTTATGGCGAACCCGAGGGCGCAGAAACTGCCGGCACCGACGATGAGCATGACGAGGAAATGGACGAGCGTGATGCCGGTGGGCACCGAGGCCTGGTAGGCGAGGCGGCCGAAGGCGGCAGTGATGACCACGAGCAGGATGGCGACGAAAAGGGCGTGCAGCACTCTGGCGGCGAAGTAGACGCCCGCCGGCAGCGGCGTACCGTCGACCCGCTTCAGGATCCCGGCGTCGCGCTGGAAAGTCACGGTCATGGCGACGTTTGTGTAGCAGGCGCTTATGACGGCGAAGGCCGCCATGGCGGCGACGTAGTAGGTCGACTCCTTGACCGTGCGCCCGGCGAGGTGCACGGTGCCCGACCCGAGCAGGGCGGTGAAGATCACAAGGAACATGAGCGGGAAGGCGAAGGTGAAAAAGGCGGAGGCGGGGTTCCGCCAGAACGTCTTGTTCGTGTACCGGACCTGCCGGGCCGTGAGCGAGAAGACGTTCATCGGGACCTTGCCGCCCTACTCCGGCCGGCGCGGCCCCGCCGGCCCGCGCTGCCCGCGGGGCCGTCTGGCGCTGGCCCGGCCTCGGAGGGCCCTGGCGTCCCGCCCGTCAGCTCGAGGTAGACGTCCTCGAGCGTGGGCCGGACGACGCTCAGGTCGTCGAGCTCGATGCCATGGTCCATGGCCCAGCCGGTGAGACGGTAGAGGGTGGCCGTGAGGTTCTCGGTGACGACCTCGACGAGCCCGTCCGGGACCGAGGTGTAGGGGAGGTCTTCGGGGAGAGGAGCCCCCGGCGGGAGCCGGAAGCTGACCCGGGGGTTTGCCTGGTCGCGCCCCCCGATGCTGGAGGGCGGGCCCAGCGCCACGATCCGGCCGGCGGCGATGACCGCCACCCGGTCGGCCAGGAACTGCGCCTCGTCCATGTAGTGGGTGGTGAGCAACACGGTCTTGCCCAGCTCGGCCAGGCTCTTCACGACCTGCCAGGCCTCCCGGCGCGCCGAGGGGTCGAACCCGGTGGTGGGCTCGTCCAGGAAGAGCAGTTCCGGGTCGCCGACGAGGGCCACCCCGACGTCGAGGCGCCGCTGCTGGCCCCCGGAGAGCGTCGTGACGCGGGCGTCCTTCTTCGCGCCCAGGCCGACGAGCTCGATCACCTCTTCGGGCGACCTCGGGTGAGGGTAGTAGCCGGCGTACATGGTGAGGACCTCGGCGACGGTCAGGTAACGGTCGATCCCCGTGGACTGCAACACGATACCGATGTGCGGCTTCAGCGCCTTGCGTTCGTGGCCCGGGTCGTGCCCGAGCACCGTCACCTCGCCCTCGTCCCGATGGCGGAAGCCCTCCAGGATCTCGACCGTCGTCGTCTTGCCGGCGCCGTTCGGCCCCAGCAACGCGAAGACCTCGCCCCGGGAGATCTCGAGGTCCACCCCGTCGACCGCCTTCAAGGTCCCGTAAGACTTGCGCAACCCCCGGACCGAAACCGCTGCCTCCTGGGGCGCGGAGCCGGGGGAGGCGCCACCTCGTGAGCCGAGGAGCGCCGCGTTGTCAGTCAAGTCGTCGCCCTTCCTTTGTCGGTGGACCGGGCGGGAGCAATGCCTGGCCATGCCTACACCCTTGTGTGGGCGGTCCTGCCCGGTTCAGCTTATGACGGCGCCCGGGGCCGCCGCGGCCTGCTCCAGGGCGGCGACGTCGAGCTTCTTCATGCCCAACATGGCACGGACCGCTCGCTCTGCCTTGTCCCTGTCAGGGTCGGTCAGGAGCTCGAGCAGACGGTCCGGCACCACCTGCCAGGACAGGCCGTACCTGTCCTTGAGCCAGCCGCAGGGCCCCTCTTCGCCGCCCTCTGTGAGCCGGCCCCAGTAGTAGTCGACCTCGTCCTGCGAGCCGCAGTTAACGACGAAGGAGACCGACTCGTTGAAGCCGAACTGGGTCGGGCCGCCGTTGAGGACGAAGTACTCCTGGCCGGCGAGCTCGAAACGGACGGTCATCACCGAGCGAGCCGGGCCCGGACCTGCCTCGCTGTAACGGGCCACCTCGACGATGCGAGAGCCCGGAAAGACCGAGGTGTAGAAAGCGGCCGCCTGTTCGGCCTGGGTGTCGAACCACAGGAACGGGGTGATCTTGGGCACGGCAGTCACCTTTCAGTGGTCGAAGCGTTGTCCACCTGTAACACGTTGTCTAGCTGTATGACGTCGCCAAGGGGCGACGTGCATCGCTCCCGCGGCCGGGGCCCGGCCCACGGGGCCACGTGGCCGGGCACGGGGGCAACTGGCGGGCCCCCGGGCCGCCGGTTGGGCCCTCGTCCAGGCGGCGGGAGATCCACAACCTTTACCTCTGTTGGCTCACAGGGAGGCTCCCGTAGGTTGGACTGGAGGCCGCATGGAGGGCCGAAAGGCTATTGACACTCGTGTAAGTACTATGCTGTAATCTTCCCAGATCTAGTAGGTGAAAGACCTAGACGGGCGGCTTGACCACTACAGCTTGTGGTTGTCCACCTGGGTCCATTGGTCAGCGAACGCGGACGTGAGCGAGCTAGCGGCATCCTCGGGGGGCGACCCCCAACCAGTTGAAGCTCCGGAACAGGAAGGACTCCCCACCATGGCAATTGCCCCCGAGCGCACCGGCATCGGCATCCGCCGCTACTTCACCACTCCCGGCGTCGACCCCTATGACACGGTGACCTGGGAGCTGCGGGACGCCCGCATCACCAACTGGGCCACCGGGGCCGTCGCCTTCGAGCAGTTGGGGGTGGAGGTGCCGAGCGGATGGAGCGTCAACGCCACCAACATCCTGGCCCAGAAGTACTTCCGGGGCACCTTGGGCACGCCGGAGCGGGAGTGGTCGCTGAAGCAGGTCGTCGACCGGGTGGTGGGGACCATCGTGGCCTGGGGGGACAAGGACGGCTACTTCGTCGACGCCCAGGAGGCCGAGACCTTCGAGGCGGAGCTCAAGTGGCTGATCATCCACCAGCGGGCGGCTTTCAACTCGCCGGTGTGGTTCAACATCGGGGTCGCGGGTGTGCCCCAGCAGGCCAGCGCGTGTTTTATCCTTGCCGTCGACGATTCGATGGACTCGATCCTCAACTGGTACGTAGAAGAAGGCAAGATTTTCAAAGGCGGGTCAGGGGCAGGGATCAATCTTTCCCGCATCCGGTCCTCCCAAGAGGGCCTGCGAGGTGGCGGTACCGCGTCGGGCCCCGTCAGCTTCATGAGGGGCGCCGACGCCTCGGCGGGGACCATCAAGTCCGGGGGCAAGACGCGCCGTGCTGCCAAGATGGTGATCCTCGATGCCTCTCACCCCGACGTTGAAGACTTCATTTGGTGCAAGGCCATTGAGGAGCGAAAGGCCCGTGCCCTGTGCGATGCCGGCTTCGATATGGACCTAGATGGCAAGGACAGCCACTCCGTCCAGTACCAGAACGCCAACAATTCTGTCCGCGTCACCGACGAGTTCATGCACGCCGTCTTGGACGACAAGGACTGGGAGCTGAAGGCCGTCAATTCAGGCGAGGTCCTGAAGAAGATGAAGGCGAGGGACCTCTTCCGCCAGATATCCAAGGCAGCATGGGAATGTGCCGACCCGGGAATGCAGTTCGACACCACGATAAATAAGTGGCACACGTCCAAGAACACCGGGCGCATAAATGCCAGCAATCCATGTTTTACCGGCGACGCCCTAGTCCACACTGACAAGGGCCTCGTCAGTTTCCGTGAGCTTTTTGCCCGGGTCAACGAAGGTGAGACGTTCGGCGTCTACACCCATGACGCCACGAATGTCCAAGAGCCGGCACAGCGCTTGGAGCTGACGACCCCGGACGCCCTGATGATCACCGGCTACAACCAGGTGATCAAAGTGCGCTTCGACAACGGCATGGAGGTCCGGTGCACTCCAGGCCACCGCTTCTTCACGGCCAACAGGGGCTATGTCGAGGCTCAGGACCTGAATGCTGACGACAGGGTCAAGGTCCTGGACCTCCCGGCTCCAGCTATCAGTGCCAACTACGGGCTCCCGGTGACGAGCGACCTCACCATCTACTCGACCAAAGGCGACCATCGCCGCCTCGTGCGCCTGCCCGAGAAATGGGATGAGGATCTGGCACACTACCTGGGCTGGATGGTGGGCGACGGGTCGGTCGGCGCCGGCGGGACTCTCAGTGCCGTGTACGGCAACCCTGAGGACCAGGCCGAGGTGCTCCCTCGGCACCTGGCCTTTGTCACCTGGCTGAACGGTGGTCTTGCTCCCACGCCGAGCGCACAGGCCAACGGCACCGTTCAGCTGCGCCTGACCAGGCGTCCCTTGACGGCGTTCTTCGCCGCCTTGGGCCTGACCGCCGTACGTGGCCCCCAAAAGCGGGCCCCCTGGTCGGTCTTCCAGGCGCCGTCGCAAATTGTGGCCGCCTTCCTGAGGGGGCTGTTCGACGCCGACGGCTGTGTGCGTCTCGACAACGCGAAGGGTAGCTATGTCGGCCTCGGCTCAACCTCACGAGAACTCCTGGTCGATGTCCAACGCCTCCTCAGCACTTTTGGTATTGCCTGCAAGGTCTCGGATGACGATCTGCGCATCACTTCCAAGGGTATGTTGAGCTTTGCGCAGGAGATCGGTTTCTCCCTGCCCTCCAAGGCGTCCAAGCTGGAGCAAGTGATTTCTGGCCGGGCCCGGGCCTTCAACAAGAGCGACGGCTGCACGAGGCTGCGCGGCATGGTCGAGGACGGCTTTGAGTTGACCTATAACTTGAGCGAACCCCGTAACCACTCTTATATTGTCAACGGGCTCGTGGTGCGGAACTGTTCGGAATATATGCACCTCGATAATTCAGCTTGCAACCTCGCAAGTATCAATTTATTGACATTCTTGAACCCCGACGACGACTTCGACGTGGAGGGGTTCAAAGCGGCGGTCGAGGTCGCCTTCACCGGGCAGGAGATCCTGGTCGGCAATGCCGACTACCCGACCAAGCCGATCGGGGACACGTCCCGGCGTTTCCGCCAGTTGGGACTGGGTTACGCCAATCTGGGCGCGCTGCTTATGGCCCAGGGGATCCCTTACGATTCCGACGCCGGGCGCGCATGGGCGGGCGCCATAACGGCTCTGATGACGGGCCACGCCTACGCCGTCTCCGCCCGGACCGCGGCCAGGATGGGCCCTTTCGCCGGCTACCACGAGAACCGCGAGCCGATGCTCGAAGTCTTGCGCATGCACCGGGCCGAGGTGGCCGAGATCGATGAGTTGCTCGTGCCGCCCGACCTGCTCTCGGCGGCTCAGGAGTCGTGGGATAGTGCCGTCGAAACGGCTGACACTTACGGGGTAAGGAACTCGCAGGCCAGTGTTCTGGCCCCGACAGGTTGTCTTGTCGGCGGGTCGTTGGTGGCGACCGAACGTGGACTGGTCAGGCTGGCTTCGCTCGGCGACCCGGACGGTTCGAAGTGGCAGGAGCTAGGAATACGCGTGGCTACGGACGAGGGTGCCCGGGAAGCCTCGGAGTTCTACGTGAACGGCTTGGAACCGGTGGTGACGGTGCGGACGCGTCGGGGCTACCGCCTGCAAGGTACGCCCCAGCACCGTGTCAAAGTCGTCAATACGTCTGGCAAATGGGAGTGGAAGCGCTTGGCAGACATCGTGACCGGTGACGTTGTGCCACTGGCGTTCGACCAACTGATCGGTCGCCCCCAGACAGTTCCGCTACCGCCGTTGCCCGAGGCCTATTGGACCGGTGAGCACCACGCCACCGTTCCCCGCGAGATGACAGCAGAATTGGCCGAGCTCGTCGGCTATTTCATGGGCGACGGTTCCTTGCACAGCCGTGGTCTTCGTTTTTGCGTTACGGAAAGCGACATCGACGTCGTCGAGCGCCTTCGGCTCCTGGCAAAGGCTGTTTTCGGGCTCGAGGTCGCCGTCTCGGCCAAGAAGGGTTACACCGAAGTAAGGCTCGATTCAGTACGAGTCGTGCTCTGGTGGGAGGCTTGCGGGTTTGCCAAGCAATCGCCCGCTCCCGGGCACAGCGGCAAGGGCTATATAGCCCATATACCGAGCGCCGTCTTGGCCGCCAACGACAGGAAGGTTTACTCCGCTTTCCTGCGGGGTCTCTATGAGGCCGACGGTGATACCAGCTCCGGGTACGCGACGTTCAAGAGCACGTCGTTAGAGCTCGCTCAAGACGTCCAATCTCTCCTACTGGCACTCCGTTACCCGACGAAGCTGCACGTGGCGGAGCGGACCAACGCCTGGGGCACGCTCCCGATAGCCGCGGTGCGGCTGCTCAACCTCTCCTGGAACGAGAGCTGGGCACTTGAGATCGGCTTCATGGGAAGTCGCAAACAGAGCGGTCTGCGCCTGTCCGACATCCAGCAGGCCGGCCGGAAGGACTACATTCCACTGACCCGGGAGCTGGTGGACCGTCTGGCGCCTGAGAACGACCGGTTGCGGACCGTGTTACTGATGGAGGTGGCACGCTCGAGAGTTTCGCGGCGCATCGCCGAGGAGCTGTACGAGCGGACCGGCGATGCAGAGCTCGACCATCTACTGGGCTTTTTCTACGACACCGTTGCCACCGCGGAGCTTGGCGAGGAAGAGCTCACCTACGACCTGTCCGTTCCTTCGAACGTGACATACCTCGCCAATGGGTTCATAAGTCATAACACCATCGGCCTTCTCATGGACTGTGACACGACCGGCATCGAGCCGGACCTGGGACTGGTCAAGACGAAGAAGCTGGTCGGCGGCGGTACGATGTCGATAGTCAATCAGACGGTCCCCCGGGCATTGCATAGGTTGGGCTACTCGGACGAGGAGATCGCCGACATTGTTGCCTATGTCGACGAGCACAAATCGATACTCGGTGCCCCCCACATCTCGCCCGATCACCTCGGCGTATTTGCCTGCTCGATGGGAGACAACACCATCCATTACCGGGGGCACGTGCGCATGATGGCCGCCGCACAACCGTTCCTGTCCGGTGCGATCTCCAAGACGGTCAACATGCCCGAAGAAGCGACCATCGAGGACGTCGAGCAACTGCACATAGAGGCCTGGCAGATGGGCATCAAGGCTGTTGCCATCTACCGGGACAACTGCAAAGTTGCCCAGCCTCTGGCGACGACCAAGCGGGCGATGGCAGGACCGTCTGGCCCTGAGGCCCACGACGCCGAGCTGGCCGTCAAGATCGCCGACCTGGAAAAGGCGCTGGAGATGCAGACGGTGGTGATGAGCAAGCCGGTGCGGGAGCATATGCCTCGCAAGCGCAAGTCGCTGACCTTTTCTTTCCGGGTGGCGGACTGCGAGGGCTACGTGACCGTCGGCGAGCTCGAGGACGGCCGGCCGGGGGAGGTCTTCATGAAAGTCTCCAAGCAGGGCTCGACCTTGGCCGGCATCATGGACGCCTTCGCCATATCGGTGAGCCTCGGGCTGCAGCACGGGGTACCGCTGGCCACGTTCGTCCGCCATTTCACCAACATGCGCTTCGAGCCGGCCGGGATGACCGACGATCCCGATCTCCGCTTCGCGGCGTCGTTGGTGGACTACATTTTCCGCCGGCTGGCTGTCGAGTACATGGGCCAAGCCGAACGCTTGGACCTTGGCATCCTGACTGTCAGCGAGCGTATGCAGCCCACATTGCCCGGCGTTGAGGAAGCCGTCATTGTCGACCAGCCGATGCGTGCCGGGCTGGTCGAGGAGGTTGAGTTGCGAGAGGGGCGCCAACTTCCGCCGTCGGCACCTCTTCCCGCCTCGTTCGGCGGCGTCCCGGCCAAAACTGGTTCTGCAGGCCGCAAAGCCGGGAAGGCCAAGAAGCCCGCTACCAGTGATGCTCCGTACTGTTACCAGTGCGGGGTGCAGATGCAGCGCGCCGGCAGTTGCTTTGCCTGCCCTTCGTGTGGGACGACGAGCGGGTGCTCGTGAAAATTGGGGAAGTTTGGGTGTCTCCTTCGCGAGGTTGCTGACGAGAGATCCGACGCCTTCCGACGTGCTGACCCAAACGTCGACCCCTTAGCGGTGCCGCCCGTGGCTGAGTCGACCGAGGAAGCTAAGGATGGCCTGATCGCAGGATGCTGGTCGGCATGGTCCCAGATGGCATGATGCCAAATGGTATACTAGGTCATGCCTCGCAACCCGTTCCAGTACGGCTCCCCGGTCGGCGCCGAGCATTTTGTCGGCCGGGCCCACGAGCTAAAAGCGTTGACCTCTCGAATGGCCGACGGCATCAACGTCGTACTTATCTCACCTCGGCGCTATGGCAAGACCTCACTGTTGCGAAGGGCCGAGGACCAGCTGTCGGGCGCAGCCATTGTCCACGTCGATGTGCTGTTGTGCGCTAGTTCGGCCGAGCTGGCAGCCAGGTTGGCAGGGGCGGCTTTCCGTCTCCCCTCGGGCCGCTGGCACCGGGCCAAGAACGCTGTTCCCGAGTTCCTGCACCGGCTCAAGGTGACACCGACGGTCACCCTCGGGCCCGACGGCTCGCCCCAGTTCGGCTTCGGCGGCGACCTGGCGCCTCGGGAGCTGGACCAAGTCCTAGAAGACGTTTACAGCCTGCTGGCCGAGGACGCTCCACGGCGTCCGGGCGTGCTCGTACTGGACGAGTTCCAAGCCATCACCGACCTCGACGAACACCTCCCCTCATTGCTAAAGGGCCTGGCCGACAGCTACCGAAGGGTCTCGCTCATACTGGCCGGGTCGCAGAGGCACCTGATGGAGCGCCTGACCGGTTCCAGCGGGGCGCCTCTTTACGGGATGGCTGAACCCTTGGGCCTCGGGCCGGTCGAGACGAACGCGATGGTGGATTACCTGCGCCAACGGGCGGCCGGGGCCGGCAAACCGATGACCCCCGAGGTGGCGGGGCGCCTGATAGAGATCGCCGGCCCCATCCCGAACGACATCCAGCGCCTCGCCTATTGCGCTTACGAGGAAGCCGACGGCGCGATCGGTAACGACGAAGTGAACCAGGGCATGGAAGAGGCCGCTTCCCACAGCGATGCCACCTACGCCGACTTGTTCAGCGGGCGCTCGCCCGGCCAGCGCCGGGTCCTGCGGGCCCTGGCTGCTCAGCCCCGTACGGAGATCTTCTCGGCCCATTTCGCCCGGGAGGTGCAGCTCGCGAATGCCGCCTCGGTGCGCAAGGCGGTCGATGCCCTGGCGGGCACGGAGTTCGTCGCCCGAGACGGCGACGCCTGGAAGGTGGCGGACCCCTTTTTCCGCTATTGGCTCACCTGGATCTTCGGGGCCACTGCCTGCGACGACTAAAAGGGCTCCCTTGGCTGAGGATTGAAAGGAGGCACGCCAAGGCCTCGTCGAGCGCCTCCGCCACAATCCGGAGCCGCCTTCGAGGTCGACGAGCCTTGCTGCTTCGCCTCCCCAGGCGCAGCAAACGGTTGCCCTAACCGCGCGCCGACCGCGCGGTTAGACGGCGATCTTGCCGCCGTACTCGGCGGTGCTCGGGTGGTTGCGTTGCGCTTTACCTAGAACGAGACTGTCCCCCAACCCGTCACAAACTGCGCCTGACCAACGCTAGGGGAGTTGTTCGAGTTGTTGCACTGGCCCGCGTGCTTGCCGCTTGGGTACTTTGACCCGATCACGGCGAACGTGAACGTCAGCGTGAAGCCGCCCCTGATACCCGTGTACGCTCCGGTGCCCGTGCCCGCAACAATCGGCGTCGAGCCCGTCACGACTAGGTAGGCCGAGCATGTCCTTGCGTTGGGCTCGACGTTGTTGAAAGCGCTCGCTATCTTCTTGTCGAGCCTCGCGGTGCTGATGGTGAACGAACCTTGGACGAGCGAGATTTTGACCTCGGTGCTGTTAGGCTGAGGGACGCCGTTAGCGCCGATCGAGTCAGCTGACCCCGAATCGCCGATTGCCCCGGTCAACACGATCGTGCTGCCGAGCCCCTCACCATCGCCGTAGTCGAAGACATGTACCGTGCCGTTCGTTACCGTACTGGCGCTCGCGGCCACCATGTTCCCAGATGTCAAAAGAGCACCGGTGAGCGCGGCAATGGTCAAGGTGGGCACGACTCGTTTCATAGATGGACCTCCTCGATCGGGGACCGCCGAGCCTCTGGCTGGCGGTGGTTGATGGAGCTTCCCAGTGGCCCTGCCGGCAGACCGCGATCACCGACGATCTCGGCTGTCTGAGCAACAGTCTGGCATCGCTGCCGGCCTCGGCCAAGGAGGCCAGCCGGTGTAGCCGGCCTCGTGCCAGCACCCTGCGCGGCCTGGAAAGTAGGACTTTCTCTTGTCAACTTGTGAAAAGCCCGACGGGCACCTGTGGAACGGAGCGACGCTGGGGATCAAGAGTTGTGGTGCAGCAAGGCGAAAAGAGACCTGGGAGGTTCGTAGCGCCCCTTGTAAGGCACGTGTTTTGAGGTTCGTGACCGGCGGGGGCTCCTTCGCCGCCATCGACCCGCCCCGACCGCAACGCGACCAGTAGGATCGGTGTTGATGGCCCTGTACGAGTACCTTTGCCGAGATTGCCAGAGCTCCTTCGAAGCGCGCCGGGCGATGGGCGACGCAGACGGCGGTGTCAGTTGCCCTAGCGGGCACACCGACGTACGGCGGAAGCTCTCGGTGTTTGCTTCAGTTGGGGCACTGGGAACGGCCGCGGCCACGACGCGGCCTGGGCCGGGCTCCGCGGCCGGGTGTTGTGGTGGCGCCTGCGGGTGCGGGCACTGACCTGCTCCGGGAGCGATTTGGCCTGAGCTGAGCGAAGCCCGAGGCGGCCCCACGAGGCATCTCCGCTCAGACAGGCACGACAATGAGGCGCTCCGAAGCTGCAAGCCACGTCTTCGGCGTCGCCTGGGGTAGGCGGGGGAGATGTGGGGCCCTCCGGATCATGTCCTCCACTGGTCCAGTTCTCCACGGGCGTGCATCTGGCGCAGTTTGGACCGTTGTAGCTTGCCGTTGGGGGTGGTTGGGACGGTGCCATGTGGTACGACGAGGACCTCCGAGGGAGCGATCCCGACGGCGTCGGCGATGGCGGCGCTGGCCCTTCTGGGCAGGTCAGGGAGATGGTCCGCCTCCACCACCACGACGAACTCGCCCGCCTGGCCGTCTTGGCGGGAGAAGGCCGCGCAGGCCCGAGGCGAGAGCCCCGTGACCTGCAAGACGGCTCGTTCGATGTCCTCGGGGTGGTATTTCTCGCCGAGGTGGACGACAACCTCGTCGGATCGTCCGGTAACGAAGAGCTCACCTTGGTCCATGTAAGCGAGGTCACCGACGCGTAGCCACCCTCCCGCGAAGCTCTCACTATCGTGGAGGTTCACGTACCCGTCGGTCACGCCCGGGCCGCGCACCCACACGTCGCCCACCTCTCGCTCGGGGAGAGGGCGGCCTGGACCACCCACACAGATTTCGCCTCCCGGGTAGGGACGTCCGCAGGACACGACTCGCTTGACCGGCTGGCCTGGCCGTGCCGCGAGTGCGTGGCCGGAGCGAACCAGTTCAGCCAGGTCCACGCTGTCGACCCGGGGATCGTGGCCGGGCGTAGTGCGGCTGATCATGCCTGCTTCGGATGACGCGTAGTGCACGGTGATCGTCCCTGGGTGCAGCCCGCGCGGGCCGCACACGTCTCTCACCCGGGCCACCATGTCCGGGTCGGCTAGTTCGGCGTTGAAGGCAAGCTGTTCGAGGTGGGAGAGGTCGATGCCCTCCGGCCTACCGACCACCGCCTCGAGCACCTCGGACCATATCGACGACGGGCTCACCACGTGGCTGGCACCGGTCTCGCTGACCAGACGCAGCCATGAGGCGGGGTCGGCCAGGAAGTGCTTCATGGCCACAATGTGCTGGTCCACGGGGGTCACTACCTGGAACAGGAGGCCGAGCCCGGCGATATGGAAGAAGGGGAACCAGTTGACCATGGCCGGCACGGCTCCGTCCTGGGGGTGCAGAGCGTTTTGGCGGGCCCACTCGAGGGCGCGAGCGTGGCTCATTCGTACGCCTTTGGGCGCCGCCGTGCTCCCCGAGGTGCAGAGGACCACGGCCAGGTCGGAGGGCGACACCTCGGTGGCGCCAGCCGTGCTGGCGTGGTCGCCGGTCGCGCCCGGCCCCGAGGACGTTGTAGCCGGCGAGAGGAAAGGATGCCGCGGTGCCTGGGCAGACCAGTCCCATTGGGCGAAGTGCTCTCCCACCAGCAGGTCGAGGTAACGCTTTTCCCCGACGACGACGGAACAACCGGTGGCCGCTACCAGGGAGCTGACCTGTTCCCCGAAGGAGCCGCCTACGACTACCGGCGCCGGGAGGGGGACCAATGTGGCCCCGGCCAGCCATGTGGCCCAAGCCCATTCCGCCCACTCCGGGCAGTTCTGGCCGACGAGGCCCACATTGGTGCCCCTACCCACGTCCGCCCTAGCCAAGTCGGTGGCTCTCTTCAGGGCTCTGGCATAAAGGTCTTTCACCGGAAGAGCGGTGACGTCGTGGCCGGAGTGGAAGAACCAGCCTCCCCGTCCCGGGGCCGCGGCCGCGGCCAACAGCTCAGGCATGGTGGACGGGGTCACGGCGACGCGCTGCATAACTTCACGAGACTGCTGGCGCCTCCTGTCGGTGGTCACCGGCGTGCCCAGTTATACCAGAGACCGTACGGCAGCCGCGGCCCATGGCGCGCCAGCGCGGGTTTCATATCGCCGACGGGAGACGGCGCCTGCTGAGCCCGTGTTACCGGGGGTGCCCGACAATCGGCACATGACCTGCCCCGGATCCCTCTCCGGAAAAAGTTATGTTAGGATCATATTTATGAGGGCATCATCTTCGGGGGGCGCGCGGGCCTCCTTCGGGGCGGGGCGGCCCGACCCGGCACCGGGCCAGAGCGGCGGCCAGGCAACCCAGGGCGGTGGTGCGGGCGCCCGGTTGGCCATCCACGAACTGAGCCGGAAGCGACGGATCGGCATCCTGTTGATCTGTTCGATGAGCCTGCTGATCGTCGGCTTGGACCTCACGATCGTGAACGTCGCCCTCCCGTCGATCGGCCATAGCTTCCACGCCTCGGTCTCCGGCCTTCAGTGGACCATCGACTCCTATACCCTCGTGCTGGCCAGTCTGCTCATGCTGTCTGGTTCGACCGCCGACCGGCTGGGGCGGCGCCGGACCTTCGTCATCGGGCTTACGCTGTTCGCCACGGCGTCCCTGCTCTGCAGCTTCGCCCCGAGCCTTGCGTTTCTGGTGGTTTTCCGCATGCTCCAAGCGGTGGGCGGCTCCATGCTGAACCCGGTGGCGATGTCCATCATCACCAACACCTTCACCAATCCGCGTGAGCGCGCCCAGGCCGTCGGGGTATGGGGAGCCGTGGTCGGCATCTCCATTGCGCTCGGGCCGGTCGTCGGCGGGGCCCTTGTCACTTCGGCGGGCTGGCGCTCCATCTTCTGGATCAATGTCCCGGTGGGTATCGTCGCCATCGTTCTCGCGCTCCGGTACATCCCTGAGTCCAAGGCGCCCCACCGTCGCCGGGCCGACCCCGTGGGCCAGGTCCTCGTCATGGCCGTGCTTGCCTGTCTCACCTACGGCATCATCGAAGGGCCGGGCCGGGGTTGGGGGTCGTCGCCGATCCTGGCCGTTTTCGCCGTGGCCGTGGCCGCGCTAATCGGCCTGCTGGCCTACGAGCCGCGCCGCCACGAGCCGTTGATCGACGTCCGCTTCTTCCGCTCGGTCCCGTTCAGCGCAGCCACCGTGACCGCGGTGGCAGCCTTCGCCGCCATGGGCGGGTTCCTGTTCATGAACACCCTCTACCTTCAAGAGGTGCGCGACCTGTCGGCCCTCCACGCCGGCCTCGATACCATGCCGATGGCGGTGGCGACGATGGTGATGTCGCCGCTCTCGGGGCGCATCGTCGGGACCCGCGGGTCACGCCTGCCTCTCCTGGTGTCCGGTGCCGCCCTGGCCGCCAGTTGCGTGATGCTGGCGCGCATCGATCCCTCGACCCCCTTCACGTGGCTTTTTGGCGCCTACATGATCTTCGGTGTGGGCTTCGGCCTCGTCAACGCGCCAATCACCAACGCCGCGGTGTCGGGGATGCCCCGGGCCCAGGCCGGCGTGGCGGCGGCCATCGCGTCCACGTCACGCCAGATCGGCCAGACCCTGGGCGTGGCTGTGGTCGGCGCTGTCGTCACCTCCCGGATCCATGGGCCGCTCCATTCCGGTCTGGCTTCGGCCAGCCACCTGGGCTGGTGGATCCTGGTCGGCTGCGGTGGCATGGTCCTTGTCCTGGGGGTGGTAGCAACGTCCCGCTGGGCCCTCGAGACCGCCCGCCGGACGGCGGTGGCGCTCAACCCCGAGGTGCTGACGGGCAGGGCGGGCGAGGCGGCGTGACGAAGCCCAGGGACCAGTTGGTAAAAACGCAGACGCCCGACGGCACTGCCGCTGAGGCCTGGAGGTTGCTTTGCGACCTGGTACTCGACAACGAGCGGCGCCGCCAGGTAAGCGACGCCGTGGGGCTCAGCTTCGGGCGGCTCAGGGTGCTGCGGCGTGTTGCGGCACGGTCAATGCCCATCGGCGAACTGGCCGCGTCGGTCGGGGTCGACCCCCCCAACATGACGTCCGTGGTCGACGACCTGGAGTCCCTGGGCCTGGTCCGTCGGCAGCCACACCCGACGGACCGCCGGGCCAAGCTGGTGGTACCGACGCCCCGAGGCCAGCAGCTGGCAAAGCAGGCGAACGCCGTCATGAGCACCCCGCCAACGGGCTTGGCTGAGCTCGGTGGCGGGGATCTCGCCGCTCTGGTCAGGATCCTTCGGAGTGTGGCCAGCGCCGAGCCGGCAGCACCCGGCCCGCCTTACTAGCGGTGATGTCATTATCACGCAGCCGGACGGGGGGATTAGGGCCTGAGGTCGGCGCCGTCTCGCCGCGGCTGGCAAAGCTCGGATCTTCTGGCCCTGACTGGGTGCCTGCAAGAACCTTTTCAGAACGCCCGGCCGTCACGAGCACGGGAGAGCTTGCCGGCACTGTCGCCGTTGACGACGGTCCGGGCCCGTTCGGGCCCGCCGCCGGGGCCTGGTAGAAGTACTGCTTGCCCAACATGGCCGAAGCGACGGCCGCGACTAGGCAAGCCCCTGCCGCGAAGTCGAGCGCTTCGTGTAGGCCATGGCTGAAGGGCCCGGCGATGAGGCTCGGGAAGAACGACCGGCCGGTTAGGAAAGAGGACTGGGCGTCGGTCAGGTGGGCAAGGACACCGCTCGGTCCGAGCAAGCTCTGGATCGGGTTGTAACCGAGGAAAGCAGCGAAGACCGACGAGGTGGGCGGGAGGTCCGCAACCCTGCGGGCGGCCGCGGCAGGCACGCCGTGCACGACTAGGCCGTTGTAAAGCGTAGTCGGCAGATCGGCGGAAAGCCCCACGATTATCAGGGTGAAGAAGATCCCGATCGACAGCACCATGGCCGCGTTCATGGTTGTAGAGACCATGCCCGAGCCCTGGCCGCGCTGACCAGGGGGAAGGGAGTTCATAATCGCGGCACGGTTGGGGGATGCGAACAGCCCCATTGCCAAACCGTTGAGAAGGATCAGTAGTGCGAACCAGATGTAGGAGAAGTTGATCGGAAGCAGCTCCAGTAGTGCGAAGCTGACAGCGGCCGAGATCATCCCCCCGGTGGCGAAGGGCCTGGCCCCGAAGCGGTCCGAAAGGTAGCCGGACAGCGGCCCAGCCAGCAAGAAACCCCCGGTCAGCGGCAACATGAAAATCCCTGCCCACAGCGGGGTCTGGGCGAAGCTGTAGCCGTGCTCAGGCAACCAGATCCCCTGTAGCCAGATGATGAGGATAAACATCAGCCCACCGCGGCCTAGGGCGGCCATGAGGCTGGCCACGTTGCCGGCGGCGAAGGAGCGGATGCGGAACAGCGGGATGCGGAACATCGGCGCCGCCACCTTGGTCTCGATCCACGCGAACAGGCCGAGGACCACTACGCCCCCGATCAGGCCAGCCAGTACCAGTGGGTTGGTCCAACCCATGGTGTGGCCGTCGTAGGGCTCGATGCCGTAAACGACTCCGACCAGCAGTGCCACCAGGCCGAAGGCGAAGGTGGCGTTGCCCAGCCAATCGATCTTGGCCGGGGTGCGGACGCCTTTGTCCTCCAGGTTGATGATGCCCCAGGCGGTGCCGACAACACCCACCGGGACCGAGACCAAGAACACCAGGCGCCAGTCGATGGGGCCCAGAAGACCGCCGAGCACGAGCCCGATGAACGAACCCGCGATAGCTGCCACCATGTTGGTCCCCAATGCAAGACCGCGCTGCTCGGGCGGGAAGGCATCGGTCAGGATGGCCGCGCTGTTGGCCATGATAAAGGCGCCGCCGACCCCCTGGAACACGCGCATGATGATCATGAACAACGCCGCCGAAGACCCGTGCATCCAGGTCACGGACAACATGACGGAAAAGACGGTAAAGATGGCGAAGCCCATGTTGTACATCCGGACGCGGCCAAATATGTCGCCCAGGCGCCCGAAGCTCACCACAAGCACCGCCGTAACCAGCATGTAGCCCATCAGCATCCACAAGAAGTAGCTGGTGTTGCCCGCGGTTAGGGGGTTGAGCTGGATGCCGCGGAAGATATCGGGCAGGGAAATGAGCACGATCGAGGCGTCGATCGAGGCCATCAACATCCCCAGGGTCGTGTTGGAGAGCGTTGACCACTTGCCCTTGTACGGGTCGGCCGGCTCCGGGGAACTCCCGCCGGGCTGCCTCGTTGTCGCGATGGTCGCTCCGGTCACGCAGTCTCGGGCCCCGCCGCTCTGGCGCTCAATGTAGGGCTTCCACAGACGGCGTTAGGGCGGAGCGGGCCGAAGCTGGGTCTCGCTGGCCCACGGGGGGCACGCGGACTTCCATACTGAGCGTGCTCACGGTTTTCAGGCTACCTGAGTTTTGCTCACGAACCCGGTGGCACAAGCGCGCACTACTGGCCGGCCCGCCCGTCGCACGTTCCGTAGTCCCTTCCCTCGCACCGGTCGCATGCCAAATCCGGTGTACGCGATGCCGCTTTGCGGGGCCCACCCCCGAGTGCAGCGCAAATCTAAATAGGTCCGATTTTGTAAAGTCAGGTGTTTGTTGCCACATATGGCGGGTGGTCATCATGCCGAACTTCATGCTGCTGTCGAGACCGAGGAGCGCGCGTCCTTGTTCATCGACGGTCGGCGTCCCGGGCGGGCTCGTAGCCGTGCTGTCGGGACCAGGTTTCGTACATCTCGGCGTGTCGAGGCCGTTCGCGAGCCGGTCGATGAGGTCGTCCAGACCGACCGCGTCGATCGCTTCCCGCACCTGTTCGGAAGTGGCATCCGGTCGGGCGAAGGCCACGTTGTCACGGATCGTCCCGGTAAACAGGAAGGGTTCTTGCGGCACGACGCCGAGTTGGCGGCGGAGCGAGTTCATTGTGACGTCGGTGAGATCGTGACCGTCGATTGTCACCCTCCCCGCCGTCGGGTCGTAGAAGCGGGTGACAAGCTTGGCCAGCGTCGACTTACCCGCCCCGGTGGGCCCGACGAAAGCCACCGCCTCGCCCGCCCGGATGGCGATGTCCACGTCGCTAAGTACGGTCTCGCCGGAGCCGTAGCGGAACTCGACGTCTTCGAACGTGATCGCTCCCTGAATGGGCGGGAGCTCATAGGCGTCAGCTTTCTCCGCCACGGTCGGTGCCGTGGCCAGCAGGACACGCAGCTTGTTCACCGCCGCCTGGCCCTGCTGATCGGTGTTGTAGAGCTGGACGAGCTGCTGGATGGGCTGGAAGAACGAGCCCAGATAAAGAACGAAGGCCGTGAGCTGTCCGATGGTGAGCTCGGGATGAAGGTCCGGCGCCAGACCGCCGCCCGCCAGATGGTGCCAGGAGTGGATCACCATGGTGCCGCCGATGAGCAAGAGGGACGCCTGTCCCACCAGGCCGACGAAGTCGCTCACGGTCGAGTAGCTCGCCGTCACCCGCGCCGTCGTGAAGTTGGCGGCGCGGTAGGCACCGAGCACATTGCGATGATGGACCACGTTGTTGCGTTGCCGGTTGTACGAAGCGACGACACGCACGCCCGACAGGCTCTCGGCAATGTCCGAGATCACGCCCGCGAGCGTGTCACGCACCCGTAAGTACGAGCGCTCCGACGAAGAGCGGAACCACAGAGATGCGATCGTGAGCGCCGGCATGACTATGGCGAGGGTGACCAGCGCGAGTTGCCAGTTGTAGGAAAAGAGCACCCCGGCGACGAAGAGCATGGTCAGCCCCTGGATGGCGAACTGAGCCAGACCATCCTGCAGCAGTTGCTGCAGGACCTCGATATCGCTTGTCATGCGGGTCATGATCACGCCCGCCTTCTCGTCGGTGAAAAAGTCGAGCGACAGACGCTGGATGTGGGCGTAGACCCGGACTCTCAGGTCGTTCATCACCTGAGCGGCGAGCTTGCCCGTGTTGCGCACCCTGGCCCGCTCCACGAACACGGTGAGCACGACCGAGACGAGGTAAACGAGGCCGCAGACCACGATGACGTCGAGGTGGCGTTGCTTTCCGACGAGCCCGTCGTCGATGCCGATCTGGGTCAGGTACGGCCCGGTCTGGAACCCGACGGTCTCGATGGTGAGAAAGATCACCGAAAGCAGGGCGATCCGCCAACGGTCCATGATCATTCGCGTGAGCGTGAGCGGGCGGGTGTCGGTTGCACGCTGGGTGAATAGGGCCTCGGGCTCGCCGTGGTCCGGCTCGGTCCTGATCAGCCTGGTAACAGGCTCCTGTAGCTCGGGGGGGATGCCCGCGAACGGCGCTCCGCCCTGAGTTGCGTTGCCGGCACCACCCCAAGCGCCGGGCCGCCCGCCCCCACTTACGCCGCCCCACATGGGGCCGCCGCCGAAACCCATGCTCATAAGCCCGGCTCCGGCTCTGTCTGCTCGACCACGTACGCCAGCACTTCGGCGTAGCGAGGGTCGTTCTCGAGTAGCTCCCCGGATGGAGATCGAGAAGAGGAACGGCTCGTCGAAGACGAAGCCGACCCGCGCCCGCAAGCTCTCGAGGGTGTAGTCGCGCACGTCGCGCCCGTCGATCAGCAGCTGGCCCTCGGACACGTCATAGGAGCGATTAAGCAAGCGGCCGGCGGTCGTCTTGCCCGAGCCGGTGCGGCCGACGACGGCGACGGTCTCCCCCGGTGCCATGTGGAGGTTGAAGTCGTTCAACACCTGCGTACCGTCGGAGTAGGCGAACCCGACGTGGTCGAAGTGCACATCGCCCCGGCACTCGACGAGGTCAACGGCGCCGGGGGCGCTCACGATCTCGGCCGGTTGGTCGATGACCTCGTAGATCCGCTTGGCCGAGGCGGCAGCCCGCTGGCCGTTCATGATCACCATCCCGAGTTGGCGGAACGGCGGTTGGAAGATGAGCATGTAGGCCTGGAATGTGAACAGTGTCCCCACGCCAAGATGGTCGTGGACCACCAGGATCCCGCCGTAGAGCAGGATGACCGCCAGTCCGACCCGGGGTAGGTTCTCCAAGGTCGGTGCCCACGTACCGCGGATGTTGGCGTCTTTGATGTAGGACCACTGGAGCTTGTCAGCCGCCCGGGCCAGGGTGGTGAGCTCCTTTTGCTCGGCTGCGAAGGACTTCACGACCCGGACGCCGGACGCGTTTTCTTCGACCAGCATGGCGATGTCCGCCAGGCGGGACTGGATGAGCCAGGAGACCGGGTAGATCTGCTTCCTCATAGCCACCCCGACCAGGAAGGTGATGGGCAGCGAGATGGCGGTGACCAAAGTGAGCTGGGCGTTCAGGGAGAACATCTCGGCGAAGGCGACGAAGATAACTGCGCACTGGACGATGACGGTCGGTGCCATCACCAGGTACTGCTGCACGGCACGCACGTCGGAGTTGGCCCGGGAGATCAGCTGGCCGACCGAGACCCGGTCATAGAAGGGGAAGGACAGCAACATGTAGTGCTCGTAAATGATGTGGCGGAGGTCGTACTCGAAGCTGTACGCGGTCGTGAGCAGGAAGCGCCGGCCCAGGTAGTTGGAGATCTCACGGACGCCGATGGCGATGAAGATCAGCGTGGCGAAACCCGTCAGTGGCTTTAGGTCGGTCGTGTGGCCCACCGTCGGCAGGCTGTCGGTAATGGCGTTGCCGATGTAACGGGGTATCTGCACCTGCGAGAACAACGCCACGAACGACATCACCAGCGAGAGGGACCAGATCCCTTTGTGGGTTTTGATCACCGGCCACGCCCGCCCGAGCCAGCTCTTGGAGGGGTCCGGGTCGATCGTCGCTCGCGGAGGGGAGTAGGGCGAAGTCTCGGCAATCGGCTCGAACGGGTGCTCTTGGAGCTCCCGGACCAGGTCGGCGTCGTTCGTGCCGAGCAGTAGCCTGCGCGCGCTCAAGTCGGCGTCTCGTCACCTTCGGCGCGTCGCGCCGCTTCGCGTTTGGCCCGGGCACGGTCGAGCGCCTCGCCCCACAAGGTCAGCGCGGCGAGAGCGCTTGCCGCCGATCCCCCCTCTTCGAGCTCGCCGGCGATGGCCCCGAGCCGCGCCTGTAGCGCTTCTTCGGCCGAAGCCAGCAGGGCGCGACCGGGCGTGGTTAGGGCAAGGGCAATGCGACGGCGGTCTTCGACCGAGTGTGCCCGCTCGACCGCGCCACGCTGGACGAGCCCGTCGACGACGGCGGTGACGCTCGGGGCGGACACGGCGAGCTTCTGAGCCAGGCTGCTCGAGGCGTCGGTACCCCTGGCGATCTGCACGAGCATCCGGTACTGCGCCGGGGAGAGGTCCAGCGCCGCCAGCGCAACCTCGACCTGCCGGGCGAGCCGCGCCGCTGTCCAACCCACCGAGGAGTAACTGACTTCGTCCATCTAGTGAGCTTCGCCCATCTAATGATTAGCCTAGCCAACGATTAGCCAGAGCACACAAATAGTTCGGCGGCCTGGGGCTTTCCCATGGCTGACCGAGCGCCTTCCATCCGAGCCGGAGCTAGCCACCGGCCGCAGGGGCCCACGGGAGCCGGAGTGGGGAACATACATTCGATAGAAGGCTATGCTGGCGGCCATGGTGGGCTCGGGCCACGACAGGTTCAGGTGGCCACTCGAAGACGGGGGCGCAGAAGGCCGGCTCTTCGACGGGCCCGGAGCCGACCGCCACGTGGGCCGCGGTGAGTACCGGGGCCTCGAGTTCCTCCACGTCAACGCCCGCACCATCATCAACCGCGTCCCGCCATCGTCCCGCATGTCCTTCCGCTACACCATCAACGCCTACCGGGGGTGCTCGCACGCATGCACTTACTGCTTCGCTCGTCCTACTCATGAGTTCCTGGGGCTCGGCGTCGGCGAAGACTTCGAACGACGGATCGTGGTCAAGGTCAACGCCCTAGAGCTGGCCAGGGCGGAGCTGAGCTCCCCTCGGTGGGGTGGTGACCTTATCGCCATGGGCACCAACACGGACCCCTACCAAGCGGCGGAGGGGAAGTACCACTTGACCCAGGGCATAATCGGGGCCCTCAGTCAACGCCGCAACCCTTTCAGCATCTTGACCAAGTCGACTCTTGTGCTCCGTGACTTGCGCCCCCTCGCCGAGGCGTCCAGACGCACCCACGTCCGTGTCAATCTGTCCATCGGCACCCTCGATCGGGAGGTGTGGCGGCTAACCGAGCCCGGCACGCCGCCGCCGGGCCAGCGGGTCGAGGCCGTAAGCCGTCTCAACGATGCTGGAGTGGCCTGCGGCGTGCTGGTCGCCCCGTTGCTCCCGGGGCTGTCTGATAGCGACCAGCAGGTAGCCGAGGTGGTGACAGCGTGCCGCCGTGCAGGCGCCGTTTCGGTGACACCTGTGGTGCTCCATTTACGTCCGGGCGTGCGAGAGCACTACCTGTCTTGGTTGGCCACGACGCGTCCCGACCTGCTCGAACTGTACGAGCAGCGCTTCGGTGGCCGCTCGTACCAACCTCGGGTGGAGCAAGCAAGGCTTTCCGACCTCGTGGCCAAGCTCATGGGCGTGACCCGCGGGATGAAACCGAGCGCGGAGAAGTACAACTCGGAGCACGCGTCGAGCGGCGACAAAGGCCAGACGCACCGTCAGCCGATGGCGGCGGCCGTCGGCGATGGTCCGGTGCACCAGCTTCCCGCCTGTCCCGCAACGGGACCGGTGCAGCTGGAACTGTTCACGGGAAGATAGCGCGGGCTCTACGAAGACGACGCCACTCCGGCCGGCTCCAGCCCGCCCATAGTCAAGCATTTACTTAAGTGTTTCGAGTGAGCACCATCATGAACGGACGGGCACCCAGTGACAAAATGAACGGGAACTGAACAGCCCTAGTTCACCCAACGGTATTTGACGGTTTGGTCGTCAACGGGTGTAAAGTTTCACAAGGAAGTCTTCGGTCCCACCGGAGGGAACCCCGCTTTTAGACCGGCAGTTCAAGCGCGTCGCCCCAGACCCTGGTGACTCTTATACCAGGGAGGTAGCTGATGGACGTCTATGGCGCGCCGGGGTACCCGGCGTCGGCGGACCATCAAAGATGTTGCGGCGGAGGGCGGCGCGACCGTCGTGAGCCCGGGTGCCCCAGCCGCTGGCGCTCGCCTCACGCGTCTGCTACCCAATGAAGGGGAAGGCATTACGCCATAAACGTAGCAACCAATCGAGGGACCGGGCACTGTCGGGGAGCAATGCCTACGGCCTCCTCGCCGGCAATGGGCGACGACGCGTGCGGGGGCGTTTAGCGCCCCTCAGTCGACCAGGCTCACCTTTAGGTGATTGGTGACGGACCTGACGCCCGGGCCGGCCCAAGCCGTGCGCTCGGCGTCGTGGCGCTCGGTCCAGGAACGCACGGTCCCGGCCAAGGTGACCTCGCCATCATCGACGTTGACGACAATTCGTTCGGCGTCAAGAGCGGCGTGACGCTTGATTGACTCGTCGATCTTGCGCTTAAGGTCCTTAGCTTCCACATTGGGCTTGACGGTGATGAGGTCGGTGACACCGTTCACCCCCCGCAGGTACCGGATACTGCTCTCGGCGGACCGGCGCAAGTAATTGTGGGTGAGCTCGCCGCTCAGGGTTACCCAGCCCTTCCACACTTTGACCATCACTTGACCGCTCGGCAGGGCGGCATTGCAGGCGAGCGAGTCGGCGACCGCTTTGGCGATATCGGTGTCGTTGTGCTCACCCGTGGTGCGGATCTCGATCTCGTTGGCAATACCTCTGACACCGGCCACTCGCTCAGTGGCGCGTTCGGCGTTCCAGCGCTCGGCATAGGTGTTGACCTCACCGGTCAGCGTTATGACGCCATCGCTGGCGGAGTGCCCGATATGGCCGGCGTCGACACTCGGGTCCCATTCGAGCTCGTGCTCGACATCCTGGCGAAGTTCTGTGTCAGTTTTCATAAATTTTGCCCGTTCCCGGTTGAGTTATTACAAGCATACCTCGCATATGGCGCCTTGAGCCCGCCCCTTGCTTCGCGATCAGGCACAGGGCCCTACGGCGCGGATGGTTTCATTCTCGATCGCCTCGTACTTCCTGGCCGGCGGGGTGATATGGTCGTGTTGCCTTCTAAAGTGAGGGCCGGTCAACCGGCGTCCTCGCGGGTTCTGAGCTTGAAGGGAAGCGTCAGTGCCGAGCAGGGCTGAAGCGTCCGGGGCGTGGCCATGTCACTGACAGTGGGACTTCGGCCCTTCGTGGCATCACGGCTTCACCTTGCAGCCCCTGACGGCACCGGCATCTGGTCGGAGATCAGCTCGGTGCCGTCCGCACAGATCGGAGAACTGAAGTTATGAAAACGAGCCCACTTTCCCCCGAACTGCTGCACAAGATGGATGCCTACTGGCGGGCGGCCAACTACTTATCGGTTGGCCAGATATACCTCTACGACAACCCGTTGCTGAAGAAGCCTTTGGAACTGGCG
>Ga0182012_10000070_pt1 | contig 105918 bp, 87 predicted proteins | sample 612S2SmetaG_FD_120486 | JGI IMG/M metagenome (GOLD analysis project Ga0182012, IMG submission 120486) | Permafrost microbial communities from Stordalen Mire, Sweden - 612S2S metaG | ecosystem: Environmental > Terrestrial > Soil > Wetlands > Permafrost | place: Sweden: Stordalen | collected... | reverse complement strand
GTCGTAGAGCAGCCTCCCTATCAGCGTGCTCTTGCCGTCATCGACGGAGCCGGCCGTCGTGAAGCGAAGGAGATCGAGGGTCATGGCCGCTGAACCGGGCCGCCGTCACGCGGCCCGCGAGCAGCGGGCGCGCGGAGCGCGCCCCATATGACGGCCAGGCCGGCCACTAGAAGTAGCCGGCCTTCTTGCGGTCCTCCATGGCCGCCTCCGACACGCGATCGTCGGCTCTGGTCTCGCCGCGCTCGGTGATGCGCGTCGCGGTGATCTCCCGGACCACCTCCTCGAGCGTGCCGGCGCCGGATAGCACGCCGCCGGTGCAGGTCATGTCGCCCACGGTGCGGTAGCGAACGGTCTCGTTGAAGATCTCCTCCCCGGGCAGCAGCTCGGTGCCCTCTCTCCATGCATAGAGCATGCCGTCCCGTCTGAACACCCGGCGCTCGTGTGCGTAGTAGATCGAGGGAACCTCGAGCTGCTCCTGGTCGATGTACTCCCACACGTCCAGCTCCGTCCAGTTGGACAGCGGGAACACGCGCACGTGCTCGCCGCGGTGGATGCGCCCGTTGTAGAGGTTCCACAGCTCCGGGCGCTGGTTCTTGGGGTCCCACTGGCCGAAGTCGTCGCGGAAGGAGAAGATCCGCTCCTTGGCCCGCGCCCGCTCCTCGTCGCGGCGCGCCCCGCCGAAGGCGGCGTCGAAGCGGTGCTCGGCGATGGCGTCGAGCAGCGTGACCGTCTGCAGCCTGTTGCGAGACGCGCGAGGCCCGGTCTCCTCGGCGACCCTGCCGCTGTCGATCGAGTCCTGCACGCTCGCCACGATCAGCCGCTCGCCCAGCTCTGCCACGCGCCGGTCGCGGAACTCGATCACCTCGGGGAAGTTGTGCTCCGTGTCCACGTGCATCAGCGGGAACGGGAACGGTGCCGGGCGGAACGCCTTCTCCGCAAGGCGCAACAGCACGATCGAGTCCTTGCCGCCGCTGAACAGCAGCACCGGCCGCTCGAATTCGGCGGCCACCTCCCTCATCACGTGGATTCCCTCGGACTCCAGCGCGCGCAGGTGGCTGAGCTGGGGGCGCAGGGTGGTGCTCGAGGCAGCCCCCGAGCGGCTCATCGCCGGCGCGATCTCATTTGACGATCTCCACGTGCAGCCCGCACTCGGTCTTCTCCGTTCCGGCCCAGCGGCCCTCGCGGCCGCTGCCGGGCTGTGTGCAGGGAGCGCAGCCGATCGACTCGTAGCCCTGATCGTGCAGCGGGTTGTAGGGGAGATCGCGCTCGTGGATGCGCCTCCACAGGTCCGCGTCGGTCCAGTGTGCCAACGGGTTGTACTTCCATAGCTCACGCTTGCGGTCGCGTTCGATCAGCTGCGTCTGCGCGCGCGTGGGGCCCTGCTCGCGGCGGATGCCCGTGATCCAGCCCTCCGCGCCGCCCAGCGCGGTTTCCAGCGCCGCCACCTTGGCCAGCGAGCAGCAGTGCTCGGGGCCGCTCCATGGGACATCGGGGCTGCTGGCGTCCTGCACCTCGATCTTCACGCCGAAGTGCGCCTCGAACTCACGCCAGGTCTGCAGCGTCTCCGCGAACAGCGCTCCGGTGTCGATGGTCACGATCCGCACCGCCTCGGAGGTGCCCTGCCCGAGGCGAAGGAGCTCGTCGATCAGCACCGACTCCTCCTTCTGGAAGGAGCACAGCAGCACCGCGCGCTCGCCGTGGCGGGAGGCCTCGCGCAACGTGTGGGTCAGGCTGAGCGCCGCGTCGGACACGGAACTGGACCCCTCAATCCGGCTCTCTAGTGGCTGCATTTTCTCTCGCCTCTTCTCTGGTTCGCATGCTCATGAGCTATACCGCGCACTCGCCCTCGCCTCTCATCACCTGGAACGGCACGTCGCGGTTCCAGTCGATGAACTGGCTCATGGTCTCCAGTCCGAAATCGACAGGCAGCGAGAGATCCTTGACGAGTGCTTCGATCTCTCCGGTTCCCGTGCGCTCCAGAAAGTCGTTCCACTCCTCGCCCGCGTGCCTGCCCTCGCGGTAGTGCGACAGCCAGCGCTCGATGGCGTCGGGGATCCGCTTGGCGGGCAGCCGCAGTTTCAGACGCGTGCCAAAGCGCGGTTCGCCGCCTTCGAACACGCCGCCCACGTGCGGAACGTAGGCGGGGATGGTGTGATCGCCAACTTTGATAGACGCGCCGTAGAAGCCGATGCTCGACACGTGGTGCTGGCCGCACCCGTTGGGGCAGCCGCTGATCTTGATGCTCACCCTGCGGGTGAGCTCATCGGAGATGCCAAGCGCCTCGACTCGCTCCTGCACGGCCTGGTTGAGCCCCATCGAGCTGGTGATGCCCAGCTTGCAGGAGTCGGTGCCCGGGCAGGAGACCACATCGGTGATCTCCCTGGACCCCGGGTCGCCCAGCCCGAGCTCGCGCAGCGCGCACCACAGGTCGTAGACGCTCTCCTGGCGCACCCACCGCAGCACCAGGTTCTGCTGGACGGTGGTGCGCGCGTAGCCGCCGGAGTGGTTGCGCATGATCTCCGCCAGACCCCTGAGCTGATCGGGGACGAGGTCGCCGCGCAGCACCCTCACCTCGACCGTTACGAAGCCCTCCTGCTTCTGGGCGCGCACGTTGGAGGAGCGGAAGCGCTCGAACTCCGAGATGTCGCCGTTCGGGCTCCCGTAGGACTGCGGAGGAGCGGGCGCCGCCTCGCGCTCGTCGTCCAGGAACAGGCGGTGCTCCACCGAGAAGTCGCGTTCGGCGACCCAGTCGCCCTCCAGCTCCTCCTCCACCTGCCTGCGCAGCTCGTCGATGCCGAACTTGTCCACGAACACCTTGATGCGGGCGCGCGCGCGATTCTGGCGCAGCCAGTCCTGGCGATCGAAGATCCTGAAGACGGCCTCTGCGATCTTGAGGTAGTCGCCGTTGTCGAGCTCCACGAACTCGTACAGCGCCGGCGCCAGCCGCGGCATGATCGAGGTGCCGCCACCCACGAGCATCTGCGCTCCGCGAACCTCCCCGCGCCCGTCCACGTGCTTGACGCGCGCGCGGTAGGCGATGTCGTGGATGGCGCTGATCGCCCGGTTGCTCTCGCTGCCGTCGAACGCCGTCTTGATCTTCCTGGGCATCGCCTGCGTGGTGGGGTGGCGCACGAAGTAGCGCGCGTAGGCGCCTGCATAGGGGGTCATGTCGAACAGCTCGTCGGAAGCCACCCCCGCCCATGGATCGCCGGTGACGTTGCGCACCGTGTTGCCGCATCCCTCACGGCTGGACAGGCCGGCCTCGCCGAGCTCGCGGATCGCCAGCTCCACTTCCGGCAGCGGGATGTGGTGCATCTGGATGTTCTGGCGAGTGGTGATGTGGCCCTTGTTGAGCGGCACGTACTTCTCGATCACGTTCGCGAAGCACTCCATCTGGGACGGGGTGATCCCTCCGAAGGGGAGCTTCACGCGGATCATCTGCACGTCCGGCTGGCGCTGCCCGTAGACGCCCTGGCGCAGGCGGAACTTGATGAACTCGTCTTCCTCCATCTTCCCGTCGAGGAACCTGCCCGCTTCGCTCTGGAAGTCGTCGAACTCCCGCGTGAGAATCGGGATCACGTGCCCAGGCACGTTCTGCAGGACCTCCGGGTCCGCAAGCGATCCTCGGTTGGCGGGTATGGAAACTGGCTCCATCTGCGATTCCTCCTGGGCCGCACCGTGCTCGGTCCGGGTCTCGAATATACGCCTGCAGCGGCTTGGCTGAGACTTATTGCGCTAAAGCCTAGCGGCTTTTAGGTATTTATCCAGGGGTCGCCGGCGTCGGGCAGATGCTCCCTCGATATGCCCTCGAGGATCGCCGCCACGCTCCAGGCGTCCCGGGGTTCAGCGGCTCCTGCGCCCGAGCTGGGCGCGGTCGCGCGCATGAAGCGCTCAAGCGCCGCCACGATTGCCGCCGCCTGCTCGGCGGATGCGCTCGCGGGCACCGAGGGCACGGGCCCGAGCGGCGCCGTCCGTGAGTCTCCTGTGCTCACTGCGGCTCCCGCCTACAGCGGGATGTTCCCGTGCTTGCGTTTGGGTCCGGGTTCGCGCTTGCTCTGCAGTGTGTGAAGCGCAACGATCAGCCTCGGGCGGGTCTCGTGCGGCACGATCACATCGTCTATGTAGCCACGCTCAGCGGCGGTGTAGGGATTGGCGAAGCGCGCCTTGTAGTCCTCCATCAGCTTCTTGCGGCGCTCCTCGGGCGTGGGGCTGCCCGCAAGGTCGCGCCGGTAGATGATGTTGACCGCTCCCTCGGGTCCCATCACCGCGACCTCCGAGGTGGGCCAGGCGAAGTTGAAGTCCGCCAGCAGGTGCTTGGAGGACATCACGTCGTAGGCGCCGCCGTAGGCCTTGCGGGTGATCACGGTGATCTTGGGCACCGTGGCCTCGGTGAACGCGTAGAGCAGCTTGGCGCCGTGGCGGATGATGCCGCCCCACTCCTGGGCGGTGCCGGGCAGGAAGCCGGGCACGTCGGTGAAGGTGATCAGCGGGATGTTGAACGCATCGCACGTCCGCACGAAGCGCGCTGCCTTGGCGGAGGCGTCGATGTCAAGCACGCCCGCCAGCTGAGCCGGCTGGTTGCCCACGATGCCAACCGCGAAGCCGTCCAGGCGCGAGAACCCGCAGATGATGTTCTTGGCGTGATGCTCGTGCACCTCGAAGAATTCGCCGTCGTCGACTATCAGACGCACCACGCTGCGCATGTCATAGGGCTTGTTGGGGTTGTCCGGCACGACGCTGTCGAGCTCCGGGTCCATCCGCTGCGGGTCGTCGGTGGGCGTCACGCGGGGGGCCATCCCCAGGTTGTTCTGCGGGAGGAAGCTCATCAGGAAGCGGCAGTCCTCCAGGCATGCGTCCTCGTCCTCCGAGGCGAAGTGGGCGACGCCCGACTTGGTGTTGTGCGACATCGCGCCGCCAAGCTCCTCGAAGCCCACCTCCTCCCCCGTGACCGTCTTGATCACGTCGGGGCCCGTGATGAACATGTGCGAGGTCTCCTTGACCATGAATATGAAGTCCGTGATCGCGGGGGAGTACACAGCTCCGCCGGCGCATGGACCCATGATCAGGCTTATCTGCGGGATCACGCCCGAGCACTTCACGTTGCGCACGAACACGTCGCCGTAGGCGCCAAGCGACACCACGCCCTCCTGGATGCGCGCCCCGCCCGAGTCGTTGATGCCGATCACCGGGCATCCGATCTTGGCCGCCAGGTCCATGATCTTGCACATCTTCTCGCCCATCACCTCGCCCAGCGAGCCCCCGAACACCGTGAAGTCCTGACTGAACACGCACACCGTGCGCCCTTCGATCGTGCCGTGACCGGTCACCACCGCGTCCCCCCAAGGGCGGTTCTTCTGCATGTCGAAGTCGTAGGTGCGGTGGCGCACGAACGTGTCGAGCTCCTGGAAGGAACCCGGGTCGAGCAGCTTTTCCACGCGCTCGCGCGCCGTGTACTTGCCGCGCGCGTGCTGCTTCTCCTCCGCCTCCGGAGCCGAGTGCAGCGCCGCCGCTCTCAGCTCGTGCAGCTGCGCAAGCTTCTCCTCGTAGGTCTCCGGGGCTTTCTGCCGCGCGGGCTTGCGGTGCCCGCCGCGTGAGGCGGCCAGGAGGGCGGCGTCCGCCGCGCGGTCGTGCGAGCTGCTGGCCATTGGATGCGGAATCCTACCCAGGCGCGTGCCGCCGACGCCGCTCTGGCGGCGCAGCAGCCCTCCGGAGCGATCGGCTCACGCCCGCGAGAACGGGCGATGATGAGCTGAGCCCAGCCTGTCCAGCACCGAGGTCAGAACCGCCGTCACCTGCTCAGTGTCAGTGTCCGTCGCGCCCTCAGCAGCCGTCCCCGTGTCCGTATCCGCGGCAGCCACGGGCTCGGCCGCTGCGGGGGGCTCCTCGGCCGCTGCGGGGGGCTCCTCGGCTCGTGTGGGCACGGGCTCGGCCGCTGCGGGGGGCTCCTCGGCTCGTGTGGGCACGGGCTCGGCCGCTGCGGGGGGCTCCTCGCTCGGCTCGCAGACGGGCTCGTTGGCGGTGGGGCGCTCCGCGACTGGCTGTACGCCGGGCGCGGGCTCAGCTGCCGGCGTCCTGCGGTTGCGGCCCAGCAGGCGCGCGAGCAGGCCCCTTCGCGGTGCCCGATCGGCCGCTTGGTCGTCTGCCTGGGTCTCGGACGCCTCGATCGACTCGGCTGCAATCTCGCGGTGCGCCCGCTCGTGTGAGATCTCACTCTTGACGGGCTCGCTCTGCAGGGGCTCCGGCGAGATCTGGCTCTGAGCGGGCTCGCTCTCCAGGGGCTCCGGCGAGATCTGGCTCTGAGCGGGCTGGCTCTGCAGGGGCTCGGGCTGCTGGTGCTCGGCGATCTCGGCATGCTGGAGATGTGCGGAGCCGGATGGCTGGGATGCTTCGATGCGAGGCTGTGCAGGGGCATTGAGCTCTGCACGCGGCGCTTGGGGGAGCTCGCGACGAGCGGTGAGCGTGACCCGGGTGCCCCACCCGGATGGCTTGATCTGGACGGAGCCGGCGGTGGCGCCTGCCTCCCATTCCACGGTGCGTTCGGCTTCGACCCTGGTGATGCGGATCTCGCCGAACTCGCTCAGATGGCGGGCGAGCGCGACCGGGTCACTGAGCTCGCTCCACAGCTCGGGGGAGGACTTGACCAGGGTGCGCTGCACCTCCGAGGAGATCATCGCCCCTCCCTTTCGCGCGATCTGACGCTACTCCTGCCGAGGACGCGTCTCAGACGGGAGCGGGCTGGCCGGAGCCGTGCACGAGGCCGCGCTCGTGCAGCAGCTCGGCGATCTGCACCGCGTTGGTGGCGGCGCCCTTGCGCAGGTTGTCCGCGACGATCCACATGTCCAGGGCACGCTCGTGACCGGGGTCGCGGCGGATGCGGCCCACGAAGACCTCATCCCTGCCCTCGGCATCGATGGCGAGCGGGTACAGGGCGGCGCCGGGATCGTCGAGCACCGTCACGCCGGGGGCGGCGCGCAGCAGCTCCCGCGCGTCCTCCGGCGAGAGCGCCTGGCGGGTCTGCACGTTGACGGCCTCGGAGTGGCCCGTGAGCACGGGCACGCGAACGCAGGTGGCGCTCACCCGGATGGACGGGTCGGCGAGGATCTTGCGGGTCTCGTTGATCAGCTTGCGCTCCTCGTCGGTGTGGTCCTCGCCGGCGGCGAAGCTGCCGGCGTGCGGGAGAGCGTTGAAGGCGATCTGGTGGGCGTAGGCCTCCGGTGCGGCGATGGCGCGCTCGTGCAGAAGCGAGTGGGACTGTTCGAGCAGCTCGTCCACCGCTGCCCTGCCCGTCCCCGAAACGGCCTGGTAGGTGCTGATCACCAGTCGCTCGATTCCGGCGGCGTCCTGAATCGGCTTCAGCGCCACCACCATCTGCATGGTCGAGCAGTTGGGGTTGGCGATGATCCCCGCATGTCCGTCAAGCGCGTCGGGGTTGACCTCGCTCACGACCAGCGGCACGTCGTCCTGCATGCGCCAGCGCGAGGAGTTGTCGATCACCGCTGCGCCCGCGCGCGCGAATCGCGGCGCCCACTCGCCGGAGGCGGAGCCGCCCGCTGAGAACAGCGCGATGTCGAAGCCGTCGAGCGCCTCGTCGCTGAGACCCTGCACCGTCAGTCGCCAGGCGGCGTCGGTGCTGTCGGGGCCGACCTGCAGCACCCGACCCACCGAGCGCTCCGATGCGAATGGCACCACCTCCCTGGCGGGGAATCCGCGCTCGCGCAACAGCTCGAGCATCAGCGTGCCGACCTGGCCCGTGGCACCCACGACTGCTATGCGGTAGCCCCCGCTCACACGCTCAGGTTACCGGGCACAGCGAGCGCTCAGGGCTGTACGACCATGAACAGGATCGTCAGCAGCACGAGGCCGCTCAACGCCGATCCCACCACCGTCAGCCGCCGCACCACCGCCTGATACTCCGCGCTCAGCTCCACCTCGCCCTCGCCCGCCGCGTTCACATCGCGCTGTGCCAGCGCCTCAGCGCGTTTGGCCGCCGGGATCATCAGCGCCCCGAGCGCACCACCGATCACGATCACCACGCCCAGCCCCCACTGCACGAAGAATTCACTCCAGTGGTGGCCGTCGCTGGCGAGGAAGATGCCGGCGGCGAGCACCACCAGCAGGCCGGGGTTGATCAGGTAGCGCTCGAGCGAGTATTCGATGCGGTGCAGCAGCGGCAGGCTCCGCGGCTCGCGCGCGCCGACCGCGAAGATGATCGGGAACGCAAAGGTCACGCCGAAGGCGACCACGACGGCCATGATGTGCACCGCCAGGACGATTTCGTAGGCCGAGGCGGCGATCGGGGGCGCGCTCACGCGCGCAGACTACAGATGCTCACCGCTCTCGCCGCTCGTGACTAGAAGCGCGGTGCGTATGACCCGAAGACCTCCTGCATCGCCCCGCATACCTCCCCGAGCGAGCAGCGGTCCTTCAGCGCCTGGCGGATCGCCGGGAGCAGGTTCTCGCTCCCGCGCGCCACGTCCTGGAGCTCGCCGAGGCGTCGCGCCACCAGCTCGCTGTCCCTGTTGGCCTTGAACGCAGCCAGTCTCTGCAGCTGTTCGCGCTCGGACTCGGGGTCCACGCGCAGCAGGTCGGGCACCTCGATGTCCTCCTCCTCGAACGCGTTTACGCCCACCACGACGTCCTGGCGCAGGCGGTAGCGCTCCTGGTAGCCCCAGGCCGACTCGTCGATCTCGGCGGTGATGAACTCGATCGCGTTGACTGACCCGCCAAGCTCATCCACCTTCGCGATCAGCCTGCCCGCGCGAGCTTCGATCTCGTCGGTCAGCGCCTCGACGAAGTAGGACCCGGCGAACGGATCGACGGTGTCGGTGGCGCCGGACTCGTGGGCGAGGATCTGCTGGGTGCGCAGCGCGATTTTGGCTGCGCGCTCGGTGGGCAGCGCAAGCGCCTCGTCGAAGCCGTTGGTGTGCAGCGACTGGGTCCCTCCGCACACCGCTGCGAAGCCCTGCAGCGCGACGCGCACGATGTTGTTCTCGGGCTGCTGGGCGGTGAGCGTGACGCCCCCGGTCTGGGTGTGGAAGCGAAGCGCGGTGGACTTGGGGTTGGAGGCTCCGAAGCGCTCGCGCATGATGTGGGCCCACATGCGCCTGGCCGCGCGGAACTTGGCCACCTCCTGGAAGACGTTGTTGTGGCCGTTGAAGAAGAACGCCAGCCGCGGGGCGAAGTCATCGACGTCAAGGCCCTTCTCGACGGCGGCCTGCACGTAGGCGATCCCCGAGGAGAGCGTGAAGGCGACCTCCTGTACAGCCGAGCAGCCCTTCTCGCGGAAGTGGTAGCCGGAGATGGAGATGGTGTTCCAGCGCGGAACGTGCTCGTGGCAGTACTGGAAAAGGTCCGTGGTGAGCCTCATCGTCGGCTCGGGCGGATAGATGTAGTTGCCCCGGGCTATGTACTCCTTGAGCACGTCGTTCTGAGTGGTGCCTCGCAGCTTCTCGCTGGGCACCCCCTGCTCCTCGCCCACGAGCTGGTACATCAGCAGCAGGCACGCGGCCGGTGCGTTGATGGTCATCGACGTGGACACCTGGTCCAGCGGGATGCCATCGAAGGCCGTGCGCATGTCGTCGATCGTGTCGATCGCCACGCCGGTGCGCCCGACCTCGCCCAGGCAGCGCGGGTTGTCGGAGTCCAGGCCCAGTTGTGTGGGCAGGTCGAAGGCCATGGACAGGCCGGTGGAGCCCTTGGAGAGCAGGTATCGGTAGCGCTCGTTGGACTCCTTGGCGGAGGCGTAGCCCGCGTACTGGCGCATCGTCCACGTCTGCTTGCGATACATCTCGCGGTGCACGCCGCGCGTGTACGGGAACTCGCCCGGCTCGCCCAGGCTCAGCTCGGCGGGGAGATCAGCCTCCGTGTAGAGCTCGGCGATCTCGATGCCGGAGTCGGTGAATCGCCGGGGATCATCGGGGCCGACGATCGGCGCCACCGTCAGATCCTCGTCGTCCTCCACGATGTCGGCGCTGGCCATGCACAGGATGATATGTGGCCTGCAGCGATGCCAGCGGCGAGCGGCAGGGGTATCCTTGGTCGATGGCCACGTGTCTTGTGACGGGCGGTGCGGGTTTCCTGGGCTCGCACCTGTGCGATGAGCTGCTCGCTCGCGGCAATCGCGTGATCTGCGTCGACAACCTCGAGACGGGCTCGCTGGCGAACATCGAGCACATCCGCGATCCCGAGCGCTTCGAGCACATCAACCTGGACATCATCGAGCCCTACTTCATCGATGAGCCGATCGATTTCGTCTATCACCTCGCCTCTCCCGCATCGCCGATCGACTACCTGAGGCTCCCGCTGCACACGCTCAAGGTCGGCTCCTACGGCACCCATCACACGCTCGGGCTTGCAAAGGCCAAGCGCGCACGCTTCCTGATCGCCTCCACCAGCGAGGTGTACGGCGACCCCCTGGAACACCCGCAGTCGGAGAGCTACTGGGGCCACGTCAACCCGATCGGCCCGCGCGGCGTCTATGACGAGGCCAAGCGCTACGCCGAGGCGCTGACGATGGCCTATCACCGCCAGCAGGGTGTGGACACGGCGATCGTTCGGATCTTCAACACCTACGGCAGCCGCATGCGCCCGCACGATGGCCGCGCCATTCCCACGTTCCTTCGCCAGGCGCTCGCCAACCGGCCGATCACGGTGTTCGGCGACGGCAGCCAGACGCGCTCGTTCTGCTATGTCAGCGATCTGATCCGTGGCATCATCGCCCTGTCCGAGTCGGGGCACCACGATCCGGTGAACATCGTTAATCCGGACGAGTTCACGTTGCTGGAACTTGCGGAGATCGTCAAAGAGCTCACCGGATCGACCGCGGACATCGTCTACGAGGCTCTGCCGCAGGACGATCCCAAGCAGCGCAAGCCCAACATCTCGCTGGCGAGCGAGTTGCTCGGATGGGCTCCCGAGGTCGCGCTGCGCGAGGGGCTGGCGCGGACGATCGAGGACTCCGGCGTCGAGCTCCTCGTCGGTTGAGCCGGCCTGCTGCGCGTGGGCGCGCCCGACGGCGCGCGCCCGGCCGGGTGTTCAGGATCCGCTCCTTGTGGGAATCTGAGGTGTTGTGAGCACCGAGATGGGTGATCGACGCTCGGGTCTGTCAGCTGCACCGCCGCCCGCCGGCCGGGTCGCGCCGGCTCCGCCCAGCGCCGCCCCGCCGATCGTGGATGCCGCCGCCGCACCGCGCATCATCGCCCTGCCCGCCACGCCGGCCGGCGAGGCGGCCGAGCGCGACATCCGCAGCCGCCGCCCCACCGCCCTGTCGTTCCTCATGCGCATGTCCACGCTGTGGCGCGTCTCGCGGATCGTCTCGCTGCTGGGTCTCGACTTCGTCGCCGTCGCGGCGGCGATCTTCACGGCGCTGGTGCTCAAGGAAGCGTTCCATGGGCCTGTGTCGGCGAGCCGCGCGCTGCACGGCAGCGAAAGGTTCCTGCCGTTCGCCTACCTGGTCACGGCGCTGCTGTTCGCGCGCTCTGACCTGTACGCCGCGCGCGGCCTTCGGCCTGGGCTGCCCCGCATCGTGGGCTCGCTCTTCCAGGTGGCATGCGTCGCCCTGATCTTCGCGGTGGTCAACGGCGAACGGTTCTCCAGCTACTACCTGTTCTATGGCTCGCTGGCCTTCGCGATCTTCTACGTCTCCTCGCTGCGCGCAGGCTACGAGCGCATCACCGCCGCGATGCTGCGCGCGGCCGGCTACAGGCGCCGGGCGGTGATGGTGGGGACCGACAGGCACATCAGCGACGTCGCGCACGCGCTGGAGGACCAGCCCAACGCGCCCGTGGAGGTCGTGGGCTTCCTCTCGCCGAACCCGCTGCCCGCCAACGGGCTGCGCGCACTCGGCTCCCTGGCGGACCTCGAGCGGGTGCTGGCCGGAGAGCGAGTCGACGAGGTGATCATCGCCGACCCGGAGTTCCCCCAGCAGCAGGTGCTGGAGCTGGTCGACCAGTGCCACCGGCGCGGGGTTCGCGTGCGGCTGGCGCCCTCCACGATGGAGATCCTGATCCACCGCGCGGAGTTCGTGCCGGGGCAGTCGGTGCCTCTGTTCGAGCTCAGCTCGCCGGTGTTCGAGGGGATCGACTTCGCGCTCAAGCGCACATTCGACGTCATCGGCGCGAGCCTGCTGCTGGCGCTGCTGAGCCCGCTGCTCCTGGCGATCGCCGTGGCCGTGCGGCTGAGCTCCCGCGGACCGGTGGTATTCCGCTCGATGCGCCGCGGGATCGGCCAGCGCCCATTCGCATGCCTGAAGTTCCGGACCATGCACACCGACGCGGAGGAGCAGCAGGCCGACCTGGAAGACCTCAACGAGGCGACCGGCGCGCTCTTCAAGATCCGCGCGGACCCGCGCCTGACGCCCGTGGGCCGTGTGCTGCGGCGCTTCTCGCTGGATGAGCTGCCGCAGCTGGTCAACGTGCTTCGTGGCGAGATGTCGCTGGTGGGCCCGCGGCCGCTGCCCGAACGCGACTACGCGATGCTGGAGGACTGGCACCGCAAGCGCTACCTGGTGCTGCCCGGGATCACGGGGCTGTGGCAGGTCTCCGGGCGCTCGGAGCTGGACTTCGACGACCTGGTGCACCTCGACTTCATCTACCTGGAGCGCTGGTCCCTCGCGCTGGATCTGACGATCCTGCTGAAGACCATCCCCGCCGTTGCGATGCGGCGCGGCGCCTACTGAGCTTCCAGGCGCTCCACCGCGCCCGGCGCTGAACGGCGCACTATCCGCCCCGCGGTGCGCGGCTCGTTGACCGATGCCAGCGCTTGTTTGTAGACGCTCCACGTCGCTCGGGCTGCGTCCGCCCAGCTCCACGCGGGCGGCGCGGGCGCCGGGCGGCGTGCCCGCAGCCCGGCACGGATCAGCTCCTGCACGTCGCCGGGCTCGACGAAGCTGGCACGAGCGCCCAGCGCCTGCTGCAGTGCAGGCGATGCAAACGCCGCCACCGGCGTGCCGCATGCCAGCGCCTCCACGGCCGTCAGCCCGAAGCCCTCCTCCTCGGAGGACAGCAGCAGCGCATGGGCGCCTGTGTAGATGGCGGCGAGCTCCTCGTCGGAGACGCGGCCCGTGAGGTGCACGCCGGAGAGCTCGTGCACCCACGGACGTGTGGAGCCCACGAGCACCAGCGGCAGCTCGCTGTGCGCGCCTGCCAGCTCGGCGATGTGCCTGGTTGGATCGGGGTGCTCGAGACCACCGACGCAGAGCAGATACTGCTCCGGCAGCGAGTAGCGCTCGCGCGCCCGCGCGATCTGCTCGGCGGGGCGCGGGTGCATCGCATCGTCAGCCGCCTCGGGTATCACCGCGATGCGCTCACGCTCCAGACGCAGGTGGCTGACAGCGTCGGCGGCGACCGCCTCGGTGGGTGCGATCACGCTGACCGCACGCTGCACCGCGAGGTGGCGCAGGCGCAGGCGCATGCCGGTGCGCAGCAGCTCGCTGCGCCGCTTCAGAGAGCCCAGGCCGTGGATCGTGACCACCATCGGGCACGGGCTGTGGAGCATCGCGCCGGAGATCCACGGCGAGTGGAATATGTCAGCTCGCAGCGATCTGCTGAGCGCTGACGGCCGGTGCAGCTCGATCAGCTCGTCCTGCGCCGCGGCGGTCTCCTCGAGCGCGCGAAGCAGGCAGCGCGAGTACCGACCCACGCCATGGAGGTCGGATGTTGGCCGTGTGTCGAACGCGACCTTCACCCCGTTCCTCCCCTAGCTCGTTCCCCGAGAGCGCACGACGCGAAGATAGTCGCTTTGCCGAGAAAAAGGTAGGAATGAGAGCCCTGATGCATTCCGGTGACCATCACCAGGCCATCTGGCAGGAACTGCCGGAGGGTTTGCAGCCCTCGGACTTCGCGCTGCGCCGTGCGTTCCTGCTGGGCCGGGTGCGCGCCGGCGAGCGGGTGCTCGATGTGGGCTGCGGCGAAGGACGTTTCGCTCAGGAGCTCGCGCGCAGCGGCTGCACGGTAAGTGCGATCGACGTGGCCGAGGAGCCGCTGCGCCGCGCGCGCCTGCTCATGCCGGGACTGGATGCGCGCCTTGTGCGTGCCGGCGAGCCGTGGCCGCTGGAGGATTCGAGCTTCGACGCCGTTTGGGCCGGCGAGGTGATCGAGCACGTGGCGGACACCGCCGCGTGGCTCTCGGAGCTGCGTCGCGTGCTGCGCTCAGGGGGGTCGCTGCTGCTGAGCACACCGGCGCACGAGCCGCTCACGCGCATGCGCATGGGCATCTCAGAGGGCGCGTTCGCCGAGCGCCTGAATCCGCTGGGCGACCATCTGCGCTTCTACACGCGCTCGATGCTCGCCGGGCTGATCGCCGAGTTCGGCTTCGAGCAGGTGCGCGTGCGCGCGGCCGGGGGGCTGCCGGGCGCCCGCCGCGTGCTGCTCGCTAGCGCGGTGCGCCGCCGCTACTGAGCTGCGTCTTGGCCGCCGGCTGCCTGCAGCGCCTCGATGTAGTCGTTGTGTATTTCGACGCCCACGCGTTCGTTGTCGGCGAGGTTTTCCGGGGCGATCGACTCCGGGTTCAGGTAGATGGTGGCCTGCAGCGCGTGCAGGGCCAGCCGTGGAGAGCTGCTCAGCTCGTTGCGCGCCAGCTCCAGCCAGGTCTGCGGGTTGGACGGCTGTTCGCGCACCGCCTCCTCCAGCGTGGCGCGTGCGGTGTATGCCTGGCCGCCCGCCTGCTCGGCGCTCGCCAGCGCAAATTTCGCGAACGGCGAGAGCGGGTCGCGCGCGACCGCCGTGCGCGCCTGCGCAAGCGCATCCGCGGTGTTCCCCGCGGCGAGCGCTTCCAGGGCGCCTTCGCGGGCGTCTTCGGCGCGCTGGGGCTGCCACTGCGACCATGCCGCCAGCAGCGCCGCTGCCACGGCGGCCGCGGCGATGGCCACGCGCAGGCGCCCGGCCCCCGCGAGCAGCTGTGCGGGCGAGCGCGCCACCCCGAGGTGGCGGGCGGGCGACTGGCGCGGCGTCTGCATGCGCGCATCGTCGGCCGGGGCGCGCCGCTCGCTCAACGGGCCGCCGGCCGGGGCGCGCCGCTCGCTCAGCGGACCGCGTCCGGCCAGCCAGCCCGCGCAGATCAGCGCAACGCAGGCGTCGCCCGGGACGTACCAGGTCCAATCGACCATCGAATGCACCCCGAACACGCACACCAGCGTGAGCATCGATGCCATGCCCACGCGCTCCGCTCCAGGGCTGCCGCGCCCCAGCGGGCGGACGGCTCTCGCAGCCGCAACGGCCCACGCCGCCAGCAGGGCGAGCGCCAGCGCCAGGCCGACGATCCCGAGGTCGGCCAGCGTCTGGAATATGAAGCTGTGCGCGTGCTCCACGTCGAGCGTCTCGGTGCGGTAGCGCAGCCTCGCCGTGCGGTACCCCTCGGCGCCTGCGCCGAGCAGCGGGTGCGCGTCGAACACCTGCAGCGCCTCCTTCCAGTAGCGCGCGCGCACGCTTGCCACTGCAGTGAGCCGCCCGGGCGTGTTGGGGGGCGTCTTGGCATTGGGGTTGGTGAGCGCGCTGGCCGCGTGCGAGATGCTTCCGGTCAGTCCGCGTCGGCTGTGCGCGAGCGCGCCCGCGAACGCGATCACCGCCAGCACCAGCAGAGCGATCAGTGTCTGCCCGGCACGTCGGCGCAGGTGCGCCCTGGGCGCGCGGCGGCCCGTCTGGAAGCCGATCGCCAGCCCGGCCACCGTGAGCGCTGCGACCATCGCCAGCGTCAGCGCACCAAGCTCGTGCCCGGCGGTGGTTCGTTCGGCGAGCGCCACGTTTTCGGAGCTGAGCGCCGAGTTGCCGAAGTCCCACGCCGTCACCGCCGCCGCGCCGGCCCCGCCCAGGATCAGCACCGCTGCCCCGCGCAGGCGCAGCGGCACCACGCAGAACCACAGCGCAAGGCCGACCGCCAGAGCCGCCACGGCGCCCCGCGAGTAGGCCAGCGCGAGCGTCAGCAGCGTCACGCCCATCCCGGGATAGGCAAGCGCGCGCAGCACGCCGTGGCCGTCGCGGCGAGCCGCCAGCCACAGGCACCCGACCGCTCCCATGGCCGCGGTGAGCCCGATCGCGTTCCAGTATCCATACGGTTCCTCAAGGCGCGCGTAGGTGACCGTGGCGGCCAGCGTGGCGGGGAAGATCTTGGTCAGCAGCGCATACGTGCAGATCGCGCCCGCCGCCAGCGTCAGCCCGCCGAGCACGGCCGGCCAGCGATCCGGCGCCAGGCGCACGAGTGCCACCGAGGCCGCGAACACGGCCGAATAAGCGAGCATCCGGCCCGCGTCCTGCCAGCTCGCATCCGGCGTGACCGACCACACGATCGAGATCGCCGTGAGCATCGTGAACGCCACCAGCAGCACGCACGCGCCGAGCCCGTAGATGCGCCCTCCCGGCGCCAGCAGGGCTGCCGCGGCCACGAGCACGCCGGAGAGCACCGTCAGCGCCATCTCCGTGTACGTCATCGGTTCGAGGCTCAGACCGCCCTTCGCGTAGAAGGTGACGAAGCAAAGCAGGCCGGCCAGCAGCAGCGTTCCCGGCCACAACCTGCCCGCGCGCAGCGCCTGCGCCATCCCTCGGTAGCCGCTGGAGCGCCCACCGCGCGGCGCGCTCGTCCCCGGCCCCCCCGTCGCCCCACCGGTGGAGGGCGCCTGCGCGCCGATCCCGCGGGGGAGGGTCTCAGCGGGAGCGCTTGCCACGAATCCTGCTCCGCGTGATGCCCGCCGCGACCAGCGCCGCGCAGACGAGCAGGAAGGCGAGCACCGCCAGCAGCGGTCCGGGCAGCGAGCTGAACGCCGAGGCGATGTCGGTGTGCACCACACCCGGGCTCACCACCGTGCCGCCGACCCGCACCGCGACGGGCTTCGCCTTGACGGCCCGCGCGATCGAGCGCTGCTCCGCGGGCGTTGCCAGTAGCGGCGGGGCGTTTTCCGCCGCCGCCGACGCGGCGGCTCCCGCACCGTGGCCCACGGTGGCCGCGGCGAGCTGCGCCTGGCGGATCTGAGAAGCGCAGCCCGAGTACTCTTCGGAGTCCGCGCTCAGCTCTTTGAGCGCCTTTTTGTAGGCGCTCTGACTGAAGCCGCTGAGCGACTGCGCATGGGTGCAGCGCAGGATGATGGTTTCACCGATATCCGCTTGCGCCTGGGTGGCGGACATCAGCAGCCCCACCAGCACGACCGGCACGGCGAGGCGGCTCTGGAGGCGTGGCGCGCGCATTGCTGAGTGGCAGAACCTACCAGCGCTCGCGAGATAGGCCGACGGTTGCCAGGGCCTCGGAGAAGCCCTGCGCCCAGGCGTCATACGTGTACGCCTGCACGTCCCTGAGCCCCGTCGCGCCCATCGCCCGGCGGGTCGCCTGCTCGCGGCCCAGGCGCTCGATCGCGGCGGCGAGCGCGCGCTCGTCGCCCGCTCTCACGACCAGCCCGTTCTCGCCGTCTCGCACCAGGCCGCCGGCCGCAGCGCCAACCGCGTCGGTGGCGATCACCGCCAGCCCCCGGTTCATCGCCTCGTTGACCACCAGCCCCCACGGCTCGCGGAACCTGGCCGTGGCCAGCGAAGGCAGCACCAGCACCTCGCACGCTGCGTACACGCTGCGAAGCTGCTCGGGGCCCAGCCGATCCAGGCAGATGACCCCGCCGGCGCGGTCCGCTTCGCTGCAGAAGCCGGTGCCCACGCCGGCCAGCACGAGCGCCGCGGGCTGATCGAAGGAGGCCTTGCGCCACGCGTCGAGCAGCACCTCCAGGCCCTTCTCCGGGGCGGCGCGGCCCACGTAGAGGAAGCGCAGCCGCTCCTTTGCGGGCTCGCCGGGAAGGCTTGCCGGCGCGACCGCCGGCGCGCCCCAGAACTCGTTGTCCACCGCCTGCGCCGCCACATGCACGTTGCGCGCACCGCGTGCGCTCACGTACCGGCTGACGTGCGGACCGTAGGTGACGACCGCGTCGGCGCCGGCGTACAGGCGTCGCAGAGGCAGATAGCTCAGCGCGTGCGCCGCGGTGCGGGGGTGCGACCACAGCGAAGCCCACAGGATCAGCGGCCTTGCGCCGGCGCGCGCGCCGGTCCATGTGGCCAGCGGCGCCAGCCTGCCCGCCGTGGAGCACACCACCGCGCGATGACGCCGGCTGCCCGCGAGCGCCGCCAGCGCCGAGGGGCGCACGCTGCGCCACGGGAACGGCAGCTCGCCGCCGTGTGCCGGGCCCCCATGCAGCGAGCGCCCGCCGAACAGCGCCACCTCGATGCCCTCGCGCTCGTGCAGGCGCGCAAATGCGCCCACGCGGTAGGCGGGCACGTGCCCCGTCACGAACAGCACCGGCTTCATTGCAGCGCGCGAGCGTACGCAGCCACGGTCTGCTCGCCGCAGCGCTCCCAGGTGAAGCTGGCTGCCACGGTGCTCCTCGCCCGCTGGCCCGCCTCGCGCAGACGGTGCGGATCGGAGAGCAGCTCGTCGATGCGCTGCGTCAGGCGCTCGATGTCGCCCGGAGGCACCAGCATGAACCCGTCGCCCGCCGCTGCGATCTCCTCTGGACCGGGCTCGCCGCGGCAGCCGATCGCCGGGATGCCGGCGGCCATCGCCTCGATGTATGCCACGCCGAACGCCTCCTCGGTGGAGGGCATCACCATCAGCGTGCACATGCGCGCGCGCTCCAGCGCGGCGCCCGGGTCCAGCTGGCCGAGGAAATCCACGCGCCCGGCAACGCCCAGGCGCGCGGCCAGGCCTTCCAGCGGCACCCGCTCCGGGCCGTCGCCGATGATCGTGTAGCGCAGCTTCGGATGCTGCGGCCCCAGCACGGCCAGCGCGCGCAGCACGTCCGCGTGGCGCTTGCGGGCCACGAGATGCCCGACCGTCACCAGCGATCGCCCGTCGGGAAGCTCGCCGGAGGCGTGCCTGCCGTTGCGCCCGCCGCGACGCGGCCCGTCGGGAATATCGGCTCCCAGGTGCACCACCCGCGTCTCTCCCGCCCCATGCGCGCGGGAAAGCTCGGCGATGCCCTGGCTGTTGGCCAGCACCAGGCGCGCCGCCCGCAGCCCCGCCGCCACGGCCCGCTGCCCGTCGCTGCTGCGAGGCGCGGTGTAGAGCACGTCTCCGCCGTGCACCGAAACGACCAGGGGAACCCCCGCGCGAGCCCGGCGCACCGCGTCACCGGCGGGCACCGCGTTGTGCGCATGCACCAGCTCGAACGGGAACGAACGGGCGAGCCTGCGCAGGGCGATCGCAAGCGGCGCAGCGGCCCATGCTCCCCAGCTCGCGTAGGAGCGCTCGCGGGGAGGCGAGAGGAACGGCACGTATGTCACGCGCAGGCCATCCCGCGTCTGCTGGCGCCGCTCTCCGATGCGAGCCGCAAACGCAGCGGCCGCCGGCGCCGCCCCAAGGCGCAGCGCCGAGCGCGGCGGCACGAGCCGGTGCAGCACCAGCACCCGCACCTCAGCGCCCGCCGCCTGCGCGGCGAGCGCCTGGCGGTGAGCCCACACGCCCAGCACGGGGTCCCGCCGGCTCGGGTAGAACTCCGCCACGATCGCAACGCGCGGGCCGGCACCGGGCAGGGCGCTCACCAGCTCCTGTGGGTGGCCAGGGTGCGCTGCGCTTCGGCCGCCGTCACATAGGGGCGCTCAGCCAGGAACGCTCGAGCCTCCGCCAGCGCCTGCTCACGGCCGTAGGAGGCGGCTGCGGGGGAAGCTCGGTGGCCGATGGGCACCGCGTCGAGCACGCCCACGCGCCAGCCGTGCTGGCGCGCCAGCGCCCCCCAGTGCGCGTCCAGACCCCAGCCCATTCGAAGCGGCGGAAACGGCAGCAGCACGGGGAAGGTCTCACGGGCGAAGGCCGTCACCGGCCCGATCTCAACGAAGCTGGTCTCCCTGGCGACGCTGCCCGCGCGCCTGCGCGTGACGGGCCATGCCGCGTGCGAGTCCAGGCGGTGTGCCGGCTGTGCGAGTGCCAGCGAGAAGCGCTCCGCCAGGAACAGGAACACGTCGAGAAAACCCCTGGGCAGCACCACGTCGTCGTCGATGACCATCAGCCAGTCTCGCTGCTCCAGCGCATCTGCGTCCAGCAGCAGATCGAGGTTCTCGAACTTGCCCAGCTCGCCGGGCTCGCATGTGCGCAGCTCCACCTGGTGGCGTGAGCTCAGCAACTCGGCGCGAATGGCTCGCGACAGCGCTGCGTGACGCGGGCGCTGGACGCCGAGCACGAGCACCTGGCGCCTGGGCGGCGCGGCGCGAGCGGCCCGTGCCAGCCTGCGCGTGCGTCCGCTCAGCAGTCCCTCCGCGTCCAGCGCCGCGTCAGCCGCTCGCCGTCGCAGCGAGTCCAGCCCGCCGACCGTGCCGCTCGTTCCGGAAAGGAAATCATCTGTCTGCTCACCTGCCTGGGGGCCCGCCGCGGTTCCCGGCGCAGCGCCCGGTGCCGGATCCAGCGCCTCGCGAACGCGCCCGGCGCTGTGGGCGACCATCGTCAGCCCGGCGGGACAGCGTCGGCGGACCACATGCGCGGCGCAGCCCGTCAGGGTGAGCAGCTCGCTCCCCCGCGAGGGCGCTGCTCCCCGGCGCTCGTCGAAGCGGCGCGCGGCGCGGCCCCGCACGAGGGCGGCGCGGGAGAGCGCACGCAGCGTCGCGTCGGGCGCGGCCCGCCGGTGCTCGACGGCTGCATGTGCCACGTAGAGCACCTCCGCGGCGGGGTCCTGCGCTCGCATGCGTTCCTGCCACTCCTGCTCGTCGCCGCCGTCGCTGAGGGATGTGTCGAAGCCCCCCACGCGCTCCAGCGCGCTGCGCCTGATGGCCATGTTGGCTCCCCATGCAAAGCGCGCCGGACAATCCCTCTCACCCAGGTCGAGCGCGGTGATCGGCGGGCCCTCCGCTCCACAGCTGCGCGGAGGCCGTCCCTCAAGATGGGGGCGAATGGGCCCGGTGAACACATCCACCTCGGGGTGCGTGCGCTCGGCATGAAGCAGCGCCTGGAGCCAGCCGGGGGCCGCGCGCACGTCGTCGTCCACGAACACCACCAGATCGCCGGTGGTCTCGCTCACGCCGGTGTTGCGGGCGGTGTTCAGCCCCAGCGGCGAGGGATGCGGCGCGTAGCGCGCGCCCATGCTCTCGGCGAGCGCGCGCGCGGCTGTGGAAGCTCCCGCGTCGTCGACCACCAGCACCTCCACGTCCCCAGCCTGCGCAGCCTGGGGGCAGATGGATTCCAGCGCCACCTCCAGATAGCCCAGGCGGGCACGGGTGGGGATCACTATCGAGGCGCGCTTCATCGCTGGGACAGTCTAGGTTTGCGGCGAAGCGGGCGAATAGGCTCACCGCAATGGTCCTGTTCCTGCACAACCGCTACCGCACCACCGGCGGGGAGGAGCGGGCCGTGCAGGACCTGCTGTGGCTCGTGCGCGAGCAGCTGGGCGAGCCGGCGCAGCTGCTCAGCCGCTCCTCCGGCGAGCTGGGACGCTCACGGGCCGCGCTCGGGCTGCTGCGCGGCGGTCTTGCGCCCGGCGACGTGGAGCGTGCGGTGCGCCTCGGCCGCGCGAGCGTGGTTCACGCCCACAACCTGCATCCGACGTTCGGCTGGCGCGCCCTGGCCGCCGCTCGCGCGGCCGGGGCGGGTGTGGTTGCCCACCTGCACCAGTACCGGCTGGTGTGCGCCACCGGCGTGTGCTTCACGCGCGGCGCGCAGTGCACGCGCTGTCACGCGCGCAACACCCTGCCGGGCGTCCGCATGAACTGCCGCGGCAGTGTCCCTGAGGCGCTCTCCTACGGTGTGTCGCTGTCGCTGTGGCAGCAGCGCCTGGTGGCGCAGGCCGATGCGTTCATAGTTCCCAGCGCGTTCGCGCGCGATCGCCTGCGCGAGCTCGGCGCTCCCCTACCGTGGGACCGCGTGCACGTGATCGCCCCGCCGCTGCCCTCCCTCGGGCGTGCGAGCGTCGCGCAGGCCGACCCGCTCGACCTGCCCGAGGATGCGCTCGACGCGCTCGAGGTCCCCTTCGACGTGGGCGGGTATGCGCTGGTTGCAGGCCGCCTGGCGGCGGAGAAGGGAGTGGATGTGGCGATCGACGCGTGTCGCATGGCCGGCCTTGCGCTGGTGGTGGCGGGCGAGGGCCCCGAATATGAGGCGCTGCGCGAGCGGGTGCGCGGAGCGCCGGTGAGGTTCGTGGGTCACGTGGATGATGCGCAGCTGGCGCGACTGAGGGCCGGAGCGGCGATTGCGCTGGCGCCGTCGCTCTCCGCGGAGACGTTCGGCCTGGCCGTGGCGGAGGCGATGGCGGCCGGGGTGCCCGTGGCGGGCAGCAGGGTGGGCGCGCTGCCAGAGCTTCTGGAGGACGGCGCGCTGGTGGAGCCAGGCAACGCGCGGGCGCTTGCGCTTGCGATCGGGCGGCTGGCGGGGGACGGACAGGCCGGGGAGCGCGGGCGGCTGCGCGTCGGTGAGGTGTGTGGCCCCGAGCCGGTGGGCCGCGCGCTGGCGGAGGTGTATGACACGGTTCGCCGGCCCCAGCCCAGCGCATAAGCTGGCCCTGTGCCCCGGCCCCGGACCGCTCTGATCACTGGCGTCACCGGCCAGGATGGGTCCTTCCTGGCAGAGCTGCTGCTGGAGAAGGGCTACCAGGTCACGGGCCTCGTGCGTGCAGGCGCGGACGGCCCGCTCGGCGCCAGCGAGCATCTGCGCGGCAGCATCGAGCTGGTCGAGGGAGAGCTGCTCTCGCCGCAGGCGCTCGCGGAGGCGGTCTCACGGGTCCGTCCCGCCGAGATCTATCACCTGGCGGCGCCCTCGTTCGTGCCCGCCTCCTGGGAGCAGCCGGGAGAGACCATGCGGGCGATCGCCGGCTCGTGCGCGGCCATCCTGGAGGCGGTGCGCGACGGCGAGGCCGCGAGCCGCGTGTTCGTGGCGGGCTCCGGCGCGATGTTCGGCGACGCTTCCGAGAGCCCCCAGCGCGAGGACACGGCGCCGCGGCCTACGAACCCCTACGCGATCGCCAAGCTCGCCGCGCACAGCCTGCTAGGCGCGATGCGCGAGCACGACGGACTGCATGCGAGCTCGGGAATCGTCTTCAACCACGAGTCCGAGCGGCGTCCCGAGCGGTTCGTCACCCGGCGGATCACGCGCGGCGTTGCGTCGATCGCGCTGGGGCTTTCGAGCGAGCTGACGCTGGGCGCGCTGGACGCGGTTCGCGACTGGTCCTTCGCGGGCGACATCATGGAGGGCGCATGGCTGATGCTGCAACAGGAGCAGCCGGGCGACTACGTGCTTGCGAGCGGACAGGGGCACACGGTGGCTGAGTTCGCCGCGGCGGCGTTTGCGTGCGTGGAACTGGACGCCCAGCGCCACGTGCGCGTGGACCCCGCGCTGCGCCGCGCGCCGGATGCGACGCCGAGCGTGGGCGATCCCTCCAAGGCCCGCGCGCTGCTGGGCTGGGAGCCCAGGCTGAGCTTCCAAGAGCTCGTGGAGCGCATGGTCAGCGCTGATCTGCGCGAGCTGGGCTCGTCCAAGTCAGCCCATAGACTGGCGCCCGGATGAGCACCATCGGCGTCATCGGGCTGGGGTACGTGGGGCTCCCGCTCGCCGTGGCGTTCGCAGCGGAGGGCTGCGAGGTGATCGCGGTGGACACCGATGCGCGCAAGGTGGAGGCGATCGAGGCGGGCGAGTCCTACATCGAGGACGTGCCCAGCGAGACGCTGCGGTCGCTGGCGGGGCAGATCCACGCCAGCACGCGCTACTCGCCGCTCGCCCGCGCCGAGGCGGTGCTGGTATGCGTGCCCACGCCGCTGACGCGCAACCGCGAGCCGGACCTGGGCCCGCTGATCGAAGCCATCAGGGCGCTCGCCGAGGTCCTGCAGGCCGATCAGCTGGTGGTGCTCGAGTCCACCACCTACCCCGGCACCACTCGCGAGCGCGTGGCGCCGCTGCTCGAGGAGTCGGGTCTTGCGGCCGGCCGGGACTTCCATCTGGCCTATTCGCCCGAGCGCGTGGACCCGGGACGCACGGACTTCACGCTGCGCAACACGCCCAAGGTGCTGGGAGGCCTGACCGATGGCTGCGCGGACCGTGCCGCGGCGGTCTACGGCCTGATCTGCGATGAGGTGGTGCGCGTCTCCACCCCCGAGGCGGCCGAGATGACCAAGCTGTTGGAGAACATCTTCCGCTCCGTGAACATCGCGCTGGTGAACGAGATCGCGATGCTGACCGACAGGATGGGCATAGACGTGTGGGAGGTGGTGGAGGCCGCGGCGACCAAGCCCTACGGATTCATGCGCTTCGCGCCGGGGCCGGGGATGGGCGGGCACTGCCTGCCGGTGGACCCGTTCTACCTGAGCTGGCGCGCGCGCGAGTTCGACATGTCCACGGAGTTCATCGAGCTGGCGGGCAAGGTCAACCAGCAGATGCCCTACCACTGCGTGGCAAAGGCCCAGCGCGCGCTCAACGACAGGGGCATGTCGGTCAAAGGCGCCAGGGTGGCGGTCGTGGGCGTCAGCTACAAGCCCGGCGTGGGAGACATTCGCGAGTCGCCGGCGCTGAAGATCATCGCGCTGCTGCGCGAGCTGGGGGCGGAGGTGCTCTACCACGACCCGCATGTGCCGGTGCTGGGCGAGTTCGGATTGGACAGCGTGCCTCTGGAGGGTGCGCTGTCCGAGGCGGACATGGTGCTGATCGTCACCGCGCACGACGGCGTGGACCACGAGCTGATCGCCCGCCGCGGGCGCCTGGTGCTGGACCTGCGCGGTGTCACCCGCGCTGCCTCCGGCGAGAACGTCCTGCGGCTGTGAGCCGCGCGCAGGCAGGCTCGGAGGGGCCGGCGCCGTCGCGGCCGCTGCTGGGCGAGGGCGCGCAGGTGGGCGAGGGTGTTCTGTTCGGTGCCTACGTGGTGGTGCACGCCGGCACCGTGATCGGGGCCGGCGCGAGCATCGAGGATCATGCGGTGCTCGGCAAGCGCCCACTGCTCGCGCGCCACAGCAACTCTGCGGGCGGCACGGGGCCGCTGCACATAGGCGCGCGAACGAGCGTGGGCGCGGGCGCGGTGCTGCTCGCCGGCGCGAGCCTCGCCGAGGACGTGATCATCGGTGACCAGGCCTTCGTGAGGGAGCGGTCGCGCATCGGCGCGGGATCGGTGATCGGCCGTGGCAGCGTGGTGGACAACGACGTCGAGGTGGGCGCACGCGTGCGCGTGCAGAGCTGCGTCTACCTGACGGCGCACACGGTGGTGGAGGACGACGTGTTCATCGGCCCGGCGGCGGTGACGAGCAACGATGACACCATGGCCAGGCACGGCCCCGACACGGCGCTGCGGGCAGCGACGCTGCGCAGGGCATGCCGTGTGGGCGCCGGAGCCGTGCTGGTGCCGGGGGTGGTGATCGGCGAGGAGGCCTTCGTGGCTGCGGGCGCCGTGGTCACGCGCGACGTGCCGGCAAGGGCGGTGGTGATGGGGGTGCCGGCGAGGGTGTGCGGCGAGGTGCCCGAGCGGGATCTGATCGAGCGCTGGCGCTGAAGCCTCCCGGCGCGTCGGGTGAGCTCAGGCGGCGCTGTGGGGCCCGGTGAGGGGATGGGCCTCAGGCGGCGGTGATCCCGGCGGCGGTGATCCCGGCGGCGGCAAGCGCCTGCACCACGGTGCCGGCCTGCTCGCCGGTGAGCACGGGGCTCATCGGAATCGCCAGGTGGGTGCTGGCTGCGTGCTCGGTGCCGGGCAGCCGCGCCTCGCCGCGCCAGGGCGCCATCGCCAGCTGGCGATGGACCGGTATGCGGTAGTAGGCCTTGTGGCCGATCTCGGCCTCGGCTAGCGCCGCTTCCAGCAGCTCGGGCTGAGGGTGGGAGACGACGTACAGATGCCATGCGGGGTCGCACCCGGCGACCGGCTGGGGCAGCCCCACCAGCTCGCCCAGGCCGGCATCCCGGTAGTGCCGGGCGGCCCGGCGGCGGCCGTCGGCCAGGGCGTCCAGATGCGGAAGCTGCACGCGCAGGATCGCGGCCTGGATCTCGTCCAGCCGCGAGTTGTAGCCGACCTGCTCGTAGGTGACCTTGTCGCGCGAGCCGTGGAAGCGCAGCGTGCGGGCGCGCTCGGCGATGTCGGGGTCGCTGGTGGTGATGATGCCGCCGTCGCCGAAGCAGGCGAGGTTCTTGGATGGGAAGAAAGAGAAGGTGCCGGCCTGGCCCACCGCTCCCGCGCGACCCTGCCCGCAGACAGACCCGGCAGCCTGCGCGGCGTCCTCGAGGACGGGCACGCCCAGCGCCTGGATCTCCGCCACGGGCGCCATGTTGCCGAACAGGTGCACCGCGATCACGGCACGCGTGCGCGGCGTGATCGCGGCTGCCACGGTGTCTGCCGTGATGCAGTAGGTGGAGGGGTCGATGTCGCAGAAGACCGGCGTGGCGCCTGTCGGCGGGATCGCCTCGGCGGAGGCGTAGAACGTGAAGGAGGGGACTATCACCTCGTCGCCCGGGCCGACGCCCATGGCGCGCAGCGCGATGGTGATCGCGTCGGTGCCGTTGGCCACGCCGACGGCGTGCTCCGCGCCGCAGTAAGCGGCGAACTCCTGCTCGAAGGCCGCCACCTCCGGACCGAGGATGAACTTGCGCGAGCCGACCACCCGGTCGATCGCCCCGCGTATCTCCGCCTGCAGCCCGTTCAGGGGGGCGGAGGTGTCGAACAACGGCACCCCCACCGGGCTCACCTCGGTGCCAGCAGCTCGAGGTCCGCGCGGGTCATCAGGCGAACGAGCTCCTCGAAGCTGGTCTTGGGCTCCCAGCCGAGGTCGCGCTTGGCCTTGCCCGGATCGCCGATCAGGTGGTCGACCTCGGCGGGGCGCACGAACGCGGGGTCGATCGTGACGTAGCGCTCGTGGTCCCCCAGCCCGGCCTCGTCGAACGCGATCTCGCAGCATTCCCTGACGGAGTGCGCTTTGCCGGTGGAGATCACGTAGTCCTCCGGCACGTCGCGCTGGAGCATCAGCCACATGGCCTCCACGTAGTCCTTCGCGTACCCCCAGTCACGCTCTGCGTCGAGGTTGCCCAGGCGCAGCTCCTTCTGCAGCCCGTGCCTGATGGCTGCGGCGTGCCAGGTGATCTTGCGCGTGACGAACTCCAGGCCGCGGCGGGGGCTCTCGTGGTTGAACAGGATGCCCGAGGTGGCGTGCATGTCGTAGGACTCGCGGTAGTTGACCGTGATGAAGTGGCCGTAGGCCTTGGCCACGCCGTAGGGCGATCGCGGGTAGAAGGGCGTGATCTCGGTCTGCGGGACCTCCAGCACCTTGCCGAACATCTCGCTGGAGGAGGCCTGGTAGAAGCGTGCCTCGGGGCAGACTTCACGCGTGGCCTCGAGCATTCGCGTGACGCCGACGCCGGTGAACTCCGCTGTGAGCGTGGGCTGGATCCAGGAGACGGCCACGAACGACATCGCTGCGAGGTTGTAGATCTCGCTGGGCCGGGCGGCGCGCAGCGCGTCCACCAGCGAGCGCTGGTCGAGCAGGTCGCCCTGGTGCAGGGTGATGCGCTCGCGGATGTGCTCGATTCGATCGAACTTCTCGGTGGAGGCGCGGCGGACCATCCCGTGGACCTCGTAGCCCTGCTCGAGCAGCAGCTCAGCCAGGTATGAGCCGTCCTGCCCGGTGACTCCCGTGATCAGCGCGCGAGGGCCGTCGTTCATCGCGGGGAGCCTATCGGCAGCCCCTGCTGCTCCGCCTCGCGCAGCGAGCGCAGCCAGCGGACCGTCGCGGCGATGCCGTCCTCGAGCTCGATCTGCGACTCCCAGCCCAGCAGCGTGCGCGCCTTCTCGACCGACGGCCAGCGCCGCACGACGTCGACCTCGAAGGTGGGCAGGTGCTCCAGGGCGAAACGCTCGGGCGCCTCGCCGCACGCCTCCCAGATGATCCGTGCGATCTCCGCGATGCTCAGCTCGCGCGACGCGGAGATGTTGAAGTCCTCGTTCAGGCCGGCGGGCGAGCCCATGGCCGTCACCACGCCGTCGGCGATGTCATCGACGTGCGTGAGCGTGCGCGTCTGCTCGCCGGAGCCGAAGATCTGCAGCGGGTGCTGGCCGCAGAGCACCTTGTTGATCAGGTCCGGCACCGCGTGCGCGATGCCCGGTTCGGCGTCCGGCACCTCGCCGGGGCCGTAGGCGTTGAACGGACGGCAGATCGTGTAGGGCAGGCCATGCTCGGCGTGAGCCGCGCGGCAGTAGACCTCTCCGGTGAGCTTGGAGAAGCCGTACGCGGAGATCGGCACGGGGCAGTCGGGCAGATAGTCCTCGCGGGTGGGGTACTGCTCGGCGCGCTCGAACACCATCGAGGAGGACACGTAGACGAAGCGCTCCACCTCCACCTCCAGCGCGGCGCGGATGACGGAGTTGTACAGCGCGTTGTTGACCTCGGTGAGCGTGTGCGGCAGCTTGTGGAAGTTGGCGATGCCTCCCACGATGGCGGCGAGGTGGATCACCTGGCTGCACCCGCGCGTGGCCGTCAGCGCCTGCTCGGGCTCGCGAAGATCGCCGGTGTGGACCTCGCAGCCCTCCCGCATCCACTGCGGCGCGAGACGCTGGTCGGAGACGCGCACCTCATAGGCGGGATCTGAGAGCAGCCGTTTGACGACGGCGGCGCCGATCGTCCCGGCGCCGCCTGTGACCAGGACGCGGCTCACGTGGGCGTGCCCAGCACGGCCAGCTCGGACGCGTACGCGAACACCTGCGCGGCGCCCCAGCAGTTCCAGGGATCCACGACCAGGCAGTCGCCCGCGGCCTGCTGGGCGATCAGCGCCAGCGTGGCCGGGTCGCGGAACTCGGAGTGGTTGGCGGCGACGAGCACCACCTCGGCGCCCCTGAGCGCCTCGGCCAGCGCGACTGTCGGGGTGGGCACGTGCGGGTCGTGCGCCACCACGTCCGCCAGCTCGCGCTCGAGCAGGCGGATCAGCTTGTGCGCCAGCGAGTCGCGCTCGTCGTCGGTGTCCGCCTTGAATGCCAGGCCGAGCACCGCCACCCGGCGGTTGGCCAGGGTGCCCAGCCTGCGCTTGGCCCCTTCGAGCAGGAACAGCGGCACCGACTCGTTGACGCGCGAGACCGCCAGCAGCATCCCCGGCGCGGGCGAGCGCTCCTCCGAGAAGGTGAAGTCCTTGCGCAGGCACGTGCCGGCGGTCAGCCCGGGCTGCGCGATGCCGCCGCGGGGATAGTCGCGGTTGATCAGGTCGATCACCTCGAACACGTTGGCCTGGTAGCGCTCGCAGTCCATCATCAGCAGGTTGGGCAGGGCGAAGTTGGTGTAGCGCAGGATGTTCGCCCAGATCTTCGCCAGCTCCGCCTGCACCGGCGTGGTCTGCACGATCGGCGCGCCGAACACCGAGAACAGCTCGCCCACGACCTCGCCCGAGCGTGCGCCGACGCCGCCGACGATGCACGGGAGCGTGTCGATCTCCGCCAGGAAACGCCCCGCGGCGATGCGCTCGGGGGCGTGCGCCACGAACACCTCCTCGCCGATCTGGAAGCCCCTGTGCTTGGCCAGGTAGCCGGCCACGAAGTCCGTGGTGCCCGGCGCCACGGTCGAGCGCAGCGTCACGGAATGGCCCGGTTGCAGGACGCCCAGCAGGTCGTCCAGGGCGGAGCGGATGTCGCGCATGTCGATCTCGATGTGCGAGAAGGACGGCGTTCCCAGCGTGATCACTATGTGCCGGGCCGCGGCGGCGTCGGCGACCCGCTCGCTGCAGGTGAGCCGCCCGCAGGCGTGCACCCGGGCGATCAGCTCATCGGCGCCGGTCTCGGCGAACGGCATGCGGCCTTCGCCCACGGCGCCCAGCCGGGCGGCGTCGTTGTCGATGCCCAGAACACGCAGGCCGCGATCGGCGAACGACAGCGCCAGCGGCAGCCCGACGCGGCCTAGGCCGACGACCGCTACGTCGGCGGTGCTCTGCGAGGGGCTCATCCACGCAGAGGGTAGCGGCGCCCCGCCGGCGAGCGCACCGGCGAGCGCCATGCCCGGCCGTCCGGCGGCGCCGGGGCGCGTGCTCCTAGCTTTCCGCGCTGGAGCGCCGGTGACGCGCGTACTGGCGCGCGAACTGCACCACGAACAGCGGGTTGTAGCGTGCGTAGCGACGCCACAGCCGGCGCGGCTCCCGGTAGAGCCGGTAGGCCCACTCCAGGCCGTTGCGCTGCATCCACGGCGGCGCCTGAGCAACCAGCCCGGCGTGGAAGTCGAACGCCGCGCCCACCCCCACCAGCAGCGGCGCGCTCAGGCGCGCGCGCATCTCGTGCATCCACAGCTCCTGCTTGGGCTGCCCGATGCCCACCCACACCACGGCGGCCCCTGAGCGCTCGATGTCCGCAAGCACGCTCTGCTGCTCGTCCTCGGTGAGCGCGCGGAACGGCGGCGAATGCCCGCCCGCGATCACCAGACCCGGAAAGCGCTCGCGCAGGCGCGTGCCCAGCAGCTCGAGCGCCTCGGGCGTGCGCCCGCCGTACAGGTACATGGGCAGCCCGGTGGACGCGGCGCGCTCGCAGAACAGCGCCATCAGGTCCGGTCCGTAGACGCGCGTGGCGCGGGGGTGCCCGAGCGCGCGCAGCGCCCACACCAACGGCTGGCCGTCGGGGACGGCCAGCGTCGCGCCGCGCACCGCGTCCATCACCGCGGGCTGCTCTCGGGCTGACATCACGAGGTTGACCGCCGCCGCCGTGACGTAGCCGCGAGCGCCGGTGGCGATCATCTGCATCATCCAGTCGATCACCTGCTCGTAGTCGCTGACCGCAAGCGCGATGCCCAGGACCTGCGCGCGCTGCGGAGGTGGCGGTGCGGGCGTGCCCGAGGGCGTGGATGCGGCGGGCGCGAAGATTGCGTGAAGATAGCCGCCTCAGGTGAACGTCGACCGCGACTTCTGGCAGGGACGCCGCGTGCTGATCACCGGCCACACGGGCTTCAAGGGCTCGTGGCTTGCCCTGTGGCTGCAATCTCTCGGCGCGCGCGTGACGGGCCTATCCGGTGCGGTGCCCACCCGGCCGAGCCTGTACGAGCTTGCGCAGGTCGGCCAGCACATGCAGGAGCTGCAGCTGGACATCCGCGATCAGCCGGCGGTGGCGCGGGCGCTGGCCGACTGCGGGGCCGAGGTCGTCTTCCACCTCGCCGCCCAGCCGATGGTGAGGCGCTCGCTGCGCGAGCCGGCGCTCACCTACGAGGTGAACGTGATGGGCACGGTGAGCGTGCTGGAGGCCGCGCGCCGGGTGCAGGGATTGCGAGCGCTGGTGCTCATCACCTCGGACAAGTGCTACGACAACTCAGCCGGCGGCTCGGCGCGCTTCACCGAGTCCGATCCGCTCGGCGGGGATGACCCGTATTCCAGCTCGAAGGCGTGCGCAGAGCTTGTGGCGGGCGCCTACCGGCGCTCCTACTTCGCCGATGACGGCGGCGCGATGCTGGCCACGGCGCGTGCGGGCAACGTGATCGGCGGGGGGGACTGGGGGGAGGACAGGCTGCTGGCGGACGTGATCCGCGCGGTCGAAGCGGACCGGCCGCTGCTCGTGCGAAACCCTCGCGCGGTGCGTCCGTGGCAGCACGTGCTGAGTCCGCTGGGCGGCTACCTGCTGCTCGCGCAGCGCCTATGCGAGGGCCCGTCCGCGGCGAGGGCCTGGAACTTCGGTCCTGGCCGGCAGGACGAGCGGACGGTGGGCTGGGTGCTCGAGCGCATGCGCGCCCTGTGGGGCGACCGGCTGTCGTGGACGCTCGACGAGGGCACCAACCCGCCCGAGGCGGGGCACCTCGCGCTTGACTCCAGCGCAGCCGAGCACCGGCTCGGCTGGACGCGCGGATGCGACCTGGACGAAGGCCTGCGGCTGGTGGTCGAGTGGCACGTGGCGCACATGGCCGGCGAGCAGATGCGCGAGGTCAGCCTCGGGCAGATAGCCCGTCTGGGCTGAAGCGCCCGGGGCGCGCGAGCACCAGATAGCACGCCCTTGGAGCGCTTGCGGAACGCGGCGCGTTTACATAACCTTCTGAGGTGAGTCCACTGAACCTGCGGCGCTTTCGCGCGGAAAGACTGCTGCGGCAGGAGTTCGACTCGCTCAGGGGCAGGGTGCTGCGCGCGGTGCGCGCCAAACTCGCCCGGGACCGCGCGTCCCTCGACGAGGCGGACCTGGATGCCTGCTACGCCCAGGCCTGGCAGGGGCTCTACCTGACGGCCATGCGCGGCGAGGAGGTCGAGAATCCCGCCGGCTGGCTGGTGGTGGCGACCTACAGGCGGGCGGTCGAAGAGACACGCGCCTGGAGGCACGCGGATCGGCGTGCGCTCTCCTTGGGCACGGCGTGGGGACAGGACGCCGCACCGGAGGGCGCCTCGCGACCCGGCCCCGTCCCGGAGGCTGCGCACGAGCAGGATCTGGCCTCCGCGCTGGACGATCGCCTGCGGCTGCGCCATCTGATGGAGGGACTGCACGGCCGGCTTGACGGGCGCGAGCGCGAAGCTGCAGCGCTCTGCTACCTGCAGGGGTTCTCGCGCTCGGAGGCGGCGGCACGCATGGGACTCTCGGAGCGGCGCATGCGCAGGCTCATGGAGGGGCGCTCGCCGGGCCGCCCCGGCGTGGCGGGCAAGGTGGGCGCTCTGGTGGAGACGATCGGCCGGGGAGCCTGGTGTGAGGCCCAGGGCTCGCTGATGCGGGCGCTTGCGTTCGGGATGCTCGAGCCAGGCGGAGAGCGCCACCGCCTGGCGCTGATGCACCGCAGTCAGTGCCCCGCATGTCGCGCCTATGTGCTCTCGCTGCGCGGGCTCGCTGCGGCGCTCCCTCCTTCGCTGTGGCCTGCGGGCATGGGTGCGGGGCTTCTGTCACGCGCCCATGGCGGCGGGCACGCCGGCTCTGCCGCGCTGGCGGGAAAGGGCGCCGGCGGAGGGGCGGCGGGGAGCGGGGCGCTGGGCGCGGGAGCCGGCGCGGGCTCCGCGGGAGCCGGTGCCGCAGCGGGCGCGAGTGCCGGTTCCGCCGCCGGGGGCATGGCCGGCGGAGCGGGCGGCGCGCTGCTGGGCGGCCCGCTGGCGGCGAAGCTGGCCGCGGGCTGCGTGCTGGCTCTCGGCATCGGCGCGGGCTGCGTCGCGCTGGGGGTCTCGGGCCACCGTGCGGCGCCCGCACAGCGCCGCACCGGGGGCGCGCATGAGCTGGCCACCCTGCGCCATGCCGCCCGTGCGTTCCCGTCACCGCTCCCGAGCTCGGTGGCGCTGACCGCTGGCGCCTCCGCGCCTGCTGCGCCGGCCGGGGCCAAAGGACGCGCAGCGCTCGCCGCGACCTCCGAAGGACCCGAGTTCACACCCGAGCAGTTCTACTCAACGGCGCCCTCCGGCTCGTCAACCGCGCGTTCCGGATCGGCGCCCGCTTCGCGAGCTTCCGCAGAAGCCGGCCCGGGCTCCGCCCGTGCGCCCGCGGCCTCGCCCACCGCGCCCACGGCGCGCGCAGCCCGATACGCGGCGGAACGCGAGTTCTCACCCGGTTAGGCGGCAGATGCAACGGACCCGTCGCGCCGCGCGGCACCCGCCGCCTGCGCCGGCGCGGCGAGAGCCGCGGAGGGGAGCCGGCCGAGGGGCAGCCGGCGGAGCTCAGTCGCGGGGGAAGATCTTGCCGATGCGCGCCAGCGCCACGGGGTTGCCGCGCGGGCGCAGCCTGCCGGTGGCCATCAGCTTGAGCGGGTTCAGGCGGTTGCCCACGACGTCGACCCAGTCCTGATAGGAGATCCGCAGACGCACGTCGGGTGAGGTCGCTGCTCCCTGCTCGGCCACGCTGGATCCGTTGTTGACGAGCAGGTGCCAGGTCGGGATGTCCGGGTCTGTGAACTCCCACTGCAGCGTCATCGGGCCGCCGACGCCGTGGTCGGGGTTGACGTTGCGCCGGATGGTGTCGAACAGCAGCGACTGCGTCTCCGGGTCTCGCAGCGTGGGGCCTTCGCGCACCCCGATGACTCCTGCTTTCGCAAGCGCGCGCCCGCGCTGGGAGATCTCCAGCGGTGAGAGCCCCTGCGGCAGGATGGCCGGCCCGGGCAGCGACTCCACGGGCAGGCCGGCGGAGCGCAGCTTGGTGGACATGGACGTGACGCCTTCGACGCCCACGTCGTCGAAGGTGGCGTTGAATACGGTTATGTAGCGCTCATCCCATCCCGGGGGCATCAGCACCTGGGAGGTGAAGGGCGTGACCTCGCGCAGCATCCGCGCGACTGCGCGCGGCACCCCCTTGGGGTCTTCGCGGTTCAGGTCGGCGAGCAGCTTCACGCCGAAGCCGATGTGGCGCTGCTCATCGGCGGCGATGTTCTCCATGCCCTTTCGGAATGCGGGCAGCTTGTCGCGCTCCTGCAGGTACCCGCAGATGAAGTGCTGTCCCGGCTGGGCGAGAGAGGCCTCGATGACGATGTGGTAGAGGGTCACGGCCGCCGCCAGCTTGGCGGGGGAGCGGTCGGCGCGCAGCTCGTCGGCCATGGTGTCCAGCCGGTCGAAGATCGTGCGGAAACCCGAGGTGAGCTGCGGCTTGATGCTCTGCAGCCCGCTGGCCATGGTGCCGGTGCCGATGCCGCAAACCTCCTTCATGAAGCGCTTGAAGAACACGGCGTGGCGCGCCTCGTCCACCTGCTGGGTGGTGAGGAAGTACTTCTGCTCCTCCAGCGGCGCCGCGTCGATGTAGGGGGACAGGTTGTCCGCGACCGCGTCCTCGCCCCAGAAGAACAGGCAGTAGTTCCAGATCGCCGCCGTGCGCTCGAAGTCGGTGAAGTCCTCCTGCCACTGGCGTGCGTCCTCCGTGAAGTCCAACTCGGTGGCGGACCAGTTGCCGCGCTCCCAGCGCGCGTAGAGGTCCTCATATGAGATCGCGTCTGCGGGCAGGCTCGCGACGTTGGTGGCGTCCGCGGGAGTGGTGGTGGCTGTGGCCATGGGCTCGCTCCTGTCGCTCCGGGGAGCAATATCGAGTTTGGATAATGAACGTTATTGGAATAGCGATCGCTCTGTCAAGTAGGATCTACTGATGGCAGGCGGCGAGAGCGCAGGACAGGAGACGGCGGCGCTCGCGGGCGCGCGCCTCACGCGCGAGCAGAGTCGCGCCAACACCCGCGAGCGGCTGCTGGCCTCCGCGCGCAGGCAGTTCGCGGGCAGCGGCTTCCACGGAGCCTCGGTCGAGGACATCGCCTCCGAGGCCGGCTTCTCCACCGGCGCGCTCTACTCCAACTTCGACGGCAAGGAGGACCTGTTCCTCGAGCTGATGCGCCACGAGATAGAGGTGCACGCCGCTGAGATAGCCGACGCTGTCAGGGCTCGAACGACGGTGTCCGAGCGCGCGACGGGAGGCGCCCGCCAATGGATGGAGCTGATCGAGCGCGAGCCGGAGGTGCTGCTGCTGTTCATGGAGTTCTGGGCCTACGGCGCGCGCGACCCGGCGATGCGCCCGAAGGTTGCGGCGGCGTTTGCGCAGACGCGCGAGGTGCTCACCCTCCTGATCGCCGAGGCGGCGCGGGAGTTCGATCTGGAGCTGGCGCTACCCGCCGAGCAGCTGGCGCTGGCCATCGATGCGCTGGCCGATGGGATCGCAAGACAGAAGCTCGCGGACCCGGACGCGGTCCCGGACGAGCTCATGGGCACGGTGCTGTCGCTGCTGTTCGAGGCCGCTACGCGTCCTGCGCCACGGCAAGGCACGCGTAATGAAGGGTGAAGGCGCGCCGGGCAAGGGCCGGCGCCAGCCTGTGGGCTGAGCTGCGCAGCGCCCACTTGGCGGTGCCCGCCGCACGCCGGCCGGCGCCGGTGGCGAAGAAGCGGTGCACCACGGCCGGCAGCGGGTCCTCCAGCTCGGCTGCCACGCGCAGGCCCGCAGCCGCCACGATCCCTCGCGCGTCCGCGCGGCTGAGGCGCTGCAGATGGCCGACCTCCTCGGCCACGGCGCGGCGGTCGGCCCTGCGTGCCGACCAGTTGGCCTCCAGCGGCACCTCGCAGATCACCGCGCGGCAGGCGCGTGAGACCTCGCGCAGCAGCTCAACCGGCTCGGGCACGTGCTCGAGGACGTGAGAGAGGATTCCGAGGTCGAACGAGCCTCGCTCGTAGGGCAGGTGCCGTCCGTCGTAGAGCGCAACCTGCGAGATCTCCTGCCGCTGTGAGGCGATGTCCACCGCGGCCTGCGTGATCTCCACGCCCGCCAGCGTCACACCGAAGCCACGGCTGTGCAGCTCCGAGAGCAGCGCTCCGTCACCGCAGCCGACGTCGAGCACGCTCCCCGGTGTCAGCGAGGCCCGGCGGCACAGGCCGGTCACGTGGTCGGCCTTGCCCACCGCGCCCAGCGCCCTCCAGCGCGAGCCCATGGCCGATCTGCCTGGATCCTGCGAGTAGGAGCGCTCGTAGAAGCTGGACAGATCGAAAGTGTCGTTCACCCCGGGGATTATTGTGGGCGCGATGACGGGCAGGCTGATCGAGTCGCTGCGCCGGGCCCCGTCAACGGTGCCGGCCTTCGCGGCGCTCGTGCTGTTCGTCATCTGGGACACGAGCCAGGCCGGCTATCCCCAGACTCACTGGGCGCCGGGTGGGCTGATCGTGCTGGCGCTGCTTGGGCTGAGCGTGGCGCTCGTGGGCGTGCATCTGAAGGACCTGCCGCCGGCCGTGAGGGTGGCCATCGGCGCGCTCGCCGCGTACACCGCGCTCAGCTACCTCTCGATCCTGTGGGCCGCCGTACCCGGCGACGCCTGGGAAGGCGCGAACAGGACGCTGCTCTACCTGCTCGTGTTCGCGCTGTTCGCCGGATGGTCCCAGCGCGGCGCGAGCGCAGCGATCCTGCTCGTGGCATGGGTGCTGGCCATGGTCCTGCTGGCGCTCTTCACGGTGCTGCACCTGGACGCCTCGGGCGCATCGGCGCTGCCCGCGCTGATCCCCGATGGGCGTCTGGCCTATCCGAGCGGTTATCCCAACGCGAGTGCCGCGCAGTGGCTGATGGCATTCTGGCCCGCGCTGCTGCTGGCCCGCAGCGACCTGCTGCACTGGGCGCTTCGCGGCGCGCTGGCCGGCGGCGCCGTGCTGCTGGCCGACGTCGCGCTGCTCAGCCAGAGCCGCGGCTCGCTGTACTCCACCCCCGTGATGCTGGTGCTCGTGTTCGCGCTGATTCCGGGGCGCGTGCGCACGTTTGCACTGCTCGTCCCAGTGGCTGCGGGCATCGCGGTCTGCACGCCCTCGCTGCTGCACGTGGGCGATGACCTGAACGGCGAGCTCGTCGTGCCGGGCCGGCTGCATACGGCCGTGGTGCTCAGCGTCCTGGTCTCGGCCGCCGTGGGAGCGCTGGTGGCCGCGGGCGCCGCGACGGAGAGCCGGCGGGTTCTGCGCGAGCACACACGCGAGCGCGTGGCCCGCGGACTGCGGGCGGTGGCCGTGGGCGCGCTGATCGTGACGGTGGCCGGCGGCCTGGCGCTCGCGGGCAACCCGATCACCCGCCTGCGTCACGAGTGGGACAGCTTCAAGGGCGGATACGGACAGTCGAGCGGAGGACCCCGGCTGGTGAGCGGCCTGGGCAGCAACCGCTACGACTTCTACCGCGTGGCCGTGGACGAATTCCTCGCGCACCCGATCGGCGGCATCGGCGCCGATAACTTTGCCGAGCAGTATCTGGCGCACGGCCGCAGCGAAGAGACGCCGCACTATCCCCACAGCGTGGAGCTCCGCACGCTCGTGGAGACCGGTCTGGTGGGGGTTCTCATCGCTCTGGCCGGGCTGGGGGCTGCCCTGTTGTGCGCCGCGCGTGCCGTTCGCCGCTCCGATCCTCTGTCCGCCACCGTTGCCGGCGCTGCGCTCGCGGGCTTCGGCTACTGGGCGATCCACGGCTCGTTCGACTGGTTCTGGGAGTTCGCCGGCCTGGGCGCGCCGGCCTTTGCGCTGCTGGGGCTGTGCTGTGCGCTCGCGCCGCGAGGAGCCCCGCGCGGCGAACCCGCGCCCCCGGTCCTGCCCCTGCGCCACCGGCTGCTCTCCGCGCCGGTGCTGGCGGGCGCCTGCAGCGTCGTGCTGACCCTGGCCATCGTCTACTCGCTCACCGCGCCGTGGCTGAGCCAGCTGGAGATCGAGAGCGCGGCGGACATCTGGACCCGTGCGCCCGCAACCGCCTACCGGCGCCTGGAACAGGCCTCGCAGCTGAACCCGCTCAGCGACGAAGCCTTCCTGGAGGCGGGGAGCATCGCGCTGCGATTCGGGCAGCTGCGCCGGGCCGACCACGAGTTCGCGCTGGCGCTCGCGCGGACCCCCGGGGACGCGTATGCGACGCTCGAGCGCGGCGCGATCGCCTCCAGTCTCGGTGAGTCCGCGTTGGCCCTCTCGCTGCTCAGACAGGCGGCGGCGCTGAATCCCCGCGATCCCCTGACGCGCGAGGCGCTTCGGCTGGCGCAGGAAGGAACGCGCGTGCCGGTGGGCGAATTGAACCGGGAGATACTTCAAAACGCGTTGCAAGCCCCGTAAAACGGGGTCAAAACCGTCTCGCCGTTCGACAGGGACCGGTGGGTTCGGTACCTTAGTGCTTAGCTCTGAGTCCGCTGGTTGCCCCGAAGTTGCGTGCCGCAAGTGGATGGAGCTGAAGATCGACGCGCAGATGGCACGGAGAGTGGACCAGGTGTTGCTCGGGCCAGCCTCAAAACCCAGGGTAGGGACGAAATGACAACACGGACGGCAATTGGACTCGCAGCAGCGGCCGTGATGGCCACGGCCACGTGCTTCAGCGCCTCAACGGCGCTCGCCGGCACGTTGCTGAGCGGCTACGGGGGCCCCGGCGAGGGCAATCAGGCGATCCTGGGCGCCGCACTGGTCGGTGGAGGCCGGAGCGGCGGCGGCGGCGGCGCGGGCGGCCAGGGAACGGGAGCTACGGGGCAGACGCCCGCCGGCGGGGAATCGTCGCAGGCGCCCGCCGAGCCGGCTGCAAATGGCTCCGCCGGGTCCGGCGCCCGCCCGGCCGCGCGCACGCGGGGCCGAGTGCGACCGGCCGGTCGCAGAGGCGTGCGCGAGAAGGCTCGCAGGGCACCGCGGAGCCCGGCCGCGCAGGCGCGCCCGGCGATCAGGGAAGCGCCCGTGAGCGCTCCCGCGCTCGGGGTCTCCGGCGCGGACCTGCTGTATGTCGTGCTCGCCCTCGCTGGGCTCTGTGCAACCGCCGTGGTCACGCGGCAACTTGTGCGCCCGGCGCGAAGGTTGGGCTGAGCTGGCGCGTTGACTAAAGACAAACCTCCCAAAACCCGAGTAACCCGTTAGAGGCAGGGACTGCCCAGATGATGGACCCCACGCGAGTCACCCAACAGACGTCAACCACGCTCCCGCTGCACGGTGCGGAGCTGTCGCACGGCGCTCCTCCGCCGAGGACGCTGTGGCGCGCCGGCTTCATCGGGCCGTTGCAATGGGCGCTGGAGGGCCCTGGCTGGGGCGTGCTGCGCCCTGGTGTGGACTTTGTGCTCCTGTGCGTGGCTGTGGTGGCAGCGCTCGGCGGCGCCTCCCACGTGGAGCACGTGACCGCGGTAAGTGCGCCGTTGCTGGCGCTTCCGCCGCTGGTGCTCACGCTGTTCTACCTTCGCGGCCTGTATCGCACCCGCCTGCGCGCGCTGGTGCTCGACGGCGTCGTGCCGGTGCTGAGCGCCGTGTCGGTGGGGGCGATGGCCGTGGCGGTGCTGGGGATGTTCCTGAACAAGCAGGTCCCCGACCAGTCTCAGTGGCTGCGGGCGTGGCTGTTCGCGCTGATCGGCGTCGGCGCGGGGCGCATCGCGCTGTCCTTCGCGCAGCGCTCAGCGCGTGCCCGGCGCCTCGTCGGCAAGCCCGTGCTGATCATGGGCGCCGGCATGGTTGGCGCTCAGGTGGCAAGGCGCCTGGAGGCGCATCCCGAGTACGGGCTCGTGCCGATCGGCTTCCTCGATGAGGACCCGCGCTCCGTGGCCGAGGTCGGGGGCCGCGGCGTGCCCGTTCTCGGCACGATCGAGGACCTCGACGCGACCGTCAGGCGCACCAGGGTGAGGAACCTGATCGTCGCGTTCTCCTCGGTCGCCGACGAGCGGGTGAGCAGGCTGATCCAGCACTGCCAGGAGCTGGGCATCGAAGTCTCGGTGGTACCGCGCATGTTCGACACCATCAACGACCGCGTCGGCTACGACACCGTTGGGGGCCTGCCGCTGCTGTCGTTCAGCACGGTCAATCCCAACGGCCTGCAGTTCGCCGTCAAGCACGCGCTCGACCGCATCGGCGCGCTGGTGCTGCTGATACTGCTCTCTCCCCTGATCCTCTGCCTTGCGATCGCGGTGCGGCTGAGCTCGCCCGGGCCGACGCTGTTCCGCCAGCGCCGCGTCGGCCGCGACGGCAGGGTGTTCACGTTCTACAAGTTCCGCTCCATGCGCGTGATCCCCGGCGCGAGCGAGGATCCGGAGGAGGAGCGCAGCGCGCTCGGGTTCCTGCTCGCCGGGGACGTCGCGCCCGGCGGAGTCGAGGGTGAGGATCGCCGCACCGCGGTCGGGCGCTTCATGCGCGGTACCTCTCTGGACGAGCTTCCGCAGCTGTTCAACGTGCTGCGCGGCGACATGAGCCTGGTGGGGCCGCGGCCCGAGCGGCCGGAGTTCGTGGAGCTGTTCAGGCAGGACATCGTCCGCTACGGGGATCGCCACCGGGTCAAGTCGGGCATCACCGGCTGGGCCCAGGTACACGGCCTGCGCGGCCAGACCTCGCTCGCTGAACGCGTGGAGTGGGACAACTACTACATTGCCCACTGGTCGCTGGGGTTGGATCTGAAGATCCTCGCGCTCACGCTGGTTTCGGTCTTCCACAACGCCGAGTAGAGGCCCACGCGCCGCCGGCTCTGCGGAGCCGGGAGAGCGCGTCTCAGTGGTGGATCTGGGCACCTTCTGGGCGCCGGGCCACGCGCGCCGAGCGCCCGTGGGGCGGCTCGATGGGGGCAGGCAGGCTGCCCTTGTTCAGCTCGTGCAGCCGACGCTATCGCCGCCGGTGCCCGGCGGGCCGTCGGCGAGCGGGCATTGCGCCGCCCGGCGAGCGCGGCTCAGCCGTAGGCGTGGGCGGCTCGTGCGGAGCCGAGCGAGTACTGGTAGACGCTGACCGACAGGCCGCTGGTGCCCAGAGCGGCGGGCAGTCGCAGCGCGTAGCCGTTGGCCCGGTTCAGCGTGAACAGCGCGTGGTAGCGCAGCTGGCCATGCTGCTTGACTTCCAGGCGCATGTAGTCGCCTGGGGGCGCCGAGCCGAAGGCGATCAGCGAGCCGCCGGCGCGCCGCAGCCGCAGCCGGACCCTACCCGGGCTGGCCAGCGGCGAGGCGAACGCGTTGGCGAGCGCGCCGAACGAGAGCTTGTGCGTGCCGGAGGTGGTGACCACGCCGAATTCTTCGCCCGTGGAGTTCTGCAGCTTGTAGACCACCGCAGAGGCCACATAGGGCACATGCGCGACGCTGTGCACGAGCGAGGCGAGGTTGCTTGCCTGCTGCTGGCGCGTGACGCAGGCCTGTTCCTGCTGGATCTTGTGCCTGGGCCAGCACGAGCTGAAGCCGAACTCGTTCAGCCACAGCGGCGTGTTGTCGCCGTTTTCGACCTGCACTTCGTGGATCGAGCGCAGCGACGCGAGGGTGAGGTGGTAGAAGTGCACGGACAGCCCGTCGTAGTAGCCCTTGGCGCCGTCTTTGTAGAGCGCGCGCAGGAACGCTCCGTTGGATCCCACCAACGATCCGCCGAGAACCGGCAGCGTCGGCGCGACCGCCTTGATTGCGGGGTAGGCGGCGCGCAGCAGTTCCGCATAGCGAAGCGGCTTTTCGGGGCCCGCGAGATAGTGTTCGTTGACCTGATCCGGCTCGTTCCAGATTTCGAGGGCAGCCAGATCGGCGCCGTAGCGCTGCGCCAGGAATGCTGTGTAGCGGGCGAAGTCGGCGTCGTTCGTCGGGGGCCAGGCGGCGGCCGCGCTCGGCTGGCCGGGAACGCATTTTGCGAGGATCGGCGCGGGTGCGGAGGATGCCCAGCAGGGCGTGCCCTCGGCGAACATGATCAGCTTGATGCCGTGCGCCTGCGCGTCGGCCACCAGCTGGTCGGTGTAGGCGAGCGCGCCCTGATCGACCTGTCCCGGGCCGTAGGGTTCGAGGACCGTCCACGGGATTTCGACTCTGACGACCTGCGCGTGAAGCGTGCGCGCGAGCGCCATCGTGTGCGCGAGCGAGCTCGCGGAGGCGCTGAAGCTGAGCGTGCCCAGGTTCAAGCCGCCCATGAACGGGCTGCTGATGTTGACGCCGTGAAGCGCATCGGCAGCCGCAGCATGCGCAACGCTCGAGCGGCGCGCGGAGCCGCTGGGCGCCAGCCACGCTAGCCCGCACAGGACTATCAGGCCCGCGAGGGCGGGCTTGCGAAGGCGGGCGAGCATGCGCACACGATAGTGATGCGCCCCGCTCCAGGCGCCGCCGCCCCGCGAGGGGCCCGGTGCGCCGCTGGTTCGCTCGCTCTCGCGGCTGGTGCTCTGGCTGTCGCAGTAGCCTCTAAGTCTCAATGTCTCCTACCTGGATTTGGATGCAGGGCGCGATCGTGATCTTCGTCGTTATCGGCATGATCATCGCGATTGTGAAGCTCGCCTGAGCGGCGCGGGCGCTCACGTGCGCCGCAGGCCCAGCCAGCGCCTTCGCTCCCGTGGAGCGTTCGCGCGCGGAGTCCCGGCCGGACTCGCCGGTATCTGCTCCTCGCCGGCCAGGAGCGCCGCGGGGACATCCTCGCTGAACCAGCGCAGCAGCTCACCCAGGCCGGCGCTCCTCACCGCCTCCGCGATGCCGGGCGGGCGGTTGCTGTGGTCGTGGGCGTCGGATGCCACGTTGTGCACCAGCCCCTGCTCCACGAGCTTGAGCGCGAACGCGCGCACGCCCCCACCGAACTGGCCGGTCAGCGACCCGGCGGTGATCGAGGCGAGCACGCCGCGCCCGACGAGCCGCTCGAGCATCTGCGGCTCGCGCATGATTGCCGGGCAGCGCTCCGGGTGGGCCAGGAGGACGTGCGCGCCGGTGCGCTGAAGGCTCGCAACCACTCCCTCCAGCGCGCCCGCGACCGGAGCGAATGGCGGCTCCAGCAGCAGCCAGGGCCCGTCGCCGAGTCGCAGGGCGCCGAGCTGCTGGGCCCCGAGCTCGTCCACGACGGTCATCGCCACCTCGGCGCCCTCCAGCAGCTCCACCTCCACGCCCGCCTCGGCCAGGCGGGCGCGCAGCGCGGACGCCGTTGCGCCGATCGTCTCGGCCGTGTTCCGGTAGCGCGTGCTCACGTGCGGCGTGGCCACGATCGTGCGCATCCCCGCAGCCACCGCCGCCCGCGCCATCGCCACCGACCCCTCGGTCGTGTCCGGCCCGTCGTCGATGCCGGGGAGCACGTGGCAGTGAAGGTCGATCACGCCCCGCAGACCCTACGCGACGCGGTCGCCGTCCCCGCGCCACGTCGCGGTTATGATCGAGGCGCCTCACCGGCCGCAGCGGCGATCGGGCTGCGCGCGTGACGAACAACCCAAAAAGGGGAGCACGGGACCGATGTTCAAATCAATCGTGGTGGGCACGGACGGGTCGGACACGGCCACTCAGGCGGTTCGCCAGGCGGTCGAGCTGGCGGTCACGGTCGGCGCGAAGATCGAGCTTGTCAGCGCGTATGAGCCCGTCTCGGCAGGGCGCCTGCACGCGGAGCGCCGGGACACCCCCGAGGATCTGCAGTGGGCGATCAACCCCCGCGAGGACGTCGACGCGACGCTCGAGGCCGCAGCCGAGGTGGCCCGCGGCGCGGGGCTGCAGGTCGATGTCTACGCTCGTCAGGGCGATCCGGCGGACGCGATCCTCGACGTGGCAGAGGAGCAGGAGGCGGACCTGATCGTGGTCGGCAACAAGGGCATGACCGGCGCCAAGCGCTTCCTGCTGGGCTCGGTGCCCAACAAGGTCTCCCACCACGCGCCGTGCTCGGTGCTGATCATCCGCACCACCTGAGCTCGCAGCGAGCCTCACGGAGAGCGCAGCTCGCATGGGGCCTCACGGGGAGCGCGGGCCGGCGCCGATGCTGCGCGCAACCAGTTCGGCCATCTCTGAGCGGAAGCGTGCGCGCCCGAAGCGCTGCGCGTTCGCGCGGATCGTGCGCTCCTCAAGCGCGAGCGTCTCAAAGCGCATGATGCCCTCCAGGACGCTCGCGACGGTCTGCTGGGCGAACAGCACGCCCGTCTGCCCGTCGAGCACCGACTCGCTTGCGCCTCCCACCCCGTAGGCGATGACCGGCACGCCCGCCGCCTGCGCCTCGACGGGGACGATCCCGAAGTCCTCCTCGCCCGGGAACAGCAGCGCGCGGGCTCCACTGAGCAGCGCGTCGCGCTGCGCCGCGGATACCGGCCCCAGGAACTCGGTGCCGGTGGTGGCGCTGTCCCGCAGCTTTCCCAGCGCCCTGCCGGCGCCGGCGACCACCAGCGGGCGACCGATGCCCGAACATGCCTGCACCGCCAGGTCGACGCGCTTGTAGGGCACGACCCGGCCGAAGGCCAGGTAGTAGTCGCCGGGGGCGCGCGGCAGGCTCAGATAGTGATCGACGTCCACCGGCGGGTGCACCACCTCGGCGCTGCGCCCGTAGTAGCGCTCGATGCGATCGGCCACGTGCTGGGAGTTGGCCACGAACACGTCCGGCTCGCGTGAACCCGCCACGTCCTGGCGGCGCAGCCATCCCAGCAGCGGACCCAGGAGCAGTCTCAGCGGGCCGACGCGCTCGCCGCGCAGGAAGTCCTCCTCCCACGCGTAGCGCATCGGGGTGTGGCAGTAGCAGACGTGCAGCGTTGCCGGAGGGGTTCTGACGTTCTTGGCACACGCGTGGCTGCTCGAGATCACCAGGTCGAACCCGCTCAGGTCGAACGAGCGGAACGCGCGGTTCATCAGCGGCAGCAGCTTGGGGTAGTGACGCGAGGCGCCCGGTAGGCGGTTCAGGAACGAGGCGTGCACCACGCGCCCGGTGATCAGCTCCGGCCACGGCGCAGGGTCATAGACCGAGGTGAACAGCTCCGCCGCCGGAAACATTTCCAGCAGCTCCATCACCACCTGCTCGGAGCCGCCGGGGATCGTCAGCCAGTCGTGCACGATCGCCACCCGAGGCGCAAGGCGGTGCAGCTCTGCCAGCAGCGCGTCCTCCGGCGGCCCGGCTCCGTCGGCGTCCATCACCGCGCTGAGACTATCCGCTCCCTGCCGAGGGGCCGCGAGCGGTTGCTCCGCAGCCCGGCGCGGGTTTCCCGCGCGCTCGGATGTGCCGGCCACGGACGCGGCGCCCGCCGCGCGGACATGCGTCCACAGCCCAGGGTGCTGCTCACGCGGCGGGCGGGGTCGTCCGAAAGAACGCTTGCACAGCTAATGGATTTCAGGGGAGCTACCGCCCGGTGGGATTTACGCGCCGCCGGTAGCTGGCCTCCAAGACAAAGGCACCCCCGTCGCGAGGCGGGTCCGCACAGCCAGGGGTCTCACGCAGACCGCCCAGCCGCCTAAGGAGTGAAGCCAAATGAAACCTCCAACCAGTATCCGCCCGGCGCGATCCTGGAGCTCGATGCTGGCGCTCGCCGCCGGCTGCCTGATGCTCCTGCTCACCGCCTCGGCAACCTCCGCAAGACCCTTCAACTCACACACGAGCGCCGCCCCGCGAGCTGCGATCGCTCGCCTCACACCGCCGCGCCTCGCCGCTGCTGCCGCCCGCAGCACCGCCGCTGAACGCAGCTTCCTGGCGCAGGCCCGCGCGCTGCACCGCTGCCTGCTGGCGAGCTCCGGCTCGCAGGCCAGCTGCAGCTCCTCCCATGCCGCTCTTCAGAGCGCCGGCCAGCGGCTTCGCGTGGCTGCCCGCGCATTTGCGTCGATCGTCAGGCGGACCTCCGGGTCCCCCGCGCGGGCGCGAGCCGCGTGGGTGTCGTGGCGCACGGCCCCCTACGTCGTCGTCTCCGGCGACACGCTGCGCTGGCAGGCCCTCGACGACCTCCGCAGCTACGTGTTCGTGCGCAAGGTCGCAGGCCAGGCGGATCAGTATTCGCTGATCCGCGGCACGACCATCACGCCCCCGCCGGTACCCGGCGAGACCGTCAGGTACAGCGTCCGCACGGCGGTGCCCGGCTCGCTGTGGGCTCCTGAAGTCTCGATCTCCTACCCCTCGCAGGGCAGCCAGAGCGAATCCTCCGACGACCAGGCCGCACCGGCCCTGACGGTCTCCGGCGACACGCTCAGCTGGCCCGCCGTGGACGCGGTGCAGAACTACGTGTTCGTGATCAAGGTGCCCGGGCGCCCGGATGAATACTCGGTGGTCTCCGGCACCTCGGTCACCCCCCCGGTCGTGCCGGGAGCGACCGTCAAATACAGCGTGCGCACCGAGGTGGAAGGCAGCGCCTGGGCTCCTGAGTTGGCGATCGAATATCCCGCCGAACAGCATGAAAGCCCGCCGGTCAAGCAGGTGCAGGAAGAACCGTCGAGCCCGTCCGGACACCTGGAAGCGGGCGTCGTCTCGGGGACGTACTCGCAGGACTACACCGCCGTTGCGACGCTTGGCGCACATCTGGTGCGCCTGCCCTTCCAGATCTACGAAAGCGCGTCGCAGCTGGAACCGGCCATCGCCAGGTACGCCGAAGAGGGCGTGCGGGTGCTGCCGCTGGCCACCTTCGACGGCACGCTTCCGAGCCCCTCGGAGGATCGCAACCTCGCCTCCTGGGCCGCGGCGTTCGGCCCCGGCGGAACCTTCTGGGCGGGACGCCACGAAGGCGCCCTGGCTGTCCAGTCGATCGAGTTCGGCAACGAGACCAGCTACAGCTACCAGTACGCGGACGACTCGCCCAGCGGCTATGCGGCACGCGCCCAGAGCTACGCCAGGAGCTTCGTCGAAGCCGAGCAGGCGATCCACGCGGCCAACGCCTCCGTTGGCCTGCTGGCGCAGGGCGACGCGGGCAACGCGGGGACGCTGTGGGTCGAAAACATGTTCAGGGCCGAGCCCAACCTGGGCCAGTACGTGGCCGGCTGGACGATCCACCCCTACGGCCCCGACCTCCGTGGCCGGGTGCAGGCGCTGATCAGCGAAACCGCTGCTCAGGGAGCGCCGGCGAGCATCCCGATCGACATCACCGAGTGGGGACTCTCCACCGACAACGGCGCCTGCGTCTATGAAAACTATGGATGGAACCGGTGCATGACCTACACGGAAGCGGGTGAAATCCTCACACGCAACGTCGCTGAATTCCGCCAGCTTCTCGGCAGCCGCCAGGGCATGTTCATGCTCTACACAGACAAAGACTGGACGCCGCCCGGAGCCAGCGAAAACCGCGAGGCGTACTTCGGTGCGCTGCAGTCCTCGCTGGCACCCAAGGGCGCCTACACCACGGCGGCTGAGGCCCTGATGTCCGAAGGCGCCTGAGCACCGTCCGGCGAACCGACACCGGCCAGCAGCGCGAGCAGGCCAAGCTGAACACCGAGCACCACGGTGAAGCGAGGTTCCACGCCCGTGAAGCTGGCCGTGGTGTCCATCACGGCCAGGCCCACGATGGCGGCCAGCGATGCCACGCCGAACGCCCTGATCACAGGCTCGCTGGCGGTGCGCCACACGCGCACCGCCAGTGTTATGCCCGCCAGCAGCACGCCGATGTATGCGAACAGACCCAGGATGCCCAGCTTCAGCCAGAACCACAGCGCGGCGAAGTGCACGTATTCCCGGCCGTCTTCGTGTTCGACGGGCAGCGGTCTGAAGCTGGCGCTCCATGGGACCAGCAGCCCGAGTCCCGTGATCGGATGTTCCTCGATCGCGCCCAGCACGTTGGCCCGCTCGTCCAGGCGGTAGCGGTCCTCGGCGTTGGCTTCGAGCTTCGACGGATTCAACGACGCCAGCCGCTGAACGATCGGAGAGCTGGAGTTCTGCAGGTTTGCGCTGGAGCCCAGCGCCCACACGGCCAGCGCCACCATCAGCCCGGCCGGGATGAAGAAGCGCCGGCCGGTCGCGGAGCTGGCCAGCAGCGCCAGCAGCAGCACACCGAGCACCGTTGCGATCCAGAACGAGCGCCGGTAGCTGAGCAGCAGGCACGCCAGCAGCAGCGGCGCGCAGGCGATCGTCCAGCGCGGCGGGCGTACGCGGGCGAGCGCCAGCGCCAGCAGGCCGAACAGGGCGCACATCACCGTCCAGTTCGCCGTGGGTTCGTAGTAGGTGAGGATCGTGCGCCCTTCAACGGCCACGCCGTGATGCCCCAGCACCTCCAGCAGGCCGAGCACCGACTTCACGACGGCGAGCGCCACTCCCGCACCGATCAGACGGGTCACCTGCTCCCGGTCGAGCTTCAGGTTGGCCACCGCGATCGGCAGCAGCAGCAGGTAGAGCAGCACGTTCTCCGCCAGGATCTCCGAGCGCACGCTGTTGCCCGCGCCCTTCCCGGTAGCAGCGCCGGCGAGCATCGCCACAGCCAGCAGCGACTGCGAGAGCACCAGCACGAACGGCACGCGCAGGCGCCTGCGTTCGCGTTTGAGGCCCATGCCCACCGACACCAGCGTGAGCGCCACCAGCACGTCCAGCGGCGAGACTTCGTGGAAGTACTTGCCGTCGTAGAGCTTGGCGGTGATGCTCGCAAACAGCCCGAACTGTTCACCCTCGCACAGGATCACCAGCGCGGTCACCATCGTGACCATCGCGGCGGGGCGCATCATCATCAGCCCGAGCCCGAGCAGCAGCAGTGGCAGCAGCAGGCCGGCCACGCCCTTGGATGCGCCCAGATAGGCGAGCCCTGCGGTGAGCACGGTGGCCGCAAGCGCCAGCGGAAGCTCGCGCTCGCCTAGCCTTCTCGCCAGCCGGGGGGTCACTGGAGGCTCAGCTCACGTGGTCTGGCGGTGAACCGGCGTGCCGGCCGTATACGCGAGCGAGGCTTCGTCGTCCACGTACTTGGCCGACTCGCTGCCCGCGTATGCCTCATATCCGTAGCGGCCCGCGTCGCGCAGCCCCGTCACGGCCAGACCCACGGGCTCGACGCGGTGGTGATCGAGGATCGCGCGCGCCCGGCGTATCTCGTCGCGCGTGGTTTTCTCCAGCCGCGCCACCACCAGCACCGCGCTGACGGCCGGGTTGCTCAGGAGCACCTGCGCGTCCGCGACGGGGTTCAGCGGCGGCGCGTCGATGATCACGATGCCGTCGTCGGTGTGCAGATCGGAGATCAGCTCCGCCACACGCTCGGAGCCCAGCAGCTCCGACGGGTTGTGGGGCAGCAGCCCCGCCGGCAGCACCGAGAAGTTCGGCAGCTCGCCGAACGGCTCGATCAGGAGCTCGGCGACCGGCGTGTTGCGCGTGAGCGCCGTGGTCAGCCCGCTGCGGCTGTCGAAGTTGAAGTGCGATGCGAAGCTGGGCCTGCGCAGGTCCAGCTCGACCAGCACGATGCGCCTGCCGGTGAACGCAATCGCATGGGCAAGGTCCACCGCCACCGTGGTCTTGCCCTCGCCGGAGACGGCGCTCGTGACCATCAGGCTGTCCATCTGACGGCTCACCGCCGCGAAGTCGAGCGCGCTGCGCAGGATCCGGTAGGGCTCGAGCTCGTCGCCGCGGTCCTTGGCGCGCCTGCCGCGGAACGCGGACTGCGTCACCACTGTCAGCGCGGACAGGCGGTACTCGCGCTCGGCCTCCTCGACGGTCTTCACCCGCCTGTCCAGGGAGTCGAGCAGGAACACGATCGCGAACGCCAGGGCCAGGCCGATCACCAGCCCGATGATGATCGTGGTCGAGAGCTTGGTCCCGGACGGGGTGCTGGAGGGGGTGGCCAGCCCGATGATCGTCGCACCGCCTCCGGCCACCGCGCGAGCCGACTCGACTTTCTGCAGGGACTGTTCGAGCGTGACCCTTTCCGCGGAGGCCAGCGGAAGCCTGCGGATCTCCTGCTGCAGCGCGGTCTGTGCCGCTTCGATTTCGCCCAGCTCGGTCCTGGTGCGGAAGGCGATGTACTGCCGCGCGAAGGAGTTGGCGATCCTCGCCGACTCCACGGGTTCGGGGGTCTTCACCGTGATGTCCAAGATGTCCGCGTTGGCGGCCGCTTCGATTTTGGCGGTCTCCAGGAGCTTCGTGGGCGTCACCGACAGGTGCAGCTTTTTCGCCACCGCGGCGGCCACTTCCGGGGAGTCCGCGATCAGCACCTGGGTATCGGCTTCGCGCTGCGGTTCGTTGCTGGTCTGCGGCGTCACCGCCAGAGCCGAATCGGAGAGCGTGCCGCTCTGGAACGCGACGCTCGCCGTTGACTGGTAGGTCTTCTTGCTGTGCTCGTGGTGCACCACCGCCGCGGCCAGGCACGCCAGCACGACCCCCGTCGAGAGCAGCGCGTGGCTGCGCAGCAGCGTCAGCGTGCGCATGAACGCGCCGCTTTCGCGCACGCGCCCGAGCTGCTCGGAGGCGGTCATCGCGGCCGTCCTGCGCGCACGGACAGGTGGGGGAAGGCTCGAAGTGTCACGTCTGGCGTCTTATCGTCCCGCTGCGCAGCCCGCTTGAGCGCACGCAGGCCGCCTGGAGGCGAGGTAGCTCCATCGCCTGATGGTATCTCCCAGCAGGGTCGCTGGGAGTAGGATGCGCGCGGAATGGGCACTTTCCGCCGCCCGGGGCTGGGTACCATCAAGCACGCCGCCCTGGCATCGGCCGCGCGTCTCGGGCAGGAGGAACGTGCGCGCGAGCTGCTGGGCCGCGTGCGCGAGGCACGCTGGGCGCTGGAGCCCGCCGCGCGCAGGGAGCTGCGCGACGCCCATGCCAGCCAGGTGGTGCTCGCGGCGGTGCTTCGCAGCAACTCCAACGCCGTCGATGTCGGTGCCAACGTCGGCGCCGTGCTCGAGCAGATCGTGAGACTCGCCCCCGGCGGCAGCCATGTGGCGTACGAGCCGATACCCGAGCTCTGCGAGCTGCTGGTGCCTCGTTTCCCCGGTGTGCAGGTCCGCTGCGCCGCGCTCTCCGACGTCGCCGGCGAGGCGGAGTTCTCGGTGGTTCGCGACGCACCGGCCTACAGCGGCCTGCGCGAGCGCAGGGACCTTCCGCCCGGGAGCGGCCCGGTGGCCCGGATCGCCGTCAGGACCGAGCGCCTGGACGACGTGCTGCCTGGCGACTACGTCCCGACCCTGATCAAGATCGACGTGGAGGGGGCCGAGGTGCAGGTGTTGCGCGGCGCGCAGAGCACGCTGGAGCGCCACCGGCCGTTCGTGCTGTTCGAGCACGGCGCCGGCGGAGCGGACCTCTACGGCAGCGGTCCCAACGACGCGTTCGACCTGCTCGACGGCGCCGGGCTGCGGATCTTCGACCTGGACGGAACCGGGCCGTACTCGCGGGAGCAGTTCCAGGCCGTGTTCACTCAGCCGATCTGGAACTTCCTGGCCGCTCCCCGCTAGCGCCCGGCCGCGCGCTCGAGCTCGTCCACGATCAGCTCATCGTGGCGTGCAGCTGTGTGCAGCGCCGCGGTGCGCAGCCCGCCCTGTACGAGCGATTCGCGCAGCTCGGGCGAGGCCGCCAGTCCGCGCACCGCATCGGCCAGCGCGCGCGCATCCTCGACGGGGATGATCACGGCGTTCTCGCCGTCTCGCAGGTAGGTCGCGGCGCCGCCCATGGAGGTCGCGATCACCGGCCTGCCCACGGCCATCGCCTCCAGCGGCACGAGGCCCCACGGCTCCTCCCAGCGCACCGGGAAGATCAGCGCGTCCGCACGCTCGTACTCGGCCGGCAGCTCCTCGGCGCCTCGTGGACCGGCGAAGCTCACGCGCCGCTCGACACCCAGCTCGCGGGCCTGCGCGCGCAGCTGCTCGGCGTAGTCATCCTCGCCGGCTCCGATCACCGTCAGCGTGGTCTCGTTCCCGAGCAGCGCCATGGCCGCAACGATCACATCCACCGCCTTGCCCGCGTCCAGGCGCCCCACGTAGAGCAGGCGCCCGCCCCACTCAGGTGCCGGGGCGCTGCGGAAGCGCTCGTGAACGCCGGGTGAGACCACACCCCAGTCCTGCGCCCGGAATCCCGCTGCAGCTGCGGCGTCGGCCATGAAGCTCGAGTTGAACAGGTAGCGTCCCGCCCGCTCGAGCTCGCCGGTGGCCGGGACTCCCAGCGCCCGCTCGATCACGGGCGCCAGGGGCGCCAGCCTGTAGCGCCGCATGGCGTTGGTCCAGCGGTCGGTCATGGGGCCGTAGTACAGCCAGTGATCCTCGATCGCGAGCACCGACGGGATGCCCTCGCGCCTGACACGCTCGATCAGCGAGAGCGACATGCCCCCCATCGCCCACCAGCTGACCACGTGCGGCGTGAACTCGCGAAGATGGCGCTCCAGGACGGCGGCGTTGTGGCGCTCGAGCGCGATCGTGGCGCCCGGCCCCAGGTCCGCGGCCCGCCGAGCGCTGGCGTCCAGGTAGGAGCGCAGCTCGCGGTGCACCTGCGGCTCGGCGCGCGGCGGGCCGGTCTGCTGCACGGCCTGCGGCGAGCGGTAGTCGGAGACCAGCACGCGCACGCTGTGCCCGCGGTCGCCGGCCGCGCGCATGGCGCCCTGGCACAGCAGCTCGTAGCCGCCGACGTAGTGCGGCGGGTAGAGCAGGCCGACCGCCAGGATCCTCAGGGGCGCCCCCGGCTCGGCTGCGCTCAAGTGAGCATCCGCTCGTAGAGATCGCGCACCGCGGCGCCCGCCTGCACGGGAGTGTGACCGCGCATGAACGACTCGTTGGCCTCCTGCCCGGCGCGAATCCGGGCCTCGCGGTCGTCGAGCAGCGCCGCGGTGGCCCGCGCGAGCAGCTCGTCCTCGCTCTCCGTGAAGATGCCCGCGTCGCCCGCCACTCCCTCTCGGCCCCTCGCCGTGGTGACCACCGGGATCCCCAGGGCCAGCGCCTCCAGCACCTTCACCTTGGTGCCGCTGCCACGGCTGAGCGGGTAGAGCATCACGCCCAGCTCCCGCAGGAATCCCGTGGCGGACGGGACGAACCCGTGCCACTGCACGCCCTGCACGCCGGCGAGGTGCGGGAAGCTGGATGCCTCCATGCCGACCCCGGCCAGCGCCAGTTGCGAACCGGGGCGCAGGCGCAGCACGCGCGGCCACACGCTGCCCAGCAGCCGCTCCACGGCGGCCTTGGTCGGAGGCCAGGAGGCCCAGCCGATCATTCCCGCCAGCGGCTCCTGCAGCTGCGCGCGCGGCGTGTAGTGGGAGGGCTCCAGCGCAAGCGGGGCGATCGACACCTCCGTGTCGCGGCTCATCGCGTGAGTGGCTCGTGCCAGCTCCTCGGAGTTCACGAGCAGCCGGCGCGAGTCGCGCAGCACGCGCCGCTCCGCGCGCAGGAGCTCGATCGAGTCACGACCTGCGGCGCGCAGCGGATTCCAGCTGCGGGGGTCAAGGCGCGTCAGGCAGTCGAGCTGGGACACCGCCGGGCGTTGCACTGCGGCCGCGCCGATGGCCGCGGTGGCCTCGATGAAATGCACCACATCGGCCTCGTGCGAGAGCTCGCTCAGCCGCGCGGCAAACTGCCCCGAGCGCAACCTCGAGCGGGGCGCCAGCAGCCTTTCGGAGCGGATCTCAGCGCGAGTCTGGGGTGGGACGGTGACCATCTCCAGCGTCACCCCTGCCGCCCGGCTGACATCCTCCTCGCCCGCGGGGCACAGCACCGTGGTCTGTACGCCGGCGCCCGCCAGTCCCTGCAGCAGCGCGAACGCGCATCTCACTGCGGCCCCTCCCTCCAGCAATGGCGGACGATCCATCACGACCAGGGCGCGCAATGGTGCGAGAGTATCACCCACATGCTCGCCGCCGCCAAGGAGCTAGCGCGAGGAATGTTCGGCAGGGGGGCGGCGGGCGACGCCGGCGCCGCGCGGGGCCGGCACATCGCCTCCAACATCCTCGCGCAGTTCGGCGCGCGCGCCATCACGATGCTGCTCAGCGTGGTTACCGTCTCGCTGGTCGCGCGCGGCCTGGAGCCGGCCTACTACGGCGTGTGGACCGGTACCTCCAGTTTCGTGGGCCTGTTCGGCGTCGTCACCGACCTGGGGTTCACGATCGCCGCCACGCAGCGCATGGCCGCGGAACCGCAGCGCGAGGCCGAGTGGCTGGGTGCTCTGGTTGTGGTGCGCCTGCTCACCTCGGTGGTGGTGACGCTGGTGTGCGTCGCTTCGATACCGCTGCTGCTCGGCTCCGTCCGGCACACGCGTCTGGTTGCGGTGATCTTCTCGCTGAACACGTTGTGGGCTGCGACCACTGCGGTGCTGGTGGTCTTCCAGACGCGCCTGCGCGGGGGCCTGGCGCTCTCCTTCACCGTGCTGCAGGGTGGGCTATGGCTGGCCGCCGTGGTCGTCCTCTACGCCACCAACGCGTCGATCGTGGCGTTCGCCATAGCCAACACGACCGTGGTCGCGCTGGTCGCCGCCGGCGCCGTGGCGTTCACCAGCCGCCGTGTCCACGTGGCGTGGCGCGCCGGCATCGGCCTGTCGCGCGATCTGGTCCGCAAAGCCATCCCGCTGGGTCTGGCGAGCGTCCTGATCACCATCTACTTCCAGGTGGACTCGGTGCTGCTGCTCGGGATCGCGGGGCCCCGTGAAGCGGGCATCTACGGCGCCGCATACGGATTCCTCGGCCCGCTCACGTTCCTTCCCGCCGCGGTGATGTCGTCGTTCTTTCCCGTGCTCTCGGCGGTGCTGGGCCCGGATCCCGAGCGCGGCCGGCGCCTGGTCCAGGCGTGCGCGGAGCTGATGGGCGTGATCGGGCTGCCCGTGCTGGCGGGGTCGATCGCGCTCTCGGGCCCGCTGGTGCACCTGATCTTCGGCTCGACCTTCGCGGCAGCGGGCGGCCTGCTGCCGATCCTGATGATCGCCTTCGTGTCGATCTGCTTCGGCTCGCTGGCGGGCTTCCTGGCGCCGCTGCTGGGCCTGCAGTGGCGCCTTGCGATCTACTCGGGCATCGGCGCCGGCGCCAACGTGGTGCTCAACCTGATCCTCATACCGAGCTACGGCGCCCATGGCTCGGCCTGGGCGACGGTGGCAACGGAGCTTCTGACGATGCTCCTGATGCTCTCAACCGCCCTGCGGCGGCTGAGGCTGGCGCCGGCGCCGTGGAGGCTCGCCAGGACCGTGCTGCTGGCGGGCGCGATGACGGCGGTGATGCTCCTGAGCAGGGGACTGGGCCTGCTGCCGGCCGGGATCCTGGGCGTGGCGTTCTACGCGGCGGGGCTGTTCCTGCTGGGAATCGTGCGGCCCTCGCAGCTCAGGGCGCTGGCCGGAGCCTGAACTCAGGGAGCGGCGCCCGGCAGCGGCCGCGCGATGAAATACAGCTCCACGTAGTCCTCGCCGGTTTCGCCCGGCGCGACCGTCTTGCCGTCGTCGTCCAGGCACTCGATCAGCTCGAATCCCTCCTCGCGCAGCTGGCGCTCCTGGGCATCGCGGGAGATGTAGTAGTGCACCAGCCGGTAGGTGTGCGCGTCGTCGTTGACGATCGCCCACCCGTCGCCCTGGCGCTCGAAGCTCAGCAGCGCGCGCCGGTTGCGCAGACGGAACGGCATCAGCGCCAGCCGGCCTGCGCGCCGTATCAGGTTGCGCGCCCGCAGATCGGTGGGACTGCGCAGGCGTGGCACATAGGCGAGGTTGTGGGAGGAGACCATCAGCAGCCCGCCCGGCTTGAGCACGGTGGCGATGTCCCGCAGCACCCGCCTGCGCTCCTCGTCTCCGAGCACGTCGATGACGCTGTAGGTGGCCACCACCGCATCGGCGTAGCCCGGGCCGAAGCTTGCGACCTCGCGCAGATCGAGCACGCTGTAGGTGCCGCGCGGGTATTCCTTGCGGCAGTGCTCCACCATCCTCGGTGACAGGTCGATCCCATGCAGGCTCTCGGCCACGTCGAGGAGGTGCCCCGTCAGGCGGCCGGCCCCGCAGCCCAGTTCGAGCACTTTGCCCTGCAGGTCGGCGCGGTAGCGCTCGATGAACACGCGCTCGGCGCCCCTGAGCTCGCGCGAGGCGTAGAAGCCCACGAAGCGGCCGTTGGCCCAGACCCGCGCGTTGTGCTCGGCCTGCGGATCGTTGGTTGTGGCAGGGGTGCTTGTGTCGGTCATGTGCGCGCTCGCCTCCTGCTGCGCGACTGGCTCGGCCCGGAGGGGAGTCTCAGCCGGGCTGGAGCCGAGCTTGCTGAGCGGTGAGGCATTATAGGGCCGTGGACGACCCGAGGGCCAGGCCGGATGCGGGATCCCCGGCGACCATATCGGCCTGCATCATCGCCCGCGACGAGGCCCGGAGCATCGGCGACTGCCTGGCGAGCGTGTCCTTCTGCCAGGAGATCCTGGTCGTGGACTCAGGCTCGGTCGATGACACCGTTGCAATCGCCCGTGGAGCGGGAGCGCGCGTGCTGGAGCACCGGTGGATGGGCTACGCGAAGCAGCGCAACCTCGCCATCGACAACGCCGGCTGTGACTGGATTCTCGAGATCGACGCCGACGAGCGCGTCACCGCGCCGCTGCGAGAGCAGATCGAGGCCTTTCTCGCCGCCACGCCGCCGGGCGTTGCGCTCGCGGCGATGCCGCACCGCGAGTACTTCCTCGGGCACCGGCTGGGGCCTTCGGCCAAGTACCCCAAGTACCGTCACCGCATGTTCCGCCGGGGCTCATACCGGCATGACGAGAACCGCCTGGTGCACGAGGGCCTGATTCCGGAGGGGCCCGTTGAGCCGTTCGACGGCGACCTGACGCATCTGCTGGCCACGAGCTGGGGCGAGGCCGTGGCGGACGCCTGGCGCTACGCCCGCCTGGAGGCCGGCCAGATGGCAGGCCCCCGGACGCCGGTGGCGGCGGTGCGCGGGGTCCTCGCGCGCCCGCTGGCCAAGTTCGCTTACAGGCTCGTGGTCGACGGCGGCTGGCGCGACGGGTGGCCCGGTCTCGCCAAGATCGCCTCCGACTGCGGCATCGACGCGATCGTGTGGATGCGCTTCCTGCTCGGCCGCCGCGGCGAGCTGCTGGGTGACTCCGGCGTTGCGCAGGGCCTGCACTACGGCGCGTGGAAGACGCGGCGCGGCTCGCTGCGCGTGGTGGGCCTGGCCTCCTCGGCGCAGGCCGGCCCCGCCGCGGCCTGGCTCGCAGCAGCGGCGCGCGGCGGCGCGGATGTGGCCCTGATCGCCGCCGGCCCGGCGGGCGCCCTCGCCGCGGCGCAAGACGCTCCGCGGCCCGCCCCGGCGAGCCCGAGCGCGGATGGCCCCGCCGCGGCCGGAGTCGCCGCGGTTCGCGTCAGGCGCATCGAGCGCCTGGGGCCGCTGGAGGTCTGCCGTGCGCTGGACGCAGAGGAGCAGCTGCGCCCGATCGACGCGGTGGTCCCGTTCGGCGGATCGGCGCGGCGCATACTGAGCTTCGTGCCGGGCAGCCTACGCGGGCAGATGAGCGATCTCACCGGCGAGCAGGACGCGAGCGCTCTGCGCTGGGACGCGGGCGCCCGCGGCACGGCCCGGGCGGCATGAGCCGGCCGCGGGTGCTCTACCTGTCGGGCTACGCGCCGGTGATGGGCAGCGGGCGCGCTCTTCGCACCTACACGTGCGTGCGCGCGCTGGCGATGCTGGGCCCGGTGGACCTGGCCTACGTCACGCACGGCTCTGAGGAGCCGAGCCCGGAGTACCGGGCGATCGAGGGGCTGACGTTTCACCCGATCACAGCCTCGCGCGGCGCTCGCCGCGCCGCCCTGTACCTGTCCAGGCGGCTGCAGGGCATACCCAACAACTGCTGCAAGGGCGTAAGCCCGGAGCTCCTCGGCGCGGGCGAACGGCTCGCGCTAGCCCCGGGGCGGGGCGCCGTGGTGGTCGGCGACATGGTGGCCGCCAACGCAATGCTGGGGTTCGCGCGCAGACACCCGATCATCTACAACGCCCACAACATCGAGTCCGAATACGTCAGCGGCGCGCCCGGCGTGCGCGCGCTGGCGCGCGTGGCGATGCGCCGCTACGAAGTGCGCGTGCTCACCCTGGCGGACGAGTCCTGGATGGTCAGCCGCGCCGACATGCTCCTCGCGCGCCGGCGGGTGCCGGGCGCGCGACTGCGCTACGCGCCCAACGTGGTCGACGTGTCGGCCATCAGGCCGTCCCCGCGGCGTGCGCTGCCGGTGCCCTCCGGAGGCTCGCGGCTGCTGATGGTGGCCGACTACAACTACCAGCCCAACCGATCCGGCCTGAACTTCCTGGTGGGCGCCGTGCTGCCCGAGGTCTGGCGGGAGCTGCCCGAGGTGGCGCTGACGCTGGTGGGGCGCGGTCTGGAGCAGTGGACCGCCCCGGACCCCCGGATCGAGGTCGTCGGCTACGCGGACTCTCTGGACCCCCACTACGCCGCGGCGGACTGCGTGGTCGTGCCGCTCACCGAGGGAGCGGGCACGCCGCTGAAGTTCGTGGAGGCGCTCGCCTACGGCGCTCCCGTGGTGGCCACGCCGCTGGCCGCCAAAGGCCTCGAGGTGAGCCCCGGGGTCCACTACCGCGAGGGCACCGGCGCCGAATCCTTTGCCGCCGCCGTGATCGAGGTTCTCCGCGGCGAGCACCCCGAGATGGGCGCACGTGCCCGCGCTCTGGCCGAGCATGAGTATTCGGTGGAGGCGCTGGCCGGGCATCTGCGCGCGCCCGTCGCCGGTGAGCCCGCAACCCGCACGGGGCGCGCGCGCAGCACGCCGCCCGACCCGGGCGCGCCGCTGAGGTTCATGGCGCGCGCGCTGCACGCCGGCATGGGGCGGCGCGACCCGTTCGTGCTGTGCTACCACGGCGTGGGCTCCGGCGCGGGCGGGCACGATCCGCACGGCCTGCTGATCGGCGTCGAGCGGTTCGAGGCGCACCTCGAGCTGATCGCAGAGCGTGGATACGAGCTGCTGCCCGTCGGGGAGCTGTGGCGGCGCTCGCGCAGCGACGCGGGCGCAGCGGACGGGCTGGGCTCGATCACCTTCGACGACGCGCTGCGCAGAACGGTGCGCGAGGCGATTCCGCTGCTGCTCGACCGCGGCGTGCGCTGCTCGCTGTTCGTGCCCACCGGCCTGCTCGGGCGCGCTCACCCGGATCTCGACGGCGAGCTGATCGCCACCGCCGAGGAGGTGCGCGAGCTCGCGGCGGCGGGCGTGGAGATCGGGGCGCACAGCGTCGATCACGTGCGCCTGGACCTGCTCGCCTACGATGAGGCGCTCGATCAGATGCGACGCAGCCGCGCCTACCTCGAGGATCTGACCGGCCATCCGGTGCGTACGATGGCCTACCCCTTCGGCGCCTTCAACGGCAGGACCGTCAGCGCCGCCGGGGAGGCGGGCTACGAGGTCGCGTGCACCGCCTCCGGTGCCGGGCCCTGGCAGGGGCTGCGCCTGCCCCGCGAGCCCGTCTATCCGTCCGCGAGCGCTCTGCGCATGCGCCTGAAGCTTGCCGGTCTGTACGGGCCCGTGCACGCGCTCGCCGGCGCCCGCGGGTCGCTCTCGCACGCGTTGGCCTCGAGGGCGCGGGGATGAGCGCGCCGGAGCCTGAGCAGGGCACGGCGCTGCGCGGCGTGGAGATCGTGTGCGTGGGCTTCTCCGACTGGCATGCGGACCTGCTGACCAATCAGCAGCATCTGCTTGCAAGGGCGGCGCAGCGCAACCGCATCCTGTTCATCGAGTCGCTGGGGCTGCGCAGGCCCCAGCTGGCATCTCGCGACCTCACGCGCATCGCCCGCCGCCTCGCGCGCGCCGCCTCGCCGCTGCGGGAGGTGGACGGCGTGCACGTGCTCTCACCGCTGGTGCTGCCGCTGCACTCCAATGAGCCGGTCAGGCGCCTGAACGCGTGGCTGCTCAGGCGCTACGTGGGTCACGCCGTCAGGCGGCTGGGCATGCGCGAGCCCGTGCTGTGGTCCTTCGTCCCCCAGGCCGAGGTGCTGATCGACTGGCTGAAGCCGTCCAAGGTCCTGTACTACATCGATGACGACCATGCGGCCAAGGACGGCATCGACGCGCCCAGCTTCCTCGCCGCCGAGGAGCGCTTCGCGCGGCGCGCGGATGTGATCCTGGCCAGCGCACCGGAGTTGGTGAGCCGCATGCGCACGCTCAGCGCGGGCGTCCACTACGCACCCAACGTGGCCGATACGCGCCTGTTCGCAGGAGCCCTGGAAGATGGGCCCGTCGACGCGCAGCTCGCCGCCTGTCCGGGCCCGCGCGTGGTGTTCGTCGGAGCCATCCTGGCGGCCAAGATCGACCTGGATCTGGTCGTGGCGATGGCTCGGCTGCGGCCGGGGTGGACGTTCGCGTTCGTCGGGCCGATCGGCCCGGGGGATCCCAACACCAACGTCGACGCGCTCCGCTCTCAGCCCAACATCCACCTGCTTGGGCCGCGCCCCTATGAGCGGCTGCCGGAGGTCCTGCGCGGCGCCGACGCCGCGATCGTGCCCTACCACCTGGACGGCGAGATGCGAAGCGTGTTCCCGATGAAGACCTACGAGTACCTTGCCGCAGGTCTGCCGGTCGTCTCCACGCCGCTGATCACGCTGGCGGACGTGCACGAGATCATCAAGGCCGCGGGCGCGGAGGAGTTCGTGGCGCGGCTCGAGGAGGCGATGGCACAGGACAACCCCGAGGAGCGCGCGCGCCGCTCGCTGGCGGCGCAGTCGCACTCGTGGGAGTCGCGTCTGGATCAGATCGCCGAGGCGCTCGGGCTCCCCGGCGCGCCGGACTCGGAGTCCTGAACCCGAGCCAGCTCCGCCTCCAGCGCCCTGTCGGCGAGCACGTGCACCTCGCGCTGCAGCCACAGCGGCGTGAGCGTATGGGTGTCCGCCGAGGTGCCGGAGAGGATCAGCTCGAGGTTGGGCCAGCGGTGGGCCCGCGAGAGCAGGCCGCTGCGCGCGAACGCATCTCGCAGCGGCTCCTTGCCGGTCAGCAGCAGCACGCCCCGCTGGCCGCGGTCGCGCAGGGCATCGAACAGCGCCTCGCCGGGATCGCTGCCGGGCACCTCGCCGCGCCGCGGCGTGGAGAGCCGCGCGCGGTAGCGAGCGGGCGCCGTGAGTGCCCTTTCGGCCAGCGATCGCGCCGTTTCCAGGTGGCGAGCAGGGGTGACTTCCCCGCGCACCACCCTGCGCCAGGTGTCCGCCCGCAGCAGCCGCTCGCGCAGGTCCTGGGTGCGGCGCACCGTGTAGTCCCATTCGTCCCACACCAGCGCGCGCGGGTTCAGCATCACCAGACCCGAGACGCGCTCGTCTGCGAGCGCGGCGTGCAGGGACCAGTACGCGCCCGCGCAGAGCCCCAGCAGCAGGAAGCGCTCGGGCATGCCGCGATCGGCGAGCATGTCCAGCACCGCTCCGACCTGCGCAACGTACTCGGGCTTGTACAGCGTCCCGATGCGCACCAGCGCCGCCGCGTCACCCTCGGAGTCACCGATCCCGGAGAGGTCGATCCTCAGCGTGGGCACGCCCCGGGCCGCCCAGCGGCGCGCGATCTCGACCCACATGCGATTCGGTCCCGTGTGGCGCTGGGGGCCCGCGTTCAGCAGCAGCGCACACAGCCCGCGAGCGTCGCCCTGTGGCTCGGCCATGATCCCGAACAGCCGTCCGTCCGCGTGCTCCATCGAGATCGCCCGCTCGCGCACCTGCACGCCCTCCACGGTTAGCTCCAGCTCCTCGAGCACGCGCGCGGCGGGCGTCCTCGCAGCGAGCGCAGGTCGCGGCGCCCGGCCGGCCGCTGATCGCGGCTGAGACCCCGGCGCCGAGGCCTCCTCCGGCGAGGGCCCATCGGAGGGCCGCGCCGCGGCGCCTGAGAGCCACGCGCCAACCGCTGCGAACACGTCTCGCGGCGGGCGTGCGTCCTGGGGCTCGAGCATCATCAGCTGGTAGCCCGGGCCGGGGCCCGTCTGGACATCCACGCCGCTGGAGCGCAGGGTCTCGGCGAGGCTCTCCTCCGGCGCGGCGCCGTCGCGACCCAGCAGCAGCGCACGTTTGGTGTGAACTCCGCGCCCGGCGAGATCCGAGAGGTCGAGCTCGCCCAGCGCCCGCACGGTCTCTGAGCTGAGCAGGTAGCCGTTGGCGACGATCTCATCATCGCCCTCGACCTTCGCCGGGGCCTGCTCGCCGGGTTCCAGGACGTTTGCGGCCTCCAGGCGGGAGAACGCCTTCAGCTCCCGCGTCAGCGCCCGCCCGCGCGCGGGAACGGCCCACAGCACCAGCTGCTCGATGCCGGCGCCTTCGAGCGCCGCGCGCGCCGCAAGCAGCCCGCTCATGCCGATCCCGATAACCGTCACGGTGGCCGCGCCGCTCTCATGGCGAAGCCACTCCGAGGACAGCACGATCGCCCGCGTCCACGCCTCGATGCGCCCCGCATCCGCGGGGCCGCCCGCGCTGTCGGCGCTTCCGGGCATGTCGATGCGCAGCGTGGGGTGCCCAGCGCTGGACAGCAGCTCGGCCCACTCGCGGCGGCTGCGGTAGGAGCAGATGTCCTCCCAGCCGAACGGCGGGCACAGCAGCACCGCGCCGGCCGCGGGCTCGGTGGGCTCGGCGGGCTCGGCGGAGGAGGTGGGCTCGGCGGAGGAGGTGTGCTCGGCGGGCGAGGAGCCCTGCGCACGGGGCGCCGCGTGGTAGAGCGCAAGGAACGTGTCGGCTTCCCCGCCCAGATAAAGGGGGCGCGGCGGCTGCGAGGCCTGGGCGCCGGTCATGGCTGCAGGGCCGCCCTCGCGCGGCCGTGCATGTTGAGGGCGCTCACGCGCACGTCCTCGAGCGAGCGCTCGCCGGCACATGGCAGGAGCTGCACGCGCCGGGCCACGCTGGGCTCGAGCGTGAAGCATTCCTCGCGCGCGGTGTAGCCGCGGGCGTGAACGCGCACGCCGTGTGCCAGGCGCGCGCTGGAGAGCTCGAGCACGGCCGAGCCGTCCTCGCGCGGCGCCAGCGTGGCGCTCAGGCCGATCCGCTCGATCGGCTCGCGCTCCATCGGGCCGGGGCCTGCGGGGAAGCGCACGGACTGTGAGAGCTGCTCGCCGAGCCCGTCCTGGCCCTGGTGGCCGTGGAGGCTCACCACGATGGCGTCCTGCGCGGGGGCACCGAAGCGATATGCCCAGGAGATGTCGACGAACCGCCCGAGCACCGTCTCGAGGTTCCATTCGGCCTGGCTGTGGGCCGCCAGCGCGACCGGCACGCTGGCCTCTCCCACGAGGCGCTCGCCGCCGCTGTAGAGCGCGATGCGCAGCTGCGCCGCAAGGGGCTGGGGCAGATCGTTGGCGACGTGGGCCACAACACCGCCCAGACCTTCGTCGATCGTCCAGACGGCCACCGGCGCGAGCGCGCGGGCGAGCCGGTGGTAGGCCGCCTTGGGTGCTCCGCGGTGATCCAGCACTCCCCAGCCTGCTCCGGGAGCGAGATCGGCGAGCCACAGTACGAGCCCGCCGCCGCATGGCGAGGCCGCACGGCGCCACTCGCCGAAGACCTCCGCCATCAGCTCGCCGGTGACCGCGCGCGAGAGCTCCAGATAGCGCTCCGGGTCCACGCTGCGAAGCTCTCTGGAGTCCAGGCGGTGCAGCAGCTCAAGGTAGTGGTCGCGCACGTCCTCGAAGTCCCAGCCCGCTCCGGAGTCGCGGGGCACTCCGTCCTTCCACGCCGCTCCGTGCACGGCCGCTGCGCCCTGCGCTGCGTCGTGCGCTGCGTCGTTGAGATCGGCGAGCGCGTCCTCGTCGGGCACGTTGGAGAAGGCGAGGCACTCCGAGGCGAAGCGGACCTCTGAGCGGCGCACGTCCTCCAGGCCGCGAAGGTAGGCGCCCACGCCGAAATAGTTGGCCACGCCGCTGTTGGCCCGGAACGGCAGCCCCGTGCCGCACGGCGCGGATGGGAGGTATGCGGCGTCCACGCCCGACTGCTCGACCAGCGCGGGAAGCAGCGAGCCGAACAGCTCCCCGCGCCCGAGCTCCGGATCGAGCCCCAGCATCCCCACCTGCTGCTCCACCTCGCTGTTGCCGCACAGGACGGTCAGGCTGGGCCTGCCTGCGAGCTCCTCTAGCAGCGCGTGCGCCTCGTCGATCACCAGCTCGCGGAAGGCCTCATCGGAGATGGGGTAGTCGAGGTTGGCGAACATGAAGTCCTGCCAGAGCATGATTCCCAGCTCGTCGCAGAGGTCGTGGAACCGGGCGGTCTCATACGCGGAGGTGCCCGCGATGCGCAGCATGTTCATGCCGGCCTCGCACGCGCGCTGCAGGCGCGCTCGCAGCTGCTCGGTGGCGGGCGCCATGCCCACGAGGTCGGCCGGCGTCCAGATCGCCCCGCGCGCGAACACGGGCACGCCGTTGACGCTCAGCGCCAGCCCGTCGGTCTGCGGATCGCCTGCGCGCTGCGCCGTTACCGACAGCTCCCGGAAGCCCACGCTGCCCGCGTCGATGCTGACGCTCTCGCCGCCGGCAGCCACCACCAGCTCGACGTGGTGCAGCGCGGGCTCGCCGTGGGTGTGGGGCCACCAGCGCGCGACGTCGGGCACGCTCAGCTCGCCCGTGGCGATCAGCTCGCGGGCAGCGCCGCCGCTGTCGGGGGCGGGCGCGAGCGTCAGCTGGGCATCGTGGCTGCCGCTGGGCCCGTCGAGCTTGACCCGGGCTCCCTCCAGGCGCACGTCTCCCAGCGGGCGCACTCGCGCGGTGATCGCGAGCATGCCCTCGCTCCCCTCGAGGCGAGGACGCAGGCTGAGCTGCTCGAGCACGAGCGTGCGGCGGCGCACGAGCCTGACTGCTCGCCACGGCCCGATCGCCGCTGCCGCCGGAGCTATGCCGGGGGTGCGACCCAGCAGCATCGTGCGAAAGAACCGCAGCGAGCCGTCGGAGACCACCCGCGTGCGCCAGCGCGCGCGCGGGCGCCTGCGCTGGGCGAGCAGCGGCGAGAGCGCGCGGCAGCAGATGGCCAGCTCGCTCGTGGGGGCCGGCGCGCCGGTGGGCGCCAGGCGCCGGCCGACGTCGATGCTGTGCGCCGCGAACATCGACTCGCCCGCAAGCAGCAGCTCGCCGTTGAGATAGACCTCGAAGACGGTGGCCACACCCTCCAGGCTGAGCACCAGCTCCTCGCCCTCGCCGGCCGGCTCGGCGGCGAAGCTGGTCCGAAACCACCAGTCGCAGGCGTCCAGCTGGCGGCTGTCCCCGAGCCGCCACAGCCCGGCGTCGCGCAGCGCTCCCGCGACGGTGCCGGGGACGGTGGCGGGGACCCATTGCAGGCCGTCGAGGTCCGCCGGCCCGAGCTCGCTGCCGGCGGGCGCGGCTGCAACCGTCCAGCCCTGGTTGAGCTCCTGGGTGGCGTGCACCCGCACCCTGTCACGGACGCTGCTCACGCCGGCCGCCGGCCGCTCAGGGGATCTCGCGGTCGAGCGTGGTGAGCGCCTGGTCCCAGGCCGATGCGAGCGCTGCCACCGTCTCGCGCGGGTCGAACTCCCGGCGACGAGCCAGCCGGAAGGACAGCGCCTTGCAGCCCTCGACGATCCTTGTGAGCGGCGCGCTGACCGCGTCGGGCTCGGCGAGCAGCCAGGCCGCCATGGATGCGGCCGCCTCGAACGCAGAGCCGGCCATGCGCACCGTGGCGAACGCGTATGCGTGGTAGTCCGCGGCGTCGCCTTCGAGCAGCCGTGGCAGGTCGCGCTGGAGCGCATCGCCGAAGCGAAGGAACGGGTTGCTGGCGGGTCGCCGGTCCAGGTGGGCGCGCGCCAGCGTCAGCGCCGCCTGGTGCAGCTCGGCTCCCTCCAGGCGGGGGCCCGCGTCGAAGCGGACGAGCTCGGTGTAGGGCGGCAGGACGTCCGGCTGGGGCTCGCGGCCGATGCGGAACACGCCGCGGTAGTCATCCTCGGCGAGCTCGTGCAGGGCGGTGGCGTGGAAGTAGCGCAGACGCTGAGCGCGCAGATCGATGCTCTCGAGCACCACCGAGCTCTTGACGTGCTCGCGGCGGTAGCTGGTTGAGGCGGTGTCGGGGAGGTGGAAGGAGTCGAGCTCCACGATCAGCGTCCTGCCCTCGGCGATCTGCTCGGCGGCCTGCTGGGGTATGTCCCGGTACGGCTGCATCTCGTGGATGTCCACGCCGAACAGCGTCTCGAGGTCCTGGGGATGCGGCTTCAGGAACGTCCACTGATCGCCCTCGAAGTCCATGCGCAGCGTGGCGCCCATGGCGGCGAGCGGCTCGTATCCGGCGGCGTGCAGCAGCTCGATGAGGATGTCCGTGTAGCAGTTGGTCTCCACGTAGGTCCGCTCCGGCGAGTGGAGCGGGTGCGACCGGTATGAGCCCGGGTCGCCGCCCAGCAGGCTGACCCAGGCGGCGGTGGGTGCCTCTAGCTGTCCCATAGCTCGCGACGCACCTGCGCGGGCCAGGCCGCCGGATCGAAGCCGTGGGCGTTGAACAGCGCGAGCGTGATGCGCTCAAGCCCGAATCCGAGGCAGGCGGTGTGCGCACCGCTGCCGTCGGCGAGCACGAGCCCGTAGGCCGAGGCGAAGTGATCCTGGTGGTAGTTGAAGGAGGCGATCGCGGTGGGCTTGTCGCCTGCGATCTGCGTGAGGACCTCGAACTTCAGCTGCTGCTCGCGCTGGCTGGCGGCGAGCATGCGCCCGCTGCGCCCGAAGAACGGATCGGTTGCGACGTCGAGCTCGACCTCCAGGCCGAGGCTGCCGAGCAGCGCCAGCGCCCGCTCGCGCCAGACTTCGCGCCAGCTCTGCACAGTCTCCGGCTCGCCCAGCCTGACCATCTCGCGCTGGTGGAACATCTGCAGCCGCGCAGGATCGCCTGAGGGCTCGTGGCGGAACACGTACGCTCCGCCCGCGTCAACCATCACGCCGCCCGCGGCGAGCGCGCCGCGCGCCGCGATGGCCGGGTAGACCGGATAGCAGGCGGCGGGAGTGAGCACCAGGTCGGTCATGCTCTGGAACTCGCTCCAGTCCTCGTGCTTGCAGGCTCGCGAGTACTGCTCGGCGGCGGCCGCCTCATCTCCCTCGAACGCGAACACGCTGCCGGCCAGATGCGGAAACGATTTGAGGTAGCCGACGGTCTCGAGGTCGTGCCTGGGCAGCAGCGGCGGGAAGCGCATCTGCTCGGGCGCTTCGTGGGCGCCGGCACGCGTGACGAGCGCGGCGACGCGCTCGCGCACGTCCTCGAAGGGGCCGCCGCGGCCGTACAGCCCGGGCACGCCTGTTTCGATCAGCAGGCGTCGCGCCACCAGCTCGGACAACAGCGCAGCCTGATCGGGCGTGGCCGGGACCGCGCCGGGCATCAGACGTCCTTGGCGATCAGCAGCAGGTTCGCGTTTGTGCTGTGGATGCGCTCGTTGGCGATCATCAGGCACGCGGACATCGTGTCCCGCAGATGGCGCCCGACGCTGTACGGCGTGTCGTTCTTGAAGCCCATGATCCCGCACACCCCCAGCGCCCCCTGACACACGCGGGGGGCCTGCTCGGAGGCGGCGATCTTGAGGTTGTTGAAGCGCAGCGCAGAGGCCATCGTGGTCAGGCTCTCGCGGCCGGGCTCGCGGTTTGCGCGTTCGAACTCGCTCAGCGCGGAGCTGACCTCGGCCCGCAGCAGCGACAGGTCGCTCATCACGTGGGAGAGCCGCAGCGCCGCCGGCGGTGTCTCGCCCGGCTTGGCCCTGGCGGACGCGCGGACGAATGCGCGCGCGCGATCGAACGCGTCGGTGGCGATCCCGAGCCAAAGGTGCGACCACAGAATGTGGGTGACGGGCACGATCGACTCGCCCATCACCGTGGAGAACGGCGCCGGGAGCACCTGCTCGGGCGCGATGCTCGCGCGCAGCACGAACCCCGGCGAGCAGGTCCCGCGCATGCCCAGCGGGTCCCACGTGCCGGCGGGCTCGAGCTCGAACTGCCCGGAGGTGGCGATCGCCACGACCTGGTCGCTCTGCTCGGAGTCGGGTGCTCGCCTGAGCGTCACGAACAGGTCGTCCGCGTGGGCTCCGTAGCTGATGGTGGGCGCCTGCTTCTCGAAGCTGACGCTGCCGTCCTGTGCGGGCGTGATGGCGGCGATCGAGCGGCCCATGTCGCCGCCGGTGCCGATCTCCGAGGTGACCGAAGCGACCAGGCGCTGCTCCTCGCAGACGCTGCTCAGGTAGTCGCAGAACCAGGGCGCATCGTCGAGGTGGCGCGCGAGCGTGATGACCTTGATCTGGTGCATCGCGAAGACCATGGCGCTTGATCCGCAGCGCCTGCCAAGCTCGAAGCAGCCCGCTGCGATCGCCTCGAAGCTGACGCCGCCGCCGCCCAGCTCGGTGGGCAGCGCGGCCGACAGCGCGCGCTCCTCGCGCAGCGCGGCGATCGTCTCGGCGGGAAAGCGGGCCTCGTAGTCCACGGATGTGGCGTGCGCCGAGGCGACCTCGTCGGCCACGTGCCTGATGCCGTCCAGGAACGCCTGGTCGCGATCGACGGAGATGCTCATTGCGCGGGCGTGGGGGCGAGCTCGCTGATTGCGGCCTCGATCGAGGAGATGCTCTCGAACACGCTGCGGGTGAGCATCCTGTCGGGGAACTCGACGTCGAAGTGGTCCTCCAGCGCGAGCATCACGTTGACGCTGGCGTGCGAGGTCATCCCCGCCTGGTAGAGGTCCGCCTCGGGGGCGAGCGTGGAGGGGTCCACGGACAGGCGCCCGTGGTCCTTGACGATCTGGCGGATCTCCTCGGTCACAGGCTCATCATCGGATGCTGGCGGCCTTTCCTCAAGACCCGGCCCCGCCTCGGACGGATTCGCCATTCCTGCGCTCCCCGTGGAGCTGTGCTGCCGGCGTCGGTGCCATGCGGGGATGTTCTCACACGGGCCCGCGGCGCCGCGTGCGGCCGGGCCCGGCACGGCACGGCGTTGGCGAGATCGGCGCCCGCGCGGGCGCTCCTATGATTCGGCGATGGCGAGCGCGCCCGAGACGGTGAGGATGCTCGTGGTGTCCCTGGCGGGGGGAATGCCGGCGCAGGAGATAAGGCGGCTTGCGGCGCTGGATGAGCTGCCGGACAAGATCCTGGCCGAGGAGGCATACGGCGCGCGGGAGATCGACGACATGGCCCTGGCGGCGCTCGGCGGTGTGCGGGGTCGCCTGCTGGGGGCTCTGCCGGCGAGCTTGGCGGTGGCGATCATGGCGTGGGCGCGCAGGGGCGAATTCGACGTGATGCTCAGCTGGAGCGAGCGCAGCGCGTTCCCGCTGGCGATGCTGCTGGCGCTGACGCCGCGCCGGCGCACCCGCCACATCGCGGTTCTGATGTGGCCGTTCAACGAGAGCAGCCCGTCGCGTGCCAGGCGTGCGGCCAAGCGCGTGGTCTACCGGCTGCTGGCGCGGCACGGCATCGACCGCTTCTGCCTGCCCTCACCGCGCCAGCGCGAGCTTGCACTGGACCGCTGGGGCATTCCCGCCTCCAGCGTGCTGCCGGTGCTGTGGCCGATCGACACGCGCTTCTGGAGGCCGATGCAGGGCGCGGGCGACGTGATCGCGAGCGCGGGCGTCGAGATGCGCGACTACCCGACGCTGCTGGCCGCGCTGGAGGGCCTGCCGATCCCCTGCCACATCGCCGCTGGCAAGGGCTTCCTGCGCCCGCAGTCCGGCGCCGTCGACGCCGACCTGGCGCGGCTGGCCGGGGAATCGCTTCCGGCCAACGTGACGGTGGGGCCGCGCTCGCCGGTGGCGATGCGCGAGCTGTACGCGCGCTCGCGCTTCGTGGTGGTGCCGATCCTGCCCTCGCAGTCGGACAACGGGGTGACGGTGGTGGCGGAGGCGATGGCGATGGAACGCGCGGTCATCAGCACCGCCACGGAGGGCCACGCGGAGGTGCTGGTGGACGGCGTGAACTGCGTGCTGGTGCCGGCGGGTGACGCTGCGGCGCTGCGCGCGGCGATCTGCGAGCTGTGGGAGGACCCCGAGCGCTGCGCTCGCCTGGGCGCGGCGGGCAGGGAGCTGGTGGTGCCGGCGCATGGCCACGAGCAGTGGATCAGCGCCCTGCGCGCCGCGGCGGCGGAGCTGGCCGGCTCACGCACGCCGGCGCCCGCGGCGCCTGCGCCGGCGGCGGCGGGCGAGAGCCGCTGAACGTGCGGTCAGCGGGCGCTCTGGCGCAGCAGCCCGGCGATGCTGGAGACCGAGCGGATGTCCTCGATCTCGAGCGACTCGAGCGGGATCTCGATGCCGAACTGCTGCTCGATCTCGAACAGCAGCGCGATCAGCCCGAGCGAATCCAGCAGGGCGGCCTCGATGATGTCGAGGTCTGGATCGGGCGCGGCGATGTTGAGCGCCTCCTGGAAGATCGCCTGGACGCGCGCGACGTCCTCTGGGGTGGCGTCAGCCATCGCCTGCGCGCTCGCTGAATTGCCGCTTCAGGCCGTTGCGGTCCAGCTTGCCTGCGCTGTTGCGCGGAAGCTCCGACAGCGCCATCCAGCGAGAGGGCAGCATGTATCCCGGCAGGCTCTGCGACAGCGCGGAGCGCAGCGCGGCGGGGTCGAGCTCGAACCCGTCGATCGGGCTCCACGCGCAGCAGATCGCAGTGCCCTCGAAGCCATCGCTGGGCACCGCGACCACCGCGCATTCCCCGACCCCGGGCACGGCACCGAGGGCGGACTCGATCTCCCCGAGCTCCACGCGGTAGCCGCGCGTCTTGACCTGCCCGTCGCGCCGCCCCAGGTAGTGCAGGACACCGTGGCTGTCGCGCACGCCCATGTCCCCCGTGCGGTAGCGGCGCGTGCGGCCGTCGGGCGAGGTGATGAAGGCGGCGGCGGTGCGCTGCGGGTCGCGCCAGTAGCCCGGGCTGACGCCGGCGCCGCCGATGAGCAGTTCGCCGGCCTCGCCGTCGGGCAGCGCCCCGAGATCCTCGCCGACCACTTCGATCTGCTCGCCGGCGCAGGGCGTGCCGATGGGTATCGGGGCGGTGATGTCGCCCGGCGGCTCGGCCACCGTGTGGAAGCTCGAGGCGATGGTGGTCTCGGTGGGGCCGTAGAGGTTCGTGTAGGTGGCCTGCGGCACGCGCGCCATCCAGTGTGCGAGCACCGCCGGGGGCATAACCTCGCCGCACCATATGACGCGCTTCAGGCTCGGCAGGTCGCCATCCGTGAGCGCTTCGCCGCGCACCATGTAGGCGAAGGTGGAGGGCACGGAGAACCACTGCGTGAGCTGCGCGTCGCGGATGAACGCGGCGAGCTGGCCGGGAAGCATGATCCCGGCGGGCAGCAGGTGCAGCTCCCCGCCGCTGCAGAGCGTGCCGAAGATGTCGAAGGTGGACAGGTCGAAATGCAGCGGCGGGTGGCCGGAGATGCGCTCGCCGGGTGCGTGGCCGAAGTGGGGCAGCGCCCAGTCGAGGAAGGCGAGGACCATGGCGTGCGTGATCAGGACACCCTTGGGCTCGCCGGTGGAGCCGGAGGTGAACATCATGTGAGCTGGATCGCGCGCGCCGATCGGCGCTCGCGGTGGCGCGTCGCCGTCGGCGCCGTCCGGAGCGTCCGCGACCGCGCGGGCGCCATGCAGCTCGCCCTCCACCGACCACAGCGGGCAGCCGAGCGCGAGCCGGCCGAGCAGCCGGGCGCTGGCGGCGCATGCGAGCACCACGCTTGGTTCGGCGCTGTCGAGGATCCTCTGCACGCGCGCCGGGGGGTTGGCGACGTCGACGGGGACATAGATCGCCCCCGCCTTCAACGCGGCGAGCATGCTCACGATCGCTGCAGGGCTCTTGGGGATCAGCAGCGCCACGCGATCCCCGGGGCTCACCCCCGCGGCGATCAGCGCGCCGGCCAGCCGGTCGCTGCGGTGCTCGAGCTCGCCGTATGTCATCCGCTGGGCCCCCATCACGAGAGCTGTCTGCGACATGCGCGAGCGCGCGCTGGCGGAGACGCGCTCGTGCAGCAGCGCGGACGCGGGCGCGGACGTGGCGGCGCGCTCGCTCACGGCTGCTCCGAGCGGGCCAGCTCGAAAGCCGTGCGTACGTGAAGCAGGTCCTCCTCGCAGGCGGGGATGTCCAGGATGAAGGTGCGGTGGCCGGCCTGCATGTAGCGGCGCAGCTCGCGGGCCACGCGCCGGTGCTCGCCCACCAGATAGGGGCAGAAGGTGGCGTAGTTCTCAAACGGCCACAGCCAGTAGGGGTCATCCTCGGCCCGCTCGCCCGCGCCGAGCTCGGACAGCCGCTGGTGCCAGTGCGAGTCGGAGGATTTCATCGCCAGCGCGTGCGCGAGCTGACCCTTGCGGTCATCCGGGAAGCGCTGGTGCGCGAGCGCCCACGCCTCCTGGGAGCTTGCCCGGGCGATGATCCCCACGCGCAGACCGGAGGTGCGCAGCGAGGGGCGCGAGAGCTCTTCCTCGGCCCGCCCCGGGTAGCCCACGGCGGTGGCGCCGGTGAGCTCGGCGGCACGCAGGCCGGCCGGGGAGGAGCCTGAGACGAACAGCTGTGGCGAGAGCGAGGACGGCAGCTCCGGAACGAGGCGGAGCTTCGAGACGTTGTAGAAGCGCCCGCTCAGGCTGACGGTCTCACCGTCGAGCAGGCCCTTGAGGACTCGCGTGAACTCGACCACGCGCTCGTAGCGATCATCGTGCGCGGTCTCGTCGCCGAGCGCGATGAGGTCTCCGCGGAACCCGCCGGCGACCAGGTTCAGGTCGACCCTGCGACCGTGCAGGTAGGCGAGCGTGGAGACCATCTTGGCCGCCGAGTAGGGATGCATGTAGGCGGGCTGCACGGCGATCAGCGGTCTCAGCGTGCTGGTGTGCTCGAGCACGAGCGTGCTGAGCAGCCAGGGGTCCAGCAGCCCGTTGTCGGTGTAGATGAGCATGCCCTCGCATCCGGCCGCCTCGCTCCAGCGGGCCACCTCGATCACCTGCTCGGGATAGCGCTCCGGGGAGGACTGACGCGATTGCGGCGCGGTGGAGAAGATCGCGGTCCGCTCGCTCATCTCGGTCTGCGCGGCAGTGTACGCGCGGCTCATGTGCCGAGGACGAGCGTGTTCTCCAGGAACAGCGCCTCGATGCCGCAGCCGAGGAACGTCTGGAGGGCCTGCTCGGGGGTGTCGACGATCGCCTGGCCTTTGACGTTGAAGCTGGTGTTGAGGACCATCTCACGCCCTGTGCGCCTTCCCACCGCGCGCAGCAGCGCGTGGAAGTCGCCGTTGTCGGCAGCCGAGACGGTCTGCACCCGCGCGGAGCCGTCCACGTGCGTCACCGCCGCCAGGGTCTGGCGGTGCTCGGGGCGCACGCTGACGTTCACCGTCATGTATGGCAGCTCCGTAGCCGGGGGGACCTCGAACCAGCGATCGACCTGCTCGACGGACACGGCGGGCGCAAACGGTCTGAAGGCCTCGCGCAGCTTGACCAGCTCGTTGACGCGGTCGCGCATCTCCGGCCGGCCCGGGTCGGCGAGGATGCTGCGGTGGCCCAGCGCGCGCGGGCCGAACTCCATGCGCCCGCGGTACCAGGCGACCACGCGTCCCTGACAGATCAGCTCGGCGGCCGCCTCGCATGCATCCCCGAGCGAGCCGAGCGGTGTGGCACGCGTGTGTGCCTGCACGCGCGAGAGCGCCCGCTCGATCTCGCTCTCGGTATGCCCGGGGCCGTAGAACGGCGTGGGGGAGCGGCGGTTGGGCACTTCGCCGTGCAGCGAGCAGCGATGAAGCGCCGCGCCGAGCGCGGAGCCGTCGTCGGCTGCTGCGGGCTGCACGTAGATCTCATCGAAGCCTCCATCCGCGGCCAGCCTGGCGTTGGCTGTGGTGTTCAGTGCGACGCCGCCGGCCAGCGCCAGCCGCCGCAGGCCCGTCTGCCGGCCGTGGTGGCGGCAGAGGTGAAGCACCGCCTGATCCAGGCGCGCCTGCAGCGCGGCGGCCACGTCGGAGTGCTCGGGAGCGAGCGGCCCGTCGGGCGCTCGCTCCGGGAGCAGTCGCTCCTGGAGCATCCTGCGCGCGGGCAGGTGGCGCTCGCGCTCGGCGGGTGAGCCGGCGAGCTTCAGCGCCGGGATGCTCCAGGCGCCGTGCTCGGTGAGGCGCACGGCGTCGGCGAAGAAGCTCTGGAAGCGGTGCGGGTCGCCGTAGGGGGCAAGGCCCATGATCTTGTACTCATCGGCGTTGAAGTCGAATCCCAGATGCAGCGTGACGATCGAGTACAGAATCCCGATCGAGTCGGCCGCTGAGATCCGATGGATCGGTTCCAGCGCGCCGGCGCCTGCGCGGTAGACGCTCGCGCCGTGCGCCTCGCCCATGCCGTCGATGACCACCACCAGGCATTCCTCCCAGCCGGAGGTCAGGTGCGCGGAGGCGGCGTGGGCTAGGTGGTGGTCGACGTGGGTGATCGCACCGCCGAAGCGGGGCAGCGCCAGGCGCAGATCGGCGTCGAAGATCTCCGGCGCGAGCACCTCGCGGTAGAGCTCGCGCGCGGTCTCGGTGAGCGAGTAGAGCGCCCGGTAGGAGGCGTGGTCGAAGGAGTGGGCGATCTCCTGGACGTCTGAGAGCTCCATGCCCGCCTGGGTCAGACAGGCCCCGATCGCTCCGAGCGGCAGCGCCCCCGTGTGCTTCTCGCGGCTGATCCGCTCCTCCGCCACCGCCGCCAGGATCTCGCCGTCGGCGACCAGCACCGCGGCGGAGTCGTGCCCCTGGGCGATCCTGTACTCGCGCTCGGACAGGCCGGGCCAGCGCCGGCGCTTGAACGGGACGGCTCGCGGGATGCCGCTGACCCCGATGACCCTCATCTCAGGGCCGCCTCAGGCGGAGAGCGCGATCGTGCTCGCGTGCAGGCGGTGCAGCTCGCGGTCGAGGGCTTCGTCCAGGAGCGCATGGATGCTCTGCTGCAGCCATAGCGAGGTGATCAGGTGGGCCTCCTCGGAGGTCTCCAGCAGCTCGAGCCTCAGGTTGGGCCAGCGCTCGGAACCATCGAACAGGCCGCCCGCGCGGAGCTGCTCGAACAGCGCCTCGGCACGCGTGAACACGAGCAGCCCATCCTGCCCGCGCTCACGCAGGCTGTCGAAGAGCCGGGCGTGCGCCATGGCGCCCTGGTGCGCGTGCCTTGCGCCGACGGCATTCGGGGCTACCGCCCGTCTCCGAGCCGCGCGCGTTGCAAGCGAGCGCGTGACCTGCAGGTATCGCGCCATCGGGATCTCGCCGGTGAGCACCTTGCGCCACGTGGAGCCGCGCAGCACCCTGCGGCTCAGGCCGTGCGTGCGCTGCACCGCTTCGGAGAGCTCGCTCCAGATCAGGTCGGTGGGGTTGACCATCGCGATGCTCGCCACCCGCTCATCGCGCAGCGCGGTCTGCATCGCCCAGTAGGCCCCCGAGCACAGCCCCACCAGCACGAAGCGCTCGGCGATGCCGCGGGCACCGACGGCGTCGAGCACGGCAGCTGTCTGGCTGAGGTACTCCGGCCTGTAGAGCGCTCCGCGCTCGCCCAGTTCCGAGGCGTCCCCGTCGGAGTCGCCGATGCGCGCTAGATCCACGCGGAACGTCGGCACGCCGCGTGCTGCCCAACGCCGCGCCAGCTCCACCCACATGCGGCTCGGCCCGATGTGGCGCTGCGGACCCGGGTTCAGCAGCACCGCGCACAGGCCCCGCCCCGGCTGCACGGGCTCGGTCATCACCCCGAACAGGCGCACGCCCTGGTGCTCGATCCACATCGGCCGCTCGCGCAGCTCGGCGCCCGCAGCGCGGATCTCCAGTGTCTCGGCGGCGGCAAACCCGCCGGGCAGGCCCCCCGGCGCGGGGGTGCCCGGGGTCGGCTCGGCGGCGTCCTGGCCCCGCGCCGGCCACTCCTCGCCCCGCGCCAGCCACTCCTCGACCGTGGGCAGCAGCTCCGCCACCGGCCGGTAGCCGGGGCCGGCTGCGACGCTCACATCCGAGCCGGCGCTCTGCAGGCTCATCCGCAGCGCCTCGTCCACGCTCGTGCCGGTGCGCCCGATCATCAGCACGCGGCGCTGGGCGGCGCGTGGGGGCGGATGGGCTGTGAGGTCGAGCGTCTCGAGGTCCGCAGCGGATTCAGCGCTGAGCAGATATCCGGCTGCCATCACCGCCCCCTCCGGCACGAGCTCTGCTCCGGGGTCCTGCGGGCCGGTCACCTTCGAGCTGGGCAGCAGCGCGTAGGCGCGTAGCTCCCGCACGAGGCTGCGCCCCCGCGCGGGCACGGCCCAGAGGATGAGGTCATCCAGCGGCGCGCCTGCGACGGCGGCGTGGTGGGCCAGCAGTCCTCCCAGGCCGATCCCGACCGCCGCCACACGTTGCGCGCCGGACTCGGCCAGCAGCCATCGCGCCGATTCGGCGATGGAGTCGCTCCAAGCGCGCAGCCGGCCGGTGTCGCGTGGCCCTCCCGCGCTGTCGCCGCTTCCGGGAAGGTCGATCCGCAGCACCGGGTGCCCGGCGCCGGCCAGGTGCAGTGCGAGCGCGCGCCGGCTGCGGTAGGGGCACATGGGTTCCCAGCCGAACGGCGGGCAGATCAGCACGGCCGTGGGGCGCGGCTGCCCCGCGGGGGGCTCATAGAGGGCGAAGGTGCCCTCATCCCTGGCTCCGATATAGAGCGCTCTGGTGGGCGGCGATGGCTTCATTCCATGACACTCGCCGGCGGCGGGCTCGTTCCGTGAGCTCAGCGCTTGACGCATCCGCGGCTGCTGCATTCTCTCAAATGCAGGCGCCCGCAGCAATGGGCGCACGGATTGGTCGCGGTGCCCCGCGCGCCGAGCCGTTGAAGCCCTCAGTCCAGGCCCAGCAACCTCAGCCCTCAGCTGAGGGCCGCGCGGTCCAGGCCTTCAGTCCAGGCCGAACGACCTGGCGGCCTCCACGGCGACGTGGCGGGCAATGGCCATCGAGGCGGTGGCGGCGGGTGATGGGGCGTTGCGCACGTGCAGCGAGCGTGGGGTGGCGGAGAAGGCGAAGTCGTCAAGCAGTCGCCCGCGGCGGTCGAGCGCCTGCGCGCGGATGCCGGCGAACGCGGGACTGAGGTCCGCCCCGGCGAGCGCCGGCACGTAGCGCGCGGCGGCGGCGGTGAGCAGCGAGGGCTGGACGGCCTGGCGGATCTCCGTGACGCCCGAGCGCCACCAGCGTGCGGCCATCAGCCAGGTTCCGGGCCAGGTGAGCGTCTGGCGAAGATCGCTCGCGCGCACGTCGCCCAGGCGGTAGGCGTCGCGAGCGCCGGCGATCAGGGCGGTGGGGCCCACGAGGACCTCGTCGTGGATGCTTCGCGTCAGGTGCACGCCCAGGAACGGCAGCGCCGGGTCGGGCACGGGGTAGATCAGCGAGCGCACTAGGCTGCTGTGCTCGGGCGTCAGGCGCAGGTAGGCGCCGCGGAAGGGGACGATGCGCGGGTTCGGGGAGGCGCCGGCGGCTACGGCGAGCCTGTCCGCCCAGGCCCCGGCGCAGAAGACGGCGTGTGAGGCGACCGTGCTCCCGCCGGAGTGCATCAGTGTGAGGGTGCGCGATCGATCCAGGACGGCGCTGACCTCGCACCCGCCAACGACGCGCCCGCCGCCGGCAAGCACGTCGGCGGCGAACGCGCGTGCCACCGCCGCGTAGTCCAGCACCGCAGTTTCGGGGGAGTGCAGCGCGGCGAGCCCCACGGCGTGCGGCTCGACATCTTTGAGCGCGGAGGCCCCGAGCATACGCAGCCCGCGCACGCCGTTGGCCCTGCCTCGGCGCTCGAGCTCGCGCAGGCGTGCGAGCTCCTGCTGTTTGCCGGCGACGATGAGCTTGCCGGCGCGGCGAAGCGGGATGCCGCGCAGTGCGCAGTACTGCGAGAGCTCGGCGGCGCCCTGCACGCACAGCCGTGCCTTGAGCGACCCGGGCGCGTAGTAGATGCCGGTGTGCAGGACGCCCGAGTTGTGGCTGCTCTGATGGCGCGCGAGCCCGGGCTCGCGCTCGAGCACGCACACGCGCGCGTGCGGGTGACGCAGGCCCAGCTCGCGGGCCACCGCGAGACCCACGATCCCGCCGCCGACCACAGCGATGTCGCAGCGCTCGGGTGGTGCCTGTTGCTCCGGTGGTGCCTGTGAGTCGGGCCCGGTTGCGCTCAAGCGGCGCCGGCCTCTATGGGACCACTGCCCCGGGCCCTCCCGGCGCGGTGGCTGCCGCCGCGTCGAGGAGGCCCGCGCCATACAGGCGTTCATCCCCGCCGCCGCCGAGCGGCCGAGCGGTGGCGGTGAGTCGCGCGGTCAGCTGCGCGGGCGAGGGGTGGCGCCCGAGCACGCCGCTGGCGATGATCAGCGCGGCCGTGGCGGCGACGTGCGGAGTGGCCATGGATGTGCCTTCATAGCCGTCCGGCAGGCCGAACTTCCTGTAGGAGGACCCGGTGAAGGTGACCTGGAAGATGTCACGCCCAGGCTCTTCGGGGTGGCAGTTGGGGTCGCCCGCGAGCGCGGCGTCCTGCCCCCCGCCGGGGGCGACGAGCGTGAGCCCGGCGCCGTCGTTGGAGTAGTCGGCCAGGCAGCCGTGTTCGGTCGTGGCGCCAACCGAGACCACGTAGGGCGCGCGCGCGGGATAGGCGATCGCGTCGTGGCCCTCGTTGCCGGCCGCCGCCACGACCAGGACGCCCCGGCGATGGGCATAGCGCAGCGCGGCTATCAGCTCCGGGATGTCAGAGGCGGTCACTCCCGGGGAAAACTCGAGGCTGAGGTTGATCACCTGCGCCCCGTGGCGCACTGCGAAATAGACGCCTTCGGCGATCGTGGAGGCTTCGCCTTCGCCTGCGCTGTCGAGCACCCGCACCGGCATGATGCGCGCGCCGTAGGCCAGGCCGGTGAGGCCGCGCCCGTTGTTGGTGGCCTCGGCGATGGTGGCTGCGACGAAGGTGCCGTGGCCGTTGCGGTCGTTGGGATAGGGGCTGTGCGCAACGAAGTCATAGCCTTTGACGAACTCGTATGGGGTGAAGTCTGGTGAGCGGCGGAACGGGCCGCGGTTGGCGTAGGCCACCCCCGTGTCGAGCACCGCGACGATCACCCCCTTGCCTCCCGGGGCGCCGTCGGCGATGAGGTTGGCCCACGCTTCAGGCGCGTGCACCCCGAATTCGCCCACGAAGTTCCACTGCAGTTCCTCCCAGCCCCCGGCCGGACCGCCGGGCCGACCGGGGTCATCGGGAACGTACGGGGCGGGAGTGACCGCGATGTGAGCCCTGTAGTCGGGGACAGCCCACTCGACGCCGCGCTGGCCTCGCAGCCTGGCGAGTTCCGTGCTCAGGCTGGTGCCTGGGCGCAGCTTCACGAGCGTGGTGTGAACGGCTGGTCCTTCGCCGGCCAGCGCCGCGCTGGCACGGCCGCGGGCATGATCCGCGGCCGGCTGGTAGCCGACGATGACCTCGCGCGGCGCGTACTGCGCGCTGCCCGCTGCGAGCGCCGGCGAGGCGATGGACCCGAGCCCGACCGCGGCGAGTGCGGCGATCAGCGACAGGACGCGCTGGGCGCGTGATCGCGTGGTGTTTGCCGGGCGGCCCGGGGCGGCGTTCATATGCGGTGGATAATGATGGTGTGCCCCAGGGCGGGCGCCGTGATTTGCACTGTGGCAGAGAACGCGGGAAAGATCGATGAGTGGAGCCTTCTTCCCACGCGATGACTACTACATGCAGCTGGCGCTGCGAGAGGCGGAGCGTGCGTTGGAACACGATGACGTGCCGATCGGCGCGGTGCTGGTACGCGGCGGCGAGGTGCTGGCGGCGGGCCACAACGAGCGCGAGCTGCGCGGCGACCCCACCGCCCATGCGGAGATCCTCGCGCTGAGAGAGGCCGCGCGGGCGCTGGGATCCTGGCGTGTGCTGGAGTCGGTGCTGTACGTCACGCTCGAGCCGTGTGCCATGTGCGCCGGCGCGATCGTGCTGGCACGCGTGCCGCGGCTGGTCTACGGCACGAGCGACCCCAAGGCGGGCGCGTGCGGCAGCGTGCTCGATGTGACGGGCGAGCCCCGTCTGAACCACCGCCCGGCGGTGGCAGGCGGGCTGCGCGCATCGGAATGCGCGTCGCTGCTCAGCGCGTTCTTCGCCTCGCGGCGCTGAGGGCGGCGCGGAGCGGGCAGGCGGGCGCGGGGCCCGTTGTGCCGGCTGGATGATCTAGCCTTCTGTTCCCCTTGGAGGGGTGGCAGAGCGGTTGAATGCGGCGGTCTCGAAAACCGTTGTGCGTCTTATTGGCGTACCGAGAGTTCGAATCTCTCCCCCTCCGCTGTAGAGCCAAATATGGCGTATTTGCAGGGAGTCTGGCCTGGCATGTGATCGGGGCCAGGCTTCCTGCGGTGCGTCAACGAACGTCAACAAACGCCCCTTTTTCAGAAGTTCGTTCCCCCAGCCGTTCCCCCGGGGAGGCTCGTAGACACCGCCGAGCGCTCGGACTGCCGTCCGTGGACGGTTGGTTTGTCGATACGCGGGGACCGCGCGCACGATCGCGTCTCCTCGCAGGTCCCGGCTCCAAGCCGGCCGCGCCCGTCCCATCAGGGCCGCGCTGGCAAGTTGTTCGGCTCGGCGTGCCGTACCCGGCTCATAACCCGAAGGTCGCGGGTTCGAATCCCGCCCCCGCTATGAAGGAAGGCCCTGGAATTCAGGGCCTTTCTTCGTCCAGGCGTCGGTTGAGGCCCTGGGGCGGGGTGCAAGCGGGGTGCAATTTCGACAATAGTCTCGCCAGATCGGAACGATTGTCCGGGTGGAGCGAGCAACGGTGAGCTCACGCAAAGCGAGTATCGCGTCGCGTTGAGAGCGTCGTGCGACTAGCATCGAGCTTGTTCAGATGCTCGATCAAGCGGCAAGCCCCGCTGCAAGAGACAACGATCGACCAGCAACGGCCGACCTAATGCGTATAGATTGCCGGCCGAGGACTTAGGAGCCGAGCAAGTCGTGCCATTTTCCGATCTCGACATTCAAGCTGCTCTAGGGGTGCTCGCTGTACCCGTGGACAACCCCGCCCCGCGCGACGAGGGCGCAGACAGGGCGATGGTTGCTGCCTTCTCGTCCGAGTACACGCAGGCCTCTGGCTCGGGAGCCGCAGGGGATCCGTCGGGCGAGGCGGCACCTCTTGTCCTCGAAAGCCGTGGAAGTCAGATCACGATCGCGAGCAGCCAAGCCGCCCTTGACGTCAAATTCTACGGCGGCCACCAGCACGATGCTGGTGTTAGTCGGGAGTACTTTGGTGAGCGGCTGGCTAGTCTGTTGGACGCATGGGTCGCAGTCGGAGCTCGACCAGTGTGGGCAAACATCGTCATCAATCTCAAGAGCGTTTTCGGAACAGCACCAGATGAGGCGGGGGCTCACATTCGCGACCACTTCCTCGCTGAGGGACTAGCAAATCAGGCTGTCTACGACTTGAAGGCGCAGATTGGCATTCGAGTCGCGGACCACTTCTTTGTGAATCTCGGTGTCAGTCCCTACGAGGCGAAGCAGGTCAAGCGCACTGCAGCCGCCGATGCTCCGGCCGCAACCGTCATCAGGCCCTGGGAGGGCGAGGTAACAGAGGCGGGTATCGAGCTCAACATAGAAGTCAACAATCGTCTCCGCGCGAACGTCCTACGCCAGCACAGCGCGGTTGACGAGGAGGAGTTGCGCGAGATGAATGACCTATCGTGGGATTTCGTAACCCGCGTCGCGAATCCCCTCGTGCGGGATGGCCAACTCGACCTCAGCCAGCTTGAGGCGATGACAGGATGAAGGCTCTGATTCCCCGCAGGAGGTCGATGTCGGCGGTAGAGGCCGAGACCACATTTCGGGCTGAAGGCTTTGATGATCGGCCGCTACAGGCCATCTTTGCTCGCTCTACGGTCGAGATTGAGCAGCTTGATGGGGTCGAAGCAATTCTTGAACCCTTCGACCAAGTCGCAGCTGCACATGCCTCCAGGTTCACCGCAAGTTCGGCCGAGCGAGGCAAATGGTGGGCCCGGGGGTCAAAGAGGCAGATGGTCCAGCTCGCGCCGATTCTGGTTGTTGTAGTCGCGATGCACCGGCCGTTGGCCACGCATGACGTTCGAGTTGTGAGCGCGAGTCATGTCGGTCGAGTCCAGGAGGCGCACCAAGCTGAATATGTCGAACCCGCCGTCAGGTACCCCGTACTGATGCGAGCGATTGAAAAAGGACGGCTACAGGAAGCGGGCCGACCGGATCCTCGAGAGCGGGAGCTCCGAGACTTGGCGGAACCGGAGTTGCTCACTAGCGTCCAGCAGGTCGCTTTTGGCAAGCTCGGGGACCCTCCGTCAGCACGTGCGCGCAGGCCGCGGCTACCGTAGAACACCGCTCCAGCTGTGTTGTTCGACGAGCCAGAGTCGTACTTTGCCCCTGATTCCCGTGCCTACTACCAGCAGGGGGACATCGTGCTCGCGCCTGCGGTTGTGTTGGAGTCGGGCGACTACCCACCGTCACTCGTCGAAGGCCGCCCAGCAATCGGTGAGTCTCTCGTTACGCCGGTTTGGGACGACGCGCCGCTCGGAGCAGAGGCCGGTCGGCTTGTAACGAGTATCAGGCTATGCCCTGTGGCAGTCACGACGCACGACTGCACACTAGATAAGGAGTTCAGCCGGCGAGTTGAATCTCTACGCAATCGACAGAACATGCCTCTCGAGAGCGCGCGCACACTCGCGGCTAGCGATTTATCGCTGGATCGCTACCTGAATGTAGCGCCGCTCGTGCCCTATGCGGAGGCGGCACCGAGCACCCCTGACGCGCTCAAGCAGAATAAGGTGCTGGGATATTTTCCCGTCTGTCGAGACGAGATGCGAGGGACTGACGAATGCGTAGTTGATCTGTTGCAAGAGTCGACCCTCGATCGGAACTTGATAGTGGCCCGCATCGGGATCATGTCTGACGATGCGCGTGCAGCCTTCAGATACGCGCTCGCGCGTTTCTGGGTGTTTCGCGGCCCAAAGCTTGGCTTCGAGCTTGAAGATGCGATCGGCAAACGGATTGACGACGTAGCGATCAGTGACGACGGCACACTCGCCGTCGACCTGACGCTAAGTGACGGCTCGACGCTGAGGTTTCTTCAGGCGCCACGTGTCGACGAGGCTGGCCCTGAGCGGCCAGGGCCTCTTTGACTGCGGCGCCTGTCCGGCAGCCAGGCTGGCCTCGAAGCGTTGCTCTGACCGCAAATCGTCCCGCGACCGAGCCATGCCCGGGTCTCGGGAGCCTCCGTGGGACTCGGTCTTGCTCAGGTCGGCGAACTTGGGCTCGCTTGTGTGGCGAAGACTTGCTCGAACCAGAGCAGCGCGGCCTCTGCGTCCTTGATCGCAACGGCGTTGATGGCTCTGCTGTGGCGTATCGCGTTTCTGAGCTCGGCGAGCTGAGCACTCCCGGGCACACACAGACGTTCGGACACCCTCTTGAGCGTCGTCGATAGCCACTGGCTCCACGCCGAGCCTCACCCTGCTTTCGTCCACCACCCGCGAGCGGCGCACCGAGTCGATCAGCAGGTTGCGGGCGATCACGAGAACCCACGCGACCGCGGGGCCGCGCGCCGAGTCGTATTGCCCGCGCCGCTCAAACGCCCGGGCAAACGTCTCCGCGGTCAGATGGAATACGACGTCTGCCCCACGCACACGAGGCCCGAGATACGAGACGACGGCGCCGACATGTCGTTCGTAGAAGCGCCCGAAATCATTCGGGTCCCGGCTCCCCAGCAAGGCTGCGTCCTCGGCGTTTCCCACCCGCACATACTCATCTACGAGCCAGCTACCGGTCTGTGACCGAGGCGAGATCCAACTTACCCGGCGAAGCGACGGGAGCGACCGCGCGACGAAGCGTGTCCGTCCCCTTAACGAGCCAGAGCTCGACCCGAGAGTGCCGGGGCCGGTCACACTCTGGGCCGGAGCCGTAACTAGTGGGTGAACATGAAACCGCAAGGCGAGCAAAGCGACGAGCAGCTGCTGCTTTCGGCTGGGAGGGATGAGGAGTCGCTCGGTGCCTTCTACGTGCGCTATGAGCATCGCGTCATCGCATTCTTCATGCGGGCCGTCGGAAGAGGAGACCTCGCGGCCGACCTGACGGCAGAGACCTTCGCGTCGCTGGTCGAGTCGGCGGAGCGCTATGACCCGGCGCTTGGCAAGGCCGATGGGTGGCTGTTCGGCATCGCACGCAACGTGCTGGCACGCAGCCGTGAACGCGGCCGCGTTGAAGACCGCGCAAGGCGCAGCATCGGCCTTGGAGTGCTCGCGCTCGATGACGAGGCGATCGAGCGAATAGAGGCGACCGCGGGGAGCGCCGACGCCGTACTCGCGCTGGGGTCGCTCCCGGAGGACCAGCGTGACGCGGTCATCGAGCGGGTCGTCAACGAACGCGGGTACGAGGAGATCGCGAGCGAACTGGAGTGCTCGCCGAGTGTCGTGCGTAAGCGCGTCAGCCGCGGTCTCGCCGCGATGCGAAACCGGATCAAGGAGATGCCATGACGCCACTGCTCCCCGACCTCGAACGCCAGCTTCGCCAAGCGGTCCGCGACCGGCGTGCCGAGCAGTCGGCGCAACGGCCCGCTCGACCTAAACGCCGCGCCATGGCATTGGTCGCTGTTGCCGCAGCGATCGCCATCGCCGCAGTCATCGCGCTCGCGGCGGGAATCGGTGCGGGCCCGTCGCTGTCGGAGGCGCAGGCGCTGGAGCGGGCTGCCGAGGCAGCCGGGCGGGGACTTGCGGCGCCAACGCTCACGCCAGGCGAGTATTGGTATGTCAGGTCGGTCACGGCGGGCACCACGGGCTACCGCGCTCTCGGGAGCGCTGCCCTGATCCAGTCCAGGCAGACCACGGAAATCTGGCAGTCCACTGACGGCTCGGGTCGGGAACGTACCGTGAACGATGGGCTACCGCTCTTCTTCGGTACGCCGGTCGCCCGCGCGCGCTTTCGGCGCGAGGAAGCGCGAGCACCGAAACCGGTCCCAGTCGATGAGCTGCTCCCCCACAGCACCGGGTTCCGCTCACCTCTTGGGATCCTCACGTACAGCCAGGTGCAGGCACTCCCATCGACCCCCGAGGCGATGCTCCACGCGATACGCCACGCGGCCGAACACTCCCTGACTGAGCTTCGGCTTCAGGCACCCGAATCACCCGTCGCAGAAGAGTCCCTCGCGCAGACCGAGCTCGAAAGCATCGCCGGGATCCTCGCCGACCTGCCGCTCAGCCCGCAGCAGCGCGCAGCGACCTTCCGCATGACGGAGAAACTTCCCGGCGTGATCTATATTCCGCACGTCACAGACGCGCTCGGACGTTCCGGTGCAGCACTGGCAAGCAACGGTCTGAGCTACCGGTTCATCGACGGCGGCGGAGAGCTCTCAAAGCCTGTGAGCGTACGGGAAGAGCTCATCTTTGACCCGTCGACCGGCGTGCTTCTGGCGCAGCAGCGAGCTCTCCTGTCCTCGATCCCGAGTGTCGGGCTGCCTGCGGGCTACGCGGTGCAGTACACGGCATATGTCAGCTCGGGTGTGGTCACGAGCACCACCGAACGATTCGTCAAGCGCGGCCTCACAGAAGTCGTCGCGCCGGCGGCCCCCGCGCCGACCTGCACAAACGAAGGACCACCCCCGACACAGCTCGTCGCGGGAGCCATCCCGTCGACCCTCGCCAGCCGGTTCGCCGTCCTGCGCCGCCCGCAGACGAGCGAAGAGCTCAACCTCGCCAATGGGTCGATCTCCCAAACCCTGGCGACCCCCGGTCTCGGGCGCGTCCTAAGGTCATCGATCCGGATCTTGAAGACACACCCCGCGGGGGTCCGCTACTACATGGTCGTCGGCTACCGCAGAAGCTTCGCCGACCTCGGTCGATCCGCCGGGTGCAGCCCCCCCGTGACCGCGTCAGAGCATCGGCTCGAACTCGCGGCACAGAAGGCCGCGCGCCGGGCCGCGGTCCGGCCCGTCCTGTGCGTGGTCGCCGCGGAGGGGCCCGTCTCGTTTCCGTGCACCGAACCATCCGAACTGGACATGATCGGCTATGAGACATCCGACTACGGCCGCCCCCCAGCCGTAGTCACCGGGATCATCCCCGACGGGGTCACCAAGATTGAAGCGGTCTACCCACATGGACGAACTGTCCTGGTCCCGGTGACCGACAACCTCGTGATCTACCGGGTTCATCTGCCGGCACCAAACGCCGCTCCAAAGGAAGTGCGGTGGCTCCGCAGCAACGGCGAAGTCCTCAGACGCATCACATCCCGGTAGCCAGCTCCTGCGCACGGGCCAGTGTGTCAGCAGCCGTCCACCCAGACCCACGGTCGACGCCACGCCAACTACGGCAGCTTGTACGCGAATCGGCCGATGGTCTCGCCGCCGACGGGGCCGGTAAACCCGTCGGGTTGGCGGCCGTAGATCACGCGTCCGCGGACCGTGCCGGCGCAACCGGCGGGCCGACCCATGAACACGGAGATATGCGCTGGTTTGCCTCGGCGGATGTCGCGCTCAAGCGACTGCCCGCTGACGCCGCCGTGTCCGCACCTGGAGCCGACCGGCATTGTGAGCTGGACGCCGTATGCGGTGCTGGCATCAAACACGCTCGCGGGAGCCGTGAACGTCAGCTCGAGCTCATAGCCGCCGCGGGCGCGCCGAGACGCGACCTGCACCGATGCGTGTAGCCCCGGCGCGATGAACGGCACGAAGCTTGGAGTGCGGGCGAGTGCACTCGTGCAGGCTGGCCCGTCGCCGGGCTGGAGGGCGCTGCCGCTCTGGCATGTTCGTCTGCCAAATCGATACTGCGCTGCGAGGATGACCGCGGATGCGGTTTCGAGCGGGAAGAGCCCGCGCGGGCTCGATGATGAGCCAAGCGTCGGGAAGCGGCCGAGCAGCATCGCGGGCGTGAACCGCTTGCGCAGAGGTCCGGCCCCCGCCGCCAGGGCCTGCGAGCTGACCGACGGTTGGCGGCGAACCAGAAGGTAGGCGCCGTCGCCGCCGACGGTCCGCTGCGTCTGGACGCCCTCGGCGGCCGGGTAGGAGACGCTGAGCGCGTTGGGTCCGAGCAGTCCGAACGCGATGAGGCGCTCATCGGCGACAGGACATGCCGGAAGCCTCGAGCCATCCCGGGGCGCCGCGCCGGGGTAAAGGCATGACGTTATGGGCCCCGGCATGGCCCCTGCGGCGGCGAGCCCTTCGGAGCTGTAGAGGACCCTGTCCTGTGGCTGGCTGCATGTGTACGGGTTGAGCACTGCGGCGGGAAGTTCGTGGAATAGCCCGTCGTTGTGGAACTCGCCGTCCCGGCCGAGCACCCCGAGACGCCCGTCAAGAAGCCTTCCGACCTGCACACAGACGAGCCCGCGGGTGGTGCGCACGAGCCTGACCCCCCAGGGCAGGCCGCCGGCGGGATCAGCGACGGAGATCGGCAGGAGCTGCACAGAGAGCGCTGAACCTCGGGGCCCCGATACCGGGACCCCGGTGCCCGTCGTCTTGGTGGGCCGTTCCTGACCCCGGGAAGCGGTGACGGGCGCGCCAATACCGATGATCTGACTCGCAGCGAACGCGGCTGCCGCAAACAGCAGCGCGCCGGCCACGGCGGCGGCCAGGAGCGCCGTCCGCCGCGCCCTGCGCTCAAGCTGGATGGGTTGAGTGGCCGGGTGAAAAAGCGTCGCCGCGGAGTCGGTGAGCTGCCTCTTGACCTGCTGATGGAAGTCGTTCATGTTCGTACCGTCCCGTTCTCCCTGAGGGCCGCGATCGCGCGGCTCACACGCTTGCGGACAACGGCCTGCGAGCACTTCAGCCGCTGCGCGATCTGCTCGTAGCCCTGTTCGTCCAAGACGTGGGCACGCACCGCCTCTAACTGGTCCGGCGGGAGCTCGTCTGCCAGAGCGATCAGCAGATCTGTCTCGGCCGCAATCTGAAGTACCCGGTCGACGTCGCTGTCGTGGATATGAACGGGCTCGAGTGCCAACCGGCTGCGGGCCGCGCTCTCGACGGTCACGCGGCGGAAGCTGTCGACCATCGCGTTGCGCGCAATCGTGAGTAGCCATGGCGCGGCCGACCCGTCAATGTCCGGTGGCCGGTCAGCGAGCGCGAGGAGCGCTGCTGCGAACGTCTCGGCCATGAGGTCCATCGCGACCTCCGGGTTTCGGGTGCGCTTGAGCAGGAACGCGAGTACGAGCTCGTGACGGCGCTCGTATAGGACCCCGAATGCGTCACGGTCCCCGCGGCGGGTGCGTTTAAGTAGCTCGCCGTCCGTGATCGCGCCTTCGTTGCTGCTCACATCATCCATAACGATCCAGCCGCCCGGTTTGTGACCAAGTCACCGTTCAGCGCCCGTTGTGAGCCTCAGCCCCCGACAACGATGCCCATCCTCGCGGGCTACGGGGCCGGCAGGAGCCCTGGGTGGGCCCGTTCGTAGGCCATGCGGAGCTTGATCAGCCGCGCCTGCGCGGGAATCCACGCGCTCAGCGCTGTTCGCTGGGCCTGGGTTAGATGCCGGTCGTGTTCGACGGCTGCCTGCTGGCGGTAAATGTCCTGGAGCTGCTCCAGGGGTGTCGGCGAGCGCACAGACCGCGACGCGAATCCGAGGATCGGTTCGGTGATGGTCTTTCCGTCTCGAAGGAGGATCGTCGCGGTTGGAGCTGCCTGGTAGAAGACACCGGGGTAGACCGCGATCACCAGGTGGTGTCGGCCGCTGGGGCGGAGCGTCCGCACGTCCGATGGCGTTGTGAGCGTCACCGAGACAACATCGGGGAGCGCGATGCCAGTGATGATCGTTCGGCCGGGAAGGGTGCGCCGCTCGATCTCGGCGCGCGTGAGGGGCGCGACGTGCCCCGCGATCCCTTCATTGTCTTCGACGCGCTGTTCGTTGAAATCGACCTGCGACGATGCCTGGCCCGGCAGATGTCCGAGGCCCTCGGTGAAGTCCGCCGGCCCGTCGGTGACGGTGCCGCGTGCTTCGTCGATCCCGGCAATGCGCCCTTCAACGATCCGCCCGAAACCGTTGAAGGTGCTCCCGCGCTCTGCGAATCCCCATGGCGCCCCCCCGTCGGGGTCGGGTGTGCGCGCTTCCGGCCGCAGCCCGGGCCCGCGCTGGAAGGTGCCGGCGTTCCCGGGGAGTCCGTAGGTGCGGCCGTCCAGCGTGTAGGCGAGGTGCAGCGCGTTCGCCCAGTATCGGCCCGGCAACACGATCAGGAACGCGTCGTTTGCATCCACCGCGAGCGGCCGTGCAGCTCCCGCGCCGATCAGCAGCACGTGCGTGGAGCCGAGCGGAGTCTGTCCGCTGACGATGGTGCGCACGACCGTGGGGCTGTATGCGTATGGGTCGGCGAGATAGCTTTCGACGCTGAACTGCGAGTTGCGGTGCGTGAGTACCTGCGTGCTGTTGCAGCGTTCTTCGTTCGACTCACTCGTGGGGTGCCCGGGCGCATTCAGCAGGATCGGGGCAGCCCCCGTCCTAGGCAACACGAGGTTGCCGTTGTCGATCACGCCGAACTGGAAGCAGTACTGGAGTACCCCGTGCCCTGAGGCTGTGGAGCCGGAGGTGTGCAGGATCGAGCGCCAGCTGCGCAGCACCCAAGGCGGCCCGCCCGCGGGGTCGCGCACCGGCGCTGTCTGCGTGAGCGTTCCTGTGATCGGCGTGCCCTCCGATGGCGGGGCGATCTGCGCCGCCGGGACCGGTTCGCGGTACGCCGGGACAGGCGGTTCGACAAGCGGTTTGTTAGTGCGCGATTCCAGGACGTTCGCGGACCGTGTGTACCTGAGCTTGCTGCCGTCCTTCATGTGTGCCGTGAGGGTCAGCGACCGCGGGTCCACCTGCCCGTCGAGCACCGCCATGAAGACACCGCCACGGGGGTCAACCTGGATCTGTCGTTCGAGACCCACGCCGGCTAGGGAAAGCGAGGTCACACGCGGCGCGGCCGCACCGTAGATGAGCGTTCGAGCTGGGTTGTTCCCCCATGGGTATCCGCTTCTTTCGCCCTCGCCGGCGACGAAGCGGCGCATGAGGACGAACAGTGGGTTGGAGGCGAGCCGCCCACAGATCTCCGGCGTGATAGCTGTCTCGCCGACAGACGGGTTGGCATGGTTCAGCACTCGGCTTGCCTGCACGCAGTTCTCATCCAGATAGGCACCCTGTTCGATGCGGGGTTCGCCGTTGACCTGCCACGGCGCGCCGCCCTGCGGGTCCGGGATCTCAAACGCAGATGACTGGGCAAAGGACACCGTTCGCCTGCTGCCCCGACGGCTCACAATCACCACGCGCGGACGGACGTCTTCGACATATCCGCGGTAGACGGCAAGGAAGCTCCCGTCCGGACCGAGCGTCAGCGCGCGTGCGCCTTCCGGACCGTACGCAGTCACCGACCTGGTACCGACCCCAGCGACCCCGTTTACGACGGTCCTGGCTTCCATCGAGCTCGAGCCCGAGAACACACGGGCACCCGCGAGCACGGGCCCACCCGGCGAAGCGAAGCCACACACGTCAACCCCCCCGAGAGGCAGCGCCCGGAAGACATGGTCGAGCCCTACGATCCCGAACTGACCGTCCAGTACCTGGCCGACCGCGGTGCACGTCTCACCCGAGCGGCTGCGTGAGAGCCGCAGATCCCAGCGGGGCGCGCCTGCTTCGGGGTCAGCGACATCAAGCCCTGCGAGATGCACCGTCGACGGAATGGGGATGCCGCCGGACTCCAGGTCCTGCGGCCGGGGCGCCGGCAGCGGCGAGCCCGATGACATGAGCACAGCTGCCGCGGCCGCCGCCGCAAGCACCAGAAGCACAACGATTATCGCCAGAACACTCAGCCGGCGCGGCCCGCGGACCGTGCGGCTACGGTGGGCGAACTGGCGCCTGGCGACGCGATCCAGCTCGCCGCCGAGCTCATCAAGGACTCGGATCCGCTCGTTCACGAGGACCCCTCCCCCGCCGCACGGTACGGCTCAAGGGTTCTGGCCAGCACCCGTAGTCCCCGGGAGACACGTGCCCGGGCGGCCTGCTCTGAGACGCCGAGGGTTGCCGCGACCTCATCGTACGGGCGCTCTTCCACCACCCTCAGGCGCAGTGCTTGTTGCTGCTCGCTGCTGAGCAGCAAAAGCTCGCGTCCGAGCGCGGCCCGCAGCTCGCCGAGTCCGGCGCGCTGCTCGATCAGCGCAATGTCCTCGGTGCTGGCGTGGGGCACATCGATACCCAGTCGAGCGATGAGCCGGCGCTCGACGCTCGCGCGGCGCAGGTAGCGGCCAAAGCGCCGTGCCGCAACGGTGAACAGCCATGCCCGCCGCTGCTCATCGGCCAAGCCCGAAAGCTTCCGCCATGAGGTCAGCGCAATCGCGAAGGTCTCAGCCGTCAATTCGAGGGCGACCTCGACGTCGAGGGTACGCCGGGTGAGAAAAACCAGCACCGCTTCGCCCTCCCGTCGATAGAGCTCAGAAAACGCGTCAGCATCGTCCATCGTGCATAGAGTGTCGCGAGCGCTCGGTTCTGTGACGCATGGCGCCCCACGCTGCGGTGAATGAGCCCCGCCTTGAGCCTTCAACAACTCGTTTAGACGCTTGGTGCGCGATGCGTTCCACCGGGCTTCCCGACGCGCCAGCGGGAGCCCACTCCGCAGGCGGGGAATGGACGCGGACGAGCCAAGGGGCCATCGGGGCACGCAGCACTTGCTTGTTGAGCGCGCGGGACGGGGATCGCAGAACTTGCTGGCCCCGCGCGCGCAACCCCCGATGGCCGTACGGCCAGGGTGAACGTATGCTGGGCATGCCTGCAAGCGGGAAAGGTCCGGACACCTTGGGTTCGTCCGTGATCACACCGCCGCCGGCTCGCTCCAAGACGTCGCGGACCCGAACGCGACGAGATGAGTTGCTCCGGGGCCTGCCATCCGCGCGTCATCTACTGACGTCGCCCGTTACCCGCGTGCCGTTGGCCGCCGGAACCAGTGTCCCGCTCGGCAGCGTGATCGTCGTGCGTCCGATGATGACGTCTGGTTCGCCGGCGTGGTGGTAGTGCACTTCGATGGTTGCCGAGTGCTGTGGGATGCTCGCGATGTGGAGCTTGCCCTTGGCGTTGAAGGATCCGCAGTACCGGTAGAACAGTGCGTCTGGCTGGAACTCGTGGGCGACGGTCTCTCCGCGCGCGAGGCTGTGGCCGACCTGGAAGGCGGATCCGCCGGTGACGCGGTGGCGTCGTTCAGCGACCGTGCATGGCTGGCTTGGGATGAAGAACGTGTATCCCTCGCCTGCGTTGGTGACAGCGAATGGTGCTGTGAAGCTGACGTGGACGGCGGTGAGGAGGTTATGACTCATCTGAAGGCGCAGCTCGATCGGCTCATGAAGTTCCTTGCTCCTGGCGGCGGTGTGCGTGTAGTGCGGTGAGGGGCACGGGTGGGGAAGGTGCTCGATGACTCCGGGTGGCTCGCTCGGCCCGCGTTCGCAGAGCGTGCCGGCGATGCGGTAGGTGATCGTGGTCAGCGGCGGCGACGGCGTGAGGTCACCGAAGGTGCCCAGGCTGCCGCCGCCCGATTCGATCTGCTGGCCCGGCCTGGTCGGCTCCACCAGGAGGTAGGCGCCCAGTCCTGGGAGGACCGGCTGGCTGGCTTCCCCCGACGGGGACGTGTAGCTGATGCGGACGGCGTCCGGCCCCAGGAGCCCGAAGTAGATATTCCGGAGTTCATAGAGGGGTCGCGGGGACGCATGGTGGTTGGGCGCGTCGCTGCGGTCGACCCCGACGTGCTGGTTGGCTGATGCTTCTCCGGGCAGCTGGCAGACCGTGTTGGCGTTTCCGACCCCGGTCAATGTCGGGGCTTCGCCGTGGAACACGTCGGCAGGGAGCGCTGCCGGCGGGAGTGGATGAAAGCGTCCGTCGTCGTGGAATGCGCCGTCGATGCCGAGCTCACCGAGCTGTCCGTTCTGCACCCGCCCGACCTGCAGGCAGACCTCCTGGCGGGTGGTTCGCACGATCCGCATGCCCCACGGCAGGCCGCCTTCGGGATCGGGGACCCTCACCGCCAACAGCTTCGACGCGCCGGGGGCGGGCACGCCCTCGCCGACACTGGGGTTCAGCGACTCTTCCGGGTGCACCGGCGAGCCGGTCAGGATCACGCCGCTCGCCGCGAGAGCGATGGTTGTGATCGCCAGCAGCGCACCGACCATGACGATCGCCAGGCGAAGCCCCCGCCGACGTCGGGAGCGCGTCTTCGCGGGCTCTTGGGCGACCTGCGGGCGGGGCCGGCCCGCGGCCTGCACCAGCTGTGTCTCGAGCTCGTCCAGGAATCCGGCCATCAGGTGTCCTCCATCGCTTCTCGCAGGGTTCTGAGCGCTCGACTGACGCGCTTTCGTACGACGGCCTCCGAGCAGCGCAGGGTGCCGGCGATCTCGCTGTAGTCCCGCTCGTCGAGGATCCGCGCCCGGAGCGCCAGCAGCTGATCCTCCGGGAGCTGCCCGGCGAGCGTGCTGGCGACGTCCGTGCTGTCGATCAGCTCCTCGATACGGTCCAGATCCTCGTCGTCGATGCGAAGTGCCGTGAGCCCAAGCTGCTGACGTGCCGCGCGCTCGACCTGTCCCCGTCGCAGACTGTCAATGAGCTTGTTGCGGGCGATCGTCAGAAGCCACGCCAGCGGCTCATCCGGCAGAGGCCGACCCTTATCCCTTACTGCGACGAGGGCCGCTGCGAACGTCTCGGCCATCAGGTCCGCCGCCGTATCAGGGCTGCGGGTACGCCGCCCGAGGAAAGCGAGAACCAGTGCACGGTGACGGCGATAGAAGACCCCGAACGCGGCGCCGTCGCCGGAACGCGTAGCCGCGAGCAGATCATGGTCTTGGCGCTCTCCATCACCCATCTACGACTATTGACGCACAGCACCCGGTTCTGTGACCGGCGTGTGCCCGCGACGCGCAAGGCGACTGCCTCACGCGGAAACACTCACGGCAACTGAGCCCTACACGGCCACCGAGACCCCGCGGCGCCTGACGAACACCAGACGCCCACCCTCAGAGCCGATGCGCCGGCGAAGCGCGGCCGTCGTGGGCAGACACGCGTCGACCCGGGCTGAGCTGCGGGCCCGCGCTGGTGCTGTGAGCTTCGCAAGACGGGAGCTCGAGCGCGGTGCCGGTCCGGTGCCCGTGGTGGGCTCGCTCGGCCTGCTCTCGAGCATCCCAGGGACAGGCGTCCGCGTTGGCGGTTCGATCCAGCCGTGCGGAAGACTTGCTCACGGTGGATCGACGTCCCTCAACCAAGGCATCGCGCTGGTCCTCACGGGCGAAGCTTGAGGGCACAACGCCGGCTGTTCGTGGAGTCGGCGACTCTCCGCCGATCGCTCTGGACCGCTATCGGAGCTCGAAGTCGCGGGGTGCAAAACGGGGTGCAATCTGAGCGAAAGTGGGGGGTACCCAGCCGTACGAGAATGGCTCTGGAAAGCCGAATCGCACCCACCTGACCCCCCTGTGCCGTTCTCATAACCCGAAGGTCGCGCGTTCGAGCCCCGCCGCCGCTATCGAAGAACCCCTGGTAATCCGGGGGTTTTTGGGCGATGTGTTTGGCCCGACCCCGTAGATTCGGTCCGCCTCGTGTGAGAGTCCTTCTGCTCATGGAAAATGAGCGAGAGGAGGACCGATCACGTGAAGCGCAGACGACACACGCCGGAGCAGATCGTCAGGAAGCTCAGGGAGGCCGACAGGATGCTGGCCGAGGGCATCGAGACCCCGGAGGTCTGCAAGGCGCTGGAAGTGTCCGAGGCGACCTATCACCGGTGGCGAGCGCAATACGGCGGGATGAAGGCCGACGATGTGAAGCGTTTGAAGGAGCTCGAGCGAGAGAACTCGCAGCTGAAGCGGCTGGTCGCCGACAAGGAGCTGGAGAACCTGGCTCTGAGGGAGATCTCGAAGGGAAACTGGTGAGCCCGTCGCGTCGACGCTCGGCGGTCCTGATGCTTCAGGACCGTTTGGGTGTCTCGGAGCGCCGGGCGTGCCAGATCGCTGGTCAGCATCGCTCGACTCAGCGCCGGGAGCCCGTCCTCGCGGAGGACGACGCGGCGCTCAGGGCGCGTCTTCGCCGGCTCTCGCGCAAGCGACCGCGGTGGGGATACCGCCGCGCTCATACCGAGCTGCTCGAGGAGGGCTGGCAGATCAACCGCAAGCGGGTGCAGCGCGTCTGGCGCGAGGAGGGCCTGCGGGTCCCGCAGCGCCGCCGAAAGCGCCAGCGCCTCGGGACCTCGATGGTCCCCGCGAGCCGGTTGCGGGCGGAGCGCCCTGACCATGTGTGGGCGTTTGACTTCCAGTTCGACCAGACCGCCGACGGGCACATCCTGAAGCTGCTGCACGTCGTTGACGAGTTCACCCGTGAGGCGCTCGCGATCAAGTGCGCTCGGAGAATCGACGCAGACGCGACCGTCAAGGTCCTGGAATCGCTGAGCGCCTCCCGTGGGCGAGCACCGGAGTTCGTCCGCTGCGACAACGGCCCGGAGATGACCGCGAACGCCCTAAAGGACTGGTGCCGCTTCGTCGGCACCGGCAGCAGCTACATCGACCCCGGCAGCCCATGGCAGAACCCCTACGTCGAGTCGTTCGGCAGCAGGGTCCGTGACGAGCTGCTCGCCGTCGAGCAGTTCTCCTGCCTGGCCGAGGCCAAGGTGCTCATCGAGGACTACCGCCAGGACTACAACGAGCACCGGCCCCACTCAGCGCTCGGCATGAAAACACCCGCCAGGTTCGCTCGGGCCTGGAGGGCCCAGCACGAGCCGCCCGCCGCCTCGCTGCGTTCGCCCTACGGGCTCACTCCGCGAGACGGCGCCACCCCTACCCTTCAACACACCAACACCCACCGACTCTCACAACAGGTGGACCCATGAACGGGGTCCGGTCATGTTCGTTGACAAACCCAAGCGACCTATACTCGCCCCATGAGCAACGATCTAGTCATTGAGACAACTGCCGACGAGATCGACCTTCTTTCGGGTCATCTGATGGCGAACCCGACAGACGGTCCGATCCGGCTTAGCGTGGCTGAGAACGGCAGTCTTGTTGCTGAGTGGACGAGCCGTGGGAACCCGACAAGGGTCGGCCCGACGCTCACCAAACCGCTGGACTAGATCGAACGCTAGCGAGGCACTTCTAGCGCCGCGTTGATCTCGTCCCAGCTCGCGTCGGCTTCGCGGGCCTCCTGGATCATTGCGTCGCGGTGCACGGGGATCGCAAGCTCCTCGCGTGTCGCCCTGGCAATAAAGGCGAGCTTGGCGTCCTTGCCCGTCAGCGTGTCGGGATCAACCTTGAGAAGCCCCCGCATGGCCTCCTCGAAGGGCAGTGGGATCGAAACCCTGTCGTCATCGTCAGTCATTGCTTGGAAAGCCCTCCAACGGCTGCGGCAGGCCCACGAGATGCGGTCGGACGCACGTCACGCCCTCAAGAACGGCTCCGTCGGGAAAGTCAGGGTCCCACGTCAAGAGCTGATCCGCGCCAGCACGAACCGCCGTGGCGAGATGGATCGCGTCGACCGGCTTCAACCCATGCTGTCGCGCTATCCCGCGCGCCGCTTTGGCGACCAGGAGATCAACCTCAACCCACTCAATGAATGGCTGCTGGAGGAAGCCGTCAATTGCGGCCTCCTCAGATGCGCTCAGCGGCGGCTGTTTGCCGTCCTTGATGACCTCCGCGACCACGAACGTAGATGCCACTATCTGAAAGTGCCCTTGCCTCGCTAGCTCAATCACTTGTTCGGAGATGTCGCCCCGACCGGGTTCGGCACCGTCGCCCTTGATCGCGGCGATGTAGACGGATGAGTCGAGATATGGGCGCGTGTATGGATTGGGCACTACCAAGAGCCTCTAACTGCGTAGAGCTTTGACGTACTCGGCTGCGGTGACGTCGCCCGAAAAGTCCGGTACGAGGCCCGCGATCACGCTTGTGGGCGGTAGTTCGTCGCCAGACGGCAATACATCAAGCGTGGGCCGCTGGATGCTTATCGCATCACCATTCGCGTTGCGCTTCACCGTCCCTGCAACTACCACTCTCGACCCAAGCGCGTCCTTCACAACGTCCAGATCGCCACTATCAAACTCGCACCGAACAGCGCGCTTGGTACGCGCTTCGTAGACGTGATACGTCGCGTTGCGGTGTATCGAGATGACCTCAAGCGTCCCGACGATGGACCCAAGCGCGCTGTAGCGCGGAGCGAGCAACTGAGACACGTTCGGTGCAGCCCTCGGCGTAAGTCGGCCCACTAGTTTTCGGTCTAGATCTTCCGCACAAAAGCCGGATGCAGCATCGTCAGAGAAGTCTTTGGCTATCCCCTTGACCCGCTTGAGTGCCTGCTCGGAGAAGTACGCCGGATATACGCCGCCGTTTGGCTGATCGACGGCGTTGAGGCCGTCAATAAAGCCGGAGGCAACCAAGATGGGAAGCTCCGGCGCTCCCTGCGGCGCCTGCGCTTCGATCACGGCGTCCGCACTCGCGATGCCGAGGTCCACAATGCGCCAGTCCAGTCTCTCCGACTTACCGGCCGATATCGCCACGTCTAGCTCATCAAGAATCAAGCGCGACCGATTGAGTACCCGGACGAACACATCGAAAGGCACTGCGCCTCGCTCGCCCTCAACATGAAGCCTTAGCCGACTCATCCTCGGTCGCGCTACCTTGAGTCCGAGTACATGAGCCGCCGTCCTCCGGTCTGCATGACCGTCCGCATCGTCCGTTCCTCGTCGCTCAAGTCGCGGGTGCTGTGGCGATAGTCAAACTCGGCGAGGTAGCGCGGCAGGTGCTCCCGCGAGACGTGGTGAAAGGTGCCGTCTAGGCTGCGCTTTAGCTGGCTAAAGTAGGACTCAGCCTGGTTCGTGCTTACGTCTCCGCGCACGTACTCACCGATGTTGTGGTTCACGGCCGAATGGCTGGCGAACTCGCCAGCGATTCGCCGGTATCCGAGTGCTTGGTCCGTGTGAAGGTGCGTCTCGACGGGATCGACGTGCTCGCGAAGCACTTGACGCAGGTTCTCGCCTTTGACGTTGGGCACGATCTGGGAGCGGACCTCTCCAGTCTCGCGGGAAATGAGCGCCATGATCGGGGTCTTGTCGTGCTCGCCCTGCATGTGCTCGCTTTGCTTGTGGCCGTGCCGGTTGCTGGGCTTGCCTCCGTACCAAGTCTCGTCTGCGACGACACGCCCGGAGAGTAGCCCGGGCATCGGACCCTGCTTCATCGACTCGCGGATGCGGTGGAGCATGAACCACGCGCTGCGGGGCGTGAGGCCGTACTTGCGCTCGATCTCGCGGGCCGCAACGCCGTTCTTGGACGAGCACATCTCGAAGATCACGAATAGCCACGTCCGGACGGGAATCTTGGTCCCATGGAAGATCGTCCCGGTGAGCACGGAGAACTGCTTGCGGCAGTCGCGGCACTTCCATACGCGGCGTTCCGACGCCGCCCCTGTCCTCGTCTTGCGAGAGCGACCGTTGGCCGGGTTCAGGAAGTAGTGCTCGCCGACGGACCCACAGTGAGGGCAGATGGGCCGATCGCCCCAGCGCATCTCCTCTAGGAGCTTGTAGGCGTCAGCCTCGGTGCGGAGCTTGTCAGCCAGCTGGAGAACGTTCATCGACATACCCCTACTGTAGCAGAGGGCGACAGTCTCTGTCAATAGCTGTTACAGTCCAGACCATGGCCGACCAACACCCCATAGCTGAACGCAAGGCCGCGAAGCTGGAATGGCGACAGGGCCTCGAACAGCTCGCGCTGAAAACTGGGCAGGAGCACGCCCAGCTAGCGGACGATCTCGCGTCGAGCAGGCAATTCATCGTGAGCGAGCTTCTACCCAAGGCAGCTGCCGCCGGTATCCCGCTCGACGCGACCGCCAAGCTGCTCGGCATCAGTCGGCAGACGCTCTACCGCTGGCAAGACGCGCGGCGCAAGCGCGAAGCTGAACAGGACTGACGGGACCGCCCTCCCGAATGACTTTGGCAGGGCGGGGAGAACGGCCCCGGTCAGCCGGTGGGACCAAGCAACCGGCAAGCTATCGAGAAGCACGGCGGACTGTCCGACTACGAGCGTATGTTCGTGTCATCCACCTCGGTCGCGAGAACCCTTGGCAGGGCGTTCGCGGCGGGTAGGGGACCAAGCACCACCGAGGAGGCCATTTATGGCTCGCGTAAGCCCGTATCACACCGCCCGCCCCGAGACCGGGGGCGAGCGGAATGTCCACCACAACGACGACGCATGTCCGCGTGGCAAGGAAATCAGCGCGGCTGACTGGCGCAAAGGCACTGACAGCCGGCCATTGTGCAAGGTCTGCAAATAGCCGCCGGAACGCGGAATGTCAGCTCCCAGTGGGGGCCTTCCGGCTCTCCCTGCTTGCTGATCTGCCAGTAGCGGCGCAGTTCCGCCACCGGTAGTTCCCGCTGGACCGCAACAGCGAGGGCACGGAAGCCCTCGCTGTTGTCGCCGTGGAAACGGATTGTCGGCTCTAGGAAGCCGTGGCCCTCTGTGCCCTCGCAGGACTCAAACGTCTCGATGCCCTGCGAGTCGAGCCAATCGACATACGGAGCGATCCCGGGATCTAGGGTCTCTAACCAAGCCTCACGCCGTGCCATCAAGACGAGCCTCCGTCCTAGCGCGTAGTGGGTTTGTCATCGAACACATCGCCCTTTTTTCCTCCCCCTGCAGTCCACGCCGGCGTGAGCGCAGAGCCTCTGCGCGCGTTCAGCAAAAGTGTGCCGTCATCAGAAGGCCGCCTGTGAGCGGACGATCATCCGATCGCGAGTCCCTGAAGGACAAGCAGCGCTCACTGTCGTTGAGCCTGCCGCCATTCACATGGGAGGCCCTGACGATGGAGTGCGAGCGCCTCGGCGTCAGCGAGGAGGAGTTCGTCCGCTACGCAGTTCTCTACTACGTGGCCGATCTCGACAGCGGCAGGACCTCTCGGCGGCTCCCCCAGCGGCGGTCTCCCGAGGAGCCGACCCGCCGGCAGCGCTGAGTCACACCTCGCGCCGTTCGCGAGGCGACCCATTCTCGCCCAACCGGCCCAAAGGCCCCGACTGTGTTTATCTTCGGAGGAATGCTCGCAATTTGGTGCTCTTGACAAGCCCTCGGCGGATCTCATAAGGTGCTTCTCGGCGTTTATTTCGCCTCAGCAGACGGCTGGACATCACAGCACGGTGGGGAACGGGAAGCGGTCAGGGAAGAGGTCGCGCGGGGTATGCAGACGGGGAGAGAGCCGCCGGAACGCCAGCAGGAGGAACCGTGTGCGCTCGATGAGGCGACGCAGAGCAGGCTCGTCTCGCTCGCGGTGCGCCGCGCACAGGAAGGCGACCGCGACGCGTTCGCGTTCCTGTATGCCCGGTTCTCCGATGACGTCTGTCGCTACGCACAGAGCATCGTGCGCAACCACCACGACGCCGAGGACGTCACCCAGCAGGTCTTTACAAAGCTGTTCGCCGCTATCGAGAAGTACGAGGAGCGGGAGGTCCCGTTCCTGGCCTGGATGCTTCGCGTCACCCGCAACGTTGCAGTCGATCGGATTCGAAGGCAACGCACGGTCCCGGTTGCCGAGGTACGCGCCAGCGCCGAGGCCCGCGACGGCGCTCCCTCGCGTGCTCGGGACCTAATGGCGGCTCTGTCCGAGCTCCCCGACGCCCAGCGCGAGGTCGTGATGCTGCGCCATTTCGCCGGGCTCTCCCCGGCCGAGATCGCGGCTCAGACCGGCCGCAGCGAGGGAGCCGTCCACGGCCTGCACCACCGCGCGCGAAAGTCACTCGTCAGAGACCTGACCAGAGAGGGCCTCGCGCCCGTGACGGCCTTCCGCGGCAACCAGGATCCCCCGCCCGGGTGACCGGTGGCCCGGCGCGGTCGACGGTCAACCTGGAGCACCGCCCGTTGGAAGCGCCGGCACTCGCAGGGTGATCGGGAACGTTGAGTTGCCAACGCGCCCGCTCGACGGAGCGGCAGGTGCCGGCAAAACCGATCCGTAACGGCCGCAAGGCCGTCGCCCCGCCGCGTCATCTCTGCGTTCGCCCCTTCTGGCTCGTCCGCCGTCGTGCGTTGCGTCCGTCAGTGGCCACGGCCGCCGGGTCCTGGCTACCTCCTTGCGATCCCCGGTCGAGCTCCCTGCCAAAGGCCACCTCGACGGCCCGGGTCATGGTGGGCTGGAAGCCGGCGGTGAGCGCCTCGGAGGCGAGTGGGCGTAGCTGGTCGAGTGCCGCTTGCACTGCGGGCCAGTCGGACTCCGGTCGGCCGGCGTCGTCGAAGGGCTTCCAGATGAACTCCAGGAACATCTGCACGAAGGCCTCCGCGATGCGTTCGGTGTTGCGCCTTAGCTTTGCCATCGTCTCGAGAGCCGCGTCGAACGGGACGCCTAGCGCGACCAGGCGTTCGCCCGCGCCCAGCAGGGTCGGGCTCGGTACTTCGAAGCCGCTCTCGCCGATCGCTACCACGAGACCGAGCTTTTCAGCCTTTGCGATGAGCTTGGGGTCTACCTGGCCGCCGAGGCGCTCGAGCAGGTCGGCGTGCCCGACGATCTCAGGGGTCTCGGTCTCGAACGGCGTCATCAGCGCGCGGGTGAAGCCGAGGACCTCCTCTCCGGAGCCGCGGGCCTGCTCGAGCAGGTGCGCGATCGCTGTGAGGTTGTACCCCTGTGCCTGCATCTCGCGGATCAGCTGAAGTCGCGAGAGGTGCTCGGTGCCGTAGTAGCCGATCCTGCCCTGCACCTCGGGTGGGGGGATCAGTCCACGCGACTGGTAGCTGCGCACGTTGCGCACCGTCAGGCCGGCGGCCTGGGCGAGCTGGTCGATCGTCAGGGGCTGTGCGGGCTTGGATCTGGCGATCCACCGATCATATCCCGATCAATGGGACATAAAATCATGTAACATAAAATTATGGCATGGTCCATCGGGATCCGTTCATGCGAAGTGCCCTCTGGTCACGAGCGCGCGGGAGGCGCTGATGAACGAGCGCACTGAGCCGCGCGCGGCCCTCTCGAGGCGTCGCTCGTGGTCGATCCTGCTCGCCTGGGCCGTGGCGATCGCCGTGCTCACGCTCCTGGGCAGTGGCCTGGAAGGCAGGCTCGCCCCGATGTCCCTGAATGTCCCCGGCACGCCCTCCTCGCGGGCCGAAGCGATGCTGGCAGCCAAGTTCGGCAACACGATCCCGATCGCGGTCCTGCTGCGCGGCCCACCCGCGGAGGTCGACCGCCAGGGCCAACGTCTCGTGGCCGCGCTGCGAGGAATGGGTCAGGTCCAGGTGCTCTCGCCATGGGACCGCTCGACGAAGGCCCGGTCGCTGCGCCCGAGCCCCGGGGCCGCGTTCGTGCTCGTGACCTACATCCGTCCCGAAAGCCGGGCGATGGCGGTCGTGCCAGGTACAGAAACCGTGATCGCTCACACCGTCGCACTCCCGGTGCACAGCTATCTGACGGGCGTCGCCGTGGTCGGGCGTGCGATCCAGAACGCCACGATGGCAGACACCGAGCGGGCCGAGATGATCGCGGTGCCGGTGCTGATCCTCGTGTTGCTGGTCGTGTTCGGATCGCCGGTGGCCGCGGCGGTGCCCCTCGCGATGGGGGCCGCCACCGTGATGGCGGGCCATGGGCTGCTGTGGCTGGCGAGTTTCCTGACGCCGGTCAACTCCCTGGGCGTGGCGATCGCAGCGATGATGAGCCTCGCGCTCGGGGTGGACTATGCGCTGCTGATGGTCTCGCGCGTGCGTCAGGAGCTGGCCGGCGGTGCTGATCATGAGACTGCGGTGGCGATCGCCTCCTCCCGTGCCGGGCGCACGATCGCCGCGGCTGGTGGCACGCTGGCGCTGACGATGCTCGCGGCGAGCGGGGTGGCGACGCCGGGGCTGCTCGGGCCCGTGGCGATCGGAGTCGTGATATCGGGCCTGCTGAGCGTCGCGCTGGCGCTCACCGCGATGCCGGCGCTGCTGCGCCTGCTCGGCCCGCGCTTGAATCGGTGGGAGATCCGGCTCACCCGCTCTCACGCCCCCGGGCGCCGCACGCGGGCGGGAGCCCTGGCGGAACGTCTGATCGCCCACCCGGCGATCACCGTCCCGGTGATCCTCCTCGGGATGCTGATGCTTGCCGCCCCGGCCGGCGCGCTGCGCATGGGCCCACCGGACGCATCGGAGCTCCCCGCCTCAAGCCCTGCGCGCATCGCGGTCGCAATGGTGGAACGCACGATCGGCCCGGGTTGGTCGGCGCCGTTCGTGATCGTCGCAAGTGCCGAGCGCGGCGCGATCACCACACCCCAGCGCCTGCGGGCGCTGATGCACTGGCAGGAATCGATAGCCCGCGAACCCGACGTCGCCGCGGTGCTCGGCCCGGCGTCCGTCGCGGGCGCACGACGAAAGCTCACCGAAGCGCACGCTGCGTTCACATCCGCCCCGAAGCAGCTGGAAGGCGCCCAGCGCGGCATCAAGGGCCTGCGCTCGGGACTGGGCCGCGCAAGCGACGGCGTCGCGCAGCTGCGAGGTGGCCTGGCCTCGGCTGCGGCCGGCGCAAGATCGCTCGGCAACGGAGCCGGACGCGCCCAGAGCGGCGCCGCTGTACTCACGGCTCAGACGGGCACGGCCGAGACGGGGGCCAAGAGTCTCGCCGCCGAAACCGGGCGCGCCCACTCAGGCGCCGTCCGGCTGGCACGCGAAGTCGGCCACGCGCACACAGGCGCAAGCCGACTGGCAAGCGAAACCACTCACGCCGCCGGCGGCGCCAAACAGCTGCAGAGCGGCGTCGCGCAGGCGGCGGCGGGCTCAGCCACGCTCGCCGGCGGACTCGACGAAGCCGCCGCGGGCGCCGAACACCTCGCCACCTCCGACGGCCCGTTGACGGCCGGCGCCGCGCAGCTCGCGGGCGGCATGGACACCCTCGACAACACGGTCCACGTACTCATTGTGCCGATCGAGGTGCTCGCGCAGCAGCTCCACACCTGGGCCGGCTTCCTCACCATCCTGCAGGCCTCCGATCAGCAGCTGCGCACCCGGCTGGACGAAGCGCGCAGCGAACTCGCCGCGATGAGCACCGGGCGTAGCGACCCGCACTATCCGGCCCTCACAGAAGACCTCGCCGCCATCACCCAGGTGATCGAATCCAGCGGCCTCTCACAGCTCACGGCCATCCAGCGGCAGCTGACCCAGGGCCTGCAGCTGCTGGCGGATCTCCCGGCCGAGCTCTCACAGCTGACGGCCGGACTGGACACGCTGCGCTCGGGCGCCGACCGGCTCCGGGCCGGCACCAGAGAATCAGAAGAAGGAGCCCTCGCACTCGACTCCGCCCTGCACCGCCTGGCCACCGGGGGACACACACTCTCAGGCGGGCTCGCCGGTCTGAGCGGCGGCGCAGGCCAGCTCGCCGACGGCCTCGGCAGGCTGAGCGGCGGTAACGCCCAGCTCGCGGGCGGGCTCGGCAAACTCGCGGGCGGCAATGCGCAGCTCGCAGGCGGACTGGGCAAGCTCGCGGGCGGCAACTCACAGCTCGCGGGCGGACTTGGCAAGCTCGCCTCCGGCAATGCGCAGCTCGCGGCAGGACTGGGCAGCCTCGCCTCCGGCAACGCACAGCTCGCAGGCGGACTCTCCGCCGGCCACGGCCGCGCCGGGGCGCTCGCCGCCGGCCTGCACGGCACGCAGAAGCCGCTTCAAAGCTACGCCGCGATGCTCCACGGCTACCAGCAGGATTCGAAGCTGCTGCACACCGAAGCGCCCAACGCCGTGGACTCCGGCTACCTCGTCCTCACCGCTCTCGACGGCACCGTCTCGCCGCAGCGCGAACAGGTCGCCCAGCTCGTCAACGTCGATTCGGGCGGCCAGGCCGCGCGCATGATCGTGGTCGCATCGAGCCCACCCGACTCCCCTGCCACCGCGGCGCTCAGCAGGAGGCTGCGGCGCGCGCTGCCCGCGCTGGCCGCAGGGACCGGCAGCACGGCCGAGATCGGCCAGGGAGCGCAGTACTTGCTCGACTACACCAACGCCAACACCGCCCGATTCCCGTGGCTGGTGCTCGCGCTTGCGATCGTCGCCGTGCTCACGCTGATCGTGGTCCTGCGCGCGCTGCTGCTGCCGCTGATCGCCGTCGCGCTGAACCTCGCCACGATCGCCGTCGCCCTCGGGGTGCTGCAGCTGCTCACCGAGGAGCACGTCCTCGGCGGACCCGGTTACATAGACGCGGCATCCGGAGCCGGCATCGTCTCGATCATGTTCGTCCTGTCGATCGACTACGAGGTGTTCCTGCTGACGCGCATGCGCGAGCGCTGGGTGCAGGAGGGCGACTCCGAGAGTGCGATCTCCTACGGACTGGCGCACACGGCGGGCATCATCACGGGCTCTGCGGCGATCATGACGGCCGTCTTCCTCGCGTTCGCCGCCGCCGACGTCATACCGCTGCGCCAGTTCGGCGTGGGGCTGACGATCGCTGTGCTCCTGGACGCGACAATCGTGCGCCTGGTGCTGTTGCCGACGATCATGCGCGTCGCGGGACCGCGCATATGGTGGCTGCCCGCCTGGCTCGCAGCCAGGCTTCCCGCGCTCGAGTAATCCCGCACAGGCTCTGCGAGCCCACCCCGACCTTGTACGCTACCCTGCGCGCCATATAAACACCGGCAAGACAGTCACGATCCAACACGGTTAGACCACGTAACTAGTGCGCCGGCTGCCACTTTTAAGCCCAGTTGTAAACGCTGTGAAGGCAGTTGTGTCATCGCGCCGCTTCGCTCAACAGGAGAAGACTGAATGTCATCCGCATCAGCGTCACCCAGTGACCAGCCCGCCCGCCAGGAGCCGCTGGCCGCTGCCCCGTGGCGTGACCCCAAGCGTTACGCGTGGCTGCTCGGCCTGCTCATCCCAACATTGCCCTTCCTGGCGTGGGGACTGGTCCACCTCACCGGACTGGGTGTCTTCTGGTTCTACGGACCGCTGCTGGTGTTCGCGATCTTCCCGTTGCTCGATCTGCTGATAGGCATGGACGCCGCCAACCCTCCGGACAGCGTGATCAAGTGGCTGGAGCAGGACCGCTACTACCGCTGGTGCACCTACCTGTTCATCCCGATCCAGTACGCCGGCCTGATCTTCGCGTGCTGGCTGTGGTCGAGCGGCACGCTTTCGACCGTGGATGACATTGGCCTGATGCTTACGGTGGCGATGGTCAGCGGGATCGCCATCAACACCGCCCATGAGCTCGGCCACAAGCGCGACAGCCTCGAGCGCTGGCTGAGCAGGGTCGCGCTCGCCCAGAGCGGCTACGGCCATTTCTTCACCGAGCACAACCGCGGTCACCACGTGCGTGTCGCGACCCCCGAGGATCCCGCCAGCGCACGGCTCGGAGAGAGCTTCTACTCCTTCCTGCCCCGCACGGTGATCGGCAGTCTGCGCTCCGCCTGGCGCCTGGAGCGCACGCGCCTTGAGCGGATGGGGCGCTCCCCGTGGACGGTGAGAAACGACATCCTCAGCGCCTGGGCGATGACCGCG